>OLQU01001949.1_pt1 | contig 12598 bp, 11 predicted proteins | sample 1672271 | NCBI WGS metagenome assembly OLQU01 (sample SAMEA3136666, study PRJEB25190) | human gut metagenome | biome: human gut; feature: human-associated habitat; material: faeces | place: Austria | collected 2013 | reverse complement strand
TTAGGCGAGCAGAAAATAAAACTGATGACCAAGCTTGCTTTCTATGAGAAGAGAGAAGGAAAGGAAGATTTTAAGATCAGTGAATATTACCGGAAGGATTATGTGTCCCTCCATGTGATCTGTTCCATCCTCTGGGTGACGATTGGCTATGTCTGTCTGGGGGCGCTTCTGGTCCTGGCAGGTCTGGATTCCCTGATGAGCAAGATGTCCGCGGGACTGATCATCACCATGGGACTTGCCGCGGTGGTGGGATATTTTGTGCTGGTGATCACCTACGCGGTGGTGACCAGTCATGTGTATAACCGCAATCACAGGCAGGCGAGACAGAGGGTGAAGAAGTACAATCATAATCTGACAAGATTACTTAAGATGTATGAAAAGGAGAGGAAATAGATGGACAGTATTTTTGTGATCCGGGGTAGAGTGCAGGAACTCTATGCTTCCCATTCCAGAATTTTTGACAAAGCGGTCCAGTTCATTGTTGCGCTGGCGGCCTTTTATCTGATCAATGACAATGTGGGATTTCTGTCGGCGGCGGCTTCGCCGGTGGCCACCCTGGCCCTGTCGATCATCTGCACCTTTTTCCCGCCGATCATCACGGTACTGGTGGCGACGGCGCTGATCCTGGCCCATATGTACGCGGTATCCCTGGGGGTACTGGCAGTGACGGCCATGGTGTTCCTGATCATGTACATTTTCTATTTCCGGCTGACGCCCAAGATGGCAATGGTAGTGCTTTTGACGCCCATCGCGTTTATGCTGAAGATTCCTTATGTGATCCCCATCGCTTATGCGCTGATGTCTACGCCTATCTGTCTTGTCGCCATCTCCTGCGGGACCATCGTCTACTATATGCTGGCCTATGTGAAGACTGCGGCCGCCGGAATGGAAGGCGAGGGAGCAGACGGCCTGATGGGGCAGATCTCCGCTTATGTGAAGCAGGTGTTCCAGAGTAAAGAGATGTGGGTGGTGATCGTAGCCTTCATCATCTGCTTCCTCCTTGTGTATACCCTGCGCCGTCAGGCTATGGACCATGCCTGGAAGATCGCCATCGGGGCGGGGGCGGTTGCCAACGTGATCCTGATCGTGATCGGGGATATCGCCCTTGGCGTACATACTTCCTATGTTTCCCTGATCCTGGGAAATGTGGCGGCAGTGATCGCGGGACTGATCCTGGAGTTGTTCTTCTTCTCCGTGGATTATGCAAGAAGTGAGAATCTTCAGTACGAGGACGACGAATACTATTATTATGTGAAGGCGGTTCCAAAGCTTTCCGTGGCCACGCCGGAGAAGACGGTGAAGCGGATCAATGAGCGGCAGGAGACGGAGATCATCGATCCAAAAGAAGTGCGGCGCAGAGCCGGGAGAGTCCGCAAGGGCGGAGCTCCCGAGAAGGGAAGGAAGGAACGCCCCATGCCGAAGAAGGGGCCGTCCGCGAAGCGGCACGATATGGAGGAGGTTGACAAGATGCTCCTCACCCAGAGCCTGAAGAACGACCTGGATCTGGGAGAATAAGATTAAGGCCAAAAGGCCGGAGAAGAAAGGAGAGGAGAGCGAATGGAACGACAGATATCAGCGTTTTTAGAGCGGGTATCCGGCTTTTATTTCCCGGAGATCCGGGTTACGGACATTCTGGAAGTTCTGATCCTCACTTTCCTCATCTATCAGATGATCATCTGGATCAAGAATACCAAGGCCTGGATGCTCTTAAAGGGAATCCTGGTCCTTGTTGTATTTATTCTGTTTGCAGCGATCTTCCAGATGAACACCATCCTCTATCTGGCAAGGAACGCGGTGACAGTCATCGCCACGGCGGCCATCGTGGTGTTCCAGCCGGAACTGAGAAGAGGGCTGGAGAAGCTGGGAGAAAAGAAATTCTTAAGTTCTGTGGTGCCGCTGGAAGTGGGGAAGGAATACCTGCGCTTCAGCGAGGAGACTCAGGACAATATCATCGATGCCTGCTATAACATGGGCCGGGTGAAGACCGGAGCTCTGATCGTGGTGGAGCAGGCCATCCGTCTGACTGAGTATGAAAGTACGGGCATCCGTATGGACTGCCTGGTTTCCATGCAGGTACTGATGAACATTTTTGAACACAACACACCCCTTCATGACGGAGCGATCATCATCCGGGGTGACCGGATCGTTTCTGCAACCTGTTATCTGCCCCTCTCTGACAATATGGGGCTGAGCAAGGATCTGGGGACCCGTCACAGAGCCGCTGTGGGCATGAGCGAGGTCAGCGATGCGCTGGTGGTGGTAGTCTCTGAGGAGACGGGCAAGGTTTCCGTAGCCCAGGGCGGACAGCTTGAGCGGGATGTGACAAGAGAGCAGCTCAGGGAGAAGCTGGAATATATCAGGAACCGTAAGACAGAGACCAGAAAGCTGGCATTCTGGCGGAAAGGAAGGCAGAGAGATGAAGACAAGGCTGATGAATAATATTGGTCTTAAGGTACTGGCCTTCCTGGCGGCAGGATTGCTGTGGCTTTTGGTGGTCAATATCGACGACCCGGTTACCAGTGCGACCTATCAGGATGTGCCGGTGACGGTGATCAATCAGGAGGTCCTGGCGGAAGAACAGCAGACCTTCCAGATCGTAGATGATACTCAGACGGTGGACGTAACAGTGACTGCCCGCCGGAAGATTCTCAACCGGATCCAGAAGGAAGATATTACAGCTACCGCGGATATGCGGGAGCTGACGCTGAAGACCCAGATCCCCATCACGGTCACCGTGGCGGGATACGATTCCGTAGAGGCAGAGGCCTATCCCCGGAATCTCCAGGTAAAACTGGAGGACGAGGAGCTGAAGAACTTCCCCATCGTGCCCAAGACTACAGGAACGGTGCGGGACGGCTATGTGCTGGGTGATATTGAGGCCGTGCCGGAAAATGTATCCATCCGCGGACCCAAGTCTGTGGTGGATCAGATCGACCGGGTGGAGGCCACCGTCAACGTGTCCGGATTATCACAGGACGATGTGCTGACTTCCAGGCTTATGCTCTACGATGACGAGGGCGATGAGATCGACCAGTCGCTGCTGGCCAACAACCTGGGAGACGAAGGCGTTTCCGTAAGCGTGAAACTTTACCAGACCAAGAACGTGCCGATCACCTTTGACACTTCCAGGATCACGGCGGCGGAAGGATATGAATTTACAGGCATTACCTACGAGCCGGAGGAGATCCAGATCACCGGCAGTGAGAAGGCTTTAAGAAGCGTGGCTGAGATCAGGGTCCCGGAAGAAGCGCTGGAGCTGTCCGGACTGACAGAGAAGACGGAGCAGGTGGTAGACATTTCCGATTATATTCCGGATGATGTAAGACTGGCGGATGAAAACGCCGGAAGCGTGGCGGTGATCATCACCGTGGAGAAGGACGGGACCAAGGCCTTTGACGTGATGCCAAGCGCAGTAATCGTCAATCACCTGTCAGAAGACCTGGTGCTGACCTATGATCAGACCGAGGCGCTGGAGATCCATGTGCGGGGGCCGAGGGAGACATTGAATTCCCTGAACCTGGAGCGGAAGGTAAGTATCGATCTGAAAGAGTATACCGAACAGGGCTCATACACCGTTCCGGTTAATGTACAGCTTCCCGACGACTGCGCGCTGGAAGCCGACGTCAGTGTGAAGATCGAATTACAGGAAAAAGAATAGGACGGATGCAGTTATGTTAAGACAAAAGATCAAGATCCATAACCCCACAGGGTTACATCTGCGGCCGGCGGGGATCTTCTGCAACACGGCCAGCAACTATAAATGTAAGGTTTTGTTCGAGTATGACAATACGTTGAACGCCAACGCCAAGAGCGTCCTCAGCGTTCTGGGCGCATGTATCAAGTCCGGGGACGAGATCGTGCTGATCTGCGACGGCGAGGACGAAGAAGAGGCTATGAAAGCCATGGTGGAAGCCATCGAAAGCGGACTTGGTGAATAATTTTTTTCAAAAAGGGACAGGGTTTTTTCAATCTGGGACGTGGTATTTTTGAAAATACCACGTCCCTACTTGCGAGAAGGAGAGAAATTATGATCATTGGAACACATATGTCTGTCGCGAAGGGAATCGCAGCGGCAGCGGAAAATACGGTAAAGATGCAGGCGGACACCATGCAGATCTTCAGTCGGAATCCCAGAGGTTCCGGCTATCGGGACTATGAGGCAAAGGAAGTTGAACGATTTCAGGAAATCCGCCGGAGGAGCGGCCTTGGCCCGATCCTGGCCCACGCTCCTTATACCATGAACCTGGCCAGCGATAAGGACAAGGTCTATGAATTTGCCTGCATGGTGCTTCGGGAGGATGTGGCGCGGATGGACCGACTGGGCATAGAGAATCTGGTGTTCCATCCTGGCAGCCATACCGGGATCGGCGTGGAAAAAGGCATTGCAAATATCATCCGCGGCCTTGATCAGGCGATCACAGGGGAAGAGAAGATCACGGTCCTCCTGGAGACCATGTCCGGCAAAGGAACTGAGATCGGAGAACGGTTTGAAGAACTGCGGGCTATCCGGGACGGGGCTGCACATCCGGAGCGGATCGGGATCTGCCTGGATACCTGCCATGTATTTGCGGCGGGGTATGATATCGTCCATGACCTGGACGGCGTGCTGCAGGAATTTGATGAGATCCTGGGGCTTGAACTTCTCAAGGCGGTCCATCTCAATGACAGCATGATGCCCTTTGGTTCCCGCAAAGACCGCCATGCCGTCACCGGTGAGGGAGAGATCGGCATGGAGGCGCTGATGCAGATCGTTGCACATCCCCGGTTGAGACATCTTCCTTTTTATCTGGAGACACCTCTGGACGATGCGGGCCACAAGGCCGAAATTGCGCGGATCCGTCAAAAAGGGACAGGGTATTTTTAATCTGGGACGTGGTATTTTCGAAAATACCACGTCCCCACTTGCGAAACTTCGACAAAATGGGGTATACTCTCATCATACAGAGAAAGGATAACTACCATGGAGTACCGGGATCAGTTAAAATACATCAAATCGCATCCGATGGAGGGCGGAAAAGCCCCAGGAAACGGGAGAAGACGGCGTAACAGCCGGAAGCGGGACAGGCAGCCTGCGAAGGCAGGGGGCTTCAATAAGATCCTCTGGATGATCCAGCTGGCGGCTTCGCTTTTTCTTCTGGGCGCCATGCTGATCCTTGGGATCCTGCCATTGAAATACATGCTGGGTCTGGCGGGGATCCTGCTTTTCTTCCTGCTTCTTGTCACCTTCCGGCAGAGGCGGGCCATGAAGCGCAAGGGGAAGAAAGGCGGCGGCCGGATTTTGTCGCTGGCGGCCAGCGCTCTTTTCATCGTGCTGGGGCTCTACACTCTGAAGGTGAACGCGGCCCTGGACACCATCGCCACGGGGGAAGAGAGCGGGGCTTATCAGGCGGAACACGCCCTGCCGGTGACGATGCAGCCCTTTAACGTGTACATCAGCGGCATCGACGTGTACGGAGATATCACCCAGAACAGCAGAAGTGATGTGAATCTGATCGCTACCATCAACCCCAGGACTCACAAGATCCTTTTGACCACCACGCCCCGGGACTACTATATCCAGATTCCGGGCGTGTCGGAAGGCCAGAACGACAAGCTGACCCATGCGGGGATCTACGGCATCGACACCTCTATTGCCACCCTGGAAAATCTCTATGACACGGAGATCCCCTTCTATGTGCGGGTGAATTTTACCTCTGTGGAGGAGATCGTGGATGTGATGGGCGGCGTGGACGTGGAGTCGGAAGTGGCGTTCACCACAGGGAAAGCCGCCGGAGCCATTGTGGAAGTAAAAGAAGGGAAGAATCATTTCAACGGCAAGGAGGCGCTGGCCTTTGTGCGGGAGCGGAAAGCATTTATCTCCGGGGACAACCAGCGGGGGAAGAATCAGCAGGCGCTTCTGACCGGACTGATCAAGAAGGCCATGTCCCCCATGATCCTTTTCCGGGCAAATGGAATGATCAATAGTGTCACCGGAAATGCGGAGACCAACATGTCGGAAGCTCAGATCAAATCCCTGATCCGCATGCAGCTTGACGATATGGAGGGCTGGGAGATCGAATCCGTGGCGGCCACCGGGGACGACAGCACCAAACAGCCCTGCTATTCCTACAGCGGCGGCCCGCTGTATGTGACGATCCCCAACTGGGGCTCGGTCAGCGAGATCCAGGGAAAGATCCGGGAGACCCTGGGAGAATAGAGAAGGAAAGAGACAGTATGACGACAATCCTGGTAACCGGCGGAGCCGGGTTTATCGGCTCCAATTTCATAGACTGGATCCACAGGACCCGGGAAGACATCTGCGTGGTCAACTTAGACAAGCTGACTTATGCGGGGGATCCGGCGAACCTGGAGGGTATCTCCCGGGGATCCGCCTATCACTTTGTGCAGGGAGACATCTGCGATGCGCCCGTGGTGGAGGGGATCTTCCGGGAATATGATATTGACGCAGTGTTCCACTTCGCGGCGGAAAGTCATGTGGACCGCAGTATCCGGGATTCCGCCGTGTTCGTGCGCACCAACGTGCTGGGAACCCAGACCCTCCTGGAGGCGGCCCGGCAGGCGTGGGAGCGGGAGGATGGCAGCTTCCGGCCAGGGAAGCGGTTCCTCTATGTGTCCACCGATGAAGTCTACGGATCCCTTGAGGCGGATGAGGCTCCTTCCCGGGAGACTTCTTTCTGCCGCCCCAACAATCCCTACGCTGCAAGCAAGGCGGCCGGCGACCTGCTGGTATCCTCTTATATCCACACTTACGGATTTCCGGCAAATGTCACGCACTGCGGCAACAATTACGGCCCCAGGCAGCACCGGGAGAAGTTTCTCCCCACGGTGATCCGGAACCTCCTTGAGGGAAAGGAGATCCCGGTCTATGGAGACGGCAGGAATATCCGGGACTGGATCTATGTGGAGGATCATGTGCGGGCCCTGGAAATGATCTGGGAAAAGGGAAAGCCTGGAGAAATCTACAATATCGGCGCCTCCTGTGAGCGGCAGAATCTGGAGATGATCCGGGAAGTGTGCCAGGTTATGGAAGAAGGGGGGATCTTAATGCCTTCCGGCGGCAGGATCACATTCGTGGAGGACCGGAAGGGCCACGACAGGCGTTACGCCCTGGATCCGGAGAAAGTCCGGCAGCTTGGCTGGCGGCCGAAGACCGGGTTAAGAGAAGGGCTTCAGAAGACGGTGGAATGGTATTTAAAATAAGGAGATTCAAGTATGGGAAAGGCGACTCTGGTAGTGATGGCGGCAGGCATCGGAAGCCGCTACGGGGGGATCAAACAACTGGCTCAGGTGGGGCCAAAGGGAGAGATGATCCTGGACTATGCAGTCCAGGACGCCATGGAAGCAGGATTCGACAAAGTGGTGTTCGTGATCCGTAAGGACCTGGAAGAGATCTTCAGAGAGAAGATCGGCCGGCGGGTGGAACCGCTGGTGGAGACGGTCTATGTGTATCAGGAGATCCAGGACGTGCCCGGGCAGTATCAGGAGAAGGCCGGGAACCGGAAGAAACCCTGGGGGACCGGGCAGGCGGTGCTCTGCTGCAGGGACGTGGTGGCAGAACCCTTTCTGGTGATCAATTCCGATGACTATTATGGAAAAGAAGCCTACCGGGAGGCTTACGCCTGCCTGACCCGGGAGAAGGAAGAGAAAGGTATTTCCGGGGACGGGAAGCTGGATTTGTGCATGGTAGGCTTTGTGCTGGGAAATACTTTAAGCGAGAACGGCGGCGTGACCCGCGGGATATGCGACGTGACTCCGGAGGGCTTCCTCCAGGATATCACAGAGACCCGCCATATCGTGAAGACAGAGGAGGGGGCTGCGGTGGAGACAGACGAGGGCCTGCAGCCGGTGGATGCAAGCCATCCGGTCTCCATGAACATGTGGGGGCTGACCCCGAAGATCTTTCCTATCCTGGAAGCGGGATTTGACCGGTTCCTGGATCAGGCGGAAGAAGACGGAGGAACCGGGGAATATCTGCTCCCGGATATCATTGACAGCCTGCTTAGGGCAGGCAAGGTCCGGGTAAAGGTGCTGTGGTCCCACGAGCAGTGGCTGGGCGTGACCTACCAGGAGGACAAGGCCTGGGTGGAGCGGGCGCTGCAGAAGATCCGGCAGGACGGGTAATCAGACAGGATCAAAGAAAGAAGAAAAAAGCAGGACGCTGGCGAAAGGAAAAAGCCGGCGCCCTGCTTTTTTACATTTCGGCCGGCATATTAACAAACCTTTAACGGAATGCTCATCCCGATTCGATGAACATTTTCCTCAGAAGACTATAATAGAAACATGAAAAATGTCTACAGGAAGGTGAGAGCATGATAAAGGTGATGAGTATCTTCGGGACTCGTCCGGAAGCGATCAAAATGGCGCCGATCATCCAGGAGATGGACCGCCACAGGCAGGAGATCCAGAGTGTGATCTGTGTAACGGCCCAGCACAGGGAGATGCTGGATTCCGTTCTGGAAACATTTCAGATCGTTCCGGATTATGACCTGAACATTATGAAGCAGGGACAGACACTTGAGGCAGTGACCGGAAGGATCCTGGAAGGCCTGGGGACGATCCTGGAGAAGGAAGCCCCGGATCTGGTCCTTGTCCACGGAGATACCACAACCACGTTTGCTTCCGCCCTGTCCGCGTTCTATCACAGGATCCCGGTGGGACATGTGGAGGCAGGGCTTCGGACCTACGACCTCTACGCGCCTTATCCGGAGGAGGCCAACCGGCAGATGGTGGGCAGTCTGGCGGAACTGCATTTCACACCTACCATGCGCAGTCTGAAGAACCTTCTTCAGGAGAATAAGAACCCGGCAAATATCTTCGTGACCGGGAATACCGCTATCGACGCTCTGCGGACTACCGTGAAGGAAACCTATGACAATCCCGTTCTTGCGTGGGCCGGTGACAGCAGGATCCTTCTTCTTACCGCTCACAGAAGAGAGAACTGGGGCGTGCCCCTTCGCAGGGTCTTCACGGCAGTGAACCAGATCACAGACCGGTATCCGGATGTGCGGGTGATCTATCCCTGCCACATGAATCCCACGGTGCGCGGCTTGGCGGAAGAAATGTTTGCCGGAAACGAACATGTACGCCTGATCGATCCTCTGGAAGTGACAGACTTCCATAATATGATCAAGAAATCCTACCTGGTGCTGACAGACAGCGGCGGGATCCAGGAGGAAGGGCCAAGCCTGGGGAAACCAGTGCTGGTGGTAAGGGAGACTACGGAACGTCCGGAAGGAGTGGAGGCAGGGACCCTGAAACTGGTGGGGACATCCACGGAAAATATCTTTCGTGAGGTAAGCCGTCTTCTGGAGGACGAGGAAGCGTACGGACAGATGAGCAGGGCGGAGAATCCCTACGGAGACGGACATGCCAGCGAACGGATCGTGGGAGCGATCCTGCGATATTTCCAGAATAAAGAACCCCAGCGTATACCGGCCTAAAGTAAAGGAGCAAATGGCTATGAGAAATACCAGCGTATTAGGAGTTCCCCTGTCAATGATGAGAAAAGAAGAGATGCTGGCGGCTATGGGAGAAGCGATCCGTTTGGGTGATCAGCTCTCTGTGGTGGCCATCAATGCAAGGAAAGTGGTCCGGGCGGTCCGGGAACCGCAGATGAGACACTTGATCCTTGGGTTCGACCTGTTCCTGGCGGACGGATCTGCAGTGGTAAAGGCAGCAGACTATACGGTGGAGCGGATCACAGGCATCGACCTGATGGAAGAGATCTGCAGACATTCCCGGGAGCTGGGGGCCAGGGTATTCTTCTACGGAGCGGCGGAAGACAGTAACCTGGGCGCACAGAAGACTCTGAAGGAGCGATACCCGGATCTGGAGATCGCAGGCTACTGCAACGGGTATGAAGACCAGAACGTCCTGGAGAAGATCCGCGCATCCAGAGCAAACGTAATATTTGTGGCTAAAGGGACTCCGCTCCAGGAACAGTGGATCCGGGACCATGGTGAAGAGACCGGCGCCGGCGTGCTGCTGGGTGTAGGCGGAGCCTTTGACGTATTTGCAGGAAAGATCCGGCGGGCGCCGGGGATCATCCAGAGACTGGGACTGGAGTGGCTGTACCGGATGATCCGGGAGCCAAAGCGGTTTGCCCAGATCCCGGAGCTTATGGAATTCAGGAGGCTTGTTAAACAGGAAAAAAAGCAGTCTTTTCAGAAGATAGAGGGAGGAACTATATGCAACGCAGAGAAATTACCGTGGTAGGTCTTGGCTATATCGGCCTTCCTACCGCAGTTGTAATGGCAGGCGCAGGACACCATGTAAAGGGGTTTGACGCCAAGAAAGAAGTGTGTGAGAGCCTGAATGAAGGCAGGATCCATATCGTGGAGAAGCATCTCCAGGAGGCATTTACAGAGGTACTGGAGAACGGCTGCCTGGAGATCGTAAGCGAGATACCGGCGTCAGATATCTATGTGATCTGCGTGCCCACGCCGTTTCTGGAAGAAGAACAGGAGAAGGTGGCAGATCTGTCCTATGTGGAGAGTGCGGCAAGGGAAGTAGCCAAAGTATTAAAAGAAGGAGATCTGGTGATCCTGGAGTCCACGGTCCCGCCTCACACCACTGCATGGATGGGAGAGATCCTGTCCAAGGTAAGTGGGCTTCCAAGGGCGGAATTCTATACGGCTCACTGTCCCGAGCGGGTGCTGCCGGGCAGGATCCTTTATGAATTAAAGCACAATGACCGGATCATCGGAGCAGAGGATCCCAAAGCGGCGCAGATGACCAGAGAACTGTATGAGACTTTTGTGGAAGAAGGGAACTGCTATGTCTGTGACGATGTGACGGCAGAACTCTGTAAACTGGCGGAGAATACCTTCCGGGACATCAACATCGCCTATGCCAATCAGCTCTCCATGCTGTGTGAGAAGGCAGGCATTGATGTGTTCCGGCTGATCCGGCTGGCCAACAAGCATCCAAGAGTCTCCATCCTGACGCCGGGGCTTGGCGTGGGAGGCCACTGCCTGGCGGTAGATCCCTGGTTTATCGTAGAGAAATACCAGGAAGACGCTTCTCTCATCCGCACGGCCAGAGAGATCAATGAGAGAAAACCCTTCTGGGTGAAGGATCAGATCAGGAAAGAACTGGGCGGGGATCTTACGAAGAAGATCGGGATCCTGGGTATGGCATATAAGCCCAATATCGATGATATGCGGGAGAGTCCCTCCCTTGCGCTGGCTGGCGCCTTGGTGTCAGAAGGGTATCAGGTATTCGGGTGTGAGCCCAACAGCCGTAGCAGTGAGATCAGCGGGATACCTCTTCTGTCCCTGGAAGCGCTTCTTAATCAGTGCGATTACCTGGTAATAGCCCTGGCACACGATGAATTCCAGGATGAAGCCGTCCGGGAGCGGATCCGGGAGAAGCCCCATTACGACTGTATCGGATTTTTAAGGAGTTAATTTAGATGGTCAGAAAAATACTAATCTACGGGGATCTGGATCTGAATATTGTGGACGGATCCAGTATCTGGCTGGTGAACCTGGCGAAGCTTCTTCTGGAGGATAAGGACAACTACGTGGACATCCTTCTGAAGAAGCGGATCCGCAACCCTATCCTGACGGAAGAGATCGAGAAGCGATACCGGATAAAGCTTCTGTATGTGAAGGACTACCTCGATCACATCACCGAGGTGGACGCAGGAAATATCGTGAAAGTACTGCAGACCATCGATGACCTGAGAGAGTATTCCTGTATGATCATCCGGGGGACGCAGGTGACGGAGCAGGTGGCAGGAAGCCCCCTGATCAGAAAGACGATCCCCTACCTTACGGATTTCTGCCATGAGAAGGAGAAAATGCCGGAGGAGCAGAAACAGTTTCTTAAGGACCTGTACGATAAGGTACAGGCATATTTTGTGCAGACAGAGGCAATGAAAGCCTACCTGCAGGATGTGCTGGAGGTGAATGGAGACAAGTTCCATGTGCTGTATCCTGTGGTATTCCCGGGCAGGCAGGTGGAAAAACAGCCAAAAACTATCGTCTATGCAGGAAAGATCGCGAAAAACTGGAACATTCTGGAGCTGATCCACATTATGGAGAAGCTGCGGGAGAAAGACCCGCAGATCCGGCTTCATTTTATCGGGAGTAAGATAAACCGGGATCTGGCAGGACGAAAAGCAGAAATCTTCGACCGGCTGGAGCATATGGACAATATTATCTTCCACGGTTCCCTGCCTCACGCAAAGACCCAGAAGATCACCCGGACCTGCAGCCTGGGTTACGCCTTCCGCAGTCCTGAGGTGGATCATGATCATTCCCTGGAACTGTCGGTGAAGCTTCTGGAATACTGCCACAGCGGCGTGCCCATGGTGCTGCGGCGGACCCGGATGCATGAGGCGGTTCTGGGAGCGGACTATCCTCTTTTTGCAGGATCCGAGGAAGAATGCCTTGAGAAGATCCTGGAGGTATTCGCTGATCCGGCCCTGTGGGAACAGGCGGAAAGCTGCCTTGCAAGAGCGGCAGAGCGCTTCAGCGCCGCCGGCATCTATGAAAATGTGAAAAGAGCGCTGGAACATTACCCTATGAAGCGGTTCCGGCTTCTGGTCAGCGGTCATGACCTGAAATTCCTGAAGCCTTTGTTCCCCTTTTTC
>OLQU01001941.1_pt1 | contig 12653 bp, 8 predicted proteins | sample 1672271 | NCBI WGS metagenome assembly OLQU01 (sample SAMEA3136666, study PRJEB25190) | human gut metagenome | biome: human gut; feature: human-associated habitat; material: faeces | place: Austria | collected 2013 | reverse complement strand
TCGTTGCGTTAACGCCTTTTCCTTCCAGCGACAACGGGCTGAAAACCACTCATACAAGGCGACAATTTGCTGGGGGAGCTCCGGGAAAGCAGAGTGCTGGCGGTGATCCATTTTTTGCAGCAGCGCCAGATGCTGCGCGATCTGCGTCAGCGCCAGAAAACGCGCGATGATGGACAGCACGAAAACCACCGTCGTCACCTTGCCGATGGGCAGCGCGTAGACAACGACGCCGCGCTTGAGCGCCACGCCGCCGCCGATCACCATCGTCACTTCCTTGACGAGGATGATGGCCAGCACCCAAAGCGGAATCTGCCCGTCGGAAACAAACAGACCGAGCAGCGTCACCAGAGACAGCTTATCTGCCAGCGGATCAAGCAGCTTGCCCAGCGCGGTGATCTGGTTGAACTTGCGGGCGATAATGCCGTCCAGCGCGTCGGTCAGCATCGCGGCCAGATAGGCAATCAGCGCACCGGTCGCGTCCCCGATTATGAACCGCCAGACAACGACGGGCAGAAGCAAAATCCGCACCACCGTCAGGGCGTTCGGAATGTTGATGATTTGATCCTGTTTAATATGCTCCACGGCATGTCCCTTCTTCCTGCTGTCTCAGTATACCATAAAAACGGTGCCGTGTGCCGTTGACCAGACAACTTTTTTAACGCATGGGAAATTGCGTCAAACCGCCCGCGTGAGCAGAGCCTTGATGCTTTGCAAACTTCGGCGGGGATGAAAGCCGGTCTTTGTTTACGCCTGCATGAGCGCGGCGCGCTGCTGCGCGGCGATTTCGCTTTCGATATAATCGTCGTAGCTCTCGCGGCGATCGACAAGGCCGCCCGGCAGGATCTCCATGATGCGGTTGGCGACGGTCTGAATACATTCGTGATCCTGCGTCGCAAAGAGCATCGAGCCGGTAAATTCAATCATGCCCTTGTTCAGCGCCGTGATGGATTCCAGATCGAGGTGGTTCGTCGGCTCGTCGAGAATCAGCACGTTCGCGCCGGAGAGCATCGTGCGCGCCAGCATGCAGCGCACCTTCTCGCCGCCGGAGAGCACGCGCGCGGGCTTGAGCGCCTCCTCGCCGGAAAAGAGCATGCGGCCCAGCCAGCCGCGGATATCGCTTTCATACTGGCTCTGGGAGAACTGGCGCAGCCAGTCAATCAGGTTATATTCGCAGTTATCAAAGTATTTGCTGTTGTCCTTGGGGAAATAGCTCCGGCTGGTGGTCACGCCCCACTTGAAGCTGCCCTCGTCCGGCTCCATCTCTCCCATGAGAATCTGGAACAGCGTGGTGCGCGCCAGCTCGTCCGTGCCGACGAAGGCCACCTTGTCGCCGGGGGTCAGCACAAAGGAGATGTTGTTGAGCACCTTGCGGCCGTTGACGGTCTTGGAGAGGTTGGTCACGGTCAGCAAATCGTTGCCGATATCGCGATCCGGCTTCCACGCGATATACGGATAGCGGCGGGAGGAAGGCGTATAGTAGTTTTCCATTTGCAGGTTATCCAGCAGCTTCTTGCGGCTCGTCGCCTGCTTGTGCTTGCTGGCGTTGGCGGAGAAGCGCTGAATAAACGTCTGCAATTCCTTGATCTTCTGCTCGTTCTTCTTGTCGATGTCCTTCTGCTGGCGCGCCACCATCTGGGTGTATTCATACCAGAAGTCGTAGTTGCCGACATACATCTGGATCTTGCCGAAGTCGATGTCACAGATATGCGTACAGACCTTGTTGAGGAAGTGACGGTCGTGGCTGACGACGATGACCGTATTCGGGAAATCCAGCAGGAAGTTTTCCAGCCAGCGGACGGATTGGATATCCAGATAGTTCGTCGGTTCGTCCAGCAGCAGGATGTCCGGATTTCCAAACAGCGCCTGCGCCAGCAGCACCTTGACCTTCTGGCTGCCGTCCAGCTCGCTCATCAGCTTATGCTCAAGGTCGAGGCTGATGCCCAGACCCGTGAGAATCGTTTCCGCGTTGCTCTCGGCGCTCCAGCCGTCCAGCTCGGCGAACTCGCCCTCCAGCTCGCTGGCGCGCTCGCCGTCCGCGTCGGTGAAATCCTCTTTGGCGTAAAGCTCGTCCTTTTCCTTCATAATCTCATAGAGGCGCTTGTGCCCCATGATGACCGTTTGCAGCACTTCATAGCTGTCAAACTCAAAGTGATTCTGGCGCAGAACGGCCATGCGCTCGCCGGGGGTGATGACCACTTCGCCCGTGGTCGGCTCCAGCTCGCCGGAGAGCACCTTCAGGAAAGTCGATTTGCCCGTTCCGTTTGCGCCGATGATGCCGTAGCAGTTACCGGCGGTGAATTTAATGTTGACGTTCTTAAAGAGCGGCTTTCCGCTGTAAGAAAGGGAAATATTTTGGGTTGCGATCATGTGACCAGATTCTCCTTTTTTCTGCTCCACATTCCAAAGTTTACATACATCTTTTATTATCGCATAAAATCAGCTTTTCTTCAAGCCCTTATTCCGCCAAATTCCGGGTCGCGCGAATCACGCGGCACACCAGCTCCACCCGCTGAAACGGCGTCATCATGTAATAGCCGTCAACAAAGGGCGAAATGCGGCTTGCCGCCTCCCTGCACAACCGAACGGCCATGTCCTCGCCATGCGCGCGATCAAGCCCCGCATAGGCGCGCACAACGGCTTCATCCACCGTGATGCCGTGCACTTCGCTCTGCAAAAACCGGGCGTTTTTCTCGCTGACCACCGGAAACAAGCCGCCAATGAGCTTCGCGCCGCGCAATTCGTCCATCGCCCGCTCCAAATGGAGCGCCGCCTGCTCGCTGAGCACCGGCTGCGTCAGAAAGGCCGACACGCCGCAATCCATCTTTTCCTTTGCCCGATCCAATTCCGAGTCAAAGCGCACCGCGTTGATGTTCAGGCCGCCGCAGACAAAAAACGGTTCCGCCTCGCCGCTCTCGCCCAGCCCGCGAATGAATTTCGCCAACACGCGGGAATTGAATTGATATACGCTCTTGACGCTGCCCCGGTCGCCGGTCGGAATCGGGTCGCCCGTCACCGCCAGCACGTTGTGCACATTCTCCATCGAAAGCCCCAGCAGCAGCGCCTTGGTTGCGTTCACGTTGCGGTCGCGGCAGGTCATATGCGGCAGCGCCTCAATGCCAAGCTCGCGCGACAATTTGCAGGCCAGCAGGCTGGAATCCATCCTCGCTCGGCCAATCGGGCAATCCGCAATCGTGATCGCGTCCGCGCCCGCCTGTTCAAGCTGACGCGCGCCCTCCATAAAGCCGCCGATATCCGCGCTCCGCGGCGGATCGAGCTCAACCAGCGTGATGCGCCGCCCCTGCTCAAGCCGACGCAGAATCCGGCTTCGACAGCCTTTTTCCGGCGGCTGCGCCGCCTTTTCATCGCCCATCCGCACGCGCGGCGGCATCGGCGTCCCCAGCAGGCGGGCAATCTGCCGGATATGCTCGGGCGTTGTTCCGCAGCAGCCGCCGACTATCCGCGCCCCCGTCTTCACACATTCCATGACCTGCTGGGCGTAATACGCCGGCGCGCTGTCGTAATAGGTGCGTCCTTCCTCCACATGGGGATAGCCTGCGTTGGGCATGGCGCTCATCCATTTATCCCCGACGTCCAGCGTAGAAAGAAGCTGCCGAATGTGATACGCCCCGCAGATGCAGTTCAGGCCGATGGCATCCACCGCGCCGCAGGCGGACATTTGCAGCGCAAGTGCGCTCGCCTGCTCGCCCGCCCGCGTGAATCCATCCGCATCCGCCGCGAAGGAAACCATGATCCACGCATCCGGACAGGATGCTTTGATGTACGCCGCAGCCTCCGCAAGCCCTTCGCCGCTTTGCATGGTTTCAAACAGAAAGCACGTCGCGCCAACGTTCAAATATTGTTCGGCCATTGCGATATAGCATGCGGCGGCGCTGTCCGCGTCCGTCGGCGCAGGGCCGATATCCGCAAACACAGCCGCGTCATACGCATCGCCCGCCCGACGAGCCAAATCGTATGCCGCCCGGATCAGCGTTTTCTGATCGTCCTTATTTTCACACGCCAGCGAAACGTGCGCTGCAAACGTATTCGTCTTGATCGCCTTGCATCCCGCTGCCAGATAGGCGCGATGCAGCGCCAGAACGCGCTGCGGCTGGGTCAGGCACAGACGTTCTACAGCTTCGCCCTCTCCGCTCTGCGCACAGAGCGCCGTGCCCGTCGCGCCGTCAAAAAGCAAAACGCCCTGCGCCAGCAACTCGCGCACACGTGCCGAATCTCTGTATTCCATATTTCCTCTCCATCTGCGTCAGCCGAGAATTGATTTGGCGATGTCGGCGGATTGCTTGGCGTCCTTCGCGTAGTAATCCGCGCCGATCTTTTTGGCATAGTCCGGCGTGAGCACCGCGCCGCCGACAATCACCGGCACATGCAGCCCGTTTTCATGCAGACGCGCAATCGTCCTTTCCATGCTGGGCACGGTCGTCGTCATCAGCGCGGAAAGGCCGACGATCTTCGCACCGTATTGCCGAACTGCCTCGACCACGCGCTCCGCCGGTACGTCTCGCCCCAGATCGACAACTCGAAAACCGTAGTTTTCCAGCACGGTTCTGACGATGTTTTTCCCGATATCGTGAATATCGCCTTCCACCGTGGCCAGCACAATCGGGCCTTTTCCGTCGCCCGCCGCGCCGCTTTGCCCGATGACCCGGCGCACCTCGTCAAACGCCGCGCCGGAGGCGGCCGCCGCGTTCATAAGCTGGGGCAGAAAGATGATCTGCTTTTCGTATTGTTCGCCCACCGCGTCGAGCGCCGGAATCAGCTCCTTTTCCACCACGTCAAGCGGGGGCATGGTCTCCAGCAGCTCTCGCGCCGCTGCGGCGGCTTCGTCGCAAAGCCCCTTGGCGATTGCATCCGCAATAGAGAGCTTCACGCCGGGTTTTTGCTTCGCCTGCGGCTTGGTCTGCGCCGCGTGGCGCTCGATATAGGCCGCGCAGTGCGCATCTTCTCCGCTGAGCACCCGGCAGGCGTCTACCGCGTCCATCATTTCCTTCTGATTGGGGTTGATGATGGGCAGCGTCAGGCCGCTTTGAATGGCCTGCGTCAAAAATGCCTGTGTAACCAGCGTTCTCTGCGGCAGACCGAAAGAAATGTTGGATACGCCGAGCACCGTTTCAAGCCCCAATTCACCGCGAACCCGTGCAACGGCTTCAAGCGTCTGCTTCACCTGATCCTGCTGCGCGGAAACCGTCAGCGTCAGGCAGTCAATCGCCACATTTTCCCTCGCAATGCCCGCTTCGAGCGCCGCGTTCAGAATCGTGCGCGCAAAACCCATGCGCGCCTCGCAGGTCGTCGGCAGTCCGTTTTCGCCCAGCGCAAGTCCGACGACCGCCGCGCCGTATTTTTTTGCAATCGGGAGCACCGCTTCCAGCGACGTGCGGGATGCGTTTACGCTGTTAACCATGCACTTTCCCGGCGCGGCGCGCAGACCCGCTTCAATCGCCTTCGGACTGGAGGAATCAATCTGCAACGGAAGGCTCACTGCGCCGCTGATTGCCGTTACCACGCGGCGCATGGTTTCCGGCTCGTCGATATCGGGCAGCCCCACGTTGACGTCCAGAATCTGCGCACCGGCTTCGGCCTGCTCAATCGCCTGCGCGACGATGTAATTCATGTCGCCCTCGCGGAGCGCCTGCTGAAAGCGCTTTTTTCCCGTCGGGTTGATTCGCTCGCCGATCACGCGAACGCCCTGTCCGAACGGACAGATTTCGCCCGCCGAACAGATTCCCCGCACGGTTTTTTCATCCCACCTCGCCGACTTTCCTTCCAGCGCCCGGCCAAGCGCCTCGATGAACGCGGGGGTCGTGCCGCAGCAGCCGCCGATATACGCCGCGCCGACGTCCGTAAGCGCCGCGCAATCCCGCGCAAATTCATCCGGCGCGGTATGATACGCGCCCGTTTCCGGGTCGGGCAGACCGGCGTTCGGTTTGAGAATCAGCGGCAGATTGGTGCATGTACGCATGGCTTGAAGAATCGGCGCGATCTCCTTCGGACCAAGGGAGCAATTCACACCCAGCGCATCCACACCCAGCGCGTCCAGCGCCATCGCCGCCGCATCCGCACGGCAGCCGAGGAACGTCCGGCCGGAAGCCTCGAACGTCATCGAGGCAAACACCGGCAAATCGGAACACTCCTTGGCCGCCAGGACGCCCGCGCGGAGCTCGTTCAAATCGGAAAACGTTTCAAAAAAAACGCCCTCCGCGCCCGCCGCCGCGCCCGCGCGAATCATTTGCGCATACAGCGCGTAGGCCTCGTCAAATTTGAGCGTCCCCAGCGGCTCAAGCAGTTCGCCGATGGGGCCGACGTCGAGCAAAACCTTCGCATCCGTTCCCACACAGGCGCGCTTTGCCACGGCGACAGACGCGCGAACGACGTCTTCCACCTCAAAGCCCGTTCCGGCCAGCTTGTGCGCGTTCGCGCAGAACGTGTTCGCCAGCAGCAGCCGCGTCCCCGCCTGCACATACTGCCGCTGTATACCCTCCACAATGTCCGCCGCCGTGATGGAAAGCGTCTCCGGGCGGTCGCCGAGCTTCAGCCCCGCTTTCTGGAGCATCGTCCCCATCGCGCCGTCGAGCAGCGTAATCGCTTTCGTATATGCCATCGTCATTCCTCCGTTATGTCTTCGCGTCTTGCAAATGCGCAGGTTTGGCGCGCCGAACACCCCTCGCAGCCCTTCGGTCTTCGCAAAACCTGCGTTCGGCTGATCCCCAGCACGGCCGTCACCGATTTTCGCGGCATCAAAATCCCGCTTTGGCTGACCGTCAGCCCGATGGAGCGTCCGGCGTTCAGCACCTCGCAGATTTGCCCGGATTGCGCAAGCGGCATGTCGCCGTAGCCAGGGCTGAACCGATCCGTCAAATACAGCGCCTGCGCTGCCAGCTTCTCCCTCAGCGTCTCCTCCATCCGGTCGCAGACCGCCTCAATCGCCGCGCTGAGCACCGCGTCCAGAATCAGCGCATCCGCGGCGCTCTTTGTCTGCGCCCGCAGAAGCATGCGCTCGCTGTCCGCGCCCAGCGTTGCCGCCAGCAAAACCGTTTCATGGCAGGCAGACAGCATTTCGCGCACATCCTTCCCCTGCGGAAAAAAGCGCGTTCCCTCGAGCGTTCCGTCCGGCAGGCGGACAAAGCGCCGCATGACCGCCCGCGGCTTCACCTGTTCAAGCGCCTCACCTCTGATTCGCCTGATCTGCTCCATCAGCGGCAGCTCGACCGGCGTTCCGTGCCAGCCCAGAAAATGCAGGATTTCCCGCATGGGAATTTGCGACAGCGTCACTTGCACGGCGTTCACGCCTCCTTCGCAGGTTTAGAGAAAAGATATCTGTTCCTCGACGCACAGCTGCTCGCCGATCGTCCGTTTTCCGCTCAAATCAATCCTTCGCGCGCCGTATTCAAACAGCGCGCGGTTTCCTTCGAAATCCGCGCCGTCTCCGTCCGGCACGTAGACCGACGAAAAATTGCCGCACAGCCCCGCCGTCGCCCCTCGCCAGCTCCCGCCAACGCCGTTTCTGGCCGCAACGACAATCGCGTTTTTCCCCAACGCATAAATGGTATGGTTGCGCGCCAACGCCCTCGCGGCAGAAAACGGCGCATCCGGCAGCGTCTCGCTGAGCAGCAGCAGCCTGCCCGTTTGCAGCGCCGCCGCTTCCTTTTCCCGCGCGCAGGCCTGCTCCGCAGAAACCGCCGGAACGAGAATCAACGAACCGTCGGCGTCCAACAGCGCATCCTGCGCCGCGCGATCCACGCCGCGCGCACCGCCGCAGACCATCGTTATCCCTTCTTCGGCCAGCATGGCGCCAAGCCGTGCCGCCATGTCATTTGTCGCGGACGCAATCTCTCTGCTGCCCGCCACCGCAACGGTTCGCCGCTCCAGCAGCGCCGCATTTCCCTTCATAAAGAGGAAGAGCGGTTCCCGACCGCCGAGCGCGCGCAGCGCCTTCGGCCATTCCCTGCTTTCCGGCAGAATCAGCCGATATCCCTGCTTTTCATAGGCTTCCAAACACAAAAGCGCGTCACTCGTCCGGGTGAGAAGCATTTCCGCGCGTTCAAACGTCGCCTGCGGCAGCATGTCCGTTCGGCGCAGGACGAGCCCGGAGAGCGCGCCGCATTCCATCATTCGCCGCACAGCCATGCGGGAAAACAGCGGCGGCATGGATTCGTCCCATGCGATGGGCGTAAGCAGGCACAATCTGGCACACGCCGTTTCCATCAGCCGATTTGTCATCCTCCTCACGCTCCTCGTCCCGCAGAATGAGCCTATTATACCGCATCTTCACCCCTGTGCGCAATATGTCATGTTGTCCGTTTGAAAACAGGCCGACGCTCAAAATCAGAAAAACAGACCAAAAGTCTGTTTGGACTTCCGGTCTGTTTCGGTTCAGCTTTTCATCTTGGGCTTAAACAGGACTGCGGCCAGGTAGCCGAAAAACACCGCCGCCGCAATGCCGCCCGCCGCAGCCGTCACGCCGCCGGTGAACGCGCCGAGAATCCCCGTTTCCTTCACGCCTTCGATTGCGCCGCGCGCCAGCGCATACCCAAAGCCCAGCAGCGGAACGGTCGCGCCCGCACCCGCAAAATCAACAATCGGTTTATACAGCCCCAGCGCGCCGAGAATAACGCCCGCCGTCACATAGCCGACCAGAATCCGCGCGCTGGTCAACTGCGTCTTCATAATCAACACCTGACCGATGGCACAGAGCAGGCCGCCCACGAGGAACGACTTCACCAGCATCCACAAAATCTCTATCACGCTCCCTTCTCCTTTCGATGCTCCATCGCGACGGCATGCGCGATACCGGGCACGCTCTCGCCCTGCATACTGCTTGTCGGGCTGAGCAGCGCGCCCGTCGCCATAAACAAAACGCGCTTCAATCGGCCTGCTGCAAGCTCGGGCAGCAGATGCGCGCACAACATGCTCGCCGCACAGCCGCACCCGCTCCCGCCCGAATGAACATCCTGCCTTTCGGAAAAGATTTCGCATCCGCAGTCAAACAGCTTGCCCTCGTCCACGTCGATTTTCTTTTCGCGCAGCAGCTCAATAAGCAGCTCTCGCCCCAAACGCCCCAAATCGCCCGTCACCACCAAATCGTAATCCGCAAAGCCGCGCCCCAGATCCCTGAAATGCGCCGCAAGTGTATCGAAAGCCGCTGGCGTCATGGCCGCTCCCATGTTGTTCGCATCCGTAATGCCCAGATCCACCACGCGCCCGCATGTCGTATGCGTCAAGACCACCGGCGCGTGCTTCGAACCGGAAATCATCACCGCGCCAGCGCCGGTCACCGTCCACTGCGCCGTCGGCGTGCGCTGATTGCCCAATTCCAGCGGTGCGCGATACTGCCGCTCCGCCGTGCAGAAGTGGCTGCACGTCGCGCAGATCAGCCGATCCGCAAAGCCTCCGTCCGCCAGCATGCCGCCGACGGACAGGGATTCAGACATGGTGGAACACGCCCCGTACAGACCGTAAAACGGGATTCCGAGGTTACGCGCCGCAAATCCTGCGGAAATGATCTGGTTGAGCAGATCGCCCGCGAGCAGCATTTGAATTTCGTTCAGCCGCGTTCCCGCTTTTTCCGCGCAGAGCACAACCGCCTGTTCGAGCATCGCGCGTTCAGCGCCTTCAAAGGATTGCTCCCCGTTCAACTCGTCCGGTATAATCCAATCGAATTTCGCGCCATACGGGCCTTCTTTTTCCTTTTGCCCCGCAATCCCCGCCCAGCCGATCAAGCCGGGGCACGACGGCAGCGCCGTCGTTTGCGCACCGATTCGTTTGCTCATCCGCCCACCTCCGCAGACCCAGAGGCGGCGCAACGCGCTTTTTGTTTTCTCTTCATGCGAACGCCTCCGCTTGATTTGCCCCTATTTTGAGCAAAAGCCCTCGCCGTTATTCTATTTCTGCGCATGGAGGCAATTCTGCGCCTTTTCCCATATATCAAAAAAGGACGCCGCATTCAATACGACGTCCTTCGTTTTCAAACAAACCGAATTACTTCATAACCTTCGGATAGGTCGTAACCTTCGCTTCGGAAACCCACTGGGTCACAGCCGCTTCATAAGCCGCATCCTTCGCGTCGGAGAGCATGGTATCATAGATATTGCTCTTGATCTCGTCGGTATACTCGACCTCGCCCGCAGCGATGTCGGTCGCATACTGAAGAATGTGATAGCCATAGCTCGTCTTGACCAGCTCGGCGGACACGTCGCCGACCTTTTCAAGCGCCATCGCCGCATCCTGGAAGCTCTGCTCATAGACGGACAGACCGTCGCAGACCAGATAGCCGCGGCTCTTGTTCGGCTCGTTGTTCATGCCGGTGTCCTGACCATAGGTCTCAATCAGGCTATCAAAGTCCTCGCCGGACTGCGCACGGGCGAGCACGTCCTGCGCCGTCGGCAGGATCTCGTCATACGCCTCGGCGGTCACGGTCTCCAGCTTCGCGCTGGATTCGTCCAGCGTCGCCTGAGCGGTCGCCACGGTCTCTTCGAGCGCCGCAACCTGCTCGTCATAGCCGGCCTTGGTCGCCTCGTCATAGGAAGAGGTATCCTCCGCCTTCAGATCGTCAAGCTGCTTCTGCGCGTCGCTCAGCGTGGTGTTCGCGGTGGAAATCGCGCTGTTCAGGTCGCTGATTTCGCTCTGCTTCTCGTCGCTGAACTTGATGAGCAGGTTCTTCACACCGCGGTAGCCTTCCGGCACATAGTAATTCGTCGTGCCGTTGTTCTCGGCGGTCACATAACCGGCCGGAGCCGCGTCATAGCTTTCCTTCTGGGCGGCCACGCGCTTGTCAAATTCTTCCTTCACCTGCTCGTCCGTCACCGCGACGTCCTTGGCGGCATATTCGCGAATCTTTTCGCGCTGCACGCTGGCGGTCTGGTTCTGCACGAAATAATCGCGCGTATAGCCGACGGTGTTCAGGTCGTTGACGAGCATCTCGTCGAGCTGATCGTTGGTGACGGTCGCCTTGCGCTCCGTATCAACGGCCTCGGCCGGGGTCGCCTCGCTGCCGGTCGCCTCTTCGAGGGCGGCCAGACGCGCTTCTTCCTCTTCCACCGTCTCCAGATCCGGATAGTTCTGGTAGCGGATCATCATCTTGTAGAAGTTAAACATGTTGTCGGCGTAGCTTTCCACGTCGGAGGCATCCTCTTCGGGCAGCGGCTCGAAGCCAAGCTCCTTCATCTTGCCTTCAAGCACGACGCTCTCAATCAGCTGCTCGACAGCAGCCTCGCCGTAGGAGGCGATATCGTCGTCCGTGAGCTGCATCGACACGCCGAAGTTCTGCTGGAAATACTGCTGGTAGTAGCTGGCCAGATAATCCCGGTAAGCCTCCCACTCCGCCTTGGTGATCTCGGTGGTATCCTGGCTGGTCTCCACCTTCGCCACAACCTGCGCGCCGTCAAGCTCGTCGTCGTGGCCGATCAGGTTGCAGCCGGAGAGCAGCATCAAAGCCGCAAGCAGCAACGCAATCAGCGCGAATCTCTTATTCATGTTCGTTCTCTTCCTTTCAGCCTCTACTCGGCAATATACGATTTATTATAATAAGCTGTCATCGACTTGTCAAGCGCGTGTGTCGCCCTGCGGCTCAAATGTTCGCTCTTTTTGTTCAAATTCACAAAAAGAACACATTTCACTCGCCGCACACCCGAATTCCGAACCACTTGGAGAGCGTGCTGTTCGGCCAGCTTTCCGCGTCATTTTCCAGCGCAATGTTCATGGTAAAGCGCGAGCGGCTTTCCACCGAGGCGATTTTCACCTCATCCGCTCCGCTCTGCACCGCTGTTTCGATTTTTTGAGTCTGCGCTTCCCACGCCGCCTCATGCGCGCCGACTTCCCTGACAGCCTGATACCCGCCGTAAACAAGCAAAAACAGCGCCAGCGGCAGCGCGCACAGCCTGGCCGCGTCCAGCGCGCGGACATGCGCCTCCATGTCGCCGAGCAGCGTCGCCAGCGCGCAGAGCGTCAGCGCAATCACGCAGGTATACGACCGATCCGACAATTCCGGCGAGGCGACCATCGCATACGCGCTCAGCAGCGCCGCCAGCAGCAAAAGCGCCGCCCGCCGGTTTCGCATCGGCACATGAAGCGCCCGCCCCATTCCATGGACAATCGGCATGGCCAGCAATTCCGCGCCCGCATACACGCCCGTATAAAGCGTAATGCGGAGCAACCGCTTCACGATCTCCCGCGCCATCGAATCGTAGGCATAGGCAGATGCGCGCACAAAATTCCCCGGCGCAAGAATCATCATCGCCGCGCCCGCCGCCTGCGCCGCCAGACAGAGCCACGCGGAAACCGGCGTTCTTTTCCCGCGGTATGCGCTGTCCGCCAGCAGCAAGAGCGCCACCGCCAGCATGCCGCAGGCCGCGTTCTCATTCGTCCAGCCGCTCAAAAAGCAGAGCGGAACGCCGATCACGCCGAGCGCCGCACATTCTTTTTCCAGCAGCCGCGGGATGATCAGCAGCGGCAAAAGCGCCAGCGCCGTGCCCCACAGATAGTTGCACGCGCCGTCCAGCCACAAAAAGACCGTGCCGAAGAACGGAACCAGCGTGAACAGCGCCGCGTGGAGGACCAGCAGAACCGTCCAGCAAAACCGTCTGCCCTTCGGCTTGGCCAGCGTATACAGTTCAAGCACGAGCAGCATATACGCCGCCGTATTG
>OLQU01001934.1_pt1 | contig 12682 bp, 16 predicted proteins | sample 1672271 | NCBI WGS metagenome assembly OLQU01 (sample SAMEA3136666, study PRJEB25190) | human gut metagenome | biome: human gut; feature: human-associated habitat; material: faeces | place: Austria | collected 2013 | reverse complement strand
CGTTGCTGCGTTCGTGAACGTCATGCACCATCTTTGCAAGCGCCAGCACGACTTCAGGCTGGCGGAACGAGATTTTCAGCAGTTCCATCACCTGATCATCGGTCAATTCTCCCGGACAGACCAGAAAACTTTCCAGCATTCCGGCACGAGTGCAAAGGCGATGCACACGCTCTCTCCGGTTCAGCTCCGACATCTGTCGTTCAAGGATCTTCTCTCGGTGCTGGCAAGAGCGCAGCTTTTGCTCTGCTTTGGCTTTTTCGCTGCGGAGGTAGGCTAGGTCTGTTTTCGGTTGGGTCAATGGTATCACACTCCTTTTGCACTTTATAAAAGCCGCGCATTCATGAGGTCAAAAACGACATGGATGCGCGGCTCTTATGCTATTTCGGAAATAGTTCGATTAACGAACTGCGTCCCATTTTTTGGTAAAGCGATTATACCTCAGATTATTGCGCAAAACTTCTTCGGCATCTTTGTCTCCCTTTTCTGCGGCGAGTGAGAACCACTGACCAGCTTTGTTGTAGTCGATTGGTTCGGAGTAATAAATGTATCCGGCCCGATACATAGCGTAGACGCTGCCTTGGTTTGCTGCTTTTTCATACCAATAAATTGCAGCCTTAACATCTTTGACGATATAAACACCCTCATAATATTTATCGGCGAGCAACTCTTCAGCATAGATGTAGTTTTGTTCCGCAGCTTTTTTCAGCCATCGTTCGCAACCGATATACGGATTAGCACCGCCAATAAAGCAAGCATCCCCCATCTCTTTATCAATATAGATTCTGGCAAGTTCATATTGCGCTGCGGCAACTCCTGCACGTGCACCATACTCGTAGTATCGTGCGGCTGCGACGATGTTAGGCTTTTCAAGACCGGCACCAGTTTTACAGCAATAGCCACAGTATATTGTCGCATTCAAATCGCCTTCCCAAACAGCTGCACGGAAAAGTTGAAATGCCTTTTTTTCGTCTTTTTGAATGTTTTTTCCAATCAGGTATTCATAACCCAGCTTACGCATGGCAACAGCGTCACCTGAATTGGCTTTTTGAGTTAAGGTATTGATGTCTTCCATACTTTTTCTCCTTAATCATACATGCTAGAAGTATTGTTGTTATGCCAGCAAAGCTGACCTGCAAAACCATGTGAACGACAAAAATAATCCGCACAATGTCACGGCGGAGCAGATCGGACTTGGAAATGTTCCGAATGTGACCCCGGCAAACCAGCAGCCGGTGTTCTCAAATGGCTACATTACGAAGACGGATGGCTCTTACGATGTGCAGAATATCGCTTCCGGCGAAAAGATGGGGAACATCCTGCGGAAAATCCGCACCGCAATTGCCGCCTTCATCGCGCACCTTTCAGCAAAGAACCCACACAACATTTCCGCTGCGGACATTTCGGCAGCAGCAATGGACCACAAGCACAACGCGGACGATGTAACAACTGGGGTCTTCCCAGTCGCACGCGGAGGCACTGGGGCGGCGACGGCCACCGAAGCGAGAAAAAACCTTAGCGTTGCTGCAAAGGATCACAAACACAATGCAAGCGACATTGAGGAAGGAGCGGTTCAAATCGAGCACGGAGGAACAGGCGCAAGCAATGCGGAATCGGCGTGTAGCAACCTCGGCGCGATGCCCACGGCGGGCGGAACGTTCGGCGGAACGGTTTGCTTTGGCAGCAGCGAGCATTACATCAATGCTTCGGGTGTGGCGAATTTCGCCAAGGCATACGGTGCAGTGTACAACGACTACGCGGAATTCTTTCCTCGTGGCGAAGAAACGACCCCCGGCGATATTGTTGCACTGGATGTAAACAGCCGAAAAGAAAGATATATCCGTGCAGATACAAGAAACTGGATGGTTGCCGGCATCCATTCGGGCGAATACGCTATGCTGATCGGCGGCAAGTCCGCGCTGGACGGTGAAGATTTCGTCGAGAAGAACATCAAGGACTATATCCCGGTCGCGCTGGTCGGCCGTGTTATGACGCGCGTAATCGGGCCGGTCCGCACCGGGGACGTTATTATTCCGTCTGAAATTCCGGGCGTTGGACGTGCGGCGACTGACGGAGACGTGCTTTCTTCCTGGAACGTCGTCGGATACGCCGTTGACGGCGACGACAGGACGGACGAACGCAAGCTGCGCGTTCGAGTCGGGAGGTAACGAAAGGTGGCAGTAAGCAGAGAAAATCTCATCTCTCCACAGGACTATATCGCGCTGAAAGAACTGGTCAAGAAAGAAATCCAGCGCAGGAGCAACGCGGCAAGCGTCGGCTCCATGTCAGCCTATGGCGGGACAAACTACGACTACTCCGAAACTCCAGAATCAAAAACGCAGGAGATTACGGATGAACACATTCAGAAAATCACAAAGCCACTGGACGCGGTGACGGGCGGAAGCCTGACCATGGCAGCACATGGTATGGTGCTGGCAGAAACACTGAACTCAGCGGCGGCCGTGGTTGCAAATCTGTCGAAGAAAAGCGAAACATCTCCTGACACAGGATGCGGAGCGCAATGCTCAGGCCTGTGCTCTAGCAGCTGTTTTTCGTCCTGCTCTGGATGCACGGGCTCCTGCACGGGAATGTGTACGTCAAACTGCAAAAACTCCTGTACCGTAGACTGTACGGGTTCCTGCACGGGAACGTGTACAAATACCTGCACGGGCGGCTGCACGGGTAGCTGCTCGAACTGTGGTGGCTCCTGCTCGAACGACTGCACGGGCTCCTGCAAGGGAGGATGCTTGAACGGATGCAGCGCGACGTGCAAAAATGAATGCTATGGAAGCTGCAAAGGCAGTTGTGGCAATTCTTGCTCAGGATCATGTTACGGCAACTGCGGCAACTGCGGCGGCGCCTGCTCAAATAACTGCTCTGGCAGCTGCTCTGGCGATTGTACGGATGACTGCGAGGCTTGCAAGGCAGGCTGCGCAGCGGGATGCGCGACAGGCTGTGCAGGATCGTGTTCTGTACAATGTGACGACGAAGCAGCATGCCATGGAACGTGCTCAGGAAACTGCTCCGGCGGATTTATGTGGTAAGGAGGAAGTTTCATGGAAGAAAAAATCGTCCCCAACATGGAACCGCTGTTCCTCTCTTATGAACGGCATAAGTGCTTGTGTGGATTTCTGACGATGCAGCGCTTCAACTCAAAGGATTTTGTAAAGGAGCTTCGGTATCTGCCGGAAGATAACAGGTTCTATCATGGCCTGTGCTACTTCGGCCTGTACCAGAATATCGGCATTGATGATTTTTCCGCATGGCTGGGCAACGCAAGGTCTGCGGTGTCTGTTTTGGCGGAGGTCTGCGGGTTGGAATTTGAAGACGACACGGAGAAGGAACTGTATTCGTGGGGCCTTGCCGCAAGGAGCTTTCCGTTCGATGAATGGCACTCAGCGTTTCCGGTGGATGGAGATGTGCTGCGTTCCTTTATGGAGATGCAGCTCGACACCGAAGAAAAGGTCTGGGCATTTTACAATGTCGGGACTGCGGCACTGGATAAAATGGAGTTTACGCGGGGAGAGCAGCGGGACGTGTCGCTGTTCATTCAGCTGATGAAAAAGACGCTGGATGTCAAAACGGACTACGAAACTCTGAAGAAAATCCATTACGACATGGAGAAAGGCGGAATCGTCTATGGAGAATGAAAAGACTTTTGTGCTGGCTGAGGGAGAAAATCTTTTGGTCGAGCGGCTGAACTACATCTTCGAGAGCAACCGCGCCATGGTATCCATTCTGGCAAGAGAGCTTGCGGATGCAGAAAATGCAACGGCCAAAGAAATGCTGCTGACAGAAAAAGAAAACTGCAAACGGGCATTCCTTGAGCTGCGCGTGGCACAGGATGCTGTACTGGATGCAAAGTTCGCAGGACACCGCCCTGATAACGTGCAGTTCAAATTCGATTTCCCAAACCGGGAGGTGACATGCCGGTGGTAAGGAAAAGCAAGATGTTCCGTCGCGGTGAGGACTACACAAACTTTGTGCAGCGGATGTACCCGAAAACGGAAAACGGCGGTGTGGCTTGCCGGAACATTACGTTCCAAATCACGGATGACTGCAACATGAGGTGCTCGTATTGCTATGAGCACCACAAAGCCTGCGGAGCGATGAATTTGAAAACCGGCAGACAGGTGGTGGACTACCTGCTAAATCTGTATGAGCAGAACGATTCGGATTTCATCAACCAGCACACGAAGGGTGTGGTGCTGGACTTCATCGGCGGAGAGCCTTTGCTGGAAGCTGAACTGATCGAGCACATCTGCGATTATTGGTTTGCGGAGTGCTGGCGGCGTAAAATTCCGCTGGGGCCATACACCCGTATTTCTTTTGCAACAAACGGCCAGCTCTGGTTCTCCCCGGCGGCGCAGCACCTCTTCCATAAGTACCATGATCTTATGTCAGTCACGGTGAGCATCGACGGAATCAGGGAACTGCACGACAAGTACCGACTGGACGTGAACGGTGTTGGCAGTTTCGACAAGGCGTGGGCGGCGTTTCAGGACGGAAAGCAGTATGGCTGGCTGAACAGCAAGATGACTTTCGTGCCGAACAGCTTCAGCTATATCTATCCCAGCATCAAGATGATGGTGGAACAGGGATGCAAGGAAATCCATTGCAACTATGCGCACGAGCCGGAATACACGGAGGCTGACGCAGCTGCACTGTACCGGGAACTAAAACGTGTGGCGGATTACCTTATCGGCGAAGCGCCGGATATCTGGGTGAGCATCTTGGGGGAGCAAATCGGCAATCCGCACCCGGAGGACAAAAACTGGTGCGGCGGCACGGGCGCAATGCTGTCGTTTGCACCGGACGGGAATGCCTATCCCTGCATTCGGTATGCGCCGATCTCCGTTGGCAAAGAGCTGGCTGCGCCGATGTGTCTTGGCAACTGCCGAGATGGCCTTTATACCACGGAGCAGCAGCGGAAGACAAAAGAAATGTTGGACGCGATCACACTGACTACGCAGTCCACGCAGGAATGTATTGACTGCCCGGTGGCGACAGGCTGCTCTTGGTGTTCCGGCTTCAATTATGAGGTTTACGGAACCCCGAACAAGCGTGTGACGAGAATCTGCAAGGCGCACAAGGGGCGTGTGCTGGCATCCTGCTATTTCTACAACCTGCGCAGCATCAAGCTGGGCGATGTGGAACCGAAGAAAATCAATCTGCCCCGCGAAGAGGTGGAGCAGCTGATTGGAAAGCAAGAGGCGGACGCGCTGTTTGCACTTGAAAAGGAGGCGGCGGAGAAATGGGAATGGTAAAACTACCCGAAAAGGAGCTGGCAGCGGCGTTTACAGCGGCGGATTACATCCTGATCGTGCAGGAACGCACTGACGGAAAGCTGGACGTTCGCCGCGCAACGCCGGAGCAGGTGGCAAAGGTGGTTGGCGATACACTGGAAATCCAGAAAATCAAGGAGAACCAGAATAATGCAAAGCTGACCGCCGCCGCCGATGCGCAGGGCGTTGTAACGCTCTCCCTTGGAGGTAGGACTGCATGGAAAACGTGATTCGAGCAAAGTACATCCAAGTTGACGGCGTACTGTATCAGCTTGTAGACAGTGAAGTGCCGGACTGGGCAAAAGAAAATGCCCCGGATGCCAGCTTGACGCAAGAGGGCAAGGCGGCAGATGCCAAGAAGACCGGGGAAGAAATCCAAAAACTGAAAGAACGACCGTATTTTTTCTACGATGAAGACGGATACCTTACCTTTAACGATGGACAGGAGGAAGAACAATGAATACTCACATGGCATCGGATGAATCCTTGATCAAGATTTTCAACGCCGTGTCCGGCTCTGCGCTGTCGGCTGCCGGTGATGGCAGAACTGCCGTGCTGGCAACCGGCAACGTGGAGGCCATTGATGGCTTCTATAGCACAATGGCAAAGAAAGCTGCCACGCAGAAAGAGATGAACGCACTGTTCATCGACTGGTGGACGGCGAACTGGGACCCGACCTTGAGTACGTACAACGGGATGCTGGAACGCTGGTTTGGCAAGGTGCTGAACGACAACCGTGTGCATGGCGTGAAGTTCCCGCTCTTTGGAACGTCCAATTCCGCAATCGGCGAGTTGACCGATGACAGCGCGGGGCTGACCTGCTCCCCTTCTACGGCAACCACGGCCAGCGTGGATGATTTTGCCGCCCTGCCGCAATTCTGGTGTGTCGAGGTTGCAGCGGAAAAGAACGCAGACGGCAGCCACACCATTTACGCATGCCAGTACATCGACGACGACGACGTGGTGCGCGGCTCGAACCATCTGGTGTGGGTGCTGCAAAAGAACACCTTTACCCGCGAGCACAACGAGAACGGATACCGCATTTTCAAGATGCGCTGCAATCCTTCCACCGGCTATGAGCAGTGGCCGCAGGGCACGGACCGCACCGGCAAGGTCTATCCGTACATGGCAAACCCCAAGTATTTCGCTGGTATGCAGGACGACGGCAAGATCGGTGGTCGCACAGGCCTCGCCCCGGTCAACTACAAGAGCCACACGCAGGGCGTGCAGCTCTGGCGGCAGCGGGGTCCTCAGTACGCCGGTGCTTCCGGGCGCACCCTGAAATGGCAGCTTCGCATGATCTGGTTGAAGTATGGCCGCAAGGGCAACAGTGGAACCATTGAGGGCTGCACCTCGTATAACTATCAGTACCGCGCGGCGTTCGGGGCGGAGAGTGTGAATTACTTCCCGCTGACCGCAGCACAGGCAGCCAACCTGCTGGTTGGCTCGTGGGTCGCAATCGGCAGCCACAACAAAGACACGACCGATCGCAACGATGCAAGCCTGCGCGACATCCTGACGGAAGCACAGATCACCCGCATCGAGGACATCCAGATGGACGATGTGGCCTACAAGGCCGTCTACGTGGACAGCGGAGACGCAACATGGGATGTGGTGAAGGACCAGTCCATGATTTCCACCATGCCCTACGGAAGCGGCTACAACGATACCGTGCTGGGCAATGACGGCAGCCGCACTAACTACACCAACGGAAAGGAACCCGGTCTGATCCAGAAGACGGAGTTCCAGAACGGCGCGTATCTGATCGTGGCGGACGAGCTGTGGAAGTGGGATAAGGACGGCGACGGCAACTATACGTTCGACGTTTACACCTGCCACGACCAGACAAAGATCACCACGGACGGCACTATCTCGGCAGACTACACCAAGTGCGAAGACCTGACCCTGCGCTTTGCGGATGGCACGCCGAACGCATGGCAGTGTATCGAAGATACCGCCATCAGCAATGACCCGGCGGTGCTGTGGCCTGCTGCTGTTTCGAACCGCGCTGGCACCGGCACTGGCGTTAAGGCTGGCTTCTACGTCAATCCGGCGGCGTCCGGTGTCCGCGCGCCTTGGCGGTGCTGCCACTTGGACGGCGGCGGCTATGCGTCTTTGGCTGCGGCGCACTCGTACCTCTGGGTCGGTGCCGCGTATTGGGACGGCGGGGTCGGTGTGCCTGATCTCGCTGGGTAAAACGGGGTGAATTGCCCGGATACATCCGGGCAAGAGGGGCAGTCAGCCCCTCTTTGACGATATAACGGTATAGAGATTTTGGGATGTATGGTGTCCACAGGCTGGCTTCTACGTCAATCCGGCAGCGTCCGGTGTCCGCGCGCCTTGGCGGTGCTGCAACTTGAACAACGGCGGCAATGCGTCTTTGGCTGCGGCGAACTCGAACAACTGGGTCGGTAACGCGAATTGGAACGGCGGGGTCGGTGTGCAACTGGTTCAAAAAATCATCATTCATTGCATCATACATTCCGCGCTTATGTGCGAAAATTTCTTGAAACCAGCATCACGGCACTGCGTCCGCAGGAAAGGGCGGGTCCATCCGTGGCGGCAGGACAAGGAACTTGCTGGCGGCTAGTAGCATAGGCCGAAAGGCTGAACCCGAAAGCCGTTGAAGAACCAGATGATTTTTATATGAAAACTTATTGTAAACCGAAAGATGTTGACATTGAGGATATCAATTTCAACATGGAAGCGGTGCATTGCGCATTCGGAAATGGAAAGCTCCGGCGCAGGGATTTCAGAACGGTCTTGACAAAGACCGGGAAAATCTCGGAACCAGGGCTGTTTTACGAGAGGAAAGAGCACCGATGCCGCAAAATCATTGATGCTATCGACGCGGTAGCCGAACAGGAAACGCAGAAGATTCGAGATGAATGCTTGAACCTGAAACCGGTGCGGCAGTTCAAACGCATTGACGGAATCAAGATGAAAGAGCGAAATCTCTGTCAGGAGACGCCGGAACAACAGGTGCATGAGTACATCCTCGTTCATGCACTTCAACCGCTGTTCCGCGCAAAGTTCCTGCCGGTCCAATTCGGAAGCGTTCCGGGGAAAGGGCAAGTGGCCGGGACTCGCCTGATCGAGCGGATCATCCGCAAGAGAATCCTTGGGAAGCTGGATGCCGTAAAAGGCGATGTGCACCATGCGTACCCATCCACCACGACACTCTGCGTCATAACGCTGCTGAAACGAGACGTTGGGAAAAATAAGAAGCTGATTTGGTATGCCGGGGCGGTAACGGAAAACTACCCGGACGGTGTTCTTCTGATTGGCGGATATTTCTCAACATGGGCGTTCAACTATGTTATGAGCTATGTTCTGCGCTATCTGATGTCATTGGTGCAGGTGCGCCGTGGAAGCGGGTCTAAACTGGTGCGGGAAATCGTGTGCTATGCAGATGATTTTGTGCTCATCGGACACGCTTCTCAACTCATGAAAGCAATGAAGAAAGCAACGAGGTGGGCGAAGTCTGCGCTGGGGCTTGAGATTAAGCAGGCGTGGCAGGAGGTGCGTTTTGCATCTTTCGAGGAAGAAAAGCGGGTCAAGGCGGCGCGGACGGCGGGAAGCCGCTATCGGACACCCGCGCTGGACATGATGGGGTTCGCGGTGCGACGCACCTATACCATTGTCCGCAAAGGAGTTTTCAGAAGAATCCGAAGACAACTGCTCCGCGCTGCCCATGACCTTGCTACGATTGGCTATGTTCCGCATTGGAGAGCATCCAAGCTGACGGCTTACAATGGGTGGTTCACAAACAGCGACAGCACGAACCTTGAAGAAAAGTACGACATCGAAAAAATCATGCGAGCGTCGCGGTGGAGCGTTGCCCGCTGGTCTATGATCCAGAACAGGAGGAAAGCAGCATGAAAGAAATCTATTCGTTCCAGCCGGAAGCGGTCGAGGTGTTTCGCGTAGGTGACGATACTGATCTGATCCTGCGCAAGAACATCGAGAAGCAGCAGATGACCGACGATGAGGGCAAGGCGTATACCGTTTACACCTGCGATGAACGGCAGGTGCGTTGCGCCGGGGTGCTGACCGCCGAAGAGGTCCAGAAGGACTTCGACAAGTGGTGGGACTATGCGCCGCCCACGCCTGTGCCCGTGCCGGAGAAAAAGAAGCTGGAAGACAGGGTAAAGGAGCTGGAAGCGCAGAGCGCCACCATGGCAGACCAGCTCACCAGTACCCAGATGGCGCTTTGCGATGTGTACGAACAGGTGTTGAGCGCAACCGGCACCACCACGGAATGAGCACGGAGGTATGAACTATGAGCACTGACTACATGGCGGCGGTCTACGCAGACCTGATCCGCAAGGGCAAGAAGACTCTGGCACAGGTGCCGAAGAGCTTGCAGAAAAAGGTGAAAGCTCTGCTGGCGGAGGACAACAAGTGAGTGTCCTTCGTGAGCTGATGCTTAAAATTTTGCTTAGAAAGGAGGTGAGCGTGATGGCAGTCGTCTATGCTACCCTTATCATCAAGGGCAAGAAGACCATTGACTAAGTTCCGGCAATCATCCGGGATGAGGTCAAGCAGATTCTGAAGGACCTTGAGGTTGAGGTCTGAGGAAAGGGGCGGGGTGCGGCGGGAGCCGCGCTCCATTTTATTTGAAAGGGCGTGATCGTATGGCACTGAACGTATATTCCCTTGAACGGGACGGCGAAAAAAGCCTGTCTAAAAATTTCAAGGTGCGGGAGTTTCGCTGCAAGGATGGGTCTGATCCGATCTTTATTGATTCGGAGCTGGTAGAAGTCCTGCAAAAAATCCGCACCCACTTTGGGAAAGCGGTGAACATCAACTCTGCATTCCGCACCGCGTCGCATAATGCGAAGCAGAAGAATGCGTCTCATTACAGCCAGCACCTCTACGGAAGAGCCGCGGACATCTGGATCGCTGGCGTGTCGGTGGATACGCTGGCCGCTTACATCGAAACCTTGCTCCCGAACCGGGGTGGCATCGGGCGGTATTACAACGACAAATTTGTGCACGTCGATGTGCGCACCGCAAAGAGTCGCTGGAAAGGATAATACAAAAAACAGGAGGAAACAACATGACTGAGATTCTGAAATCCTTTTTGATGATCTTCCCTGAATGGCTTGCAGCCATTCTTGTGATGGTTGGCGCGGTCGTTGCCGCGCTGGGTCTGGTCCGTCTGGGCTACGGCCTGTTCGTGGCAAAGACGGTGTACAAGTGGATCGTCAACGCGGAGGAAAAGTTCGGCGCGGGTGCAGGCGCAGAGAAGAAAGCGCACGTTATCGCGGTGCTGCGCGGCTACACCCCGGACTGGCTGGACTGGGCAATCAATGAGAAGACGCTGGACTGGATCGTGCAGTTTGTTTTCAACATGACCAAGAAAAGACTCGAAGAGTACATGGCAAAGAAATCCGCAGAAACCACCCGGACGGTGGCCCACTTCGGTAACGTGGGGGAGGGCAAGAACAGCCGCAAGGAGTAAACAATGCTGGAATTTATCATCAAGTATTGGATGGAATGGGTTTTCGGCATTGTTGCTGGCGGCCTGACGCTGGCGTACCGGAGACTTTCAAAGAAAGTCAAGGAACAGAAGGATGAAAACAAGGCCATGAAGGACGGCTTGAAAGCAATGCTTCATGATCGCCTGTACCAATCGTGCAATTATTACATCGCAAGAGGTTGGATTGACACGGTGGGTCTGAGGAACATTGGCTATCTTTACGACAGCTACCATGCGCTGGGAGGGAACGGAACGGGTACGGAATTGTATAACCGAGCCAAAGCATTGCCCATCAAGAACAGCTACACAGAAGAATAACAGACAAAATCCCCCGCTGGCAATCCGAAAGGAAAGCTGGCGGGGGATTTTTTGTTGTTGCAAATATTACAAGTTGGTTACAGATTAACGGAAATGCTCTTTCTCGCCTGAAAAATGGGAATTGCGATGTAAAAATAGGTGGGAAGGATAAAAATAGAAAAGTTCGACTGGGGGAGCAAAAGGTGGACCAAACAAAGATAATCCGAACTTGTTTCCGATAGGAGATGGGTTCGGATTATTTGTTTTCTTCGGAAAATTAGCGTTTGCGAAGCAATGAAAGCCCCAGTGGGGCTTTTAAGCGACGGAACGGTCTGCGTTAGCAGATGGAGGGGCTTTGCCCCGACAAGTTCCATGCAGGTGTCCGTGGAAGATGAAATCCGAAATCATAGATTGACCGACATAAGCCACAACATGATTTCAGGATAAAGTACGATGCAAGAGCTTGTCATTTCAACATGGACACCGGCTGCGTGGAGCTGCTGCTCCGGGATGGGAGAAAGATTTCCATCGACTGCACCGGGGTCGAAGATGCGCTGGACATTACCGCTTTTTTGAGCTGGTGATGTCCGGCATTTTTTAGTGTTGCCCGATCAATTTTAATGGAATCTTTATACTTCTACAATTTTCTTTACGGCTCCTTTATCTATTCCATGCTAATCTTTATGCACACGGATAGGTAAAGGAGCTTTTATGATTCAATATCCTCGTTACAGGCAGCACCGTTTTTCTTCTTTTCAGGTCATTATTGCAGGTTTTGCGGCAGTTGATCTGGTAGGCGCGTTGCTTCTGATGCTTCCCATCGCTGCACAGCAGCGGTGCGTCACACCGTTCCATGAGGCACTGTTTACCTCCACTTCTGCCCTTTGCGTGACCGGCCTTGTGGTACAGGATACCGGCAGCTACTGGTCGGCATTCGGGCAGAGCGTGATCCTTCTTCTGATCCAGATCGGAGGACTGGGCGTCATTACGGTGGGCGCTGCCTTAGCGCTGCTTTCCGGGCGAAAGATCTCCCTCAAGCAGCGCAGCACGATGCAGGAAGCTACGGCTGCCCCGCAGATGGGCGGCATCGTGCGGCTGACAGGCTTTATTCTGCGGATCACCGCCCTGTTTGAATTGGTCGGTGCTGCACTGCTGCTGCCGACATTTTGCGCCGATTATGGATTGCGAGGGATCTGGTATGCACTGTTTCATTCCATTTCGGCGTTCTGCAATGCCGGCTTTGACCTGCTGGGAACAGAGGGTGCAAAATTTGTTTCGCTGACACAGTATGCAGGTGACCCATTGCTTACCACCGTGATTGCGGCCCTGATCGTCTTTGGCGGCCTTGGCTTTCTGACATGGGAGGACATTTGTACATATCGCCTTGATTTTCACCGTTATCGGATGCAGAGCAAGGTGATCCTTGTCACAACGGCGTTTCTTCTGGTACTGCCGGCACTGTACTTTTATTGCTTCGAGTTCACGGCAGGCTCTGCCCGGCAGCGCATCTTATTGTCGATGTTCCAATCCGTTACCCCCCGTACTGCCGGCTTTAACACCGCCGATCTTGCTGCGATGGGCAGCACTTCACAGGCATTGATGGTGGTTCTGATGCTGT
>OLQU01001929.1_pt1 | contig 12704 bp, 15 predicted proteins | sample 1672271 | NCBI WGS metagenome assembly OLQU01 (sample SAMEA3136666, study PRJEB25190) | human gut metagenome | biome: human gut; feature: human-associated habitat; material: faeces | place: Austria | collected 2013 | reverse complement strand
GGGTGTCCGCATGGTGTTCCAGTGGATTGATCTTCAGGGCTTCCGCAGTCTCTGTGTCTTTCAGCAAGCTGGATTTCTGAAGGAGGGCCTTTTGCTGCCGCTCTTCTATGGCTTTGGAACGCTTCATCATCTTTGCCGCTTTGTGCCCCACATAGCCCTTGTCAGCCGCGCCGATCTTGGAGGCTTCCACCCGGTCGGACCAGACGGCGGAGCGCCTGGCGGACTGCTGCAGGCGGCGGATGTCCTTTTTCAGCCGCTGGTTCTGCGCCAGTTCAAATTCCTGTTGGCGGCTGAAATTCTCCATCCAGGAGGAAAAATTCCCGCTCTGGACGTCGATGGTAGACCGGTTGAGAGACAGGATGTGGTCCACACATCCGTCCAGGAACCGGCGGTCGTGGGACACCAGGATAAATCCTTTCTTTTTCTTCAGATACCGGGAGACCTTCTCTCTTGCGGCGGCGTCCAGGTGGTTGGTGGGCTCGTCGATCAGGAGAAAATGCCCCTGGTTCAGGAAAAGGGCCGCCAGGAGTGTCTTGGTCTGTTCCCCGTTGGAAAGAGTCTCAAAGGGCCGCCACAGTACCTCTGTATTCACATCCAGAAGGGATAATTCCCGCATCAGCTCCCATTCTTCTGCCACAGGACAGACCTGTTGCAGCACGTCTTCTGTCAGGAGAGACTTGTCAGGGACAGGATAGGGGAAATAGTCAAACTCTACGGAGCTTATGATCTTGCCGCTATACTCATATTTTCCAAGGAGGAGGTTCAAAAAGGTGGTCTTTCCCCTGCCGTTTCTTCCAATAAAACCAAGCTTCCAGTCGGTGTCGATCTGAAAGCTGACATGGTCAAAAACAGGGTCATAGCTGGAAGGGTAAGAAAAGCAAAGATCTTCTACCCGGATCATAGACATAAGAACGCACCTCCTTTTGTTGCTGTGGAAAGAACTTTACCACAGTTTCTTTCCGAAAACAAGGGCAAAAGGATTTGCCATTTTGTAAGAGATGAATTAAACTGAGACTAATGGATTTTATTGACCAGAACAGGAAATGACAGGAGGATGGGATCATGAGAAGAAAAGATCGTGAAGTGACAGATAAAAAGGAGATCCAGAGGATCCTGGAGACATGCAAGGTGTGCAGGATCGGCCTGCCGGAAGAGGATGGCGTCTATATTGTGCCTATGAATCACGGGTATTGCTTTGAGGAAGGGAAGCTGGTGCTGTATTTCCATGGTTCCAGGGAAGGAAAGAAGATGGAGATGGTGCGCACAAACCCTGCGGTGGGGATAGAGATGGACTGTGACCACGAACTGGTGGAGGGGCGGCTTGCCTGCCAGCACAGCTACCATTTTTCCAGTATTGTAGGGAAAGGGAAGGCAAGAGAGATCACAGAGCCGGAAGAGAAGCTTTTTGCCCTGGGGCTTATTATGAAGCATCAGACAGGGAAAGACTTTGACGAGTTCCAGACCAATCCCAGACTGGAGAAGGCAGTGGCAGTGATCCGGGTGGATGTGGAGGAATATACCTGTAAGAAGTACGTATAAGAAAGAAGGAGGAGTTTTATGAAATCCTATCGCAAAGAATTACATTTCCATCTCCCCACCAGGCGGGGCCTGGTGAATATCACCCGGGAGGTGCAAAAGGCGGTGACGGAAAGCGGAGTCAAAGAAGGACTGGTGCTGGTCAACGCCATGAACATTACCGCCAGCGTGTTCATCAATGACGATGAGAGCGGTCTCCATCAGGATTATGAGAAGTGGCTGGAGGGACTGGCGCCGGAGAAGCCCTACAGTCAGTACCGCCACAATGGCTATGAGGACAATGCGGACGCCCATCTGAAGCGGACGATCATGGGCCGGGAGACGGTGGTGGCCATCACGGAAGGCCGGCTGGACTTTGGAACCTGGGAGCAGATCTTCTACTATGAGTTTGACGGGAAGCGGGATAAGCGTGTGCTGATCAAGGTGATCGGGGAGTAGTTGTATGGCGGATGCACCCCAGTTCCGCCCGCGCCCCGTGTCATTCGCAAAATCTGCTCCTGACGGAGCTTACTCCCGGCCTAGCGGCCGAGATTTTGCTCATTTGTGGGCGCTCCACTCATACAAAACCATGTTCGAAACTTCATGCGAGCATGAGTTTCAAACATAGTTTGTATGGCGGAACTGGTTTTTTGTGAATTAATGCTTTAAATCGGCAAAGTATTGTGTTATACTTATCTGGAAACCGGGCGCAGAGGGGATTTTGCGCCTGCTTTTCGTAGAATATCGGTTGCCATGAAGGAGGAAGCACGATGATATGGGCAAAGGAAGAGACTCTTCCAAGAGCTGAGATCGAGAAGATCCAGCTGGAGAAATTAAAGCAGACGGTACACTACATCTATGAGAGAGTAGAGCCATACCGCAGGAAAATGGAAGACGCAGGAGTGAAGCCGGAGGACATCCAGAGTCTGGATGATCTGAAGAAGCTTCCATTTACATATAAGGCGGATTTCCGGGATAATTATCCTATGGGACTTTTCGCTGTGGACAAGAAGGATCTGGTCCGGTTCCACGCAAGTTCCGGGACCACCGGGAAACCCACCGTAGTAGGATACACCAGGAAGGATCTGGATGTGTGGCTTGGAAATGTGGCCCGCATCGCCTGCATGGGAGGCGCTACGCCGGATGACGTGGCCCAGATCTCCTTTGGCTACGGCACATTTACAGGAGCCCTGGGGCTCCACGGAGGACTGGAACTTCTGGGGGCGTCTGTGATCCCCATGTCTTCCGGCAATACCAAGAAGCAGATCATGTTCATGCAGGATATGGGGACCACTCTTCTGGTGGCGACTCCGTCCTACGCTCTTCATCTGGGCGAGGAGATCCGGGCCAGGGGACTTGATCCGGCTAAAGACCTGAAGGTGCGTATCGGCCTGTTTGGCGGAGAGGGTATGACCGAGCCTATGCGGGATGAGATGCACAAGGTCTGGGGCGATCAGTTCTTCTGCACCCAGAATTACGGGATGAGCGAGCTGTGCGGACCGGGCGTGGCCGGAGAGTGCGAGGCCCTGCAGGGAATGCACATCAATGAAGACTGGTTTATTCCGGAAGTGATCGATCCCAAGACAGGAGAGGTTCTGGCGCCGGGCGAGCGGGGCGAACTGGTGGTAACCTGTCTGGGGAAAGAAGCGCTGCCGCTGGTGCGCTACCGTACCGGAGACATGACCCGGCTGTTCTATGAGCCCTGCAGCTGCGGGCGGACCACGGTCAGGATGGAGAACCTGTCCGGCCGGGCAGATGATATGCTGGTGATCCGGGGCGTGAATGTATTCCCCACTCAGATCGAGGAAGTACTGCTTCAGATCCCGGAGATCGGTCCTCACTATGAGATCCTGGTTGAGCGCAAGAACCGCCTGGATGTGATGACCATCACGGTAGAACTGGTGGACGACCGGCTTTTGGACAGCTATTCCAAGCTCAGCGAACTGGAGCAGAAGATCAAGAAGGGGCTGAAAGCCCAGCTTGGACTGGCCACCCAGATCAAACTGGTGGCGCCCTATTCGCTGCAGCGGTTTGAGGGCAAGGCGAAGCGAGTAACAGATTTACGAAAGGATGGATTATAAAATGGGGAAAAAGGTGATTATGCTTGGCAATGAGGCTATTGCCAGAGGCGCTTATGAGGCGGGAGTAAAGGTATCCGCCGCATATCCTGGGACGCCCAGCACAGAGATCAGCGAGAGCCTGGTACAGTACCGGGACGATCTGTACTGTGAGTGGTCGCCCAATGAAAAGGTAGCCACAGAGGTTGCCATCGGAGCTTCTGTGTCGGGCGTGCGGGCCATGGCCTGTATGAAGCATGTGGGCTTTAACGTGGCGGCAGATCCGGCCTACACGGTTTCTTATATGGGAGTCAATGGCGGTCTGGTGATCGTGGTTGCCGACGATCCGGGGCTTTACAGCTCCCAGAATGAACAGGATACCCGGATGGTGGCAAGAGCGGCGCAGCTGCCGGTGCTGGAGCCTTCCGACAGCAGTGAGGCCAAGGAATATATGAAGCTGGCTTTTGAACTGAGCGAGAAGTTTGACCGGCCCTTTGTATTCCGTACCACCACAAGACTGGCTCATTCTCAGGGGCTGGTGGAACTGGGAGAGCGGGAATGTCCGGAGGACAAACCTTATGTAAAGAATATCCAGAAGACGGTTATGATGCCAGGCAACGCCAAGCTCCGCCATGTGGAGATCGAGAAGCGGAACCTGGAGCTTCAGGAGGCGGCCGATACCCTGCCTATCAATACCGTTGAGATGAACGACACAAAGATCGGAGTCATCACCAGCGGGATCCCCTATCAGTATGTAAAGGAGGCCCTGCCCAACGCCTCGGTGCTGAAGCTTGGCATGGTGAATCCGCTGCCCAGGAAGATGATCGAAGAGTTTGCTTCCAAAGTGGAGAAGCTCTATATTGTAGAGGAATTGGATCCGGTGATCGAGGAACAGGTAAGATCCTGGGGGATCCAGGCTGTCGGCAAGGAGATCTTCACCGTTCAGGGCGAGTACAGCGCCAATATGATCCGCGCCGCCATCGGCGGAGAGAAGCTGGATATCGCAGCTCCTGCCGCGGCGCCGGGACGGCCGCCCATCCTCTGTCCGGGCTGCCCTCACAGAAGCGTCTACTATGTGCTGAACAAGCTGAAGCTGCATGCTGCGGGAGATATCGGCTGTTATACGCTGGGAGCGGTGGCGCCTCTCAGCGTGGTGGATACCACCATCTGTATGGGAGCCAGCATTTCCAGTCTCCACGGGATGGAGAAAGCCAAGGGCAAAGAGTACATCAAGGACTGGGTGGCAGTGATCGGAGATTCCACCTTCTTACATACAGGTGTAAATTCCCTGATGAACATGATGTACAACAATGCCACCGGAACAGTGATCATCCTGGACAACTCCACTACGGGAATGACAGGACATCAGGATCACGCAGCCACCGGCAAGACCCTGCAGGGAGATCCCACCTATGCCATTGACATCCCGGGACTGTGCCGGGCCATGGGCGTGAAGAACGTGGTGGAGGTCAATGCCTTTGACATCGAGACCCTGGAGAAGACAGTGAAGGAAGAAGTGGCCAGAGACGAGGTCTCCGTGATCATCACCAAGACCCCTTGCGTGCTTCTGAGCAAGGCGAAGAAACCGCTCTATGTGGCCCATGAAGATAAATGTAAGAAATGCGGTATGTGTATGAAACCGGGATGTCCGGCCATGACTAAGAATCCGGACGGAACCATCCACATTGACGATACCATGTGTACCGGCTGCGGCCTGTGCGCAAGCCTGTGTAAGTTTGATGCCATTGAGCTGGTAAAGGAGGGTGAGCGGTAATGGAGACAAAGAATATCATGATCGTCGGCGTGGGCGGACAGGGTACGCTGCTCACCAGCAGGATCCTGGGAGGTCTTGCACTGGCGGGAGGTTATGACGTAAAACTTTCCGAGGTACACGGAATGGCCCAGAGAGGCGGAAGCGTGGTTACCTTTGTCCGCTACGGAGATCAGGTGGCGGAGCCCATCGTAGAGGAAGGGCAGGCAGACGTGATCATCGCCTTTGAACGGCTGGAAGCCCTGCGGTACGCACATTTCCTGAAGAAGGACGGGGCGCTGGTGGTAAACGACTGGCGGATCGATCCCATGCCGGTGGTGATCGGCGCGGCTCAGTATCCGGAGGATATCCTGGACACGCTGCGTAAAGACCACAAGGTATATACCGTCAATGCCACAGAGGAATCCAAGAAGCTGGGGAATCCAAGAGTGTTCAACCTGATCGTTCTGGGGATCGCGGCCCAGCATATGGATTTCACCAAAGAGCAGTGGTACGAAGTGATCGAGAAGACCGTGCCGCCTAAAACCATTGAGATCAACAAGAAAGCCTTTGATGTAGGATATCAGTTGTAGGAAGGAGGTGCGGTATGATCAGACAGTTGTCGGTATTTGTGGAGAACAAACCGGGAAGCCTGATGGAGGTTACTTCCAGGCTCAATGAAGCCCATGTGAACATCCGGGCGGTGGCCAGTTTTGACACGCCGGAGTTCGGGATCCTGCGTCTGGTGGTAGATCAGCCGGAGGAGGCCAAGGCCTATCTGACCAGTAAAGGATTCGTAGTGCGGATCCACCAGGTGATCGGCGCGGAGCTGGAAGACAAGAAGGGAAATCTTAACCAGATGCTGGAGATCCTGGCGGACAGCGGGATCAGCATCAACTATATCTATTCCTTTGTCATCCGGGACGGGCGGGCGCCGGTGATGGTAGTCAGCACGGATGATTTTGACAAGGCGAAGAAAGCGCTTGCAGACGCCGGAGTCAAGATGGTGGAAGAGGCGGATCTGTAGAGAGCAGAGTCCGCAGATATAAGCAAAGAAGGAATTAAGGAACAGGAGTAAAGTAAGATGGCAAAAATAGCGTTAGAAGATTGGAAAGAGAAGGTCAGAGACCCGAAGATCGAGTGCATGAGCCGGGACGAGATGTCCGCTCTGCAAAGTGAACGCCTGGTAAAGCAGGTGAAAAATGTTTATGATCATGTAGAGTTCTATCGGAAGAAAATGGATGATCTGGGCGTGGAGCCTGGAGATATCAAGGGCATTGAAGATATCGACAAGCTTCCCTTTACCACCAAGGAGGACTTAAGAGACAATTATCCCTTCGGTCTTCTGGCGGTTCCCCAGGAAGAGATCGTACGTGTGCAGGGAACTTCCGGAACTACAGGAAAGCTGACTCTGGCTTCCTACACCCAGAAGGATGTGGACGTCTGGGGCGAGTGTGTGGCAAGAGGCCTTACCATGGCAGGACTGACGGCGGGAGACCGGATCCACATCTGTTATGGATACGGACTGTTCACCGGCGGAATGGGACTGGATTTTGGAGCCAAGGCGCTGGGAGCCATGGCGATCCCCATGTCTTCCGGTAATACCAAGCGTCAGCTGATGTGCATGGAGGACTTTGGAGCCACCGCATTTGCCTGTACGCCGTCTTACGCCATGTATCTGGCGGAGGCAGCCCAGGAGGCAGGGATCGTAGACCGCCTGCAGATCCGGGCCAGCATCAACGGAGCGGAGCCCTGGACCGACGAGATGCGAAGAAAGATCGAGAGTATCCTGAACATTAATACCTTTGACATCTACGGACTCTGCGAGGTGACAGGACCGGGCGTTGCCATGGACTGTATCCACCATCAGGGCCTGCATGTCTACGAGGATTACTTCTATCCGGAGATCCTGAACCCGGCAGACCAGAGCCCCTGCAAGGACGGGGAGACCGGCGAGCTGGTATTCACCACCCTTGCCAAGGAAGGTATGCCGCTGATCCGGTACCGCACCAAGGACCTGACCAGCATTGACCACAGCCCCTGTAAATGTGGGCGGACCCTTCCCAGGATCCAGAAGTTTACCGGACGTACCGACGACATGAAAGTCATCCGCGGCGTCAATGTATTCCCCACCCAGGTGGAGACTGCACTCCTGTCCATGGGCGGCGGCGTGGCGCCTCACTATATGCTGATCGTAGACCGGGAGAATAACCTGGATGTGCTGACCGTTATGGTGGAAGTAGACGAGAAATATTTCTCCGATGAGATCCGGAAGCTGGATGAACTGAAGAACAAGGTGGCGGCCGTGCTCAAACAGGCGCTGGGCGTATCTGTGCGGGTGAAGCTGGTAGAGCCTAAGACCATCCAGAGAAGTGAAGGCAAAGCAAAACGTGTCATCGACAACCGTGTACTGTAAGAAGGAGGGGAAGAACATGGGTATGAGCAATACGATCCAACAGTTATCAGTATTTTTGGAGAACAGAGAGGGACGTCTGGACGAGGTGCTGACAGTCCTTGCCGACAATGGCGTGAACATCGTGGCTTTGAGCCTTGCGGACACCTCCGATTACGGAATGCTCCGCATGATCGTGTCCGATCCTCAGAGAGGGAAACAGGCGCTCAAGGAGGCCGGGATCACCGCAATGCTTACCGACGTGGTGGCCCTGCGGGTGCCCCATGCGACAGGTTCTCTTTCCAAGGCTATGCACCAGATCGTGGAAGGCGAGGTAAACGTGGAATATATGTACGCCTTTGCCAATGGATCTGACGCGGCAGCAGTGTTAAAGAGCGATGATCCGGGACGGGTGATCGACATCCTGAAGGGCAGCGGATTCGACGTGTACAGCGCCGACGAGGCATACCGGGCGAATCAGTAAGAAGGAGAAAAATTGTCTTGCCAACCGGATAACCCTGTGTTAGAATAAACATGGTTTATCCACAGGAGGTGTATAAGATGGAGATTCTGAAGATCGTACTTATGATCCTATTTGCAATAGACTGTATCGCCCTTTCCGCGATCGTACTGCTTCAGGAAGGAAAGTCCGCAGGGCTTGGCACCATCAGCGGTATGGCGGATACTTACTGGGGACAGAACAAGGGACGTTCCATGGAGGGAGCCCTGGTGAAGTCCACCAAGTTCCTGGCAGTTCTGTTTATCGTGCTGGCGGCAGTGCTGAATCTTAAGGTTTTTGCATAGAGGCAGAGTATATTTGAGAGAAACAGTGGGACACTCCTGTACAAAGGAGTGTCCTTTTTACATGCAGGGAAAGGAAAGGCTATGGACCGAACAGGAGAGAAACAGAAAAAGGTAGTCTATGATTTTATCTGCGACGACCTGTATACCCCCATGAAGTTCAAAGAGATGGCCATGCTACTGCAGGTTCCAAAAACCCGGCGCCAGGAACTGAAAGAGGTGCTGGAGGAACTGGAGGCAGAAGGAAAGATCGCAGTTTCCAGGCGGGGGAAATATTACAAAGGCGAGGCGGAGAAGAAGACCGGTATCTATCGGGCTACCCGGAAGGGTTTCGGCTTCGTGACGGTGCCGGAGGAAGAGACCGACATTTATATTGCTCAGGAGGATCAGGGAGGAGCCTTCGACGGGGATGAGGTGGAAGTCCAGATCACCGGCAGGCCTTCCGGGCGGAACCGGGAGGGAAAGATCCTCAGGATCCTGGCCCGGGGCCATGCCAGGGTGGTGGGCCTGTATCAGAGGAAACCAAAGCAGGCTTATGGCTTTGTGATCCCGGACGATCCCAGATTCTCAAAGGATGTATTTATCCCGGAAGGAAAAGAGGGAGGCGCGGCGGACGGCCACAAGGTGGTGGCGGAATTTTTATCCTATGGGGAAGACGGACGGAACCCGGAGGGGAAGATCGTGGAGATCATCGGCCATGTGAACGACCCGGGGACAGATATCCTGTCCATTGTGAAAGGTTATGAACTGCCCCTGGAGTTCCCGGAGCGGGTGCAAAACCAGGCGGTCCGGGTGGCGAAGGAAGTAAGCCCTGCGGACATGGCGGGAAGGAAGGACCTGCGGGACTGGCAGATGGTTACCATTGACGGGGAGGACGCCAAAGACCTGGACGACGCGGTTTCTCTTGTGATGGAAGGAGAGAACTATCTCCTTGGCGTCCACATCGCGGATGTGGCCAACTATGTGCAGGAGAACAGCGCCCTGGACCGGGAGGCTCTGAGAAGGGGGACCAGCGTCTATCTGGCGGACCGGGTGATCCCTATGCTCCCCCATACTCTGTCCAACGGGATCTGCTCCCTGAATGCAGGCTGTGACCGGCTGGCCTTAAGCTGCATCATGCGGATCGATCCCAATGGAGCGGTGCTGGACCATGAGATCGCGGAGACAGTGATCCATGTGCAGGAGCGGATGACTTATACCAGTGTGAAGAAGATCCTGGAGGACAAAGACGAGGCGGAACGGGAGCGGTATCAGGATCTGGTGCCTATGTTCCAGCGGATGGGCAAGCTTTCTGCCATTTTAAGGAAAAGGCGGCAGAAGCGGGGATCCATTGACTTTGATTTCCCGGAGAGCAAGCTGATCCTGGATGAACAGGGCATGCCCCTGGAGATCCGTCCTTATGAGCGCAACGTGGCCACGAAGCTGATCGAGGATTTCATGCTGCTGGCAAATGAGACGGTGGCGGAGGACTATTACTGGCAGGAACTGCCCTTCCTCTACCGGACCCATGAGCAGCCGGACAGCGAGAAGATCCGGGCGCTGGCCATTTTCATCAATAATTTCGGTTATTCCATGCATGTGGGGCAGAATGAAGTCCGGCCCAAGGAGATCCAGAAATTGCTGGCAAAAGTAGAGGGGTCTGACGAGGAGGCGCTGATCAGCCGGCTGGCTCTGCGATCCATGAAGCAGGCCCGGTACAGCCCGGAGAATACCGGGCATTTCGGACTGGCAGCCAACTATTATACGCACTTCACATCCCCCATCCGCCGGTATCCGGACTTGCAGATCCACAGGATCATCAAGGACAGCCTGCGGGGGCGGATGAACCCGGAGAAGATCGAACACTATGAGAAGATCCTGCCGGAGGTGGCCAAGGCATCCAGCGAGCTGGAGCGGCGGGCGGACGAGGCGGAGCGGGAGACCGTGCGGTTAAAGAAGGCCCAGTATATGAGCCGCCATGTGGGCGAGGTATACGAAGGCGTGATCTCAGGCCTGACCCGGTGGGGAATGTATGTAGAGTTAAAAAATACGGTGGAAGGCCTGATTCATGTTGCAAATATGACGGATGACCATTATGATTATGACGAGGGGCGCTGTCTTATGACGGGAACCCGTACCGGGAAGACCTACCGGCTGGGTCAGCGTCTGGCAGTGCGGGTCATTGGCGCGGACGTTTTCTTACGCACCGTGGACTTTGAGATCGCAGATGAAGGAGAGTTGGAGGATGGCAAAGACAACGAATGTGAAACTGGTTGCCAATAACAAGAAAGCATATCACGATTATTTTATCCTGGAGACCTTTGAGGCGGGGATCGCCTTAAGCGGAACGGAGGTCAAGTCCATCCGCATGGGGAAATGCAGTATCAAGGAGGCCTTTGTCCGCGTGGAGAAAGGGGAGGTCTTTATCTACGGAATGCACATCAGTCCTTACGAGAAGGGAAACATTTTCAATAAAGACCCGCTGCGGGTGAGGAAGCTTCTGCTGCACCGGTCCGAGATCAACAAGCTTCTGGGGAAGACCAAGGAGCAGGGGATCACCATTATGCCGCTGAAGGTCTATCTCAAGGGAAGCCTTGTGAAGGTGGAGATCGGGCTTGCCAGGGGCAAGAAACTCTACGACAAGCGGCAGGATATCGCCAAGAAGGATCAGAAGCGGGAAGCGCAAAGAGAGTTCAAGATCCGTAATTTCGGTTAGAACTATAAGGCGGACAGGAGGAAGACAGATGGTACCCACAAGAAAAGAAGATTTAAGAAAGCTGGTGACTGAGACTACAGTGGACGTGTATGAGGAACTGACGCCTCAGCTGATCCAGCTGATCGAGAAGACCCACCATGATGATTCCCTTACTCAGGCCCAGAAGCAGGATGAGATCTCCCTGCACATGTTGGGATATGTGAAGTCCTGCACCAACGAGATCATGGTGGAAGTGCTGGCAGAGATCCTGGGGCTGGAGGATGAAGAGAAATAGATCCGATTGAAAAAGGGCAGGAGATTCCCGGCTGTTTCGTGTTGAACGGCCGGGATTTTTTGCGCCCGGAAAAAATGACAAAAAAAGTTGTCAAAAAGGTGTTGACAAATAAAGTTGTCAATGGTATTCTGGTGATGACAAGAAAAATTGTCAAAATGAAAAGAATAATTGTCATGACAAGCAAGGAGAGGTGCATATGGGACTTAAGAATCGCGTAAAAGAGCACCGGGCCAGGATGGATGTGAACCAGTCTCAGCTGGGCAAGCTGGCGGGCGTATCCCGGCAGACCATCAGCCTGATTGAGCGGGGGGACTATTCCCCGTCGGTGGCGCTGGCGCTGAAGTTAGCCAGGATCTTTGAGGTTCCGGTGGAAGAGATATTTGAGCTTGAGGAGGATGAGTAACATGACAGAGAAGAGAGTAGAGAAGAAGATGAATTCCTATTTGAGGATGATCCTGATAATGTGTCTGGGCGGCGCCATCGGAGCAGTGTTCGGAGTGGGCCTGGTCCTGTGCGAAGACGGGATGGCAGGCATGCTGCAGGCATTTTCCGGCTGGATGAGAGCCTATGTGGTGCCGATCCTGTGGGTGTTGGTGGCGGCTTCCCTGGTTGTAAGCATTGTATGCTATCGAAAGGCAGAAAGCTATGTACAGAAGATGGATGAAGAGGACGACTCCCTGATGGAAGAACTGGACCAGAGATACGAAGCCTGGAGTTCCGCAGGGATGCTGGCAAGCAGCGTGCTGATGTGCCTTTCCATGGTGATCTTCGCCTTCGGGTTCCCGGTCACTGAAGAAGAGGCGGCCTACCAGCGGCTGGGTATGACGGTGATCCCCTTCCTGGCCACAGTGCTGGTCTGCGTCATGTATCAGATCGCGGCGGTGAAGCAGCTTCGCAGGAAAGATCCCTCCAAGAAGGGAGACGCGTCGGATCTGCATTTTGAGAAAGAATGGATCGAGAGCTGCGACGAGGCAGAACGGATGGTGATCTATAAGTCCAGCTACAAGGCCTTCACCATGATGAAGACACTTCTGATGATCTTGCTGACGATCGCCATGCTGGGACAGCTCTCCTTTGGGACCGGTATGACAGCAGTAGTGCTGCTGGCGTTGGCCAACATCATCATGCTGAGCGTCTATTCCGCCTATTCCATGAAGTTTCAGAAGACGAAATTCGCAGATTAATCAAAAAGGGACAGGGTATTTTCAATCTGGGACGTA
>OLQU01001928.1_pt1 | contig 12709 bp, 11 predicted proteins | sample 1672271 | NCBI WGS metagenome assembly OLQU01 (sample SAMEA3136666, study PRJEB25190) | human gut metagenome | biome: human gut; feature: human-associated habitat; material: faeces | place: Austria | collected 2013 | reverse complement strand
CTGCCGGAGCGGTGCTTAAGCCGCAAGGCGGGAATTGTGCGGTGTTGCCTTAATTATTCTTTCCAAAACAAACACAAGGCCCGGTGCATCTTAAACCATGCACCGGGCCCTGCCTTATCTCCAATTCCTAATTGCTAATTTCTCATTTCTAATTAAAAACGAAAACTCCTCCCGCCTAACTTACTTCATCGCTTCTTCATACTTTCTCACAATGTCTTTCAGCGCCTCAAGGCCAATGGTGTAATCCTCCGGCGTGTCCAGCGAATGGTTGCCGCCCTCCACAAAATAGGTGGTAATGGCAGGGTCATCCTCCAAAGCACGGCGCAGCGCGGCACCGCCCAACGGGTCCGCAGTGCCGGTGGCGTGCCAGGCGGGCATCCCGGCGTAAAGCGGGGCATACTCCCACGCAAGGGGCGTTAATTGCAGCAGGGTCACATGGTATTCCGGGTGGGCCTTTACCCAACCGGCGGCCACCATCGTGCCAAAGCTCTTGGCAATGCAGATGTACCGGTCATACCCGGCAGGGATCTGCGTCATGGCGTCCTGCGCGGCGCCGGGGTAGCTTTTGGCGGCGCTGGCCTGCGGCGTTTCCTCGTGGGGGAACAGCTGGCTGTACTGCACCACCATGCAGCCCAACCCCTGCCGGCGGGCAACCTTGGCGGCATAATACAGCAGCGGTTTGTCCGGCCCGTAACCAAAGCCGGGGAACAAAACAACCAGCTTTTTCTCGTTCTGCATCACTTTACAAGCACCACATAGTTTTCTTTGCGCGGGGCAGGGGCCTTTTTGCCGCCCTCGGCAGCATAACCCAGGATGCAGTTGCCCACGCCGCGCAGGTTTTCGGCATTGGGCACACCCCACTTTTTCAGCAGGGCCTGGCCCTCGGCGGTTTCAAACATTTCCTTTGCGCGGTGGATCCAGCAGGCGGAAAGCCCCACGCTCTCGGCGGCGTTCAGCATGTTGCCCATCACCAGGCTGCCGTCCTCCACGCAGGTGGGGATGGTTTTATCCACCAGCACAACGGCAACGCAGGGCGCACCATAGAACGGGTCGCCATTGCCGCCCATCGCGGCGGCGTTCATCTTGCTCAAAGTATCGCGGTCGGCCTTGTTCTGTATGCAGACAATCACCGGGCTCTGGCGGCCCATGCCGGTGGGAGCCCAGGTGCCGGCTTCCAGCACGGCGTTCAGTGCTTCCGGCTCCGGCATCTTGTCCAGGTAGCAGCGGCAGCTGCGGCGGGTTTTCATGGTATTCAAAACTTCATTGGTCATGGTAGTGCCATCCCTTTCATTTAATATTGCAGCTTTATTATACCATAGGGATGCAAGCAGATAAAACGTTCCTGAAAGTAAAATAAAATTTTTCCTGAATGGAAAAATACGGTATGGTGTGCCACACCGCGCCGTGGTATGCTGGAAGCACACAAGGAAGGGCATAAACCATGAAACTGATGCTTGCACAAAATACCGCACCCAGCGCAAAGCCCACAGCCTGACGCAGGAAAACCTTGCCGAGGCGATTGGCGTAACAGTGGGGGCAGTGTCCAAATGGGAGAACGGCACCACCAGCCCGGATCTTGTCACCCTGATGGGGTGGCAGACCTGTTCGGTACATCAGTGGATGCCCTGCTGGGCTACCAGCTGGGCGGCCACACGGCGCAGCGCCGGGCAGCCGCCTGCGAAGATGCCCTTGCCGCCCGCCGCCGGGATGTTTACCAGGCCCGGCGGGCAGAATGGCAGGCAGGCCAACCCCTGCGCTGACGGCAAAGGGGCAGGGGAGAGCGCGCCGGCGCTGCGTGCGATAATTTATGAATAGCATGTAAAATCATACAGAATCATGGAAGGCCAGCCTTTTTCGGGCTGGTCTTATTTTTTGCACCATGGTATAATGTCCCTAAGTCACGAACAAAACTGTAGAATAAGGAGAGAACGAACCCATGAAATTTTCCGAAATGCCCTATGAGCGCCCGGACATGAGCGCCCTGAAAGAACAGTTTGCCGCACTGACCGAACGTTTGCAGAACGCCCCCGACTATGCCGCTGCCCGCGCCGCTTTTTTGGAGGAGCAGGTGCTGAACAAGCATGTGGATACCCTGTTTACCCTGGCCAGCGTGCGCCATACCATTGATACGCGGGATAAGTTCTATGATGAAGAGATGGAATTTGCCAACAACGCCATGCCGCAGATCCAGCAGTGGCAGGATTCCTGGACCGCCGCCATGCTGGCAAGCCCCTACCGCAAAGACTTTGCCGAAGAATACGGCGACCTGATGTTTGTGAACGCCGAAATTGAGCGCAAGGCATTCTCGCCCGATATCATGGAGGAACTGCAGCAGGAAAACGAGCTGACCCAGCAGTATGGCAAGCTGCTGGCCAGCGCACAGATCCCGTTTGAAGGCGGGGTATACACTCTGTCCCAGCTGAGCCCGTTCAAGAATGACCCGGACGATGCCCGCCGCCTGGCCGCCTGGAAAGCCGAGGGCCAGTGGTATAAGGACAACCAGAAACAGCTGGATGATATTTATGACAAGCTGACCCACCTGCGGGATAAGATGGGCAAAAAGCTGGGGTACGAGGGTTACACCACCCTGGGCTACTACCGCATGGGCCGCAACTGCTATACCAAAGCGGATGTAGAAAAGTTCCGTGCCGCCGTGGTCAAGTATCTGGTGCCGCTGGCGGACAGCATCTACCGTGAGCAGGCCAAGCGCCTGGGCAAGCAGTACCCCATGAGCTTTGCCGATAATGCCCTGATGTTCCGTTCCGGCAACCCCGCCCCCTGCGGCGATGCTGATGCCATTCTGGCCCAGGGTAAAAAATTCTATGAGGAACTTTCGCCCGAAACCGGCGTCTTCTTTAACACCATGCTGGACAATGAGCTGCTGGACGTGCTTTCCACCCCCGGCAAGGCGGCGGGCGGCTACTGCACCAGCCTGTGGGATTATCAGGTACCGTTCATTTTTGCCAACTTCAACGGCACCCAGCATGACGTTGAGGTGGTCACGCATGAAGCGGGTCATGCCTTTGCCGCATACACCAACCGTGACCGCGTGCCGTATTCCACTGTGTGGCCCAGCATGGAAGGGTGCGAAGTCCACTCCATGTCGATGGAATTCTTTGCCTGGCCGTGGGCGGAGGGCTTCTTTGGCAAGGATACCCGCAAGTTCCTGTACAGCCACCTGGCCGGTGCGCTGACCTTTATCCCGTATGGCACCATGGTGGATCACTTCCAGCATATCGTGTACGAAAAGCCGGACCTGACCCCTGCCGAGCGCCACGCCGCCTGGAAAGAACTGCTGGGCATTTATATGCCGTGGATGAAGCTGGACGGCGAGATCCCATTCTACAGCGAGGGTGAGGGCTGGCAGCGCCAGAAGCATATTTACGAAAGCCCCTTCTATTATATTGACTACTGCCTGGCACAGACCGTCAGCCTGCAGTTCTGGGCCATGCTGCAAAAGGACCGCGCCAACGCGTGGGAGCACTACATGGCATACACCCGCCAGGGCGGCAGCCGCGTGTTTACTGAGCTGCTGAAAAACGCCGGTCTGGACAGCCCCTTTGAGGAAAGCTGCCTGCGCGGCGTGTGCGAAACGGCCAAGCAGTGGCTGGACAACTATGACCTGACGGGGATCGAATAATGCAGCAAAAGAAAACCCGCCGTGGGCGGGAATACCTGAATGACTTCCGCAGGGATGTCAACGGCAGCTACCTGTACCAGGGCAGCTACCGCCGCTATACCGGCAGCATGCCGTATGCCAAACTGCGGGGCCTGCTGTGGGCGCTGTGCGGCGGGGCACTGGCGGCGCTGGCGGCGGCGGGCATGGTGCCCGCGCCGGGGGCCATGCAGCAGTTTTATGTACTGCTGCCGTATGCCGGGGCGCTGGTGGCTGGCATCAGCGCGGTGTGGGCGCTGGCCCGCATGAGCCGCGGCGGGGCACGCCTGCGCAGCTATGTGTATGAAGAAACGGTAGCCAAACTGCCGCTGCGCTGCCTGTTGACCGGGGTGTTCGCAGCGCTGGCTGCAGTAGGGGAGTGTATGGATGTGTTCTTGAACGGCGGACAAGAAGCTATCCGGTATGCAGTATTATTTACAGCGCTGGCCGCTGCGGCTGCTGCGGCTGCTTTTGCCGCGGGGCACACCATCCGGGCGGCAGTTTATACCGAAGAATCCGACTCCGGGCGCGAAGAGTAAAAGACCTTGCACCATAACGCAGAATTTAGCCCGCTAAAGTGCGACGCGGAAGAATTTTACAAAATTCAGCGTGCTGTTATGGTTATTCTGCTGACTTTTATTTAGATGTTGCCAAAACGGCGTTTTTTGGTTGACAGAAATTGAAAATTACGATATTATAACATAGTTATTGGTGACATTTGTTTGCGGTGAGGGAACACCGCAAATGCGGAAAGGCTTAAGCCTTTCTTATTTAACACTCCTTTTGGTAGTGTTAAAATTGCCGCCATTACCAAAATGATTTGGGAGGTTATACAAACATGAAAAACACCAAGCAAGTGCTTGCACTGGCCATGGCTGTTGCAATGGCTGCGGGCCTGCTGGCTGGCTGCGGTTCTTCCGCTTCCAGCAGCGCTGAGTCTGTTGCTTCCGGCGAGGCTACCAGCGAAACCGCTGCTACCGATACCGGCAGCAGCGATGGCACCCTGGTTCTGGCAGATACCGGCTTTGAGGGCAAGTTCAGCCCGTTCTTCGCCGCTTCTTCCGCTGACCAGCACGTTATCGACCTGACCAACATTGCCCTGCTGGGCGCTGACCGTAAGGGCGAAATGATCCTGAAGGGCATCGAGGGTGAGACCCGCGAGTACAACGGCACCGATTACACCTACTATGGCCCCGCTGACTGCGAAGTGACCGAGAATGCTGACGGCACTGTTACCTATGCCATCAACATGCGCGATGACCTGGTCTTCGCTGACGGCACCCCCATCACCATTGATGACGTCATCTTCAACCTGTATGTTTACATGGACCCGACCTATGACGGTTCCGCCACCCTGTACTCCATGCCCATTGCCGGCCTGGATGATTACCGCAGCAGCATGACCACCCTGTCCAAGCTGATTGCTGAGGCAGGCGAGGACAACACTGATAACAGCCTGTTCACCGCTGAGCAGCAGAAGGCTTTCTGGGATGCTGTTAACGAAGGTGGCGTTGCTTTTGCACAGAAAATCATCGACGCCTGCGTATCTAACGGCTACGCTGAAGAGGGCGACGTTGCCGCTGCTGCTTCCGCCTGGGGCTTTGACGGCCTGGCCGCTGACGCTACCGCAAAGGATTTCTTCCTGGCTATCGCAGAAAAATATGACTGGAACTTTGCTTCCATGGAAGCTGAGACCGCAGGTTCTGCTCTGTCTGACCTGATTCCGGCTGATGTTTATGCTTACTCCACCACCGGTGTTGCCACCGGCGCTGACGTTGACACCGTTTCCGGCATTGTCAAGACCGGCGATTACAGCATGACCATCACCACCACCGAGCTGTCCAACTCCATGATCTACCAGCTGCAGCTGCCTATCGCCTCCCTGGATTACTATGGCGACCGCAGCCTGTATGATTACGACAACCACTCCTACGGCTTCAAGAAGGGCGACCTGAGCAAGGTTCGTTCCGTCACCAGCACCCCCCTGGGCGCCGGCGCTTACACCTTCAATAAGTACAGCGATGGCGTCATCTACCTGGATGCCAACCCCAGCTACTATCAAGGCGAGCCCGCTGCCAAGCACGTCAACATGAAGGAAACCCAGGAAGCCGATAAGATCACCGGTGTTCAGGCCGGCACCATCGACATCTCCGATCCTTCTTACTCTCTGGAAGCTGCCAACCAGATCGCTACCATCAATGGTGGTAATTCTGACCTCGACGGCTCTGTCATCACCACCCGTCTGATGGACTTCCGCGGCTATGGCTACATTGCCCTGAGCGCCAACAACGTTAAGGTCGGCGATGATCCCGCTTCTGAGGAATCCAAGAACCTGCGCAAGGCTATCATGACCGTGATTGCCGCTTACCGTGATGAGGGCATCAACTCTTACTACGGCGATACCGCAAGCGTTATCAACTACCCCATCTCCAACACCTCCTGGGCAGCACCCTCCGTTACCGACGACGGCTACAAGATCGCTTACTCTACCGACGTTGACGGCAACGAGATCTACACCAGCGATATGAGCGGCGACACCAAGTATGCTGCTGCTCTGCAGGCCGCCCTCGGCTACTTCGAAGCAGCCGGCTACACCGTTGAAAACGGCCAGGTCACCGCAGCTCCGGCTGGCGCCAAGATGGAATACACCGTCAACATCGGCGCTTCCGGCAACGGCGACCACCCCTCTTTCCAGGTTCTGACCAATGCAGCCGCTGCCCTCAAGACCATCGGCTTCACCCTGACCGTCAACGACCTGGCAAACGCTTCTGACCTGTACAGCTCTTATCAGTCCGGCGTTGCCGAAGGCTGGGTTGCTGCATGGCAGTCCACCAACGACCCCGATATGTACCAGCTGTACGACAGCAAGGGTTCCACCAACTACTACCAGATCAACGATGCTGACCTGGACGAGCTGATCGAGGCTGCCCGCCAGACCACCGATCAGGATGACCGTAAGGCCATGTACAAGGAAGCTATGGAGATCATCCTGGATTGGGGCGTTGAACTGCCGGTTTATCAGCGCAGCGAATCCGCCATCTTCTCCAGCGAGCGTATCGACACCGCTACCATCCCCAACGATCTGACCCCGTACTGGACTTACCAGTCTGAAATCAATACGATCGCTCTGAAGTAATTTCAGCGCAGCCTGTTGTTGAATTTATGGTGAGCAGCCGCTCTTGGTGCCGCACTGGTTCTGGGAGCGGTTGCTTGCTGTTAGTACAAACGGCGGCAGCATTTGCAGCCCAAATGTGGCCGTCCCATTCCCCCGGACAGTTCCCTCTGTCCGAGGGAGGGGGATGCCCATATTCGGTATCAAAGTAATGAGGTGTATCTGAAAACAAAGAAAACGACGGATGTTTCGCAAACATGAGGCGAATTTAAGGCAAAAAGCTGCAGGAATCCTTTGTGGATTCCAAGGCTTTTTAACGCAAAATTCAGTCGTGTTTGTAGAAACAGGCTAAGGCAACACCGCACAATTCCCGCCTGACGGCTTAAGCACCGCTCCGGCGGCTGCGGCACGGCATCTGCGTTGCCAAAATGCTCGATAAGACATCCAGTATTATCTGCGCTTTTGGCTTAGCATCTGCCGCACCTCGCTCGCCGTATCGGCACTTAGAATTATGCGGTATTGCCCTAAATTTTCGACTTTTTAGGTACACCATAGGCGAAGCTACAAGGTTCCGGCTCATGTGTATTTTGGAGCCATGCGGCGCAGCCATTAAAAACGCGGCCTCCCTGCCCGCGAAGGAAGGAACGATTTTTCAAGTGCGAAACTACGTCATCAAGCGTATCCTGCTTTCTTTTGTGATCCTGTTTTGCGTTACCTTCATCATCTATGTGATGATGCGCAGCCTGCCCAGCTCTTTTGCCGAGAACATGGCCATGCAGCTGTCCCAGGCACCGGGCGCAAAACCGTATCAGGAATGGCTGGATCAGCTCAACGCAGCCTATGGTCTGGATAAGGGCATCCTGCCCGGTTTCATGACCTGGCTGTCCAGCGCAGTGCACGGTCAGTTCGGTGACAGCTGGAAGTGGAACGTCCCTGTTGTTCAAAAATTCCAGGAAGTTATTGGTCTGTCTGTTGTCATGGGCGGCATCTCCTTTGTGGTGTCCATGATCATCGCTGTGCCCCTGGGCATCCTGGCTGCTACCAAACAGTATTCCCGTACCGATTACGTCATCACCGCTGTGGCTCTGGTGGGCATCTCTCTGCCCAGCTTCTTCTTTGCCACGCTGCTCAAGCTGCTGTTCTCTGTCAAGCTTGGCTGGTTTGACCTGTACGGCCTGGTCGGGCGTGATTATGCCCAGCTCAGCTCGTGGGGCCAGTTCTGTGACCGCGCCAACCATCTGGTGCTGCCCATCGTCACGCTGGTCATTGTTTCCATCGGCTCTACCATGCGTTACACCCGCACCAACATGCTGGAAGTGCTGAACGCCGACTATATCCGTACCGCCCGCGCCAAGGGCCTTTCGGAGCATGTGGTCATCTATAAGCACGCATTCCGCAACACCCTGATTCCGCTGGTTACCATCATCGGCGGTTCCCTGCCCGGCCTGTTCAGCGGTGCCTTGATCACGGAGACCCTGTTCTCCATCCCCGGCATCGGCTACATCTCTTACCAGTCCATGGTTGCGGGCGATATCCCGTTCACCATGTTCTACCTGTCCTTTATGGCGGTGCTTACCCTGGTCAGCAACCTGCTGACTGATATCATGTACGCAGTGGTTGACCCGCGCGTGCGCATTTCTTAAAGAAAGGAGACTGCACCCATGAGCGAGAATACCCAGAACAACACCCCCAAAAAGGAGCAGTACTCCCTGAACGACGACCGCCGCGTTAAGGTGCTTTCGCCCGGCGCGCTGGTTGCCAAGCGGTTCTTCCGCAACCGTCTGGCCGTTGTGGGCCTGACGATGCTGCTTGCCATGTTCGTCTTTTCCTTTATTGGCGGCGTGGTCAGCCCTTACGGCCAGGACCAGCAGTTCTACACCTACACCCAGATGTCCAAAGAGTATGTGGGTGTGACCCGCAACGATAAACTGCGCTTTGTTGTTGCCGATGGCCAGGAGTTCGGCTCCATTGCCCAGAGCAAGGGCAACGAGGCCATCAAGAAGGGTGAAGAGACCTTTACCTATAAAGATAACGATTACGAAGTGGAAACCCTGAGCGAGGACCTGTACGTCTTCCGCCAGGGCCGCACTGTGCTGGCTTATGCCGCTAAGGATATGGTCACCGCAGCGGACGGCGTGGCCGAGCTGAGCTTTGATGCCAAGCTGGCCGCCCTGACTGCCCAGGCAGCAGGGGAGACCACCTTTACTGCCGATGGCCAGGATTATGAACTGGACGCTGACGGCAATATCACCCAGAGCGGCAGCGAAGTTGCCTATATCGGCCGCTTTGTTGTTTCCGCTGCCGATGCCAGCGTGGTCATCAGCCGTGACTTCCGCGACCGCCTGGAAGAAGCCATTGACGATAATATTACCGAGTTCACCTACACCGATGCCGACGGCAGCGAAGCCGAGTATGACATCGTGTACGATGCCAGCACCGGTGTTTGGAGCGTGAAGCAGATGACGGAAACCTATGTGTTTGACCGTTACGCAAGCCCCAACAAAGAGCACTGGCTGGGCACCGATACCAACGGTATGGACATGCTGACCCGCCTGATGTACGGCGGCCGCGTTTCCCTGATCATCGGCTTCATTGTTGTTGCGATCGAAGGCTCCATCGGTATTGTCATGGGCGGTATCTCCGGCTACTTCGGCGGCTGGGTGGATAACCTCATCATGCGTATCGTGGACGTTTTCTACTGCCTGCCCTCCATGCCCATCATCATCATTCTGGGCGCTGCCATGGACGCCATGCGCATTGACTCCTGGACCCGTATGATGTACCTGATGCTGATCCTCGGCTTCCTGGGCTGGCCCGGCATTGCCCGCCTGGTCCGCGGCCAGATTTTGTCCCTGCGCGAGCAGGAGTTCATGACGGCAGCCGAAGCCTGCGGTATCAGCGCATGGCACCGCATCTTCCGCCACCTGATCCCCAACGTTATCCCGCAGCTGATTGTTACCTGCACCATGAGCCTTGGCTCCACCATCCTGACGGAAGCCACCCTGTCTTTCCTGGGTCTGGGCGTTAAGTACCCGTTTGCATCCTGGGGCAACATCATCAACGATGTCAACAACGCTTATGTTATGACCAACTATCTGTTCATCTGGGTCCCGGCCGGCATCTGCCTGCTGATCACGGTTCTGGGCTTCAACTTTGTGGGCGATGGCCTGCGCGATGCCTTTGACCCCAAGATGAAACGCTGATGAAAGGAGACACACACGATGGCTAAACAACAGGACGGTTACCTTTCCGCCAAGGAGTCGCGGCGTATCTCCAAAGAAAACCGCCGCATTACGGACCAGTACGAAAAACAGCGCAAGCGCAAGAATGTGCCGGAATCTGAGTACCTGACCCAGATGAAAAACCCGGAAAACGCTGTTGAATTTGATAACCTGCACACCTATTTCTTTACCGATACTGGCGTGGTAAAAAGCGTGGACGGTGTTTCGTTTGAAGTTCCTGTGGGCAAAACTGTGGGCGTTGTGGGCGAATCCGGCTGCGGCAAATCCGTTACCAGCCTTTCGCTGATGCAGCTGCTGCAGCGCCCCCAGGGCCAGATCGTTCAGGGCGAGATCCGCCTGAACCTGGGTAATGGCAAAGCCTATGATGTTGCCAAAACTCCCGGCACGGTCATGCAGCACCTGCGCGGCAACTATATTTCGATGATCTTCCAGGAGCCGATGACCAGCCTGAACCCGGTGTTCCGCATCGGTGCTCAGATCGATGAAGTCATTGCTCTGCATGACGGCGAAGGCAAGAGCAAAGAGGACATCAAAAAGCGCACCGTTGAAATGCTGGAGATGGTTGGCATCGCCAACAGCCAGGGTGTATATGAGATGTACCCGCATGAGTTGTCCGGCGGTATGCGCCAGCGTGTCATGATCGCCATGGCATTGGCCTGCAACCCCAAGGTTATCATCGCCGACGAACCCACCACCGCACTGGACGTGACGATTCAGGCCCAGATCCTGGACCTGCTGCGCAACCTGAAGGACCGCATTAACTCCTCCATCATGCTGATCACCCATGACCTGGGTGTGATTGCCGAGATGGCAGATTACGTTGTTGTCATGTACGCAGGCCGCGTGGTGGAAAAGGGCACCGCTCAGGAGATTTTCGCAAACCCGGCTCACCCCTATACCATCGGCCTGATGGCTTCCAAACCGATCGTGGGCAAAAAGGTGGACCGACTGTACTCCATCCCCGGCAAGGTGCCCAACCCGGTCAATATGCCCAACTACTGTTACTTTAAGGATCGCTGCGAGATGGCTCTGCCCTGCTGCGATGGTGAATACCCCTGCGAGATCAGCCTGTCCCCCACGCACAAGGTCAGCTGCTACCGCTACTATGAAAATAATCGAAAGGCGGGTGAGTGACGATGGCACAGGCAGAAAACGCAAAAAAGCTGGACTATACCCCCGTCACCTATGATGATCAGTATATTCTGATGGTCAACCAGCTTAAAAAATACTTCCCCATCAAGGGCGGCCTGATGTCCCAGACCGTGGGTCATGTCAAGGCTGTCGATGGCGTTACCTTCAACCTCAAGCGCGGCCATACCATGGGTCTGGTCGGCGAATCCGGCTGCGGCAAATCCACCACCGGCCGTACAATCCTGCGCCTTGCCGGCGAAAAAACCGGCGGTCAGGTACTGTTCAACGGCAAAGAAGTGTACGATATGACCGGCAGGGAGCTGCGTAACCTGCGTACCAAGATGCAGATCATCTTCCAGGACCCGTTCTCCAGCCTGTCCCCGCGTCTGCCGGTTGGTGAGATCATCGGTGAGGCTGTGCGCGAGCATAACCTGGTGCCCAAGGCAGAGTTCAATGATTATATTGACCAGGTCATGGATAACTGCGGCCTGCAGCCCTACCACAAAACCCGCTATCCGCACGAATTTTCCGGCGGCCAGCGCCAGCGCATCTGCATTGCCCGCGCCCTGGCCCTGAACCCGGAGTTTGTTGTGTGCGACGAACCGGTCTCTGCACTGGACGTTTCCATCCAGGCCCAGATCATCAATCTGCTGAAAGAATTGCAGGATAAATATAACCTGACCTACCTGTTCATCTCCCACGATCTTTCTGTTGTTGAGCATATTTCGGATACGGTCGGCGTTATGTACCTGGGCAACCTGGTGGAGTACGGTGCAACGCCGGATATCTTCAGCCATCCGCTACATCCCTACACCAAGGCACTGTTCAGCGCCATTCCTATCCCGGACCCGACCATTCGCCGCGAGCGCATTGTGCTGCAGGGCTCCATTCCGTCCCCGGCCAACCCGCCCAAGGGCTGCAAGTTCCATACCCGCTGCCCCTATGCGACCGAGCGCTGCAAGACCGAAGCGCCGCAGCAGCGTGAGGTGGAACCCGGCCACTATGTTGTGTGCCACCTGTACGAAAAATGAAGCATAACGAACCCTTTGAGGATGACGGCCGCACCGTGGCCGATATGAGTGGCATTGAGCACGACAGTATCTGGCTGCCGCGCCGCCGCAAGCAGGGCCATACCCCCGCGCAGCAGCCCCAACAGGCTGCTGACCGTCCCTGGGAGGAAGACCCTCAGCTGACCGGTAAGGAGCGCCTGTGGGCGATCCTGGGTGCGCTGAAAGCTACCCTGCTGATTTGTGGCGTCTACCTGCTTGGCCTGCTGGCCCTGCTGGCGCTGCTGTTTACCCTCTGGCATTAAAAAATACCCCCGCCTTTGTTTTGGCTGCGTGACAGCTGGAATAAGGACGGGGGTGTTTGGTTTTGTGGGGGAAGGGCAACTTGCCCGGTAAGGTGGGGGCACCCGACCCCGCCGAGAAACGTAAATATTTGCTGCAAACCTACAAACATTTGTAGGGGACGATGCTTGCATCGTCCCGCGGATGAGCCTATGCGGTGAATTTTGTTAAGGCAACACCGCACAATTCCCGCCTGACGGCTTAAGCACCGCTCCGGCGG
>OLQU01001924.1_pt1 | contig 12742 bp, 13 predicted proteins | sample 1672271 | NCBI WGS metagenome assembly OLQU01 (sample SAMEA3136666, study PRJEB25190) | human gut metagenome | biome: human gut; feature: human-associated habitat; material: faeces | place: Austria | collected 2013 | reverse complement strand
GGGAGGGATTCCGCCGTAGTCGGCATTGTAGGAAAATCCAAAAGTTTAGATTTTCTCAAAATGCTTATCTTTTGGTCTTTGGTTCGGAATAGTGTAGTGCTGGCGGTCTATCTATTGTTTTCGGTTGCTTGCTTCTTTACCGTACATGAGCATTAGCGCCGGGGTTGTCATTTCCAGTCATCGTTGTTATTGGCGATGCGGATTGAAATCATCCTTGCGGTGTCTGTCCAACCTGTGGTGCAGTCATCGCCCCTTTGCATGGACTGTGGTTTGTCAATAGTATATGATGATTTATATCGGTAACTTTTCGCTGAGAGTTGTTTTCACACTTTATGGATAAGCGATGTTTTCAGGGTATGGATGAAGTCCGGATATATAAGTAGATTTTTGAAAAATAGGAATGGAGGATCTTTTATGGAATATTTTGCGCATATTGAGGGGAAAAGAACGCAGACGATGAGAGAGCATTTGTATGGTACGGCAGAACTTGCTGGGGAATTTGCTAGGCGATTTGGAAAGGAAGAATGGGGATACTGCTGTGGGCTGCTTCATGACATTGGAAAATATTCAGAGGCGTTTCAAGATAAAATCAGGAATAATAGCGACAGAAGAGTGGATCATTCTACTGCTGGTGCCAGAGTATGCAAAGAAAAGGGCGGACTATATCCATTTTTAGAATATTGTATTGCGGGACATCATGCAGGGCTTCCGGATTATGGCTCTTCTTCTGACGCTGGAAACGCGGCAACGCTTTCAGGGAGAAGAAAGAAGAAAATCGAGGATTATTCCGCTTATAAAGATGAAATCCAGATACCAGAACTGAAAACAGTGCCGTTTGATCCGGGAAAAACATCTGATCCAGATTATTCACTGAGCGTTTTTATTAGGATGTTGTTTTCCTGCCTGGTGGATGCGGATTTCCTGGATACTGAACGATTTATGAAAGCGGGAGATACGGGAAGAGAAGCAGGGGAAAGTCTGGAAAAACTGCTGCGAAAACTAGAAACACATATTGAGGGGTGGTTATCCAATCGAGAGACTGAGACGGTAAATGGAAGACGAACAGAAATCTTAAAAAAATGCCTTGAATGTGGGAAAATGGAAAGAGGCATGTTCCAGTTGACGGTACCTACTGGCGGAGGAAAAACGGTGGCTTCTTTGGCATTTGCGCTGCGTCATGCAGTACAAAATAGTATGGATAGGGTAATTTATGTTATTCCATATACCAGTATCATTGAGCAGAATGCAGAAGTGTTCCGAAAGATTTTAGGTGAACAAAATGTCTTGGAAAATCACTATAATGTGGACTATGAAAGTTCTGAGGAACTAAAACCAATGCAGCTTGCTGCGGAAAACTGGGATAAACCAGTGATCGTAACAACAAATGTACAGTTTTTTGAATCCCTCTATGCGAATAAATCGTCCAGATGCAGGAAATTGCATAATATTGCTAATAGTGTGATCATTTTTGATGAGGCTCAAATGCTGCCGCCGGATTATCTGAAACCGTGTATTGCGATGATGGAAGAACTTGTGGATCTATACCGTTCCAGTATTGTTTTGTGTACAGCGACCCAGCCGGCGTTGAACAGTTTTTTTCGGAAAATTCGCCAGGTTACAGAATTATGTCCGAGAGTAGAAGAGCAATTTCGCTTTTTTGAAAGAGTTACATATCAGAATTTGGGGACGATTTCTGAGGATGATCTGGTTGGAAGTCTGCAGAAAGAAATCCAGGCGCTATGCATTGTGAATACGAAAAAACGAGCGCAAAAACTCTATCGAAGTATGAAGGGGGAGGGAGTTTTTCATCTTTCCACAACGATGTATCCAAAACATAGGAGAAAAGTGCTGGGAATGATTCGGGAACGTCTGAGGAAAGGGGAAAAGTGTGTTTTAATTTCTACCAGTCTTGTGGAGGCTGGAGTGGATCTGGATTTTCAATCCGTGTACCGGCAGTTGGCAGGAGTTGATTCCATGATTCAGGCGGCAGGACGATGCAACCGTGAAGGAAAAAGAGAGGTAAGGGATAGTAAAGTTTTTCTGTTTCAATTTGAAGAGAAAGAGAATGTCCCGGGGCAAAGGCTTCAGATAGATGTGGCAAAACTTCTTCTTTCAGAAGGGGAAGATATTTCCTCTTTAGATGGAATCGAAAAATATTTCCAGTGGTTATATCGTTTCCGTGGCGAAAGTCTGGATAAAAAGAAAATTCTGCAAGAGTTTCAAGATAAACAATATAATTTTGCGAAAGTGGGGAAGGAGTTTAAGCTGATCGAAGAAGATACTAAGACCATTTTTGTTGGCCGGGAACCAGAAGCAGAAGAACTCTTGCAGCAGATTAGATGCCAGGGGTATACAAAGAGTACAATGAGAAAAGCTGGACAGTATTGTGTGCAGCTATATGAAAATGAGTTTGAAAAAATGCGTGGAGTGGGAATGCTAAGTCCGGTGTCAGAAGATATCGAGGATTTCTATGAACTTGTAGATAAAGAACAGTATACAGACGAGATAGGCCTGAAGATGGACGTGGAGTCCGGGATGGCAGTCTTTATTGGATAGAAAAAGTAAAAAACGTCAGCGGTACAAAAACATAAAGCTTTTGCACCGCTGACGTTTGTGCTTATTAGTAACAATACTAATATTTCAATCCACAGGTTTTCCTGACTAAATTAGTATAACAAATATATATAATGATTTGAATATAAAATATTGACACTAACATAATTTGCAGTTAAATACAATACTAATGAAAGAAATATTGAAATTTTGAAAAGAAAGTATTAAAATAAAATTGTAAAAAAAAGATTAAGCTGTAGAGGATACTGTAAAGTTTTGGACCAAATAAAGTTTGATAATAAGAGGATTAGTTATGAGACAAAAGCAAGAAGCTGTAAAAAATACGGATATTCAGAAACAAAAAAACGAATGGCGAAAAAAAGGATGGACGATTCCTGATCTGAGAGGCGGGAAACAGGTCTGGTATGATCTTGTGAAAAGACTTGTAGAATTGGTTGAAATAGGGGAGGCTTATGATCTGGATATGATACCAGATACCGGGAACTTAGTAAATGGGCAGACGTGGCGTGTGTATACACCATTTTTAAAAGGAATCGGATTAGTCTATAACCATGCGGGGAAACTTGTGTTATCAGACAAAGGGCAAGAATTTGTTGAGAAGCCAACGAAGAAGAAACTGGCAGATATGATACAAGAAAGAGTTCGTCTATTTGGTGAAATGCTGGATGTTATAAACGTTACACCTATAACAGTAGAAGAAGCCGATCAAAAAATATGTAAGAAATATGGCTTGAATTGGAAGAATTTAAGTAATACTAGAAAAAGAATGGATTGGCTGGAAGTTTTGGGACTGATAGAAGCAATAGGAAACCGGAAGTGGAAAGTAACAGAATCAGGAAAAGAAGCTTTAAAAAAATGGTGTATTATAAACCCGGAAGTATTAGAACACGAGGATTCAGATATAGATGATATAGAGATTGCAGACCCGCCTATAGAAATTGAGGGATTATTGCAGAAACTTAGAGATCATCCCGAAATGCATAAAAAGCGATGTACATATAATATATGGGCTCCCAGTCCAAATCGTATAGAAAATTTAAGAATCATTATTCAGGTTGCTTCGAATAAAATTTCGAAGAAAGAATTGTTTGAATTTATAGAAAAAGAATTCGAATTAAAATTAAGCAGTGTGGAATCAATGTTACCATTCTTAAAAGCTTCAGGTTTATTAGAGGAAGTGGGGAGAAATGTTTATCTTGCGACAGCGGCAGCACAGGCATGGGTAGAAACAGGAAATGAATTAGACTTCATTCGTATTTTACATATACATATGCGGTTTGTAGGAGAAATCTTGTTATATGCACAGAACGATATTGTTCGGAATGATATTTATCACATAGGAAAGAATTATGGCATGAATAAAGAAAAAACAAGGTGGATGACAGGTTTTTTGCTGGAAGCAGGATTGCTGGATGAGCCCCGGTATCTTCACTTAAAAACAACAAAAATGGGAAAGACTTTTGCGGAAACTTTACCACTGGAAAAAACGGTACAATATGATATTACTGAAGAAAGCGCTGAAGAAAAAGTGAGTATATCTGACAGCGAATCAAATAAATTAGACATTATAAGTGAACGATTACGAGTTGCAGCCGTGAACCCAGCGGCAGAAGGAAAGCTTTCGGGAGTAGCATTTGAAGAAGCTATTTCAGATCTATTTAGTTATATGGGGTTTAGAGCAGAGCATATAGGAGGATCTGGCAATACAGATGTTATTGTAAAGTGGAAGCAAAATGATGATATGGTAGTTGCTATCCTAGATGGAAAATCAAAATCAAGTGGGCAAGTGTCACATGGAGATATTAGTGATATCGCTTTAGATACGCATAAAGAAAAAAATAATGCTGAATATGTTGCAGTCATTGGACCTGGATTCAGTGGTGAGACAATTAAAAATTTTGCAATCAAGAAAGAATATGCGCTTATTACAGACAAACAATTAATTGAAGTGGCAAATGCGTCCCAAGAATTAGGATTAAGTCTGGAAGAAATCGCTCTGATGTTTCAGGTACCCAATGGTTTCTCGCGGCTTGAAGAAATCATCTCATTCAAAAGAAGAGAGATGGATATTATTTCGGAAATCATAAGGCAATTTTGTAATGAACAAGAATTATTGGAAAGTCTTTCTCCGAGGGACTTGTTTTTATTATTGAGAAATTCAAGCGTATCCCCTTTATTAGAGGAATTAATCGGTGGATTTGATATACTTTCAGGAAATTCGATAGGAATTCTTAAAAGAGTAGATAAAAGTGGTTCTCCAGAAAATGTTCGCTATATTTTACATAATGAAAATACGGTGATAAATAAAATACGTGCATTAGCCAATGCAATCGAACAAGGGATGCAGTTATAAAAAGATAAAAAATGTAGGGGACGAAAATGGGAAGTCCGATGTTAGAAGGTATAGCAAAGCTATGTTGCTTTTGCAACTTACGAAGAGTATATTACAAGTATAGATACCATGTAATTTAGGGGAGCAGAAAGGAGATTGTATGATTTTATATCATGGCAGCAGAGAAATCGTAGAATATCCAGAAATAAGGAAAGCAAGATTTAACAAAGATTTTTATTTCGGCTTTTATTGCACACAATACGAAGAACAGGCAAAGCGGTGGGCATCTCGCTATGGTGAAATAGGGTATTTGAATAAATATGAATATGTGCCTAATCATAGCCTTACCTACCTTGTCTTTGAAAAAATGACTGAGGAATGGCTGGATTTTGTGATTTCCTGCCGCAGCGGGATTTCCCACACTTATGATATCGTAGAAGGGCCTATGGCAGATGATACGATTTATAATTATATCCAAAACTATATGGATGGAAAAATTTCAAGGGCCGCTTTTTGGGAACTGGCAAAGTTTAAATATCCGACTCACCAAATTAGTTTCCACAGTATTTCTGCGCTTGATACATTAAAATTTATTGGAAGCGAGGTTGTATATGGGAAGAAAAAATAATAACGCACTTTTTTTTACTTGCAGTTTAATTGAATATATTGGACGCAGCACGAAAAGAAAAAGAGGTAAGGTGACAGATTTTCTGGGAAAAGAAAGAATTGAAAGAATTTATGAATACGCAGATGTATTTCACTGTGACCCGATTGAAAAGACGGCTGCTGAGTTTATAGAGGAAGCGCATATCACAGAGGGAACTTTTGACAATGTAAAGGACTGCAGATATACGGTGCCGGGGTACTGGGATATTGGAGAAGTATATGAGCGTCTGATCGAGGATGTTTATGAAGAGGAAAACATTGTAAATGGAATCTGGGAAGTATATCATTCCTGGATTGATGCTCAGATTTCAGACTATAATACGGATTTCTATTATCAGCCAAGAGATTATATAGCTGAGTGCTATAAGGAAGGAGTGATTTTGTAAAATGAAACGAAGAAAGGAGGAACCGCTATGGGGATGGGCGTAAAGGTCAGAGTTTGGGGACAATATGCCCTTTTCTCCAGACCGGAGATGAAAGTGGAACGCTGCTCCTATGATGTTATGACCCCCTCGGCGGCACGAGGGATCCTGGAGGCGGTGTATTGGCATCCGGGGATGAAATGGGTCATTGATAAGATCCATGTGGTCAATCCGATCCGGTTTACTAGTGTACGGCGTAACGAAGTGAAAAGTAAGATTCTGGCAAGCAATGTACTGCAAGTCTATAACGGCGCGGACAAGCCGCTGTACATAAGCGCAAAGTCAGACATTGTCCAGAGAGCATCGCTTCTTCTTCGGGATGTAGAATATGTGATCGAAGCGCATTTTGAAATGACTGACAAGGCGAATGAGACGGACAACCCTGGGAAATTTAAAGATATCGTTATGAGACGGTTGCGCAGGGGAGAATGTTTCCATATGCCGTATTTTGGATGCAGAGAATTTCCGGCGAATTTTGCATTGTGCGAGGAAGATGATATTAAGACCGCATATGATGTTGTGGAGGAAAAGGATCTGGGATTCATGCTTTTCGATCTGGATTACTCTGACCAGAACGATATAAAGCCCATGTTCTTTCGGGCTGTTATGAGGAAAGGGATTCTGGATCTGAGAGACTGTGAGGTGGTACGATGATCTTACAGGCGTTGGCAGAGCACTATGACAGGCTGGCAGAGCAGGGGAAGGTAAGCCGGGAAGGATGGTGCATGGCGAAAGTATCTTACGGGATCAATCTTTCAAAAGAAGGAAAGGTTACAGGGATTATTCCGTTAAAGACAGAAAAAGAGCGGGGAAAAAAGAAAGTATGGGCGCCACAGGTGTTGACTGTGCCGGAGATGGTGACTCGTTCTTCTGGTGTTTCAGCAAATTTTCTGTGTGACAATTCTAAATATCTTCTTGGGATTGATGCGGAAGGGACAAATCAAAGACTGACAGACTGTTTTGAAGCGGCGAAGGAAAAACACTTAACATTGTTAAAAGACGTAAATAGCGAAATGGCACAGGCTGTTTGTCGGTTCTTTGAGAGTTGGGACCCCAGGAGAGCAGAGGAAAACAATGAGATCCAAGATCACTGGGATGACATTACGGACGGCGGCAATTTGATCTTCTGCAGAGAGATCAGCTATGCTCAGGATGATCCCGCTATCCAGGAGGCATGGGAGAGAGCAAGGGATAGTTCAGACGAATCCGAACAGATGGGAATCTGCCTTGTTACGGGAAAACAGGCAGAAATATCCAGGATTCACAAGACGATCAAAGGAGTTCCAGGCGCCCAGTCCAGCGGAGCGGCACTGGTATCTTTTAATGCGCAGGCCTTTGAGTCCTATGGGAAGGAACAAAGCTATAACGCGCCGGTGGGAAGATATGCAGAGTTTGCTTATACCACAGCCCTTAATTATCTCCTTGGCCAGCGGGAGTATACCTTCCAATTAGGAGACTCAATGATCTTATTCTGGGCGGAAGACGCAAAAGAAGAATATCAGGCGGCGTTTTTTAGCTGTGCAGATCCCAAGCGGGATAATCAGAAGGAGATCAAAGGAATCTTCGACAATTTGAAACAACAGAGGCAAGTGCAGTTTGACGATGTAGTATTAAATTTGGAGCAGAAGTTTTACATTTTATCACTGGCTCCCAATGCGGCCAGGCTTTCTGTGCGTTTTTTCTATCAGGATTCTTTTGGAAATATCCTGGGGAATCTGGCAAAGCATTATGAGAGAATGTCCATTGTAAAGCCAAGCTGGGCCGGTGAGGAATACTTAGGAATCCGGTCAATGCTCTCAGAGACGGTCAATCAGAATTCAAAGGATAAGACACCGGTTCCCAATATGGCGGCGCTGGTACTGCAGGCAATTTTATCAGGAGCCAGATATCCGGCAAGTCTTTATACGGATGTGCTGATCCGAATCCGGGCAGAGCAGGGGAATATCACATGGGGACGTGCAGGGATCATCAAGGCATATCTGATACGAAATATGGGATGGAAGGAAGGAGAAAATTATATGGGACTGAACGAAGAAAGCCAAGACAGAGCCTATGTGCTGGGAAGATTGTTTTCCGTATTGGAATCGATTCAGTTAGATACCAATCCGGGGATCAAGGCTACAATCCGGGATCGATATTTTAACGCGGCGTGCGCGACACCCGCATCGGTTTTCCCAATTCTTGTAAAGCTGAAAAACAGCCATATGAAAAAGTTGGAGCGAGAGAAGGGAAGCGCGAAGATTTATTATGAAAAACTTCTGACAGAAATTATGGGGAAGATTGAAGGAGAATTTCCGGCTCGCCTTTCGCTGGAAGAACAAGGGAAATTTATTCTGGGATACTATCATCAGGTACAGAAAAAGTACGAAAAAAGGGAGGAAAATTAGATGAGTGAAGTGATCAAAAACAGGTATGAATTCGTAGTGCTGTTTGATGTGGAGAATGGCAATCCAAACGGGGACCCGGATGCCGGAAATATGCCAAGAATTGATCCGGAGAGTGGTCTTGGCCTGGTGACAGATGTATGTCTGAAGCGTAAGATCCGTAATTATGTTGAGACAGTAAAAGAAGATGAAAAAGGTTACCAGATCTATATCAAAGAAGATGTTCCGTTGAATAGAAGCGACAGGGAAGCCTGCAAGGATCTGGGAATTGAGGAGACAGACGATAAGAAAGTAACAGAAGCGTTAAAGAAATTAAAGAAAAGTGATCCTGACACAGACGTGAAACTGCGGGATTATATGTGCAGTAATTTTTACGATATCCGTACCTTTGGCGCTGTTATGACTACATTTGTAAAAGCTTCTCTGAACTGCGGACAGGTAAGGGGGCCGGTGCAGATCGGATTTGCGAGAAGTATTGACCCTGTCATCAGCCAGGAAGTGACCATCACCAGAGTGGCTATTACAACGGAAAAGGATGCAGAAAATAAAAGTACGGAAATGGGAAGAAAGAGTATTGTTCCTTATGGACTGTATCGGGCAGAAGGTTATATTTCCGCAAATCTTGCGAGGAAAGTAACAGGTTTCTCAGAAGATGATCTGGCGCTTTTATGGGAAGCGATCATTAATATGTTTGAAAACGATCATTCTGCCGCAAGAGGAAAAATGGCAGTTCGAGAATTGATCGTATTTAAGCACAGTAAAGAATTGGGAGACTGTCCAGCATATAAATTGTTTGATGCGGTAGAAGTAAAGAAAAACGAGGATGTAGAGTATCCAAGACGGTATCAGGATTATACGGTAGAAATTCATGAGGACAGGATACCAGAGATGGTAGAAGTAAAAAGGATGATATAATGGAATATTCAGAAGATGATTATTTGATGATCTCTGGAATACAGCATTTTAAATTTTGCCGGCGGCAGTGGGCGCTGATTCATATTGAACAGCAGTGGGAAGAAAATGTCCACACTGTCGTCGGGGAACTGATGCATAAAAAAGTACATGACCCTCTTTTAAAGGAAAAGAGAAAGGATACAATTACTGCCAGAGTATTGCCGGTGTTGACCTTCCCCGCGAGAAGCGCGTGGAGATCGGCCTGACCTACGTTTTCGGCATTGGCCGCAAAACGTCCAACGAGATCCTTGCTAAGACCGGTATCAATCCGGATACCCGCGTTAAGGACCTGACCGAAGAAGAGGCTGCTAAGCTGCGTGAAGTCATCGAGCGCGACTACAACGTCGAGGGTGACCTGCGCCGTGAGATCGGCCTGAATATCAAGCGTCTGGTTGAGATTGGCTGCTACCGCGGCCTGCGCCATCGCCGCGGCCTGCCGGTTCGCGGTCAGCGCACCAAGACCAATGCTCGTACCCGCAAGGGCCCGAAGAAGACCATTGCGAACAAGAAGAAGTAAGGAGGGGAACGTATAAATGGCTAAGGTACAGAAGAAGGGCGCTGCGACCCGTACTCGTCGTCGTGAGCGCAAGAACATTGAAAAGGGCGCGGCACATATCCGTTCCTCTTTCAACAACACGATCGTTACCATTACCGACCTGAACGGTAACGCTATTTCCTGGGCTTCCTCCGGCGAAATGGGCTTCCGCGGTTCGCGTAAGTCCACTCCGTTCGCTGCTCAGACTGCGGCTGAAACCGCTGCTGCTGCTGCAATGGAGCACGGTCTGAAGACTGTTGAAGTATACGTTAAGGGCCCGGGTTCCGGCCGTGAGGCTGCAATCCGTGCACTGCAGGCCGCTGGCCTCGAGGTTACCATGATCAAGGACGTAACCCCGATCCCGCACAACGGCTGCCGTCCGCCCAAGCGTCGTCGAGTTTAATAGAGGAGGAACCAATAAATGGCTAAGAATACCCAGCCCGTTCTCAAGCGCTGCAAGACGCTTGGTCTTTCCCCTGCGGTACTTGGTTACTCCAAGTCCACGAAGCGTCAGCCCAAGCAGAGCCGCCGCAAGCAGTCCGAGTACGGCATGCAGCTGAACGAAAAGCAGAAGGTAAAATTCATCTACGGCGTACTCGAGAAGCAGTTCCATGCTTACTACGAGAAGGCTGAGCGCAAGCAGGGCATCACCGGTGAGATCCTGCTGCAGGAGCTCGAGCGCCGTCTGGACAACGTAGTTTTCCGCATGGGCTTTGCTAACACCCGCCGTGAGGCTCGTCAGCTGGTTAACCATGCACACTTCACCGTAAACGGCAAGCGCGTTAACATTCCGTCTTACCAGGTTAAGCCGGGCGACGTAGTTGCAGTTTCCGAGAAGTCCCGTTCTACCACCAAGTTCAAGTCTCTGCTGGAAGAGAACGGCAAGAAGGCTTGCCCGAAGTGGATCGAGAAGGCTAACGATTCCTTCGAGGGCAAGATCGTTGCGATGCCTGCACGCGACGACATCGACTATGATGTTGCCGAGCACCTCATCGTCGAGCTGTACTCGAAATAATAGACCCTCGCTTTTGGAACAGGCGCGGCGTCTGCTTCGCCTGTTCTATCTTAAGTTTCCAACCAACGTGAAGGAGGGTACCACATGATCGAAATCGAAAAACCGCGTATTGACTGTGAACAGCTCGCGGAGGACGGTTCCTACGGCAAGTTCGTCGTAGAGCCCCTTGAGCGCGGCTACGGCACCACGCTGGGCAACTCTCTGCGCCGCATCCTGCTGTCGTCTCTGCCTGGCACGGCAGCGTCCAGCATCAAGATCGCTGGTGTGCAGCACGAGTTTTCTACGATTCCGGGCGTTAAGGAAGACGTTACCGAAATCGTGCTGAATGTTAAGGGCATTATTGCCAAGCTGCATTGTGATGGTCCCAAGACGGTCTACATCGAGGCCGCCGGCGAGGGCGAGGTCAAGGCTGGCGATATCCACGCAGACGGCGAGGTTGAGATCCTCAACCCGGATCTGCACATCGCTACCCTGATGAGCGACGCGCGTCTGTCCATGGAGATCACGATGACTTCCGGCCGCGGCTATGTTCCGGCTGAGAAGAACAAGCAGCATCAGACCTCCATCGGCGTCATTCCGGTGGATTCGATCTACACGCCGGTTTACAAGGTAAACTACACGGTTGAAAACACCCGTGTACGCGACCTGACCGACTATGACAAGCTGACGCTCGAGGTATGGACCGATGCAACCATCAACGCACGCGACGCGGTTTCGCTCGGTGCAAAGGTTCTGCGCGACCACCTCGATCTGTTCGTAGACCTGTCCGAGGAAATCGGCTCCAAGTCCACCGTTGTTGAAAAGGCTGAAGCGCAGCACGATAAGGTGCTTGAAATGACCATTGAGGAGCTTGACTTCTCCGTGCGTTCGTTCAACTGCCTCAAGCGCGCAGGCATCAACACGGTTGAAGACCTCATCAACACCTCCGAGGAGGACATGATGAAGGTTCGTAACCTGGGCCGCAAGTCCCTGGAAGAGGTTATCGGCAAGCTGGAGGCAATGGGTCTCCACTTGGCGAAGTCGGAAGAGTAATCTTCGGACACTGTAACTTGAACTGCTGCGGCGGTACGATTACCGCGCCGCCGCTTTACTTTAATTTGGAGGTAAACTCACATGGCTAACAATCGCAAGCTCGGCCGTCCTACCGACCACCGTATGGCCATGCTGCGCGCGATGGTGACCTATCTGTTTGAGAACGGCAAGATCGAGACCACCGTTACCCGCGCCAAGGAAGTTCGTTCCATGGCCGAGAAGATGGTCACCCTTGGTAAGCAGGACGATCTGCACGCAAAGCGTCAGGTCTTCTCCTACATCACCAAGGAGGACGTTGCCAAGAAGGTCATTGATGAGATCGGCCCCAAGTATGCTGACCGCAACGGCGGCTACACCCGCATCTACAAGACCGGCCCTCGTCGCGGCGACGCCGCCGAGATGGCAATTATCGAGCTGGTCTGATTTAATCAGATAAGTTGATAGAAAAACACCGTTTGCCCGAAAGGGTGAGCGGTGTTTTTTGTTTTTGCGGCGGGGCGTCGAGGACGCCGCCCCCCTACAACCGATGCCGTAAGTCTTTTGCGCAGTGAAACCGCACAAATGAGTGGAGCAATATATGTGCGTTTACATGATTTGACAAAGTGGAAAAATTGTCATACAATCCGTAAAAACTATAATAGATACTACTGAAAAAGTGCACAAAACAGGCTTTTGTATTTGTTCATGATGCTGATTTGAAACATAATTGCAAATAACTCTTGACTGTTGTATTCATTTTATGTATTCTATATTTGTTATATAGAATGCGCATTATAAGATTGCTTCTAAAAGGCAATGAGCAGTTCCATAGCGCAGGAACAGCAGCGT
>OLQU01001919.1_pt1 | contig 12772 bp, 9 predicted proteins | sample 1672271 | NCBI WGS metagenome assembly OLQU01 (sample SAMEA3136666, study PRJEB25190) | human gut metagenome | biome: human gut; feature: human-associated habitat; material: faeces | place: Austria | collected 2013 | reverse complement strand
AGGGCAACCAGCGGGGCAGATAGGAGGCTTTTCTATGAAGGAGACAACGAAACGTCGCGTCCGGGGGGCGCTCATTGCGCTGGTGTGCTTTTTGCTGGGCGGGCTGGTTACCTTAGGCGTGGTGTGGAAGGTGGTGGGCCAGGATGGGCGCACCCTCCTCCAGGCTTACCAGCTGATTCGGTCAGAGTTTGTAGGGGAGTATGACAGCCAAACCCACCTGGAAACCACCCTGGAGGCCATGGTGGAAGCCTTGGGGGACCGGTGGTCCTACTACCTCACCCCAGAGGAGGCGCAGCAGGTCAAGGCCAACCGGGAAAACACCTACGTGGGCATTGGCATCACCGTAGGCCAGAATGTGGAGGACGGGCTGGAAATCCTCCGGGTGACGGAGGGCAGCCCGGCCCAGGAGGCGGGCCTCCAGGCAGGGGAGATTATCCGTGGGGTGGACGGCCAGGCCATCACATCCGACAACCGGGAGACCATGCTCTCCGCCATCCAGGGGGAGGAAGGGACCACCGTTTCCCTGGAAGTGGAGGGGACGGACGGGACCCGGCGCACCGTAGAGGTCACCCGCCAGGAGATCCACGGGGTTACTGCCACCTGGACCATGACGGAAAACCAGGTGGGCCTGGTGACCATCCTGAACTTCTACGCCGGCACCGCCGACCTGGTAAAGCAGGGGGTGGCAGCGCTCCAGGAGGAGGGGGCCCAGGCCCTGGTATTTGACCTACGAAACAACCCGGGGGGATACGTCACAGAGCTCACGGAGATTTTGGACTACCTTCTCCCAGAGGGGAACATTTTCATCAGCCGGACCAACGGCGGGGAGGAGGTGACCTACACCTCCGATGCCAGCTGTGTGGATCTCCCCATGGCGGTGCTGGTCAATGCCAACAGCTACAGCGCTGCGGAGTTCTTTGCCGCTCAGCTCCGGGAATCTGTGGGCGCTCCGGTGATCGGGGAGCAGACCAGCGGCAAGGGGTATTCCCAGATCCTCTTCGATTTGCCCGACGGCAGCGCCATTGGCCTGTCTACGGCCCGGTACTATACCGGCAAGGGGGTGTCTCTCATTGGCACAGGGCTTACGCCGGACACAGAGGTTACCCTCAGTGAGGAGGACCAGCAGAAACTGCTGGCAGGGGAGCTTACCCCGGCAGAGGACGCGCAGTTTCAGGCCGCAGTGGCGGCGCTGGGCCTCTCGTAAGGCGGCCTGGCCCGGGGGCCGGCAGCGGCTGTCCCACCACTTCCCCTTGACAGACCGGGAGAAACTTCCTATAATACTTAGGCGTATAACCGGGATTTTATATTTTTATATGTGTAGGGCGCCCGGGCCCGTTGGCAATTTCGTCACCAATCACATTTGAAAGGTGTGTCACTGAATATGGCAAAGGAATATCGACTCAGCGCGGAGCGCCTGGAAGAACTCAAGCAGGAGCTCACTTACCTGAAAACCGTCCGGGAAAAGGAAGTGGCGGAACTCATCAAGGAGGCCCGCTCCTTCGGCGACCTGTCGGAAAACAGCGAGTATGACGAGGCAAAGAACGAGCAGGGTAAGCTCTACTCCCGCATCGCAGAGCTGGACGAGATTTTGTCCAACTACACCATCATCGAGGAGCAGGAGACCGCCCGGGACATCGTCCACGTGGGCAACAACGTGGTGGTGAAGGACCTGGAGTTTGACGAGTCCCTGACCTATCAAATCGTGGGCTCCCAGGAGGCCGACCCCATGAACGGGCGGATCTCTGAGGACTCCCCCTTCGGCAAGGCCCTGCTGGGCAAGAAGGCCGGAGAGGAAGTGGTGGTGGAAGCCCCCGCCGGCAACATCCACTATCAGATTCTGGAGATCCAGAGATAATAGAGAAAAGGAGCGGCAGAACATGGCAGAGAAGAACAAGAAGGACCAGACCGGGGAGCAGGAGCAGGACCTGTCCCAAATCCTCCAGGTGCGCCGGGACAAGCTGGCCGCCCTCCAGGCGGCGGGGAAGGACCCCTTCCAGCAGACCAAGTTTACGGTTTCCGCCCACGCCCAGGAGATCAAAGACCATTTCGAGGAGATGGAGGGCCAGCCCGTCACCATCGCCGGCCGGCTGATGTCCAAGCGGGGCATGGGCAAAGTGAGCTTCTGCGACCTGCAGGACAAGTCCGGCCGCATCCAGCTCTACGCCCGAAAGGACGAGATGGACGAGGCGGATTACAACGAGTTTAAAAAGTATGACATCGGCGACCTGGTGGGGGTGGAAGGCGAGGTTTTCCGCACCCAGCGGGGAGAGATGAGCGTCCGGTGCAAGCAGGTCACCCTTCTCTCCAAGTCTCTGCGCCCCTTGCCGGAGAAGTTCCACGGCCTGCAGGACAAGGAGCTGCGGTACCGCCAGCGGTACGTGGACCTCATCGTGAACCCCGAGTCCCGCCGCAACTTTGAAATCCGCAGCCAGCTGGTCAGCTATCTGCGGTCTTTCCTGGACGGACGGGGCTATATGGAGGTGGAAACCCCCGTCCTCAACACCATCTCCGGCGGGGCCACCGCCCGGCCCTTCATCACCCACCACAACACCCTGGACATTGACATGTACATGCGCATTGCCACGGAGCTCCACTTAAAGCGCCTCATCGTAGGCGGCCTGGAGCGGGTGTATGAGATCGGCCGGATCTTCCGCAACGAGGGCATGGACACCAAGCATAACCCCGAATTCACCACCGTAGAGCTCTACCAGGCCTATGCCGACTTCAACGACATGATGGACCTCTTTGAGGACTTCCTCTCCTCCGCGGCCCAGAAGATCCTGGGAACCTACGAGGTCACCTGGCAGGGGGAGACCATCAACCTGGCCCCTGGCTGGCGGCGGATGACCATGGCCGAGGCCGTCAAGGAGTACCTGGGGGTGGACTTTATGGCTATCGACGGGGACGCCGAGGCCGTGGCTGCCGCCAAGGCCATCGGCGTGGACATGGACGGGGTGGAGGCCACCTGGGGCCACGCCCTTTACGAGTGCTTTGACCAGAAGGTGGAGGGGCTGCTGATCCAGCCCACCTTCATCACCATGCACCCGGTGGATGTGTCCCCCTTGGCCAAGCGGTCCCCCAAGGACCCCCGGCTCACCGAGCGGTTTGAGCTCTTCATCTGCCGCAGTGAGATGGGCAACGCCTTCTCCGAGCTCAACGACCCCATCGACCAGAAGCAGCGCTTCCAGAAGCAGGTGGAGATGCGGGCCAAGGGCGACGAGGAGGCCGGCATGATGGACGAGGACTACATCAACGCCCTGGAGTACGGCCTGCCCCCCACGGGCGGCCTGGGCATCGGCATTGACCGGTGCGTCATGCTCCTCACCGGGGCGGACTCCATCCGGGATGTGATCCTCTTCCCCACCATGAAGCCCCTGGACAACGAGGCGCCCAAGGCCGCTGCCCCGGCACCTGCTGCCGCGCCTGCAGCGCCGGTGGAGATCGACCTGTCCAAGGTGGAGATCGAACCCCTCTTCCAGGACATGGTGGACTTTGAGACCTTCTCCAAGTCCGACTTCCGGGTGGTGAAGGTGAAGGCCTGCGAGGCGGTGAAGAAGAGCAAGAAGCTTTTGAAGTTCACCTTGGACGATGGCAGCGGCACCGACCGGGTCATCCTCAGCGGCATCCACGACTACTACGAGCCCGAGGAGCTGGTGGGGAAGACGGCGGTGGCCATCACCAACCTGCCCCCCCGGAAGATGATGGGCATTGACTCCTGCGGCATGCTCATCTCCGCTATCCACCACGAGGAGGGCCAGGAACGGCTGAACTTCCTCCTGCTGGATGACCGTATCCCCGCAGGGGCTAAGCTGTATTGATCGACCCACGCCCCCAAAGAGGGGGAAGGGTACCACGGTAACATTTAGGGGCCAGCCTCCGCGAGAGTCTGGCCCCTTTTGCATGGCATGGAAGAAAGAGAAAAGGAGAGGACCGGTTTGGAACGAAAGACAGGCGTGGATTTTTTGCGGATGTTCCTCATGTTTTTGGTGCCCATCCTCCATATTTTGGGCAACGGCGGGGTGCTGGCCAACACCCCGTGGATGTCCAGCCAGTACCTGGCGGGGTGGCTGCTGGAGACGGTGGCCCTGTGCGCGGTAGACTGCTTTGCCCTCATCAGTGGCTATGTGGGGAGCACCGCCAAGTTCCGTTGGTCCCGGGTGGGGAACCTGTGGCTGGGGATCGTCTTTTACACGCTGCTGCTCACTGCTCTGTTCGCGGTTTGGATGCCGGAAGTGGTGTCCAAACGGACTTGGTTCGGGGCCATCTTCCCCATCACCAGCAATCAGTACTGGTTCATGACGGCGTATGTGGGGATGTTTTTCTTCATCCCCCTGATGAATTTGGTGCTAGAGAAGGCGAGCAAACGGATGCTGACGGAGTTTTTGGTGGCGGTCCTGGTGGTGTTCTCCTTCCTGCCCTGTCTGTTTACCATCCTGCTGCAAGACTCCCCCTACGGCCTGCACCGGGGCTACAGTATGGTGTGGCTGATTATGCTGTACCTGGTGGGGGGATATTTGAGAAAGTATGAGATTCCTCAGAAGCTCTCCCGAAAAAAGGCAGTGGTGGTGTTCTGCATCTCCACCCTCTTGGCCTGGCTGAGCAAGGTGGTGATCGAATGGGGTACCAACCGTATGTTGGGGTACCCGGCGGGGGGCACCAGTTTTGTGTCCTACGTCTCTCCCTTCATTGTGATCAACGCCGTGGCCCTGCTGTGCTTTTTTGCGCGGACGGAGTTTCGAAGCAAGGCACTGCGAAAGGGGATCGCCGTGCTCTCTCCGGCGGCCCTGGGGGTGTATATCATCCATGTGCATCCCCTGGTGTGGAACTATGTGCTGCGGGACTGCCTGACCTTTGCTGCGGCCTATCCTGTGTGGCGGATGCTCCTGTGGGTGGTGGCGCTGGCCTTTGGCATCTATCTGATCTGCTCGCTGATTGATGTGGTGAGAATCCGGCTGTTCCAGGCCATTGGCGTGCCGGCGCTGTGCCGGAAGCTGGACGGGTGGATCGCGGGAATCCACAGGGAAAGCCCCCTCCCGCCGGAGGAAAAGTAACGCGGCAGTCTGCCAAGGTTGGGCCTCCAGAAGAGGGTGGAAGCGTCTTTCCCCTCCGGGGGGGACCCCCGGGGAAGAAGAGCGCTGCGACCCTGTTGAATTTGTAACGCTTCCTCCAGCAAGGCCTTTCCCTTTTTAGAGAGAAGGCATGAAAATCGGGAGGGCGCGTGAAAAATCGTTGACTTGAATATCCTGGAAGGGTATGCTATAGTTATCTTTGTATGAATCCACAGGAGAAGGTGGGGTGTCCTGGGGGACGGGCTGCCGTGCAGGGCACCAGGTTCCCGGCTGACATTGCCCCACTTCCCCTCCAAGACAGCATACTGGCAGGGCTGCCTGCTGGTATGCACTGACAGAACCGGCCCAATCCCACCGGCCATTCGGGGGTGGGCTATGGAGTGACCATGGAGACCATTACAAGTAGAACCAACCCCCTGATTACCCACATCCGTAAGCTCACCGTCAGCCGAAAAACCCGGCGGAGCCAGGGCCTTATGGTGTGTGAGGGGCCCAAAATGCTGGGCGAGGCCCTCCGGTGGGGGGCAACGTTGGATACCATCCTATGGGAAGCTGGGGCCGCACCGGTGGAGGGGATTCCCCCTACGGTGCGGCAGGTGACCGTGCCGGGGGACCTGCTCCGGTCGGTGGCCCCCACCCAGACCCCGCAGCAGGTCCTTTTCCTCTGCGCCCTGCCCGACCATGCCCTGCCGGCGAAACTGTCCGGTAGCCGGTACCTGGTGCTGGACAACCTCCAGGATCCAGGAAATTTGGGAACCCTCTGGCGCACAGCCGACGCCTTTGGGGCGGATGGGCTGATCCTTCTCCCCGGCTGCGCCGACCCCTGGGGGCCCAAGACCCTCCGGGCCACCATGGGCGCCTGCTTCCGCCTGCCGGTGTGGGAGGGGACTTTAGAGGAGCTGCTGCCCCGTCTGCAGGCGGCGGAGCTTCCGCTGTACGCCACCGCCCTGCGGGAGGATACGGAGGACATTCGCACCGTCTCCCTGCGCCGGGCGGCGGTGGTCATTGGCAGCGAGGGGCGGGGGGTCTCCCCCCCGGTGCTGGCGGCCAGCGAAAAGACCCTTCAGATCCCCATGGAGGACCGGTGCGAGTCCCTCAATGCCGCGGCCGCCGGTACGGTGGTGCTGTGGCAGATGGGATACGGCGCCTGACAAACAGAAAGGAGAGGCGGCCATGAGCAACCTGCGCCATTGGCTGTGGCTGAGCACCCGGGGCCCTGCCCCGGGTATGTACGCAGCCCGTGTTCTGGAGCATTTCGGCACCCCGGAAGGGGCCTACTACGCTGACAGTGCCGCCTATGGGCAGATCCCCGGGATTCCGGGGACCGTGCGCCAGGCCTTAGAGGACAAAGACCTGACCCCAGCCGAGACCATCCTGGCCAAGTGCAAGGAACAGGGGATCTGGATCCTCACGATGCAGGATGCGGCCTATCCCCAGCGGCTGCGGCAGTTGGAGAGCGCCCCCTGCGTCCTCTACGGCAAAGGCACCCTGCCCCAGCTGGACCATCTGCCGGTGGTGGCCATTGTGGGGGCCCGGAAGGCCAGTCCCTACGGGGTGATGGCTGCTCGGCAGTTCGGTTTGGCCTTGGCCCGCCAAGGCATCCTGGTGGTCAGCGGCAGCGCCTACGGGGTGGACGCTGCCGCCCTGAACGGCGCCCTCCGGGGCGGGGGAGAGGTGGTGTCGGTGCTGGGCAACGGCATCGACGTGACCTATCCCGCCGGCCACGAGGACCTGTATGCCGATGTGGCAGCGGCGGGGGGCCTCCTCCGTGAGGATCCCCCCGGGACGCCGCCGGCAGGCGCCCATTTTCCGGTGCGCAACCGCCTCATCGCCGGGCTGAGCCTGGGGGTGCTGGTGGTGGAGGGCACGGAGACCAGCGGTGCCCTCATCACCGCCCGGTGGGCCCTGGAGGCGGGGCGAGACGTGTTCGCCGTGCCCGGGGGCATTGATGCCCCCCTGAGCCGGGGCCCCAACGGCCTGATCCGCCGGGGGGAGGCCAAGCTGGTCCAGGATGCCTGGGACATCGTGGAGGAATACCGGGCCCTGTTCCCGGATACACTCCAGGGAAAGACCCCCCTGGCGCCCCCCACAGCCCAGACCCGGCTGACCCAGGGGATGCCGGTGCCCCAACCCCTTCCGCCGGAGGAGGTTCCCGCCCCGGCGGAGAAACGCCGCAGGAAGCCGGAGACCCCTTCGCCGGTCCCCGAGCCCCCGCAGGAGGACGTCTCCCGGCCAAAGCTGGTCATCGACCCCCGCCAAGAGGAGGGGGCGCTGACAGAGGACCAGCTGGTGGTGCTCCGGGCGCTGCAGGGGGAGAAACGGCTGTCTGCGGAGGAGTTGGTGGAGGCCGCGGGCATCCCTGCCCGGCGGGTGCTGTCTGCCTTGACCCTTCTCCAGATCCGCCAGTTGGTGGAAGAGGAGGGCCGCCGGTTTTCCACCCCGGTGGAACTGCAAGAAGAATCGTGACATCCGGCTCTGGCCGGATGAGACCATAGAGGGCCTTCGGCCCATCACACTCCTGCGCCGGAATGGCCGGCGTGGGACAGAAATTCGGAGGAAATCACGTGGCAAAATCAAATCTGGTGATTGTAGAGTCACCAGCCAAAGCAAAGACCATTGGAAAATATCTGGGGCCGGACTACCAGGTGTTGGCCTCTATGGGCCATGTGCGGGACCTGCCCAAGAGCAAGATGGGGGTGGACCTGGAGAGCGGGGATTTTACCCCCAACTACCAGCCCATCCCCGGCAAGGAAGAGGTCATTGAAGAGCTGAAAGACGCGGCGGACCACAGCCAAAAAGTCTACCTGGCCACCGACCCGGACCGGGAAGGGGAGGCCATTTCCTGGCATCTGAAAGAGCTGTTGGACCTGCCGGACGGCAAGGCCAGCCGGGTGACCTTCAACGAGATCACCAAGAAAGTGGTCACCGAGAGCATCGCCGCCCCCCGGGAGATCGACCAGAACCTGGTGGACGCCCAGCAGGCCCGGCGGATTCTGGACCGGATTGTGGGCTATGAACTCTCCCCCCTGCTGTGGAAAAAGATCCGCCGGGGTCTGTCTGCCGGGCGGGTGCAGTCCGTGGCCACCCGGCTGGTGGCCGAGCGGGAGGAGGAGATCCGGGCCTTCGTGCCCCAGGAGTATTGGACCTTAGAGGTCACCCTGGACCGGGTGGCCCCCAACCAGGGCAGCTTCAAAACCCAGTTTTACGGCCGGGAGAAGAAGATGGAACTCAAGTCCCAGGAGGACGTGGACCAGGTGCTGGCCGCCATCCGCACCGCCCCCTTCTCAGTGAGTAAGATCAAGCGCCAGGACAAGAACCGTGCCCCGGCGCCCCCCTTCATCACCTCCACCCTCCAGCAGGAGGCCTCCCGGAAGCTGAACATGACCCCCCGGCGGACCATGTCCATCGCCCAGCAGCTCTACGAGGGCGTGGACATCGAGGGGGAGGGGACCGTGGGTCTCATTACCTACATGCGTACCGACTCCCTCCGTCTGTCGGACGAGGCAGTGGCGGCGGCCCGGGCCTTTGCCGGGGCCCGATACGGCCAGGAGTATTTGCCGGAGGCGCCCCGCCAGTTTAAGGCCAAGGCAGGGGCCCAGGATGCCCACGAGGCCATCCGCCCCTCCAACGTGGCCCTCACCCCGGAGAACGTCCGGAAGAGCCTGACCCAGGAGCAGTACCGCCTCTATAAGCTCATCTGGAGCCGGTTCCTGGCCTGCCAGATGGCCTCTGCCGTCTATGACAGCGTGAACATTGAGGTCATCAGTGCCGGGTACACCTTCCGGGCCAGCCGGTCTGAGGTGAAGTTCCCCGGCTTCCTGGCCGTCTATGAGGAGGGCAAGGACGAAGAAGGGGGCGAGATCCAAACCCGCCTGCCCAACCTCCAGGAGGGGGAACCCCTGACCCTGGGGGAGACCAAGCCGGAGCAGAAGTTCACCCAGCCCCCCACCCGGTACACCGAGGCCACCCTCATCCGGGCCTTGGAGGAGAAGGGGATTGGCCGGCCCTCCACCTATGCCCCCACCATCTCCACCATCATGGCCCGGGAGTATGTGGTGAAGGACGGGAAATATCTCCACACCACCCCCCTGGGAGAGGTGGTCACCACCCTGATGAAGGACAAATTCCACGACATTGTGGACTACGCCTTTACCGCCGACATGGAAGGCCGGCTGGACAAGGTGGAAAGTGGGGAAGAGAACTGGAAAAAGCTTCTAGGGGACTTTTACCAGGACTTCCACCAGGAACTGGTCCAGGCGGAGAAGGACTTGGACGGCACCCGGATCAAGGTGCCCGATGAGGTCTCTGACGAGGTCTGTGACGTGTGCGGACGGCAGCTGGTGGTGAAATCCGGCCGGTTTGGCCGCTTCCTGGCCTGCCCTGGCTTCCCGGAGTGCACCTTTACCAAGCCCATTGTCATCCAGATGCCGGGCAAGTGCCCCAAGTGTGGCGGCCGGATTTTGAAGAAGACCTCCCGCAACGGGTACACCTACTACGGCTGTGAGTACAACGGGAACAAGCTGGGCCGGGCCTGTGACTTTATGACCTGGGACGTGCCGGTGAAGGAGACCTGTCCCGAATGTGGCTGGACCATGTTTAAAAAGTCCGGCCGAGGGTTTAAAAAGCCCTTCTGCATCAACGAGGCCTGCCCTGCCTTTGTCCCAGAGGAGAAGCGGGGGGGCTTCCGAAAGAAGAAAACCGAGACGACGGAAGCTGCTGCCCCAGCAGAGGGCACCGCAGCGGAGACCGCCCCAACCGAGGGGGAGGCCGCTGCCAAGCCGGCGGCCAAGAAAACCACCGCCAAGAAGGCAGCGGCAAAGGCCGCCACCAAGAAAACCGCCGCCGCAGCGAAAGACGACGGGGCCAAGAAGCCGGCGGCCCAAAAGACGGCAACCAAGAAGACCACCAAGAAAGCTGCGGCGAAGAAGGATGCTACGGCAGAGGAAGCGGCCCCGGCGCCGGGTTTGGAGGAAGAGCATGGCTGAACCGGTGACAATTCTAGGCGCGGGCCTGGCTGGGTGCGAGGCTGCCTGGCAGCTGGCCAACCGGGGAATTCCCGTGACGTTGTGGGAGATGAAGCCGGACAAGATGACCCCTGCCCACCACTCCCCCCTGCTGGGAGAGTTGGTGTGCTCCAACTCCCTGCGGTCTGACCAATTGGAGAATGCGGTGGGCCTGTTGAAAGAGGAACTGCGGCGGCTGAACTCCCTGATCCTTCGGTGTGCCGACACCCATCGGGTGGCCGCCGGGGGGGCTTTGGCGGTGGACCGGATGGCCTTTTCCCAGGCCATCACCGAGGCCATCCAGGGGCATCCCAACATCACCCTCCAGTCCGGCGAGGTGAAGGCCCTGCCGGAGGAGGGGCAGGTCATTGTGGCCACCGGCCCCCTCACTGCCGACGATTTGGCCCAAGACATCGCCCGGCGGTTCCCTGCCGGGGGATACCTACACTTCTACGATGCCGCCGCCCCCCTGGTGACCTTCGAGAGCATCGACATGGACAGCGCCTGGTTTGCCTCCCGGTACGACAAGGGCACGGCGGATTACATCAACTGCCCCCTGACCCAGGAGGAGTACCTGGCCTTCTGGCGGGAACTCTGCGCCGCCAAGGAGGCCCCGGTCCACGGGTTTGAGGATAAGAATGTCTTTGAAGGGTGCATGCCGGTGGAGGTGATGGCCCGGCGGGGGGAGCAGACCTTGTGCTACGGCCCCCTGAAGCCCCGGGGCCTCCGGGACCCCAAGACCGGGCAGGAGCCCTTCGCCGTGGTCCAGCTGCGGCGGGACAACGCGGTGGGCACCATCTATAACCTGGTGGGCTTCCAGACCCACCTCACTTGGCCGGAGCAGAAGCGGGTGTTCTCCATGATCCCCGCCCTGAAAAACGCCGAGTATGTGCGCTACGGGGTCATGCACCGGAACACCTTCCTGAACTCCCCCGGCCTGCTGGCGGGCGACTATTCCCTCTGCCAGCGGCCCACACTGTTCTTCGCCGGGCAGATCACCGGGGTGGAGGGCTACATGGAGTCCGCCTCCTCCGGCATTCTGGCGGGAATCAACATGGCGCGGCGGCTGTGTGGAAAACCCACCCTGCTGTTGCCGGAAACCACTATGATGGGGGCCCTTTCCCGATATGTCTCTGGCTATGAGGGCAAGGACTTCCAGCCCATGGGGGCCAACTTTGGGGTGCTGCCGCCCCTTTCTGAAAAGATCCGGGACAAGCGGCAGCGGTATGGAACCCTTTCCCGGCGGGGCCTACGGGACTTTGAGGCCTATTGCCGGGAGATGGACGAGCCCCTGCGAGAAAGCGCTGTGAGCGCGCAAGAGGAGGAGAGCGTATGAAGATCATTGTAGACGCCTTTGGCGGGGATAACGCCCCCCAGGAGATTTTGCTGGGCTGCGCCCAGGCCCGGGCCGATCTGGGGGTGGATATCCTCCTCACCGGGGACAAGGCCCGCCTGGAGGCCTGCGCCAAAGAGCTGGGCCTCTCGCAGGACCTGGCGAAAATGGAGATCCTCCCCTGCGGGGAAATCTTGACCATGGAGGACGAGCCCACCAGCGTCATCCGGGAGAAAACAGACAGCTCTATGGCGGTGGGCCTGCGGGCCCTGGCAGAGGGCCGGGGCGACGCCTTTGCCAGCGCCGGCAACAGCGGGGCTTTGGTGGTGGGCGCCACCACCATCGTCAAGCGGGTGCGGGGCGTCAAGCGGGTGGCCTTTGCCCCGGTAATGCCGGGCAGTAACGGCTTTTTCATGCTCATCGACGGGGGCGCCAACGTGGACTGCCGCCCGGAGATGCTGCTGCAGTTCGGCGTGATGGGCTCGGCCTATATGAAGAACGTCATGGGCGTTGAGAACCCCCGGGTGGCCCTGGCCAACGTGGGCGCGGAAGAGCACAAGGGGGACCAGCTCCGGCAGGAGGCCCTGGCCCTGCTGAAGGCCTGCCCGGACATCCGCTTTACCGGCAATATCGAGGCCCGGGACATCCCCTACAACAAGGCGGACGTGGTGGTGGCCGACGGCTTTACCGGCAACATGATTTTAAAGCTCTACGAGGGCGTGGCCATGGCTCTGATGGACAAGGTCAAGGGCGTGTTTATGGGCAGCCTGAAGGGCAAGCTGGCGGCGGCCATGGTCTACAACGACCTGAAGAAGATGAAAAAAGAGCTGGACTACAACGAGTACGGCGGCGCGCCCATCATGGGCTGCTCCAAGCCCGTGTTCAAGATCCACGGCAGCGCCAAGGCCTCCACGGTGAAGAGCGCCCTGGCCCTGAGCCGGGATTACACCCAGTCCGGCATCATCGAGCAGATCGGGCAAGCGGTCTCGAAAAAAGGGTAAGGAGGGGGACAGGCCATGCGGCCATTGGAAGATTACGAAAAGCTGATTGGCTACCAAACAGCTGCTGGAAACCGCCCTGACCCACTCCTCCTTCGCCAACGAGCACAAGTGCAAAAGCTATGAGCGGCTGGAGTTTCTGGGCGACTCGGTGCTGGGCTTCGTCACGGCGGAGTACCTGTTCGAGCATTTCCCCCAGCTGCCAGAGGGCCAGCTGACCAAGACCCGGGCCGGCCTTGTCTGCGAGCGCAGCCTGTGTGGGTTTTCCAAGGCGCTGCATGTGGGGGACTTCCTGCGCCTGAGCCACGGGGAGCGCCACTCCGGCGGCCGGGAGCGCCCCAGCATTTTGGCGGATGTGTTCGAGTCCAC
>OLQU01001913.1_pt1 | contig 12800 bp, 15 predicted proteins | sample 1672271 | NCBI WGS metagenome assembly OLQU01 (sample SAMEA3136666, study PRJEB25190) | human gut metagenome | biome: human gut; feature: human-associated habitat; material: faeces | place: Austria | collected 2013 | reverse complement strand
TGGCGTGTATGCACTTCATGCTGCCAAAGTGAGCAAAATTCCTGTGCGCATTTTTCATGCACATGGAGCAAGCATAACGAAAGATTGGAAGCTTCCAATCAAGCTTGTTTGTAAGGCTTGCCTTCCCACAAATATGACGCATCATTTTTCTTGTGGTGTCGAGGCTGCAAAATGCTATTTTGGACAAAAAGTGGTAGATGAAAATGACTATGTGCTGATTCCAAATGCAATAGACGTCGAACGCTTTATCTATAACCCCAAAATCCGTAATAAGATTCGCAAGGAAAACGATCTGGAAAACAAACACGTTGTGGGGCATGTTGGACGCTTTATGGCACAAAAAAACCATATATTCTTAGTGGATGTTTTTGCAGAGGTCTTAAAAATTGATTCTCAGGCACATCTTGTTCTATTAGGCGATGGTGAACTGATGGATGAAATTAAAAGCAAGACGGCAGACCTTGGTATCAGTGAGCATGTAACCTTCGTTGGAAATGTTGGAAACGCCAATGAGTGGTATCAAGCATTTGACTGCTTTGTTTTGCCGTCAATCTGGGAAGGCCTTCCGGTTGTGGGCGTAGAGGCTCAGGCAGCGGACCTTCCGTGTGTCTTTTCGTCAGCAATTACAAGAGAAATTGGGTTGTCACAGCACGCAAAATTTGTTCCGCTTACAGAATCTGTTTCTGTATGGGCAAAAACACTATGTGATGCGTTGCAGCAGAATGAGCGTAATGACAACACGAAGTTGATTACAGAACACCACTATAATATTGCATTTGAAGCGAAGAAACTGCAGGAGAGATATTTACAACTTGCTGGAGAAGTGAAATGAAGATCGGAATATTAACACATCAGTATATCAACAATTATGGTGCTTTTTTACAGGCGTGGGCACTAAGAAAAGCAATTTCAGAACTATTTCCCGAAGATGAAGTGCAGATTATAGATTATGTAAACGTAAAACATTATATCATCAATGCCGGTGGGTGGTTTCGATTTTATAAAAATAGAGAAACGCTGAAAGAATGGTTTGCTAAGGTTCAACTTCCGAATACTTTTGCGAAAGCAAGAAATCAAGAAATGGTCCTTTCCAAAAGATGTTTTAATGCTCGGCAAATCAACGAATTAGCATTTGACTGCATTGTTGTTGGCAGTGATGAAGTGTGGAACTACAGAGATACAAAGGGAAATGCTGAACTTAAATTTGGTGTAGGATTAACGTGTAAAAATTTGATTGCATATGCGCCGAGTGTAGGAAAGACGGCAGCGGATGAAGCAATTCCGCAGTATGTTATTGATGGTATCAGAAAGTTTAAGCGGATTTCTGCGCGAGATGACCTGACAGAACAACTGGTAGAACAGGTAACAGGGAACGCACCGAAACGAGTTTTAGATCCTACTTTTTTGGCCGAATTTCCACGGGCAGAATTGAAAGCAAAAAGAAAGCCATATATTCTGTTTTACTACTGCGAAAATCTACCGGAAAATATTTTAAATCAAATTTTTTCTTATGCAAAAGAGCATGGTTTGGCGGTTTATGGCGCGGGTGAATGCGACAAACGATATTCAGAAGTTACTGTAAACCTGACACCATTTGAGTGGGTGGAAATGTTCCGAAATGCGGAGTTTGTGTTTACTGGAACTTTTCACGGTGCAGTATTCTCTATTCTGAATCGCAGGCAGTTTAAGGTATATCTGACAAATGAAAGCCGAATCAAAAAAGTAACAGCCTTGCTGAGTGAACTTCAGATTACAAACCGCCCTATCAAAGAGGATTTTTGCTTCGATTTAGAAAGTATGAAGTCGGAAATCAACTATGAAAAAGTGTATGATGTCATAGAACAGAATCGGCAGAGCAGCAAGCAGTATTTAAAAGATGCGATAGGAATGGCAAAAAAATGAGAATAGGAATTTTAACACATCATTACGTAAAAAATTATGGTGCATTCCTTCAGATGAAGGCGATGTATGAAACGCTACAAAGGCTATATCCTGAAGCAGAAGTGAGGGTCATCAATTATGTAAATCAAAAGCACTGGGGAAGAAATATCATCCATATTCTTCACTTTCGTCCGGGAGTTGATACGCTTTCTACCTATGTGGAAAAAATCCGACAGTTAAGAACATTCACAAAATATGAACGCAGTATTCCGAGGACTCGCTCGGTAAAGACTGCCAAGGAGATAATCGATTTGAAATTGGATCTTATCGTTCTTGGCAGTGATGAAATTTGGAATCTGTGTGGATCTGGGTACCATCCTTTGAAATTTGGTACGGGACTTGAAAATCAGCGGACAATTGCTTATGCACCGAGTGTTGGCGCAGTAACCGAAGAAACCGCTGTGCCGGAGGATGTCTTTTCGGGCTTGAAACACCTTGATCGGATATCTGGTCGTGATGTGGAATCTTTAAAATTTGTTGAGAGGGCCTGCGGAAGAAAAGCTGAGAAAATGCTTGATCCGACTTTTCTCTATAATTTTGATATGGATATTGAAAGGGAAAATATCAAGCCGAAGCCGTACCGGTATATTCTGATCTATGACTGCAAATTAACAGAACCGATGGCGAAACAGCTACAGGAATATGCAAAGAAAAATGATTTGAAGATCATTGGTGCAGGTGATTACAAGACATTCTATGATGAAGGATTTATTGACTTGACTCCATATGAGTGGGTTGATTTGTTTCGGAATGCAGAAAAAGTTATTACTGGAACATTTCATGGGACAGTCTTTTCTATTAAGTACAGCAAATCGGTTTTGTGCTATCCAACAGAGAAAAATCGAATCAATAAGATTCGCTCGCTTTTATCCGATATGAGGATTGCCTCTCGACTTTTGAAGGTGGGATGCGAAGATGAATTTATCCCACTGTTGGATACGCCAATGGATTACACGGAAACTAGAAACTATATTGCACAAAAGATTCAGGAAGCAGATGACTTTCTTACAGGAGATAAATCATGAGTTCGATCGTTTTATTTGACGATAAAAAGGATTGCTGCGGCTGCGGGGCGTGTATGAACGTTTGTCCCAAGAATGCGATTCGAATGGCGGAAGATGAAGTCGGTTTTGTTTATCCAGAAATCGATCAAAATTTGTGTATTGGATGCGGTGCCTGCAAAAAGGCTTGCGGCTATCAAATGCAGCCTATGATGCAGAAGTCCGAAGCGGTCTATGCGGCTGCATCGAACGATGACAATTTGTTGCGAAGGTCTGCATCGGGCGGAGCATTTGCTGTCCTTGCAGAGAATGTGTTGAAAAAAGGTGGTGTAGTATATGGTGCTGCACTTCCTCTGGAAAGTGGAAAATTGGAGCCAAAGCATCTCCGCATTGATACAGTGGAAAGGTTACCTGAACTGCAAGGATCGAAATATGTGCAAAGTGTGATTGGGGATACCTATGCACAGGCAAAAAAAGATCTGTTGGATGGAAAAAGTGTTCTTTTTTCTGGAACACCTTGTCAGATTGCAGGCTTAAAGCAGTATCTGAAAAAAGATTATGAAAATCTGCTCACAGTGGACATTATTTGTCATGGAGTTCCAAGCAAACGATTTTTCCAGAGCTTTATGGAAGACTACGGGAAGAAACTGGGTGGAACAATCACCGAGTTTTATTTCCGGGATAAGAGCAAAGGCCAGGGTATGATTACCCGGAGTGTCTATAAAGATATGACGGGTGAAAACAAGGAGAAAGTGTTGATAGGCGGTCTTACCGCATATATCCATTTCTTCTCTAAATCGTATATATATCGCAAGAACTGCTATTCCTGTCCCTTTGCTTCAGAGAAGCGTGTTGGAGATTTGACTTTGGGTGATTTTTGGGGATTTCATGAAGAATACCCGTCTTATGATGAAAAGCAGGGACTTTCTAATGGGAAAGGCGTTTCTTGCATTTTAGTCAATACCAATCAAGGAAAAGCTACGTTGGAGCAGTGCGAAGGTCAGTTCGTCCTGATGACCTCAGACTTTGAGAAAGTTGCACGGCATAACGACCAGCTGCATTCGCCCAGCAAGTACAGCCCGAAACGTGAGCAGATTCTGGAATTGTACCAGAAAGAAGGCTATGAAGCGGTTGACCGCTATTTCCATAAAAACTATAAGAAGGATATCTTGAAATATACGGTTTCCGGAATGCTTCCAAAAGGGTTGAAGAGAAATATTAAGAAGATGGCTGGTAAAATTAAAAACAAGTAAAAATATAGGATGGAAAGAATGTAATATGGAGAAATAAAACGATGCTGTTTTTAGTATTTTTTATAGTGGTTGCACTATTGGTTGCACTGAAAGGAAACAAAAAATTTATTTTGTTTTTCATGGCGTTTTATCCAGTATTGCCTGATTATTTTGCTATCGAATTGGGCGGCGGGCTTCCATTACTCAAGGCCAGCAGAATTTTGTTGCTGATACTTCTTCTATGTGTATGTTTCCGAAACAAAAAAATAAAACTAATTAGGAAACCCTTGAAAGCAGCTGGTCTATATTGGCCGTTGATTATTTATTTTGCAGCAAGAATTTTGGCAAATGGATATTATGTCTCTAGCTTATCTGCTGCAATCAATACGGAGTTTACAGTCATTGTAGAGCAATTGCTATTGCTTGTCTTGATTTGTCAAATTATACAGGATCAAGAAGATGTGTATCTGTGCGTGAAAACAATCGTAGATGCAAGTGGAATAATAGCAGTTATCAGCATTATCAATGTTCTGATTGGGTCGAATTTGTTTTATTCTTTGAATACGGTATCTCGGAACGTTTTAATGGTGTCTACGGTAAGAATGGGCATCATTCGTGCAGAAGCTACATTTGGGCATCCGGTATACTATGCAATGTATTGTGCGCTTATTATCCCCTTAGCATTGTATATGTGGCAAAATGAAAGAAGAATGTGGAATGGATGTATTCTTGGTCTAAATATTGTCGCAGCATTCTTAACAGAGTCAAGAGGAACAATTGTTGTACTGCTTGCGTTGCTGTTGGTGTTTATACTTATTACAGATAAAAAAACAAGAAATAAAATTCTTTGTGCAGGTTGTGTAATTGCTTGTTTGGTTTTTTTGATTTCGGTTACTGTGCCGACTGTTTCGCAACAATTTACAAACATAATTAAATCAGTAATTATAGCGTTTGGGGATAGTGGCGAGACGATTGAAAACTTTGGTGGCAATTCTTCGACGGGGCTTTCGTCAAGAATGATACAATTATCGGGTATCACCTGGATGCTCATGCACAATGCGATATTTGGATTGGGAGCAAGTTGCCATACGCGAGGAAAATTAAGTTATCGTATAAGTGGAATATGGCAGGTAAGAGATACCATTGATAACGGTTATGTTGGATATTTTGTAGAGGAAGGTTTGTTAGGTGGAATTGCATGTTTTAGCTTATTCTACTCGCTTCTTAAATCTTCTTGGAAAAAAGCGACATTCAAAAACTCAAGAAACATGAATAACAGCTTTTTTCTCTGTTTTGTGTCCTATGTGGCGGTAATGTTGTCTGTTGCTGATGTATCGCAGTTGCTTTGGGTGATAATAGCTTTATATATAATTTATAATGCGAAAGCACAAGCAATTGTAAGCGAATAATTTGAGAGGTTTAGTATGTATCGATGCTTAATATTATTATCTACATATAATGGTGAAAAATATTTACCGGAACTATTGGAAAGCGTACTAGCACAGAAGGACATATATGTTGATATTCTTGCGCGTGACGATGGTTCTACAGATAAAACGGTTGAAACATTGAAAAGCTATGACAGGGTTAAAGTTTATGGAGGAAATAATTTAAAACCGGCAAAAAGTTTTCTGGACTTGATTTGGAAAGCGGATATAAATTACGATTATTATGCGCTGTGTGATCAGGATGATGTCTGGAAAGAAGAAAAAATCATTTCTGCTGTAAAATGTATTGAAAATATAGACAAGCCTGCTTTATACAGTAGTGCAGTTGAAGTGGTGGGCAAAGACTTGACATTTATCCGAAAATCGTTTACAGATAATACATTTAAAAATCCATTGTATGATATTCTGACATACGGAACACCAGGATGTACGTTTGTGTTTAATAAAGCACTGATGGAAAAGCTGAAACAATACAAGCCTTCTGTAATTAGTATGCATGATAGCTGGATCAGCTTTGTGTGTCTTGCTGTGAATGGCTTTTTTTATTCAGATCAGAATGCTTATATCATGTATAGACAGCATGATGCAAATGTTTTGGGAGCACAAAGGCATTCTTTGAAAGATACACTGATGGGGATCGTTAAAAATAAAAATGTCCTTAGAAGTGATATGGCGAAGGAAATACTAAAAGGGTATTCCGAGATGATGCCAGAAAAAACAAAAGAAGCTTTTATAACTTTTGCAGAATACAAAGAAAATTTGAAATATAAATTGAAGATTTTGATGCTCCCATATAATAAAAAGAAAACAACCAAGAGAACATTTGAAAAAGTAAAACTTCGAATCGTGTTTAATACGATATAAAGTGAAATTGAAGATTGAGAGCATTCGATCTTCATAAAAATAAAGGAAGAGAAAGTCTATAATGTCAACATCACTGAAAAAAGGACTGATGTACGTCCTTATAGCAAATTTTATCAATTTGGGATTTAACCTGATAACAAATTTTGTCCTTCCAAAGGAATTAAGCGTGGAAAGCTACGCAACGATAAAGACATTTCAGCTTTATGTAAGTTATGCAGGTCTGTTTCACTTTGGCTTTGTCGATGGAATGTACTTGAAATACGGAGGAAAAAATGTTAAGGAAATTCGCGGGGAAGATTTAAAGACAAATCTATCGACATTGAGATTCTTTGAAATTTTTGTTACTTTGATTTGTACTATTGTTGCGCTCTTTCTGAGGCGAGAGGTTTTAGCATTCTTTGCGCTTTCAATTCTTCCATTAAATTTGGCTAATTATTTTAAACAACTTTATCAGGCAACAGGAGAGTTTTCGCTTTACGGAAAAATCATGAATGCAAATACGATTTTGATTTTTTTTGCAAACATGATGTGGATATACTTAATCAAAACAGATAACGCACAATGTTTTCTATTGAGCAATGTTATTGTGTATTTTATCGTCTGGATTGCTTTGGAATTGAATTGCAGAAAACTTGTTGCAGGTGAGCATAGAGGAACTTCGTTCTCTTTAAATGAGTTAATAAATAATATTAAAGGTGGCATTTTGCTGACAGTCGGAAATTTGTCATCTGTTGTGCTTACGAGTATGGATCGATGGTTTGTAAAAGCTCTTATGACTACGCTTGCATTTGCACAGTACTCATTTGCTGTTAGCATGGAGAACTTTATGAATGTCGCAGTCACACCTGTTACAACTACATTATATAATTACTTTTGTAAGGCAACAGATGAAGTTAAGGTAAGAAAAGCAAGAAATTATGTGATGATTTTTGCCGCATTGATTGTATCCTGTGCATTTCCTGCTAGATTTATTTTGGAAGTATATTTAACAAAATATATCGATTCTGCTAAGGTGATGTTTTTGCTTTTTGCGGCACAGATTTTTTATATTGTCATAAAAAGCATTTACGTCAATCTCTATAAGGCACAAAAAAAGCAGAGTATTTATTTTATAAAACTCACAGCGATTATTGTTGTGGGATTTGTGTTTAATGTAATATGCTATAACCTTTATAAGGTAAAGGAAAGTTTTGCAGTGGGTACATTGCTATCGGCTGTATGCTGGTACTTTTTATGTTTACCTGATTTTAAGTGGATAAAATATAACACCAAGGAAAAGCTGTATCCTTTTATTCAGACGTGCGCTTTTTTAGTATGTGGATTTTGTTTTAGTGCTATCCCTGGATTTTTCATTTATATTTTTGAAATAATGGTTGTGACATGGATTTCTTTTCCTAAGGAGACAAAGTTCATTATTAATGAGGCAAAAAGCAAGTTGGCTCACTTAAAGTAACATGATCAGAATAGCCTGAACATTATAAAAAGGTCGAAGTATTCCGCTTCTGACTAAAATAGGATGCGTTGAGCTGTTGTCTGAAAGAAATCAAGGAGAAAAGTAAAAATGAGTCAGCTTTTAATTATTACCAAAAAAATCCTTACTAATATTCTAGCAGCTCTATATAAACCTTTTGGCTTTTCATGCTTGCTTTCTTTTTTTGCTCTGTTTTTTTACCTTTATGCCTATTACCCGTCTGAAGCCGGAAAAGGTTGGAAAGCAGCAATCCATACATGGTTTACTGCATTCAAAGTATCCTCTTTTTTTAGAAAGTTATTCTTGCTTGTTTTTGTCACCTCAATGATCCTGTTCCGGACGCTATTGAATCGGGACTTGTGGATGAATCCTTTGTCCGATGTAATGGGCGGCTGGAGCATCTGGGAAACGGTGAACGGAGAAAGACAGCTGACGACCGAGTGCATCGAGAATGTGATCCTGATGATGCCGTTCACCGGGATGGTGATGTGGACGTTTGATGTTGAGAAGGGTGTAGTATGGAAAAGCACAAAGCTTGGCCTGATCTTCTCCGTGAGCATCGAGATGCTGCAGTTGCTGCTTCGACTGGGGACATTCCAAGTGTCAGACATCTTCTATAACACAGTCGGCGGAGTGCTAGGCGGGTTGATGTACTATGCGGTGATGAAGGTAAGAAAGCGTCTGTAAAACTGGATGAAATTGTGATATACTGGGAGCAGTAGCTCCCTACGCTGCTCGTAATAATCACACACCTCTTCGTGGTGAGCAGCAGGCAACGATCTGTGATCGGCTGAGATGTGGAAAATGGAATGAGACGGATTTTTGTCATAAAAATAGATTATTATAAGATAGAAAAGGAGGAAAAGCACTGTGTGTCAAATTGAGAGAGTAAGGTATGGAAAGTGCCCATTGGTCGAGGTGGCGTATCAGTTGAATTTTCCGACTATTTTATCCATTGAAGCTGAAATGCCTGTGAAATTCCAAAATGAGATTAGAAAGGCATTTCCACAATACCAAATACAAACTGAACAAGAAAATGAAATCACAGTGAACATTACTGGTGAAGATGTAAATCCTATGTTTAAGCACCGCTCGGTAAGAAAATTGCATCAATTTATCTCAGAAGAAGGAAAGTGGAAAATTACACTTGCAAAGAATCAACTTGCCATTTCGACCTTAAAGTATGAACAGTGGGAAGATATGATGAGACGATTTGAACAACCCTTGAAAGTGTTTAGTGAAGTATATGATCAATCCTATTTTGAACGTGTTGGATTAAGATATGTGGATGCCATAAAGCGTTCAGAACTTGGACTTGAGGGCGTAGAATGGAAAGAGCTTATTAAACCTCACTTGTTAGGATGCTTAAACTTTTCACGAGAAGAAGTGGAAAAGGTTAATTTGAATACTTTGAGAGCAGAAATTGTGATGGATGGAATATCTGTTAGAATATCTTCTGGTTTAGGGGTCATTAATACCGATAACAAAGAACCGGATAATGCATTCATTTTGGATTGTGAGTATTACCAAGCTGGAAAACTTAACATGGATGAAATTGGTGAAGTAGCAGAAGGCTTACACCAAAAGTCAACAGATTTTTTTAGAAAATCAATTACCCGAAAACTTCATGAAGCAATGAAGCCACAAGAGTTGAAATAAAAATGGAAAATAATTATTTTATAAAAACAAATTCGATGGTTGAAAAGAAAAGTTATTTGAGTCAACCAAATATAAGTCCTGTACAGGATATATACACAATGGGTATCGAATCAGAAGTTGATATATTTTCAGATATTCCATTATCACTTTTTTCCGAAACGGCTGGTAGACAGATATCAAGCGTGATGACAAAATTTAAAAGAGAGTATACTCGCTATATTTGTCAAAAAGAATCAGCCTTTGTTATGCCTAAATTAAGATATTATGAGGATGAAGAAGGTGCATTAGTCGTACAGTTGGCATCTTCATGGAAAAGCGGAAATGCCTCTTTGTACTTTGCGTTTGAGAAAGATGAGGATGAAAGTAGTTTTGGCATGGTTTGGAATGATGATTTGAAAAAGAATTTTGAATCGAGGAGTGGAAATATTGTTTTAAATAATATTGATGAAATTATACATGAGGTGTTGGATTTTATTTTTAGAGTGTACTGAGTATGAAAAATAACGAAGAGATTTATCCACAAAAGATGCTCCGTGGGATTTCCTCAAAAAATTTTATTGTTGAAGGAATTTTGACGGAAGATGTATTTAATTTGGACCCGGTTCGAGAAGATGGATACTGTGAAATATCGGTTACGTGGTATGACAATCAAGAAGCGTTTGATGTCATAATGTCACAAAAAAGCGATAGACTGACGAGATACAGTTTCAAGCAGGAGCGGCAGAGTTGGATAGGGTAGAAATTGTTACTAAAATGAAGGTGCATTTTTTATCGAAAAACTTGAGCTATGAGAGACGACCGACGGCTAATAACCAGTATCATGGTAATTTGCTTGTTAAGAATAGCTTATCCAAACAAATTAAAAGACTCATAAAATGTGGCCTGGCAACATTTGCAAATAATAAAATTTATACGAATCCTAACGTGTAATCTGCATAAGAAAATATAAATGAAAAGAGGTTATCACCTATGCCCAGAACCAAAGGCAGCAAGAATAAGCCCAAAACTGTGACTGCTGATTTTGCAACGCAGCTTGCAGAAAAGCAGTCTGCAAAGGAAGCACTCTCTGCTGAGATTGCATCCATCACCGCAAACATGGACACTTTGAAGGCTGATCTGAAAGCAAAAAAGACTGCTTTGAAGAAGGCTGAAAAAGAAGTGACAACCTTGGAAGCAAAGAAAGCAAAGGCAGATGCTAAGGCTGCAGAAGAGGCAAAGAAAGCAGAGGCGGAATCCGTTCTGAAGAAATTGCTTGCCGAGGGCATGAGTGCGGATGAGATCCTCGAAAAACTGAAATAAGATCGACCGTGTGGACAAACTGAACTTCAGGAGTTCACACGGTATTTTTTGAAGGTTGCTAGATAGTTTGTAACGGAAATAAAAGAAATAGAGTGTGACACAAAATGAACTTATCTAAAATACACCACATCGCAATCATCGTATCTGACTACGAAGTCGCAAAGAATTTTTATGTGAACAAGCTGGGCTTCTCTGTCATCAGGGAAAACTATCGTCCGGAGCGTAAGGACTGGAAACTGGATCTGCGTGTCAATGAATACACAGAGCTGGAGATTTTCGCTGAGGAAAACCCGCCGAAGCGTGTGAACCGCCCGGAGGCCTGTGGCCTGCGTCACCTTGCATTCTGCGTTGATAGCGTGGAACAGACAGTGAAAGAACTGGCAGCGGTCGGAATTGAATGTGAGCCGATCCGGGTTGACGATTATACCGGCAAGAAGATGACTTTCTTCCATGATCCGGACGGACTGCCGCTGGAACTGCACGAATAAAGGATGGATAAAATGATATTTCGTAAGGCAGAAAAATAAGATCCCTGTACTGGAACTTGATTGATCAGGAGCAGGATGACCCGTCATTCCCGCATTGGAAGAAAGGAATCCACCCATCTGATGAGATGATACAGGACAGTATTGATAAGGGGACCTGTATGTGCTGGCAGATGGTGGTGAGATCGCAGCGTGTGTCATAGCAAACGATGAGGAGGTCGAAGGGTATGCAGATGCTCCGTGGCAGATTGATTCGGATGAGGTGATTGTTCTTCATGTTCTGGCGGTTCATCCGAATCATCGCGGAAAAGGACTTGCACGGAAATTAGTAGAGAATGTAATTGAACAGGAAAGAAAAGCTGGCAAGAAAGCATTGCGACTTGATGTGATCGAGAACAACACAACGGCCGAAAAGCTGTATCAGAAACTGGGCTTTCGATATATCCAGACCAAGATGCTTTATTATGATGTAGTCGGGAAGATGACGTTCAAATTGTATGAACTGGTGCTGTGAACTATGGGAGAGAAAAGAGCGTATAAATCTCGAAAGCCTGGTGGCGGCAGGAAGAAGTTGAAGCCGAAGTATGATGCCGGGAAGAATTTGAAGGAGCAGATGGATGCGGCTGTGGCGCTTTATGAGGAGGACTGCTCCCTCCAATCCATCGCCAATGCTCTGAATCTGAATCCTATCAAGGTGAGAAAGTTGCTCATCACAGCCGGTGTGTATGAATCGGAAGTGGCGGAGAAGGTACAAGACACTTTTGAAGAGTACCGAGAAACCCAGCGCTATAAAGAAGCTATACTCTCAACCGCAAATACTCTTCAACTCTCCAAAGCCTCCGTCACCTCGTACCTGCCCTATGAAAAAGGCGTGTACTTCACAAGCACAGCAGATAAAGAGAAGATCAGTGTCGGAGCAGAGCGGCAGCGGAGATACAGAGCGATAAGAAAACTGAGAACCGAGCCAACAGAGGAGCACCTGTGGGAGGTGGTTCTTCTTTATACTGGTGTGCGTTTCAAAACGTACTCGGGTTTACCATTTACCTATGAAATACGAAAGGGCCGGAATGGGCAATACACAAAGGAACTGTGGATCGATCGTAGAGAAAACAGTAAAAGCCTGGCGTGGAGTTCTGTGTTGCTGGCTCTGGGCAATATAAAAAAGGTAGGAGAAGTAGTTGAACGACCGAAAGCTCTGGGCGATATCCGGGGAGTGACTTACATCTACGGGATGTTCTATCGGTTCGGACTGATCGGTGCGTCGGATGAAGCGAAAGAAAAGATGAAGAAAGCTTTTAATAAATCGTCCTGATACGGATGTGTCAAGGTTACCAGTGCATGAACAACACAATGTTAAAATAGCAATATGTCCACGATGAGCAGGCGCAACACCTGTCTGC
>OLQU01001903.1_pt1 | contig 12841 bp, 10 predicted proteins | sample 1672271 | NCBI WGS metagenome assembly OLQU01 (sample SAMEA3136666, study PRJEB25190) | human gut metagenome | biome: human gut; feature: human-associated habitat; material: faeces | place: Austria | collected 2013 | reverse complement strand
CGCAGTGGTGTGCGGGATGCTTCCCGCGTTTGTTTTGATTACGAGACTTATTATAACGGCCACTTGTGTGCAGAATTTAAAAGCCGTTTGAACGATTTTGAAATTCTATTTGAATAATTTATGACAGGGAGGATGCCATGAAAGAGATAAAAGAAAAGCCAACCGAGCGTGCGCCGAAAAGTGATTCTGCGGGAAAAATTCCGAAAGCGGCGCTGAAAAAGGCGTGGACAGAGACCAAGGAAAAAAGTCGAGCAAAACTGCGGGAAAGTACCTCTGCGCAAGGAGATGGCGACTATACCACGGCCAACGACACCGGCGGGATGGTGACCGATACATCCCATTCCGCTATCCAGCAAAATACCGATTTCACCGTGCAGCAGAGTCGCAAGTTTGCCCGCAAGCAAATCGAAAAATACCGGGAGAGGCACACCGCAGAGCAGGTCGAAACCTCCCGCGCCTACACCGCCGGTGAGCGCGGTGTAGGCCCCAAACAGGCACGGCGTGGCACGCTGCCCGACGCAGAACCGCGCCCGCACCGTGGGGCGGATTTGCCCCGCCAGCGGGCAAAGGAAAAGGTCGACACCGCCAAAACCGCTCCGCGCGACATTCGCGGCGTGACCCAAGGCCAGCGCCAGCTGCGCACCGCCGCAAATGAAACTGTGCGGAACGTAACAACTCAAGCCCAAGTGCAGACCCGCACCCGCCAAGTGCAGCTTGCCATGCAGAAAGCCGCCGCCAACACCCGCAAGACCGCTACGGCGGTGCGCTCGGCTATCCGGCATTTTCTCGCCAGTCTGCGCAGCCTTGTCACGGCCATTGTCACAGGCATCAGCGTGGCACTCAGCATTATAATTGTCATCAGCCTTGTGGCGTTTGTGTCCGGCTCGGCCTACGGCATATTCTTTGCCGCCCACGCGCCAAGCGCAGATACCATCACCGTGCAGCAAGCGGTGGAAACCCTGACGGAAGAATACCGCGGCAGGCTGGAAGAAATCTCCGACACCGTACAACATGACCGCCAAGACATTAAAGCCAACGATGACGTGTACTACATTCGTTGGCAGGATGTCTTGGCGGTCTTTTCTTCGTATGTATCAGGTAATGAGCAGGGCGCACCCGTGGCGGCGCTGACGGAAGATCAAGTGGACAAGCTGCGGGAAACTATGTGGGCGATGAACGAAGTAGACTACTCCACCCACCCGGAGACTGTCACCATAGATACTACCGACGAGAACGGCAACCCCACCACCACAGAAATCACCGAAACTGTCCTTGTAATCGAACTGACCCACAAAACACCCAACGAGATGGCGGCAGATTATCATTTCACCACCCGTCAGAACACCTATCTGCAACTTTTACAAGACCCGCAGTATGAGGAACTGTGGGCAGAATTGCTCGGCGGTTTTGCACAGGGCGGTGGAGAACTTATGAACCCGGACAGCACCCGCATCCCGACAGGCACCCTGCAATGGCCGCTGCCTGTCGCGGGTACGATTACTTCTCAATTTGGTCACCGCGTGGACCCCATCACCGGCGAGGTAAGCTCCCACACCGGCACCGACATTGCCTGTGCCGAGGGTACGCCGATTCTTGCTGCGGCAGACGGCATCGTCACCGTTGCCAACGGTCTTGACAGTTGGGGCGGCAGCTACGGTTACTACATTCAAATCGACCACGGCGGCGGGCTGGAAACACTGTACGCCCACTGCTCGTCCATCTGCGTCACCACCGGTCAGCAGGTGCAGGCGGGTGAGGTCATTGGTTATGTCGGTCATACAGGGCGGGCAACAGGAAACCACTTACATTTTGAAGTTCATATTAATGGCGTTCGTAGGGATGCGGAGACTTACTTTACTATATAGCAAATATTTGAGACTGAGAATCTTATTTTCTATATAAAGAGAAAAGCAGTAGATAAATCCTTAGATTCACTCTACTGCTCAGAAGCTCTCTAATTTTCTTGATAGTTCAGTGAGCTCTTTCGCTGTTTCTTGTGTATGGTGAAGCAGAGATTCTTTCATTTCGGAAGGGCAATTAGAATAGAGCAATTTCATTTGGGTTGCCCTTTCATCGTCTAACGAAATGTCAGGATTGATAAGTGTATCCAGAGAAATATGTAAAACCCTAGCTAAAGCTCGCAAAATCAAATAAGATGGATTCATCTTTCCCTTTTCAATATTGGCAATCTGCTTTACAGAAACATGACTTTGGTCTGAAAGTTCTTGCTGAGTCAGCCCTGCATTCTTACGGGCTTGACGCATTTTTTGCCCCAGTGCAGTCAATTCATCAACCGGCATAATTGTTCACCCCGATAATATTGTATCGTGCCGATTTATGTAAAGGAATAACCTTATTATACCGGTAAACAGGTATGATTATACCGATGCAGGATTGGCGCTTTCGTTTTACTGCCAAAACCACATAAGCAGTAAATTGGTTTTGGCATATATCATCTTTGGATATGCCATCGTTCTTTTTTATCATTTCTGTACGCCCATCATTTTTTCTTCGATGGGAATACTGGTGGTGAACGATAGCGACAAAGAATCTTGTCGAATTGAAAATTGACACACGCAAATTCTTCAGTATATGTCCACCTGTGTGGATCATGTACCGTCAGGATTCGCATATGGCAGTGGTAATTCCATTTCGTTTTTCGCGTGGAATTGCCAGAGTTATTCATTCGACAAACTCATAATGCGGTTCTCCGTATAGAGGAAAAGCCTATTAAGTTATAGGCAATGGGTCATAACTGCATTTTGAGAAAAGAGATATTTAATATATCTCTCACTTTTGAAATCTCTAGCACACCTCCAAAGGCAAAAAAGGAGAGGCTTCAAAAGAGCCTCTCCTTAACACGTATTTAAAGACCATCAGTAATGTTCTTAACCGTATGAATTGCCTATGCAGAGGATTTTGCGTTCATGCACATTTTTTTGCGTATAGGCAAATTTCTTGGACTTTTATAGGCAACTGTGTTATTTTAATTACAAGTTCATGCATAGTTTTCTGACTTCAGGCAGCATTCAATTCTTATTAACTTCTTATAGCGTTCATTTTATCAGCGGTGAAAGATTAGCGCCACAAAAATGTTGTAAACGCAAAAAACATGACACGAACGCAAAATGTAAAAGATGGAAATGCTCTCCCTCGCCCCATTGAACGTGGTATATAAAAAGAAATCTATTGACAAAACCCGGAGGATTCGTTATTTTGAAAACATACCCAAAACAAAGGATTGGCAGTCGAGCCTATATAGGAGAGAGTATGGTCAAGATTCTTATTTGTGACGATGATCCTACATTCGCGCAGTCAATGTTCAAAAGGATACTATCATTGCCAACCTATACCAGCAAATCCATGAAATTGAGCTGCTTAACTGATATTGCTGAAATGAATGCTGACACTATCGCGCAATATGACATTCTATTTCTCGATATTGACCTTGGTAAAGAAAGCGGTATTGACCTTGCAAGAAAGATGCGCAAGATGAATCCGGAAGCCGTATTGATTTTCGTAACAAACTTCAGTGAATATGCCCCTGAGGGCTATGAAGTGGATGCTTTTCGATATCTTGCCAAATCTGAGTTGGAAAAGAAGCTACCCACCTATTTTGAAGATGCACTGGCAATGTGCCGCACCCGTCAACGGAAAGTAGAGATTCTCTGTGAGGGTGAGAGTGTGCCTATTCCGGTTCAATCTCTTGCATGGATAGAAAGTCAGGGGCGCGAACAGTATCTCCATTTGGTAGGCGGATGCCGTGAGCAGCTAATTACCAGATTAACCATGACGCAGCTTGAGGATCTGCTTGTCCCTCATGGATTTTTACGTATCCACAAGAGTTATCTTGTAAATATGGCGTATCTACAGTCTTTTCAAAGCACAAGTGCAGTTCTGACAGTCGGTCAAACGCTTCCTGTGGGGGCTCGTAGTTATCGCGACAATAAGCAAAAATTTGTAAAATGGCAGGCGCAGCAACTATGGTAGTAATTTGGGGAAATATTCTCAGCTTTATAGGCAATGTGTTTGCGCTGGCAGTCGAAGTCCTTGTATTTAACGCTTTCTTCCCTCGTAATGAAAACAGAAAAAGTCAATGGCTTTGTATTCTCTTGTGGTGGGCCATTGCTACATTCTTGTCTATATCCGTTGGCACAAAATTTGGATATACACTCACAATGCTGCAAGAAGTCGCCTTAATATATCTGTTTTGTGCTTTTTTGTACCAAAGTCGCTGGGATCGGCGGTTGTTTATCGTTGTAACGGTATATTCTCTTTTATTTTCTTACAGTCACTGGTTTGATGAACTATGTATGCGTATTAGCGGATTTACCTACGAAGAATATATATGGAATGTTCCGCTCTATTCTATATTCTTTCTTCTCCGTTGTTCGTTTATCTTAGCATTTGCATTTCTGATAAATAAGTACCACAAACCGCTACATGCAAGAACACAACCAAGTGCTTGGGTCCCCTTATCCGCTGCTTTCCCTGTTTGCACACTGCTTGTGCTCAGGCAGGTATATACCTACCCGGAAGAACAACGTGTATGGCAGCTTTGTCTGTTGATTCTCGATCTTGTTGATATTGCTGCATTGATTTTATTGGACTATCTTGAAGAAAACGCGGAGAATCGCGAGAAGCTGATTGCTGCCAATGAACGCGCCCACGTTCAGGACGAAAACATTCAGGCTTTGAGTCAGGCGTATGCAGGGCAAAGAAAAATGACGCACGACTTCCGAGCCAACCTTTCGACTTTATCTGAATTGTTGGAAAGTGAACGCGTTGACGATGCCAAGAAATTCCTTTCCGAGTTGAATGTACGTCAAAGTGAGCGAATTTTGCTTGTCAACAGCCATAATGCTGCTATTGATGCGGTTCTAAACCAAAAGGGATATATTGGGAAGAAGCAAGGCATTGATATGCGGTTTCGTGTCAATGATCTTTCCGCGCTGAGGCTTCCTCGTGTAGATGTGACTATTGTGCTGGGCAATTTGATTGATAATGCCATGGAAGCTTGTGCAGGCTTGTCCGATCCAAACCGCTGGGTCAGTATTCAGATCCTTTACAGCGAGAATATGCTTTCTATTTTAATTATCAATCCCAGTAATATCGTTCAGATCAACGATGGCCACATTCCTACAACCAAACAAGACCCTTTGCTTCATGGCTTCGGCATTGGAAACGTTAAAGACATTTTAGAAAAGTATCATGCCGAGTACCTTTTCACTTATGATGACGGACGATTTATTTTTAGCGCAGACTGGCCTGATATAGCTGAACCATCTGTGAACACATCAATTCTCTCATAACCAATATTGCTTTTTAATCCTCTGTGCAGAACAACTCGCACAGAGGATTTTTGCATTCATGCACATTTTTTTGCGTATACGCAGGTTTAGTGGACTTTTGTAGAAAACTGTGCTATTTTGATGCCAAGATAACGCACAAGTTACAACCGTTTCCTACTCCGTATTAGGCATCGGCACGCAGATGCTGAAATATCGTCCGAACATCAACTCTATTAAATCCATTAGATTGGAGGCTTATCAAATGTCAACGATGAAGAAACGCATCCCCATGTTCCTGCTTGCTCTCGCTATGATGGTGGCAATGGCGCTGCCCACCTTTGCCTTGAGCAATAAGACAAGTACTATGCCTAGCAATCACGATGCTGAGGAATGTGTCTCAGATATCGTTGCCGCAAATTCTGACGATACCGGTACAGTCACTCCTTATGCAGCAGCACATTGCGAAAAAAACGGTAATGTTGGCTACTACATTCGTACTAATTCCTCTTCTGTTCCAGTCGGAAAAGAGTTTCGGAATTGTACAGACGGTCGTGTTGGAATCAGCGATTACCGCGTGCAGTATCACAGATCTGAAACATATCGTTGTAATTTGTGCAAAAGTGAATATACCACTTCTGACTATTATTGGGGAAATTGGGTATGCCCATAAAGGAATCATCTTATTCCATCTGTGTCTTTGATACATCACTGGTGACGAACTTAAATCCGCTTTACAAATTTCCCCATATATAGTTTCACCCGCTATTAAAGATTTGAGGTAATACTATGAAAAAAATCTTGTCTTTCCTTTTGGCTTTATTGCTTTCTGCTTTTCTTTCGGGATGCACTACTCCAAGTGAACAGAATACAAGCATAGGTGAGACACCTAATTCCATGCAACAAGAGCCAATTTCTTCCGATATATCTTCCAGTACATCTGATTCCGATCCTCAGCATAGTTCTTTGCCTGAGATTGTTCCTCTACAAAAACAGGATGGATATGTCTGGGGCGGATACGGGAAAGATGGTTTCTATTACATTCGCTCTTCTGGAAGATCCGACGGCTCTTGTAATATTATGTATGCAGACTATTCAAGTGGGAAAGTTCTTTATTTATGCTCGCAAGCAAACTGCGCACATAACAATTCCTCCTGCACCAGCTATATTATTCCCAGCTCCGGCGGTGTTTCTCCCATGGTAGTTGGTGAAAAGCTAATCCTTGTTTCGCAAAAGTCCCCCTATATTGAATCTGACGATGATAAATCTTCTTACATAATGACCGCAGACTTAGATGGAAGCAATCGAACTGTACTCACACAATTTAAGCCAAATCAATTTCTCGAAAAGCCCATGCTAAGTGACGGCAATTATCTGTACCTGCGTTTAACCACACAAGTAGATGCCGATACAGAAAAAGCCGATTTAATCCGAATAGACTGTATTTCCGGCGAAACCGAATTTCTTCGAAGCATGAAGTTAAATGAGCGAATTTGGGGTGCTTTCGGAGATAAAATACTGGTTTATCAATATATTGACGATAATACTATTGGCCTCGTATCCTGGGATCTCAACGACACATCAAATGATGAGGTACTTTTCACGTGGAAAATGAATGACACCTATCCCATTTTGGGCGATGGTGTTCTTTCCTACGTTGGTGACGACGGATATTTTCATTTGATGGATTTGCAAAGCAAAGAGGATATTCCTCTATCACAGTACAGCATTCCTACATCCGACATCAGCAACATTTCCGTAACACCACTGTTTGCTGATAATGGTCATCTTCTAATTCGAGAATTGAATGGTTCCGAATGTACTTACTTTGCATTAGATACGAGCGGTGATATACAGACGTTTGATCTTTTGTATGATGTTGACGGTGATTCCGAAATCTTTTATCCGATTACATCTGTAGATGAAGATCACTACTTGGTTTGCGCTGGCTTTGCTGTCCAAAATGAGGTATCAGCTTTAGACGATGGTTCTTCCACTGTCTTACCTGCGCCAGATTTTCTCTATGCAATTATTAATAAAGATGACTACTGGCACAGCATTACCAATTATCAATCTTTTGAATAGCACTCTTTCCTTCTAACTAAAGTCACTTTGACAATTTTTCCCACCAATCTAAAATTTCACATTAAAAGCCTTCCGCAAAGAACGCGGATGGCTTTTTGCATTCATGCACATTTTTTTGCGTATACGCAGGTTTAGTGGACTTTTGTAGAAAACTGTGCTATTTTGATGCCAAGATAACGCACAAGTTACAACCGTTTCCTACTCCGTATTAGGCATCGGCACGCAGATGCTGAAATATCGTCCGAACATCAACTCTATTAAATCCATTAGATTGGAGGCTTATCAAATGCCTACGATGAAGAAACGCATATCAAATTATCAACTACCTCCGCTAGCAGAAGCCGAACTTCTTTGCCCTGCTGCAAATCGTTTTTTGAAATGATTTTGGGATTGATCTTTTGGCATGGCTTTTTCCCATTGCATTTCACTTATTTCGCCCATCTACTATGATTAAATTGCTCATCCTCTATATTTCTCATCAAAACAAAGGAGAACAAATTGCTGTAGAAAGGACATTCCACTCTCATGAATACATTTAATAAGGCATCAAAAATCACTGTCACCATTTTATTGCTAGCACTGGCATTATCACTTGGTGCTTGTTCTTCCTCACAAAATAGCGTTTCACCAAAAGATGATTCTGTTACTTCCTCCCCCATTTCTGAAAGCGAGACTCTTCCAGCTGCCGAATCGCAACAGGGGGGTAATTTGTCCCTAATCACAGATCCATATGGAGGAATTTTCCGTAATGGAGCAGGAACGTCATTTGGTTATTATGAAATAATGAGTGCTCAGAATAACTCTCTCAATATTCTTTACACCGACTATGCTACTGATATTCGTACATATTTATGTGCTGATCCAGATTGCACACATAATAGCGATACATGCACCAGTTGGTTTTCTTTTTTAGGAAGCGCTTATCCCTTCACATCTGCTGATGGATCCAAAATTTATCTTGTTACAACTGGATATGCGGACAATGCTGGTTCCATTTCTGATGAGCAAAATTATGGAACGATTTACCAATTCGATGCAAATGGTGCAAATAGAAAAGTACTATATCGATTGCAGAGTAATGAAGAATTTTATGGTACAGCTGCCTCGGATGGCGAAAAATTATATGTAAGTATCCAAGTGGTTGATTCAAACACGAGTTCAAGTCATTGGGAAGTACGTTGTCTCGACCTTAGCAACGGTGAATCCAGTGTTATCTATACAACTGACCAATATGGAGAGCGCATTTTTGGTGCTTACGCTAACAATCTCGTTATAGAGGAGGTCACCGATACTAATAGAAGCTACTATACTCTCGATGTCATTACAAAGCAGAAAAGCGCCCCCATATACTCTTATAACTATAATGATGAGACGCGAACCGAACTTGTAAATAGCAAATATGTATATAGTCTTCGCTATGATCATGAAGATCTATTTTCTCTATTCAGCATAGATTTAGATACCGGCGTGGAAAAATGCATTGCTTCCAATATAGTTATATACAACACTGATTCGACAAACTTATCTGGTTTCTTTGATAATCATGCCATCATTGAGACTTCTGACACTCGGGACACATCAAACATTTCACATATACAATATAATATTGACCTGTCAACTGGTGAATGCGTCACTAATACCCTTCAGTATACTGTTGACGGCGATGAAAAAAATGTCTATATTTTAGCTGAAACAAGCGATGCTTTTCTTGTCCGTAATGGGGTAGAAGAGAAAGAAATTACCGTTGTTGACAACACCGGTGTACCCAGTAGCTTAATGGCTTCTATCCCTCAATATGCTCTTATTCAAAAAAGCGATTATTGGAATGGTGTCTCGGCTTATACCCCTATCAATGACGCTTTGTAAAAAACTCATGTACCATTATTTCCGTTTTTAATGATTTGTAATACCAAGGAGCTGTATGGTTTCGTTAAAAATCAGCGATCTAAGGAAGACATTCTTCACGCCCACAAAACTATCCCATCCTAAAAGCCTCTCAATCAACAAGAAGGCGTTAGCTGGAATTTCGATTGAACTTAATTCGGGTCTTTACGGTCTCCTCGGCCCCAATGGTGCGGGAAAATCCACCTTAATCCATATCATAACTGGTAGTCTTGCCCCAGATTCCGGAGAGATTCTCTGGTGCGGTAAGCCTGCATCAGGTATCGCTTTCCGCCGCATTCTTGGCTATATGCCGCAACAGCAGGGATTGTACGACAGCTATACCGGGCGGCGTTTTCTTGCCTACATGGCTGCCCTGAAAGAAATTCCTCGAAAAGCTGTTGCAGCCGAGGTAGATCGCGTAGCAGCCGCCGTAAATTTGACCGCCGAGTTGGACAAGCGTCTTTCTGCTTATTCCGGCGGCATGAAGCAGCGCCTGCTGTTGGCATCCGCCCTGCTTGGGGATCCGAAGTTGTTGATTTTAGACGAACCAACGGCAGGTCTTGACCCTAAAGAGCGCGTTCGGCTACGCGAACTACTGGCAGATATGGCTAAGGATCGAATCATCCTTGTGGCAACGCATGTCGTTTCGGATGTAGAAACGGTGGCAACCAAAGTTATCCTGTTGCGTGCTGGCAAGATTGTGGATGCCGCGCCCGTGCCGGAACTTATTAAAAAATATGCTCCCGGTCAAGGGCTGGAAGATGTATACCTGAACGTGTTTGGTGAGGGAGACGGTAAATGAGCCTGTTTTTTGCTGAACTCCGCAAAGTTTGGGGCGGCAGAGTGTTCCCTGCTCTGCTGGCTATACTGGCGGCTGCCAATCTCCTACTGCTGTGGATGGGTACCCGCCCCACAGCCAAACAGCCTCCTGCATCAGCCTATCGTGCAGTAGGTGCCGAGCTTTCCGATAAAACCATGGAAGAAAAGGGAGCCTATCTTCACAATAAATACACTGAGATAGAAAGCCTTGTAAAAATCGGGCAGTATTATCGGGAACTGGCTTACGGCGGCTATGGACTCACTCAGTATCGGCAGGACAATGCCGCTATGTTCGATGCCTATGAACAAGAGTACACAGATAAGACCTATACTCTATTTACGGATAACTTGAACACAGAGTACCGCCTGTTCAGTCAGTTGCAAAGCGAATATGACACCGTGGCGGCCTACAGCGACTTTCTGGATAGCGTTCAGACCAAGGCATCCCAACTGTCCGGCATCTCGATTTTTCAAAATGACCGTACCGGGTACGATTTGAAAAACATCGAATTGACCGCACAGGTTTATGCCGGACTAACGGAGACACCCATAGACTATTACCCGCAAAAAGGTCTGTACACAGCCATCAGCTATGCGTTCACCGACCTTATCCTGATGGCATCTATGCTCTTGCTTGCGTTGATTCTTGTGCGCCAAGAGCGCGACAGTGGCTTGTTGAGTTTGATTCGTAGTCTTCCCGGTGGGCGACTGAAAACGGCCATTGCAAAGCTGGCGGCATTTGCTGCCAGCTTATTGGTCGTTCTAATGGTACTGTATGGGGTCAATCTCGCATATTGCTCGGCATCGTTCAGCTTGGGGCCTATGAATCGCACGATTCAAAGTGTTCCTGCATTGATGCGCTGCACAATGCAGATCACAGTTGGGCAATATCTGCTTCGGTTTTTGCTTGCAAAATGGGCTGGTGCGTTTGTGATGGGGCTGTGGGTCATGCTGGCCGCCCTTATCGCCAAACGCGCTGCGACCGGCTGGATTGGCGCGTTGGCGCTGCCTTTGGCGATGTACGGTATCCGTACTGCGATTCCTGCCACGAGCCATTTGAATGTCATAAAGTATGCCAATATGGCAAGCCTGCTGCAAACCAATGAGTTGCTGGGGAATTATCGAAATCTGTTCTGGTTCGGCAGCCCCATCAGTCTCCCAATGGTAGAGTGGGTAACTGCCGCTGCTTTAGGCGGCATCTTGTCTGTGGCATTCTGCACTGTTTTTACAAAGGCACAGCTGCTGCCGGCAGCCAAACGTAGTCTGGCACTTCCATTCCGTCACAAAACACACGCAACCTCTGTCACTCGTGAGGAAGGCAGAAAACTGTTACTGATGAATGGTGCAGCGGTATTCTTGGCTGCATTTCTGGCATTCGGCATCTATCAAGGCGTAACGGCTGAAAGCTACATAGACGCGGACGAAATCTACTACGCCTATTATATGAATCATATTTCCGGGCCGTGGAGCGAAGAAAGCCGCGACTGGCTGAAAGAGCAGCGTAATGAGTTTGCTCCCATGTTGGAAGCACAGAAACGCGTCAACCGTGGTGAATTGAGCAGCGAAGCACTACTGGCCTACAATTCCTTGCAACAAAAATATTCTGCCTATCAGCGTGTTCTTCAATCCAATATTAGCTACTACCTCAAGGAGAATCCCGGTGCGTGGCTTGTTTATGAGACCGGCTACAAGAAGTTGTTCGGCTTTACCGGCACAAGTGATGTGCAAGATACACTTTTAGCAGGATTGTTGTGCGCCCTATGCTTCAGCGGTCTATTTGCAATGGAGCGCAAGGGCGGCATGGATGAAATTCTGGCATCCACCCCTTTGGGCCGGAAATACACTGTGAAAGCAAAGCTGCGGCAAAGTACCGCGGTTGCGGCAGTAATAGCTTTCGGGACGGCTTTGCCTCATCTATGGCAGGTTCTGCGCGACTATGGCCTTCCCTCTTTGCTGGGACCGGCGATGAGTATCTCCGACTTGCAGGCTGTACCCAAGTTTATAACCCTGTCGGATTTGCTGATTTTCTGGTTAATCTGTCGTTTCGCGGCCTGCCTCTGCATGAGCCGGATCACCTTATGGCTTGGACAGAAATTGGGGAATTTGCTGACCGCGCTCTTTATCAGTGCAGTTGCCTATTGCCTGCCCGCGCTGCTGAGCCTTTCCGGAATGAAAAATGGTATCGAGTGGCTGGGATTCTATCCTCTATTCCATGCTGCAGCGCTCTGGCAAAACCAAGGCTATAACGCCAACGGAGAAAGCTACAACGCAATGTGGATTCCGATTTTTCTGGTATGCACAGCATTCTTCCTCGCATGGGCGATTGGTCAGGCTCTTATTGACGATTATGACATGATAGGTGTTCCAGATGAAGTACTATAAAAATCTGTCCATCGATGAAAACGATTTCTCTGTTCAAAGGCAAGGCTGCCGCATTCACCTGACAACCACAGAATATCAACTATTCATTACGCTGCTCGACCACTCCGGGTGCATCTGCTCCCGAAACTTTCTGCTGGCATCTGCATGGAATATCACAGTGCCGATTCAAACGCGGACGGTCGATGTGCATATCGCAAAGTTGCGGAAGAAACTGGATTTAGGCCCGGATGATTTGAAAACCGTGACGAGGCAGGGGTATGCGCTTTCTACGTAAGAAAGCTATAGAGAAAAACATTCTTTATACACAAAGTATTGCCTGCGCTTTTGACTTAGCTGCTGCCGCACCTCGCTCGCCGTATCGGCACTTAGAATTATGCGGTATT
>OLQU01001901.1_pt1 | contig 12848 bp, 8 predicted proteins | sample 1672271 | NCBI WGS metagenome assembly OLQU01 (sample SAMEA3136666, study PRJEB25190) | human gut metagenome | biome: human gut; feature: human-associated habitat; material: faeces | place: Austria | collected 2013 | reverse complement strand
CCAAGGGCGAGCAGCCCATCCGCGCCGAGGGCAAGCTGCTGGTCATCGATGGCGGCTTCTGCCGCGCTTACCATCCCAAGACGGGCATCGCCGGCTATACGCTCATCTCGAGCTCGCGCGGCTGCCGCCTCAAGTCGCACCGGGCCTTTACGACGGTTGCCGAGGCACTCACGCGCAACGTGGACATCGAAAGCGAGACCAACCGTTTTGACCAAGCAGACCGTCGCCGCATGGTGAGCGACACCGATACTGGCGCCAAGATTCGCAGCCAGATCCAGGATCTGCGCCAGCTGCTCGATGCATATAGAAACGGTGCTATCGAAGAGCGCGTCTAGCCCCACCCGCGGGGATTGGCTAAACTTGCTGAGTTTGTCATCCCCACGGCGTCCCCGCGCCACCCTAAGGCAGGTACCATGCAAAAGCTCCTTGCGCAGATCATGAAATTTGGCGTCGTCGGTGTCATTGCCACGGTTATCGACTTTGGCATTATGAATCTGCTCCACTACGGTCTGGGCCTCAACATCCTAATCGCCAACACCAGCGGCTTTATCATCTCACTCATCTTTAACTACCTCGCAAGCATGAAGTACGTGTTTGCGCACAAGGAAGGCATGAGCCGCCGCCGCGAGTTCATCATCTTTGTCGTGCTGTCCGTGATCGGTTTGGTGCTCAACGACGGCATCGTGCTGGCGCTCAACGCCGGCCTGGGACTCGAGGCCAATATCGCCAAGATCTGCGCCACCGCGCTTGTCATGGTCTACAACTTTGTGACCCGAAAAATCTTCCTGGAGGGCGACGAGACCAAGTAGCTCGAAACCCCTGCAGCATTACGGCGCCCACGGACGACGTGCACTCAGCGCAGTATCGTCCGTGGGTGCCGCTCGTTTACGGGCAAATTTTCAACGTTTGCGGATTAGCTCTTGAAAATTTGGCGAGTTCATATAGTTCTTGGCAAAGACCTTACGTTTCCCTTGTAAAAGCTCTAAAGTATCCTCTGCTCGATTCATCAACGCATTGGATGTGATTACGTGCGCAAGGCGCTGGCACAACCTCATACCAAGCAGTTCCTCAAGTTTGCTGTCGTGGGTCTTATCTCCTTTGGCATCGACTGGGGCATGCTCATTGCGCTCGTCGAGCTGTTCCACCTCGACTTTTTGATGAGCACCACGGTTTCGTTTATCACGTCCGTCGTGGTCAACTACTGGCTCAGCATGAAGTACGTGTTCGACCACCGCGAAGGCATGAGCCGCAAGCGCGAGTTCACGATCTTCACCATCCTGTCGGTGATCGGCCTGGGCCTCAACGACCTGTACATGTTTGTGGGCGTCACGTTTTTGAGCATCGGCTACCAGGCCATGAAGGCCATCGCCACGTTCCTCGTCACCTGGTACAACTACTTCAGCCGCCGCTTCTTCCTCGAGGGCGCACGGTCATAGTCGATTCACTATTTGCTTGAATGTATAACCGGTTGGAATTCCCGTTCCAACCGGTTTTTTGTTTGCAGAGAGACCCGGCGACCCAGTCCCATTCGCATGAAAAACGGGCGGTCCGGATGTTGGCCCGAACCGCCCGTCTGGCGCGCTATGTCGAGGCCTCTAGCCCGTTACGTAATACCAAACGACGTTGTCGTCATTGGAGAGAACGTAGTTACTGCAGGCCGTCATGGGCGTTGTGCCGTTGACGGAGTACATCCAGCCGCTCGTGCCGCCGTACTGTTTCTCGGCCAAACCACCAATCGCAGAAACATACGTGCCGTACGACGAGCCGTGTGCGTTGACAGAAAGGCCTAGCGCGCACAGGGCATCGTAAACGGTGGCGCCTTCGTTAAAGGTAAAGGTGCCGCCAGAGGACACAGGATTGCCCACAGCGCTCGATGTGACCGAAACCGTCACCGTAACGTAGCTGGACTCCTGTGAGCCGCTTTGGCTGCCCGAGGAGGCGTTTCCACCATTAGAGGACGAGGCTCCATCAGACGACTGGTCACCGCCCGAAGAAGCACCGCCAGACGCATTGGAAGTATCACCGGCTCCCGTATTTTGGGCAGCGGATTTATCGCCAGACTTCTTGCCGCCCCGGTCCTCGGACTTCTTGCTATCCGAGTTTTTGTCCGATTCCTTGTTTGAAGACTCGGAATCGTCCTTGGCGTCGTTCGAACCCTTGGGCTCGTCTTTTGCATCATTCGAAGATTTGGAATCCTTGGAACTGGCCTCGCCCGAAGCGGCAGACGAGCCAGACCCCTTGGTGTCCTTGGCGACGACGCTCTCCCCCGTCACGGTCTGAACGATCCAGTCAATGGACCAGGCGCCGCTCTCGGAAGGATGGACGAAGCCCAGCGAGACGACGATCAGAATGGTGCACGCGGCAGCAAGAACGCCAAGGAGCGCCTTGCGACGAGAGGCGGACGCCGCCGAAGCGGCGCCCTTTTGCTTTGGATCATCGAGCTGGATAAACGAGGAGTCGGGCTGTTGCCCGCTGGTCTCCTTGGGCTTATCGGGCATTACCGTCACCCTTGCCGCGCTTGGTCAGCACGAAGACGGCGATGAGCGCGAGGCCAATCACGCCGGCGGCGATGCCAACGATGGCGAGCGGATTGGTGCCAGTCTCCTGCTCGGAAGCACTAGAGGACTTCTTAGCAGTGGTCGTGGAAACAGCACCCGTATCGGACTTGGAATCGGACTTCTTGTCGGACTTCTTGTCGGACTTGCCGTCCTTCCTGTCAGACTTCCTGTCAGACTTCTTGTCAGACTTCTTCTCGTCCTTCTTATCGGACTTATCGGAGTCCTTCTTGTCGGACTTGTTGTCCCTGGTCTCGGTCTTGGTCGACACCGTCGTCTTGGTCACCGGCTTCTGGCCCGGGGCAATAGCGCCGCCCTTCGAGCCGGAGCCAGAACCAGCGCCAGCGCCAGTGCCGGAACCAGTACCGGTACTAGAACCGCCGTCGCCATTCGAACCAACGCCGCCATTGCCGCCATTGGAGCCTGAACCGCCATTACCGCCAGGGTTAACGGCATTCTTGGTCCACTTGGCATACAACGTCAGGTCGGCCGTCACCGGCGTACTGAAGTCATACGCCTGCGTGCAAGCCTCATCGGTATACCAACCGCCGAAAGTGTAGCCATCGCGCGTCGGATCGACCGGCTTGACCAGCTTGCCATCGGCCGTAGCAACAAACTTAGTGTCGCAAGCAGACCCGCCGTTGGAGTTAAAGGCAACCGTCCAAGACTCGACAGCTCCAAGTTTAAACAGCGTGCCCGAATCATTAATGTAGTAGAGATTGCCAGAAGCATCGGCAATGACCGGAGAGTCACAGTACTGGTAATGGCCAGCCGCATCATAAATCTGCGTCGCCTCTGCATCGCCGAGCGTATAGCGATACACGCCACCACCAGCAGAGTAGTTGACGTAATCCTTGCTATCCGCGCTGTTAACGGTGAAGTACACATAGGTCTTGCCGCCCTGAACACTCACCAGCGGAGTAGCAGCAATACCGTTGAGGCCAGCCGGCAGCGCCTTGCCGTCGGCAGCAGCGACCATTGTGGTCTTACCCGTCTTCAGGTTATAGAGAACCAGAGCAGAGCCAGTAGCCGTCTGTCCGCCGACAATCAGATTGTCACCAGACACCGCAGGGGCGCTCAGATTATTCGTAAGGCCCAGATCAACCGTCTTCTGTTCACTCAGCACGCCCTTCGCCGAAAGCGAAATCACATGGAGCTTTCCGTCGTGCGTCATCTGATAGAAGGTCGAGCCATTGGACGGATCGGCAATGCAATCGGCATTTGCGACAGCGCCGAGCTTCATGGTCGAAACGACATCGCCCGTCGTCTTATCAATGCACTTAAGCGTACCCGCGCTCGTAGGAACGATGGCATACTTATCCGTCAAAGCCGCACCAGTCCAGTAATAGCCCTCGGCAGGGTCGATGTTCTGCCAAGAAACTTCGCCCGTGGCAATCTTAATGCGCGCAAAGGAGCCGTTGCCGTAGGTCGCATTGTAATTCTCGTCATACGAAATATCGACCGAGCCTACATAGACGTACTCGCCGTCCGAAACGACGGTGCAGGAGCTCTGCGTCAAGTCCGTCAAACCAGGCGTCAGCCACTTGCAGATCAGCTTGTCTGCAGTAATCGCCTGGACCGCACCGCCGTTGAGCGGAACGATGATAAGGCCATTGGTATAGATCGGACGAGAGGTATAGCTCACCTTGGAGGCAAGCGGCGCAGAGGCAACCTTTTTGCCCGTGGACGAATCGATCTTAATGAGCTCGTTCTCGGTCGCGATGTACACAAAGCCGTTAGCAATGACAGGCTCGCTGCAGTTGGCATACTGCTGACCAGACTCGGCCTTCCAATCGAAGGCCCACTTAAGACCGGCGGCCTGCGCAGGCGTCTTGGCATCCGTTACGGTCGAACCGTTGCCACTGTTGCCGTAGCCGGCCCACTCGGCATCCCAATCAGGAGTCGTCGCACCCGGGTCCACGACAATCTTGTCGGGATCGGGCATGGCCGAATCGTCGGTGGTATAGGCAAGTGTGACCTTATCGCCGCTCTTGAGCGTAATCTGATTAGCGCAGAGTAAGGAGGGCTCTCCATTGATATACAGGTGCCAATATTTGTTGGTCGCACCATCATAGCCGTACGTCTCGTCTTCGAATGGCGAGTTGATGGAATTGAGGAACCAGTACTCACCACTCTGGGAGCCGTTGTACGTAACGCCCTTGGCCTTCAGAACCGTCTCAATAAGGTTCTGGGCAGTAGAGCCTTCGGGCAGAGAAACGTTGCTTGCCGAGCCCCAGCGAGCATTGTTGCCGTTGACATCGGGACCGATAACATCGACAGACCCAAGAACCTGGCCAGGAAGGGCATCGGCGTCAGCACCATACATAAAGGTGACGGCATCGCCCTCATGGAGCTCGTAGGCACCGGCGCCAACGTCGGCGAACTTGCCATTTACGTAGAAGCGCCAATAGCTATTGGTCGCAGCATCCCAGCCATAGGACTTACCATCGAACGGCGAATAAATGCCGTTGAGGAACCAGCCCCAAGACGATTCGCTAGCATCGAGCTTAAGGCCGGTCTGCTCAAGGAGATCCTTGGCAGTGGAGCCTGCCTTGAGACTCGTCTGGCCCGTCGAAGCCCAAACCTGCTGCTTGCCGTCCTTGTCCTTACCGAGAACCTGAACAGAAGCATGGACAGAATCGGAGGGCAGCTGGTCGCCCCAGCCACCGTAGAACCACGTAACGGTATCGCCGGCATGGATGGTGACATTGTCCGCCGTATAGTCACTCGACTTGCCGTTGATGAACAGCTGCCAATAGGTCGAATAATCTTGGGGCGTACCCAGCTCAACACCGTTGTACTTAAGGCTCAGAATGAAGGAGCCCGCAGCAACGGCGTCAATGTCGTTCGCCTCGAGTGCGACCTTCGTAAGATCAAGCGCGCTCGAGCCGGACGTCACCACATACTGCGCGTTATCGACCCAAGCCTGAGTCTTGCCCTGGGCATCGCGACCAATGACGGTCACATTTGCGGCAACCTGGTCCTTAACGACAGGGGACGCGCTACCAGCCGTATAGGCAAACTCAACCTTCTGCCCCTGGGTGAGCTTAACGCTGCTCGCGCCAACCGAGGAAGACGCACCGTCGACGAACAGCTGCCAGAAGGCATAAGTCGTCGGATCGAAGGCAAGCGTACGGCCATCGCTCGGGGATGTGATGCTTTTGAGGTAGAAACCGTATGCCGTGTTCGGATCGTAGTCTGCCTTGAAGCCCGTCTTCTGCTGCAGCTTAACGAAGGCATCCGCAGCCGTCGCGCCCTCGTCGAGCTTGAGCTGCGTGGGTGCCACCCAGGTCTGAGCCTTGCCGTCGGCATCGGTGCCGATAATCGAGAACGAGACCTCGACTTGCTTCTTGGCGACATCGCCGGTTTCTGTCGGGTTCTCCGTCTGGACGGCAGTCGCGGCGGCAGATCCTGCTTGGCCAGCGGATGCCGTCGAAGACTGCTCGCTCGTAGCAGGGCTCTCCCCCGTCGCCGAGCCTTCGTCGCCAGTTGCTGCCTCTGTTGTGGCGGCACTAGCTGCAGGCGCGCCCTCGGAATCCGAGACCTCGGTGCCGCTCTGCTCGGCGGTACCGCCCGCAAGCGCTGCGTCCTCGCCCGGCGTCGCAGCCTGAGCCACAGCCTCGGCAATGCCCTCGGCGCCCTCGGCCCACAGTTGAGCCGGCGTGGTGCCAAAGGCCATCGCGAAGGCCAGGAATGCCACCAGGCCGCGCTTGGCTACACCGCGTGCAATCGCGCCACGACGATGCAACGAGGCGCGCTCACGCTCGTCCTCAAACATATCCATTTGTCCCCCATTGTCTGTACTTGGAGCATTGCCCAGCGGCTGCCCCACGTCATCGCGCATGTTGCGCTCGAGTTCCCCCATCGGGGTCCCCTTCCCTCCAGAGCCCTATGCACACCGGCGGCATACGCCGCGGCAACGTGCAAGATGGGAGGCGATCCGACTTAACCTTAACGGCTCGGGCACGTCGTCCGATCTGCGACGCGAGCATCCCGAGCCAAGAGGAATTACGGTTACTGGTACAGCCGGGGACTTGCACCCCGATTCTCCCAAACGCGCAGGAAAACCGCGCATTCGTGCGTCTCCGCACCACCATCTAGGCCATCGATTAATACCGTCAATATGCTATCACGCAAAAGGGCCTCGCACGCAGGCGAAGCCCAAGGTAAAAGCTATTGTTTGCGATAGGAAAATGCGGTGACGGTCGCAGACTCTAGTGCTTGCCGCCGTGGCTGTTGAGCCAGATATTGCGGCCCAGCATAAGTGCCAGCACCAGCGCGCTCACGTAGCCCATAAAGCCAATGACCGGGATACCAAACACAACCGGCTCGATGCGCGCGTAGTACACCACCGACGAACCGATAAACAGACCGGCGATAACGATAGCCATCGACATGCGGTCGATAATCCCACCCAGCTGTCGCAGCGCCTTATCGCTGCTCATGATCTGCGTGTTCACCTTAAGCTGGCCGCGTGTGAGCATACGCGAAGCCAGGCCCAGATACTCAGCCGCCTCGAGTGAGCCCTTCGCCGCGCGATAACTGCTCGCCGCAAAGTCGCGACTCATATCGCGCACGCGCGCATAGGTGCTCTTCTCGTTTTTGATGTGTGCCTGAATGATCTGGATCATGTTGACGTCGGGCATGTACTCGGTCAGCAGGCCCTCGAGCGTCACCATGCCGCGCGCGAACATCGTCACCACGCTCGGCAGCTCAACGTCATTTTTGCGCGCGAGGTTTAACAGCGAGGTCAAAAACTCGCCGATATCTAGGTCCTTAAGGTCAAGGCCCGCAAAGTCAGCCACGATAAAGTCCAAATCGGACAAAAACGCTGAATGATCGAGCTCGGCCGAGTCGCCACGCGTCACGACGAAGCGCATGAGCGAATCCTTGAGCTTGGGCACGTCGCCCTCGGCCACGGCGAAAATCATGTCCTTGACGATACCGCGGTCGTGGCTCGACATGCGTCCGACCATACCCAAGTCGATAAAGTAAACGATGCCGTCCTTGAGGATGATGTTTCCCGCATGCGGGTCAGCATGGAAAAAGCCGTCATCGAGCACCTGCGTCGAGTAGTCCTCGACGATTGCGGCACCGATCTTTTCCAAGTCATAGCCCTCGGCCACCAAGCGTTCAGGATCGGCGATCGAAATGCCGTCGACGTAGTCCATAACCACCACGTGTTCGGTGCACAGGTCCAGATAGGATTTAGGGCACGTCACGCCATGAACGCTCTTATGGAACTCGTAGAAGTCGTTGAGGTTTTTGGCCTCGGCCAAAAAGTTGGTCTCCTCGCGAAACGAGGTCCACAGCTCCTCGACCACGCCGTGCAGGTCAACGAATTGATCGGTGTTGACGAACTTGGAAACGATACGCACCACCGAGCGGATGATATCGATGTCCTGCGCCATAACCTGCTGCGCACCGGGGCGCTGCACCTTGACGGCCACGTCCTCGCCCGTCACCAGACGAGCGCGGTGCACCTGCGCGAGCGATGCGCTACCAAGCGGATTGGGATCGATCGCATCGAACATCTCCCCCAGGCGCAGGCCGTATTCTTCCTCCAGACAGCGAAGCACTACCTCGTACGGCACCGGCTCCACGTCGGAGCGCAGACGACGCAGCTCGTCGCAAAAGCGTTGCGGCAGAATCTCGGACCGGTTGGCCAGAATCTGCCCCATCTTGACGAACATGGGGCCGAGTTCCTCGAGCAGGCGGCGCAAACGAACCGGCGTGAGGTTATCCCACACGCGGTACTTTTTGACCAGGCGAACAATCTGCCCAATGCGTTCGCGACGACCCGCCGGCGTGAGCTGGTATTCCTCGTCCGGTGCCATCGCGTCGGGCTCCTCGGGGACCATATCGACAGCGCGCGGCTTTTTGCGAGCGCCCGAGACGGCGGCATCGACCTCATCGACAACCGCCGCCTCGTCACCCAAAGGATCTAGATTGTTGTAATCGGTGGTGGAATCTGCCATCTGCGCTGCTACTCGGCCTCTTCGGTATCCTTCGCATCGTCGGGCTCAACGGACTCGACGGGCACCGAGGTCACGTTGTCCTCGACCGAATCGACGATGTCGCGCACATGGGCCAGGAAGGCCGTGCGCTCGGGGGCGGTCATGACGCGGACCCGGGCAAGGATGAGCTCGTCAAGCACGCGCTGGGCCGCGGTCTCGCCCTGCATGCCCAAGCGCTCGGTCAGATCGGAGATGGTACCGCCGGCCTGCTCGAACATGTCGGACACACTGCGGGCGATATCGGGGGTGGCGGTGTCCTTGCGGACCTGCTCGCCCTTGGTGTTAAGGTCGTCGAGGACCTTCTTGCCGCCTTCGACAGCAACGGCGGCAGCGCCAAAGCCCACGTTAATGGCGCCGTTAACAAGCTGATCGAGTTTCATAACCATGGTTATCTCCAATCACAAACAACTGCATTGGCATTCTTGTACCCAAGATTGAGCGAAAGCGACAAAGCGTTTTAGCGCTATTCGATCGACGGGAAATCCCTACCTCACGTTGTCATTCATCGCGAAAGAGTTCTTCATGGCGCAGCTCGTGGTGTAAAGCACCTTGCCCAGCAGGGCATCGGTCTCCACGCGAACACGCTCGGCAAAGGCCTCGTTGGCGCGTGCAAGCTCGGCAGGCACCTCGACCTCGGGCAGAGCGGCTACGGCAGCGTCGACGTCATGGATCTGCTTGTGGCCCATGCCACCGATCTTCTCCTGATAATCCTCGACCGCGCGGCCGCACTCATGGAAGCGGACGTCAGCCAGCGCGCCGATCAGGCGGTTGGCCCAGTAGAAGTTTTCGGACGTCACGCGAGCCTGCGTGTCGGCATAGTACTCGGGCATAGTCTCGACGTTGGCGTACAGCGGAACCAGCGCGTTAAACGAGTTGGAACCAAAGGCCATCCACTGCACGGCGCGGTAGGCCGGCTGCGCATAGGGGCGCAGCTGCAACACGGCAAGCTGGCTGTTGCGGTTGATGCCGATGGGGCGATAGGCACCACGCGTAGCGGGCGTGCCCTTGCTGCCGTAGCAGTCGTACTCCGTGCCCTGGTAGTGGCTCGAGAGCACGTACTTGATGTCCTCGATGGTCACCTTGCGCTCGGGCACGCGGCTCCAGGGGATATCGTCGCTCTCGGGCGTGTAGTCGGCGTCGGGGCCATCCCACACGTCGCTGGGGTTGAGGCAGCGCTGCATGTACCAGGCGCGCGGCGTGTTGTAGACATGGTCGCTGTCGCTGTGCGAGCCAAAGGCCTCGCGCGGGTTAAAGACGGCAGCCGGGCCGTCGCTCTCGACGCCCAGCGTCAGGTCCAGATGCCACTCGGCCATCCAGACGCGCAGGTCGGCGGAGCACATATGGTCGGCCTGGGCGCCCTCGGCGTCATCCAGGTCAAAGCTGTCGATGCCCAGCTGGTTGGGCATGGTCACATAGGCGTCGTCAGGCACGCGCTTGGCGATCCAGTGGTGACCGCCGATGGTCTCGAGCCACCAGATCTCGTCCACGTCGCTAAAGGCGATGCCGTTGTTCTCGTAAGTGCCGTAGCGCTCGAGCAGGTCGCCCAAGATACGCACGCCGTCGCGGGCGGACTTGGCATACGGCAGCACCAGGGTCACCATGTCCTCCTCGCCCAGGCCACCGGGCTGCGCCGGCACATAGCCGTCCTCACCCTCGTTGCCCTTGGCGGGCACGTAGTCCACGAGCGGATCGGCGCCGCGGACGCGCTCGTTGGTGGTAAGCGTCTCGGTTGCGGACATGCCAACATTGAGCTCGTTGAAACCGGCCTCGGCCCAGATACCGTGGCCCGGAACAACATCGGGGACGCTCGTATAGCGCATGGGGTTATCGGGCAGCTCAACGGTCAGGTGGCTCAGGACGCTCGTGTAGACGCGCGGCTGCTCGTCGGGATGCACTACGCGCATGCGCTTGGGCTCAAATACCCCGTTGGACGAGTCCTCGTTACGCGCGACCAGGGTCGACCCGTCGTAGCTTGCGTTTTTACCGACCAGAATCGTTGTGCACGGCATGCGCATCCTCCTTGAGCGAAAAAATCAAACGGCAACAGTGTATCGCTTCGGCGCAGAAAGGGCGAAACCACGGCCTCGGCAGCCGCCGTGGTCAAAAAATGCCAAATATGAGTACTGTCACAAATTTAGTGGCAGCAAATTGCACTGTTCCGGGCGCCGGGAATCCTCACCTGTCCAAAAACTGAGTCTAGTAATTCCCCATACGTCCAATAAAATTGGCTCTTTAACGATATTACTTATCGCTAAAGAGCCAAAATGATCTCAAACATATGTGACTAACTTGGCAACAGTACTCATATTTGGCATTTTTTGACCACGGGGTATCTAACCAACCCCCTAAACAGCCTCCAAACGCCTATTTTACCGCGCGCTCAGCCGCCTCGATCACGTGCTTGGCGAGAATTGCTGTCGTCACGGCGCCCACGCCACCCGGCACGGGGGTGATTGCGCCAACAACCGGCTCCGCGGCATCAAAATCGACGTCGCCGACCAGCTTGCCAGCGGCTTCGTCCCAATTAATGCCAACATCGATAATCGCCTGGTCCTCGCGGACCGCATCTGCGCCAATCGTGCGCGCGCGTCCAACGGCGGCAACCACAATGTCGGCAGCACAGCACTCGGCGGCAAGATCGCGCGTATGCGTATGGCACGTCGTCACGGTTGCGTTGCGCGCCGTAAGCATGGCGGCAACGGGGCGGCCAATTACCAGTGAGCGTCCGACCACGGCAACTTTGGCGCCGTCCAGCTCAACGCCGTAATGATCCAGCAAAGCAAGCACGGCTTCAGCTGTGCAGGGGGCAAAACCCTCGCCGCGCCCCGAAAGCGTGGTGAGCAGCGAAGCCGGCGTCATGGAGTCAACGTCCTTGGAGGGATCGAGCGCTGCAGCGACGGCGTTCTCGTCAAGGCCGGCGGGCAGCGGGCGAAACATCAGACAGCCATGAACAGCCGAGTCGGCATTGATGTCCTCGATGGCCGTCAACAGCTCGTCTTGCGAAACACCGGCAGGAAGCAACACGCGACGCGCCTCGATGCCAACCTTTTCGCAGCGTTTAAGGGCGCCGCGCTCGTAGGATAGGTCGTCCTCGCGTTCACCCACACGCACGATAGCAAGCGTCGGAACAACACCGCGTTCGCGCAGCGCAGCGCAGCGGGCAGCGAGCTCCTCAGTCAAAGCGCGGGCGACGGGAGCACCCTTCAGTAGCTCAGCCATGGCTATCCCCTCTTTCTTGCAGCGTCGGAGGCGCGGCGCGCCAGCGCATCGGCGCGCGGCAACCATGTGTCGAGCAACTCATCACACGCCGTCTCGAGCTCCTCGGCGCGTGCACGATCCTTCATAGACGTGGTGTTCGCAAAGAGCGTCAAGCTCGCGCCCTGCATGGCGGCGCGGCAGAATACGGCGCCGCACGCCACATCGGACAGCAGCTGACGCGAACCCTTGTCGGCCATGTCCTCGAGCAGCGCCAGTGCGCGCCCGCAGGCATCCATAATGCGATACGGCGGCATAGCGGCCACATGCAGCGCATCCTGAATCGCAGCCGGTCGGGCCGGGTCCTCACGCGGAATACCGTACGCAGCGGACACCTGGCCGTACGCACGAACGTCCTCGGCGACCAGACCCACAAGCTCCTGCGCCAACTCGTCTGCCTGGGCAAACGCACGCGTCAGGTCATCCGCACGATCAGCAAGCGCGGGATTGGTCGCACCGTAGCGGGCAACCATTCCGCACAGCGAGGCGCCCAGCGCGCCCACAAAAGCGCTCGCGCTGCCACCACCGGGAACTGGCTCGCGCGCGGCCAGCGCCTCGGCAAAACCGCGACAGGTTTTATCCATCATCTCTTGGCTCATACGCACACGCACCTTCAAGTCATATATATCGGTCGGGCGGCCGACGCCGGCCGACCGCATCGATCACGTAATGGTGCTAAGTCTAGCCCATAAGTACGCGAGCGTCAGCGCACCTGGCCATCGCGGATTTCTATGGCACACGATAGGCCATGCCAACGCAAACATGGGACACATGGCCCACCTTTCGAGACTTCCGGACGTCAAAAACTGAGGCATATCTATAAACAAGGAACCTGTTGGGGCAACGCCCACGCACGCGCGCCCCATTAAATCAACGGGCACCTCACCCCGGGGAGGGCCGACAGCATCGGCCCTCCCCTCTTTTGCGACCGCACATATTGCCACTTGTCGGCGCAATTCCAGCTCCCAGAATGGGACACATGGCCCACCCTAGCGAGCCGTCCACGCGTACAGTAAAGGCA
>OLQU01001892.1_pt1 | contig 12929 bp, 12 predicted proteins | sample 1672271 | NCBI WGS metagenome assembly OLQU01 (sample SAMEA3136666, study PRJEB25190) | human gut metagenome | biome: human gut; feature: human-associated habitat; material: faeces | place: Austria | collected 2013 | reverse complement strand
GTATTCTTTAAAATGAAACCAGCCATGCCCATGTCAAATTCTTTTCCCATTTTCGTATGTTCAATCAAAAAATCATGTAACTTCACAAATGCTTCTTTTCCATAATAATCATCTGCATTAATAATCACATAAGGCGTATCCACAACACGCTTTGCACAAAGTACAGCCTGGCCTGTTCCCCAAGGCTTAGTACGTCCTTCAGGACATGTAAATCCTTCTGGAAGATCATTGATATCCTGGAAGACATATTCGACATCCATATAATTTTGGATACGGTTACCAATGATTTCTTTAAATTCTTCTTCAATATCCTTACGAATAATAAATACGACTTTATCAAAGCCAGCTTCCTTCGCATCATAGATTGAGTAATCCATAATGATTTCTCCATTTGGACCCATCTTAGCTAACTGTTTAATTCCACCACCAAAACGGGAACCAATTCCAGCAGCCATAATAATTAATGTTGTTTTCATATTATCCTAATACCTCCTCACATTTATCTAATACACTAGCAACAGTTGCATCCATATCATAGTATTTGTATTCACCTAAACGGCCACCAAAGATTACTTTGTTTTCTTGATCAGCTAAATCTTTATACTTAGCATATAATTCAGAATTCTTTTCATCATTTACAGGATAATATGGTTCATCACCAGGTTTCCATTCAGAACTAAATTCCCTACTAATATATGTCTTAGGTAAATCATTACCATCTTCATCTTTTCCAAATTCAAACCATTTGTGTTCAATGATACGAGTCCAAGGAGTTTCTCTATCTGTATAGTTAACAGCCGCATTCCCTTGAAAATTTGGTTTGTCTAATAATTCATTTTCAAAACGAACCGATCTATATTCAAGATATCCCAATTTGTAATCGAAGTAAGCATCAATTGGACCAGTATAAACTACTTTTTCAGCTAATTGATCCAATTCATCTTTATTTTCTAAATAATCAACATTTAATCGTACTTCAATACCCTCTAATAGATTTTCAATCATTTTTGTATATCCACCAACTGGAATACCTTGATATAATGCATTGAAATAGTTGTTATCGAATGTCAGTCTTACTGGTAATCGTTTAATAATAAATGATGGAAGATCCTTGCAATCTCTACCCCACTGTTTTTCTGTATAACCCTTAATTAATTTTTCATAAATATCACGACCAACTAAAGAAATTGCTTGTTCCTCTAAATTTGCAGGTTCCCCCTTAATTTCTTTACGCTGCTCTTCAATTTTTGCCTCAGCCTCTTCTGGTGTTACTACACCCCACATCTTATTAAATGTGTACATATTAAATGGCAAACTATATAATTCACCTTTATAATTTGCGACTGGACTATTTGTGAAACGATTGAATGTAGCATATTGATTCACATATTCCCATACTTTTTTATTATTCGTATGGAAAATATGAGCACCATATTTATGAACATTAATTCCTTCAATCTTTTCAGTATAAATATTTCCAGCAACATTTGGACGTTTATCAATTACTAAAACTTTCTTTCCTTTCTTTTTTGCCTCACACGCAAAAATGGCTCCATATAATCCAGAACCTACTACTAAATAATCATACATAATATTTCTCCTCCCTTTATGGTACAATTTTTTTTATTACTGGTATCTTTTGTAGAAGAGCTACAATAAAAGCACTCAGTATATATATTACAAGTCCACCTAAAATTCTCCACATCAAACTATATGTATTCACATTCAATAACTTTGGAATTTCCCATACTAAATAAATATGGATCAGATAAATTCCAAATGTTTTGGTTGACAACCAATTTAAATACTTATCTATTTTTTCATGTATTTCTATGTTTTGAAATAGTACAAAAAATGCCATTGTTTGAAAGAAACACGGCCAATTATATGGACCACGAAATAGTTCATTAATTTCATTTTCAACATCTGTCAGCATAGCTGTACCAATAAAATTTGAAAAGAATCCAACTATTCCTAATAAATAAATTAGTTTTCTTTGCTTTTCACTTAATTCTTTATGACTCAAATAATATCCTAGAATTGAATATAATACATAACCACTCACCATTTTTGGCACTAATTCATGATTGTAATTGATATGAATCATATTACATAAAAATGGAAGTATTCCTAAAAAAACAAAACCTAAACCAATCATATATTTAAAAACATTCATTTTATCCGTGATTTTATCTAAAATAGGAATACACATATAAACTGAAAATAATGGAATAAAAAACCAATAAATCCCAATATAATTCGTATTTAAAATATTCGATACAATCTCAGAAACTGGTTTATTAAAATAATCCCAAGTTTGATAAATATAGCAAAAATAAAGCATGCCAATAAAACTCCATGCAATAAAATGTGATTATTGTCTTTTTAATTCTCTTTTTAAAAAATTCCTTGGTTGAGTACTTTTTAGAATAATCAATTAAAGTACATCCTGTAATCATAAAGAATAGGGGCACAGCACAATAGAAGAAAGTTTCTATACATATAGCACTATACCAAGTTCTTCCCGTTGGATGCTGCCATAATATACCATTATTATGTAGCATCACAACTGCAAGAGACGCATAAACGTTTAAATATGTAATATATGATATTCTTTTACTATTCGTGCTTTACTCCTCTATTTAGCACTTTACCTATAACTTGTTTTTCTAGTTCAAGCACTAATTTTTCTTTCATAAGTATCAATATCATAAAATATATTCCAAAAAATAAAATAGCACTTATAAGTAATGTAAGAAAGAATCCAAACCCAAATGATTTAATCCATAAAGCCCCTAAACTACCAATTGCACAAGCCACTAATACACTTTTATATGGAAGATTTTTATACATATCGAACACCATATCCTTTAAGGCAAAGTATTGAACAACACATACAAAAAGCTCAGCGACAACGGTTCCAATAGCAGCTCCTGCGGCACCCATTTTAGGAATTAAAACTATATTAATAGCTAAATCAACCAAGGCCCCAACAATTTCTGAATGTAGTACTACTTTTTCATTTCCCAAAGGTATCAACATTTGAATTCCCATAATATTTGATAGCCCGATAAATAATAAAGTAGGCATAATAACTTGCATAGGGATAATGGAATTTGCAAATGAATCTCCGGATAAGAAGTAAATCCCTTCTTTAGCAAATAGTATAAAATAAAGCATTAAAGGGACAGCAATAATCCATACAAAATGTATTGCTTTCTTCGCAATAACTAAGAACTCTGCTTTTTGATTATTTTCTATGTAATAACTTGCACGAGGTAACAATACAGTTCCTAAAGAAGTTACTACACTCACTAACACACATTTAATTTTAACGGCCGCACTATAATAACCTACAGCCGTATCGTCTTTCATAAATGCTAGCATTACAGTGTCTAAATTTGTATAAATTGTCGCTGCACAAGACATCGCAAAAAATTCTAAAACAGGTTTCATATGTCTTTTGAAATTTAATTTACAGAATGGTTTTAAAGTTACATACTTTCTTAAATACATAAAGTTCAACACATAAGAGGCATAAGAAGCAATCACAGTTATACCTCCATATAAAATGTAATCTGATGGCTTGTGTACAAATGCAAGCATGGCAACTATACCGATGATTTTAAAAATCAAAGAACGAACTGTAATATAAGAATATTGTTCCAATCCCTTATATAGCCACTCAACCCCGATTGTATTTAATAAGACTGAACTTCCTGTAATAATAAATAATAGATAATCATTTCTAAACTTTGGAATAAAAAACACTGATAGAAAGAAAACAAGATAAGAAAGAGTACACATAAAAACACTGATCCACAGCAATTCCTGTACAACTTTTGAAAGTTCTTTTTTATTGTCTCTTACTTGTGCACAAGCACGAATACCATAAGTGGGAATTCCTAGTTGAGCAAACATCGTGAAATAACTCACTACAGATATCGCAAAATTTACTTTTCCAATTCCAGCTGGCTGTAAAGCCCGTGAAACATATGGAAATGTAATTAAAGGAAATATTACAGCCGACATTGTAAGAATGGCATTCATGATAAAATTGACTTTAATCGATTTTTGTTTCATTGTACACCAACCATATTATTTAGAATCTAATTGTTTTTTCTTAATATTCGCTATTAATCCATACAAGCCATAATGACTTTTTTCTAAAACCTTAACAGTTTTAAGCTCAATTACCTTTTTATATAAAGAAGGATATTGTTCTTTTATATTTTCAAAAAGACTTTTTGTTTTGTCTTTATAAACACCTGAATTTCCAAAAGATAAATAAATCATTAACTGCGTTCCTAAAAGTTTAACAAGTCTATTTTCAAAATAATTAATTTTTTCAGCAGAGATCTTGTTATCAATCATTTTTTTATAATGGTTTAAAAGCGTATTTATAACATCTTCATGCATTTTAATATTTTTACGCAAACTGTTAATGTTCATAGATTGTGTATCTAGTGACGTTCTATACATGTAAATGATTAAATCTAAAGCAACAAATGTTTGAATTTTATCTGTTGGTAAAAGTAAGTATTCAACATCCGTATAAAAACCATTATCTAATATAATGTCTTTAACTTTATCGGTTTTAAAAGTAGTGTTATGCATTTCTAATTGTATATTACTAGCAATAGAATCAAAGGACATAATTTCATTAAACTGAATATTACTCATGATTTGATTTTGTTGTTCACCTGTTTTATCATCTACACAACAAAAATGTGTACACACCATATCCACATCATGATTTTCTAAATAAAAAATATAATCTGCCATGGATTTAGAATTCACCCAGTCATCTCCATCAACCATTCTAAAATACTTTGCTTTTGCATTTTTGATTCCGACATTAACAGTTGATCCAGGCCCCTGATTTTTCTTGTGAATAAATCGAATCGAATCTGGATACTTTTCAATATATTCATACGTTATTTCTTTTGTTCTATCCGTACCACCATCATCAATAACCATGATATCTAATTTATCAATAACCGAACTCTCGACAAACGAATCCAAGCATTGGTTAATAAACTTTTCAGCATTATAAGCAGCAATTGAAATACTAAGAATTTTCTGCATTTTTAATTTCCTCCATAAACTTTCTAATATACAACCACAACATAGTAGCCATAGGTGATGTAACATAAACAATCTCTGTCATAACACAACTTACTGCCATCATACAGAAAAACACAGCAATTGGAGTACAAAATTTATTTGCATTCTGAAAAATAATTTTTCTATTCATAATCATTTTCACAACAATGTAACCAATGATTAAAATATATGATATCTCACCCAACAAACCTTGGCTTACTAATACATCAAGGAAAGTATTATGCATAGATTCAAAATCCTGATGATTGTTATTAATGATATACGTAGTAGGTAAATTATCCTTTGTATATTTAATTACATTATTATGAGTGATTCCAAACAATGGCTTTGTTTTGAAAATTTCAATCGCACTCTTCCAAATGTCAAATCGTCTATTTGAAATATCGGATTTATATTCATTGGATCTTCCAACATTATTTTCCTGAGTTGTATTTGAAGCCTCGTTTGATTGTTCTTCCGTAGTCTCATTATTTGTTTGAGTGTTTGTCCCTTGTTCTTCCTTTGTATCAACACCATTTAAATTTTGATTAATGTCAAAATTAGTAAATGAATTATCCTCTACGGTATGAACTGCAATATGCGTAATCCCTTGTGCTTGTAAATAATTGAATAAAGATTTAGATCCTAAATTAGCTCCAACGGTCAATATTACCATCACTAACACTTTACAAAATTGAACCATAAATTTTTTTGATTTATACATGTATAGCAGTAACCAAAAAAACAAACCAGCAGCTAGTCCTAACAAGCCTGTACGTGAATCACTAAATACAATATAGAAAAAAGATAAAACAAGACTGATAATCGCAAATAGTTTCATTCCTTTATTTTTAGATTTAATAAACAATTCTAGTGATACTAGAATTGCGATTGCACACATTGTAGCTCCAATGTTTGCATCCCAATAAACACCATATAATCTACCCCAAACGAAGCCTAAATAATATACAGGTGCCGATTGAGATACTTTAGGAAGTACAAAGCTCCAAGTTCCAGTAAACATCGTATAGAAAGAAGCAGCATTTAAAACAAGGACACCTATAAGATAAGCAATCATTATAACTAATAAATGTTTACTAGTATCCTCATGCATACTTTCATTTAAATAAACAATAAACACTAACATAGTGAACCATACTAAAGTTCTTACATTATCATAATAGCCATATTTAAAATTTAAAACTATTGAAATTGCATATGTAACAATAAACAATAATAAAAAGCCTAATAATTTATCCTTCTTATACTTTTTTATACAAAACAAATTATGTAAACAAACAAAAAAACCAAGAATTAATGTTGGCCATAAACAATATGATATAATCTTCTTACCAAATGTAAAAGAACAAGCCTGTAAAAAGCCAACTAATAACATCCCAATTACACTAATTAACTCTAAGTTTTTCCATATATTACTTTTGTTTAACTTTGACTCCATCAGATCACTCCTTCATTCTTTTAAAGTAACTCAAAAACATTTAACACATTTTGCTTTTGCGCATCCAAACTAAAACATTCAATCATTTCATTTGATACTGTATTTCTTCCTAAATCAGCAACTATGATTTTTGATACCCATTCCTCTTTGTTTAATGGAATATATAAAGTGCTGTCAAATAATTTAACTTCCTTTGTTATGTTTTCGCTCATAAAAACAGATAATCCGTTATATTGCGCTTCAATAGCCACAATTGGCAATCCCTCAAAAAATGACGGTAACAAAAAAACATCCATTGCATTATAAAAATCATGCACATTGTCTACCAAACCAGTAAAAACAACTTTTTCTTCTAATTTATATTGTTTTACCAGTTCTTTACACTTGGATTGTTCAGGACCATCCCCTATTAATAACAACTTATATGTATCAGGCAATGAATGAATAACTTCTATCAAAAACGAAGTATTTTTTGCGTAAGAAAAATTGGATACATGACCTAAAATTTTATAGCCATTTAAATCATACTTGTTCTTTAATTCAATTTGCTTATCTTTATTAAATTTAAATCGAGGATAATCAACTGCATTATAAATCGTCTTAAAGTCTTGATTAAACATCCATTCTCCAGCTACCTCAGAGCACGCTAATCTATCAGTAGACCACTTAGACAACTTATTTTTAAACAATTTATGTATACATGTTCTAATATTTCTTACAATACCATTTGTACCACCACTTTGAGAATTATGAGAATGAACAATCACCTTTGACACATTAGCTTTATAACTTGAATATATACCGACACAATTGAATGCTTCACTAATATTAAAATAACAAGTGTCATATTGTTCATCTATTAATATTTGTCGCATTTCTTTATATTGTTTTAAAGGATGTTTTAAATTATGTACAACAAACAATCTTGAATTATATTTTCTTAGATTTTGTTCTAATTCACTGTTATAGTGATATGAAATAAAATCCATTTGAATGTTTATATCTTGTAAATAATTCAACATCGTCATTAGATATCTATCAATACCATTAAACTTCCCATCAATTAAGTAACCTACTAATATTTTCATTTTGTACCTCTAAAATTCAAATACAATGTCCAAATACATTTATATGCAGGAAATCCTAAATCCAATAAATAAAAGGCCATTCTATCTCTTTTAGGCGTCTTTTTATTTGAAAGTACACTTTTTTTATTCTTTTTAATATATTCAATTAAACCTTGTTTAATATCATCGTACTCTGTACAATTTAACATCTGATTTAATGTACTAAATCGTGCATATACTTGTCTTCTTAAAACCGCATCTTTTAAATCTGGATATACACTTAATACATCCTTAGCCATCTTGTCAGTCGTATCTAACATATCCAATTTATTCAATTTAAAAGTACTATTTACAATAGAATTATTATGGAAAATATAGTTATATTTTGATTCATATCCCAACCCAATATTTTCACATTGTAACATTAGAGAATAAGTTGTCCCAATATCTTCAAAAATTTTACCTTTTGGATATTTAACTGTATTAAATAATGATTTGTGATATAGCTTAGCCCATGCCGAAGTATCTACAACATCATGATAAAGCATTCTTTCAATACAGCTTTTATTGTCAATTAAAGCATCCCCGTTTTGACCATTTTCTTTAATCTTTCCATTATCATAAATCACGCGATGCTGGCAAATTGACATTTTAACATTATATTTCACTATTAGATTGTATAAATATTCAATGTAGTCTTGATCTACAAAATCATCTGGATCAATACAAGTAATGTATTCTCCTTTTGCTCTTTCGATACCATAATTTCTCGCATCTGAAAGCCCACCATTTACCTTATGATATACAACTACTCGATTATCTTTTTGTATATAACTGTCACATAATTCCGCACATTCTTTTTTTGATCCATCATCCACCAACACAAATTCAATATTGTCATATGTTTGACAAAAAAGCGAATCCATGCATTTTGGTAAATATGCTTCAATATTATAAACTGGCAAAATTACAGATATTAAAGGTTCCATATTTAAAAGCTCCCCTCATATCTTTTTCCTAAAAATTTAGCCTTCAAGAATGCAGAACCTTTTTTAAACCAGTTAATATCTTCTATATGAATACAACCTAATTCTTTCACTTGAGAAGATTTGATTCTTCCATTTTGAATTTGTTGGTTTAACCATACATTAAAAATAATCTCACTTACACGACCATAAAAACGTCCTTGAAAGCTCGACAATTCCGGCATACTTAAACGATCTTTTAATTCAAATAAAATATCAAAAAGCCAAGTACAATATTCATTGACTAACTCTTTTTCCATAATCATCATATTAAACATGTAACCATATCTTTGTTTCATGACCTTGTTATAGCTATCCAAATATTCTGGATATTTCTCTTTAATAATGTCTTCTGTTACATCTAATTGTTCAACATAATGTGTATGTTCATAGTGACTATAAAGAGTTTCAATATAATATTTTCGCTTTTTTGGTACAAACACTTTGATTTGAGATAAATATGGTTTAACCTGTTCATATGTTAAAACACTGTCCCATTTGTCATTCTTCTTTTTTAGTGAAAAATGTCTACGATAATGTGCCAACCCAATATAATCAGCATCTAAATTTTTCCAAGCCCAGTATAAGCCAGTTAATTCACAAAAACTAGGATTTAAAGAAGAAATATTCTCTCCTGTATTATCCTTTGTGTATCCTAAATCTTTTTTCCCTTCAGCGCCTACATGAACAGGAATATACATTTCATCTTTAGGCATTCTATATTGCTTATGCGTAGCAATGATTATTTTTACACTTTTTGACATAATATCCTTTCCCTATAAACTAAAAAGAAATATCGAACTTAATTAACCTATAACACCCAACATTTCTTGTAAGTAACTCAAACAATACAATTCCTATTTTTTCATTGTTTTAGAAAAAAATGGCTCTTTGAATACAATTTTCCCACCCCATAGAAATCAATCTATACTAGAAAACTATATTCAAACAATTCTTATCAGTCATCCAAACGTAATAACTCTTATTCTGCTTTTTTTACAGTAAATCCAACCATTATATCTCTATGCATAAATTCGACATCTAGATAAGCTACATTCCAATAGAAATCAACTCTTTTAATATCATTCATACATTTTATTAAAGGTCTTTTAGAAGGCATAGATCTACCATTTATTCTTGTACCATAACTCATCCTAAAAATATAAGAATCATCTAAAAAATCATTTAGAAATTCAATTTCTTTTTCCATCAAGCAAGAAACATCATCTCTTTTTAATTCTTTAATAACCCCTATATTTTGTTCATATAAATATAAAAGAAACTCATCAAATTCAAACTGATTCATTTCCGTTTTTACAAACACATAACCAGGAAACATCAAATCCAATACATATTCTGTACTGTCTCTTCGATACATTTTCATCTTAGGAACAAATGCCACAATATTTTTTTCTTATTTAGTAACGAAACCAATCTTTCACATAATTGTGTCTGAACAAATAAAACATAATAATTCATACACTTTATAACCAGAAGACATTTTCTTTAATAAATAAAAGCGTAAAACCCCTTGTTTTACGCTCATAATTCTACCATATATTCAAAATCGTGGCAAATCTTCACAATATCGTTGAAATTATCGACATTTCATTTTCCATATTAATAATCTAATAGCATTTTTTCAAACCGTCTTTTTACTTCTTATAAAATCGATTATTAGTATCACCAGGAGCCTTTTGTCCTTTTGGAACTAAACAAATCTGAATTGCCTCTAAACGCCTACTATAGCCTTCACTACCAGAATTTTGCCCATTTTTGGCCCAACCTAGCCAGCCAAAATTCTGACAATGCACTCTATAATAAACATCATATTCATTGGCAACCTGTCCAGTTAACTTAATCTGTATTGCTTCTAATCGTTTTGATTGTCCTGAAGTTCCAGACATCGCATCATTTGACTTCCAATCTTGCCAACCATAGCTCTGTACATGCGTTCTATAAACAACATTTCCATTCAATGAAGGAGACAATTTAATGTTTATACCTTCCAAACGCTTAGACTGTCCTGACGTACCACTCTGTTGACCATCATATACATAACCTTGCCAACCATAATCTTGAACATGTGTCCTATAAGAAATACTCTTACGTACAAAGGCATTATTTGTAGTTCCTGGTGCATTACCGCCTTTTTTAACCAAACAAATTTCAATACCCTCTAAACGCTTAGAAAAACCTTCACTACCAGAAGCTTCTCCATTCTTGGCCCAGCCAAGCCAACCATAACTTTGACAATGTACACGATAATATATATCATATTTATTCGCAATTTCTCCAGTCAACCTAATTCGAATGGCCTCTAATCTTTTTGATTGCCCTGAAGTTCCAGACATTGCACCATTTGACTTCCAATCTTGCCATCCAATGGATTGTACATGCGTTTGATACTCAATACTACCATTTAACTTTGAGGATACCTGAATTATAATACCCTCTAAACGCTTAGATTGACCAGAAGTACCACTCATCTATCCATCTTGTACAAAATCCTGCCATCCAATACTTTGCACATGAGTTCTATACATAACAGAAGCTCTATCATCTACAAGCTTAGCAATACTTTCATCATTTGTCGTTCCACATTTATTACAAGTATAACGCTTAACACCAGTTTCACTATATGTCGCATTCTTTATAACTACACCTGAATCCCAAGCATGACTTGTCTTTTGAATAACAGTGACATCCTTCTTAGAATCACAACGAGTGCAATGATGAGATTTACTTCCTTCTTGTTGACAAGTTGCTTCTTGATCTATTGTCCACTCTTTTGAGTAATCATGATCTAAAGCTTTAATTGATTCTGTCTTAGTTGTTTGGCAATTTTTGCATGTATAGGTTTTGATTCCCTCTTTTTCACATGTTGGTTCTATTGTAACTTTACCCTCATCCCATTTATGTTCTGTACAAGGACCTGTAAAATCAAATTGAGCACCATTTGTCTTTGCAACTAGATCAACCTTTTTACCATTCACATACCAATCTGTTGTATTGATAACATAGGCAATTATTCCATTTTGAATTCCATAAATACTTGGTGGGTATGCAGCATTGTCTGCAGTAATAGAAAATTGTGTCTTTCCTGCATTCAAGTTTTCTTGAATTCTGTCTTTATATGATGCAACCCATTGTGCAGCTTCTCCACTTTTTACAAAGTAGTTATTTGCTAAGCTTGTAGAACGAGTCGCATATCCTGCTGCAGTATAAATTTTTGCATGTCCTGGATGAGCTATTGACATTAACTCGTCAGTTAATCCAAAATACAATCTTCTTTCATCAAAATTGTACCAATCATCCTTCGAATCATCCCACGTACAATCGACTTGATACCATTCTCCATTAATCTTAAATGCATTCCAAGTATGTCCATCATATGTATCACGTGTTTCTGCATTTTCAATTCCCGCAGCCGTTAATAATTTAGAATACGCACTCTCATATGACTGACAAGTACCTAGTCCTCTTGTTAGTGCACTTTCTGCACTAGACCATTTTAATGATTTATCATAATCCAATTGATTTAATAACCAATCGTGTAACCATAATGCCTTCGCATAATCCGAACCATCCGTTTCAGCATTACATTGTGCTACGGCAGATTGAACAATCGAATTTACACTTGGATAATTTGGACTTGATACTTGAATAAAAGTATTTGTACGCAAATAATTCATATTCGCTGTGTTGTCCATTACATAAAAACGGAAATTATATGTTCCACTTGCCATCATAGTAAATGTATAATCATGAGAACTACACTCTTCAGTATAACTCAACCATTCCCCACGACTAGGATCTGCTACGCTTTCATACGATAATACATCAGGATCTGTGTAGCTTGGTGCTTCCATTCTAAATTTGTAATTTCCACTTCCTCCAGTCGCAGATACATGGAACGTAGTTTCTTGTCCTAATACTGGATCATTCCACTCTACTTTTAATGTAACTCCACCTGAACTTGCTTCGTCCGAATGTGCATACTGACTTTCTTCAGCATGAATAATTGTGGCATTACTAATCAATAGAACAAATGCCAAAAATGTTGAAATTAATCTTTTCCCTACCCTTTTCATATTTATTCTCCATTTTAGTTTAATCTAACTAATTTTAGTTTACGGGTTCAAAAAACATGTGTCAACAAAAAAAGAGTCCAGAATCAAATCTGAACTCAAATCTCTATTTACTCAATAAATTTACGGTAGTTCGACAGTTGTAAAATCGTAAATATTCCAAATGTCGCTTATGTAGCGC
>OLQU01001882.1_pt1 | contig 12982 bp, 12 predicted proteins | sample 1672271 | NCBI WGS metagenome assembly OLQU01 (sample SAMEA3136666, study PRJEB25190) | human gut metagenome | biome: human gut; feature: human-associated habitat; material: faeces | place: Austria | collected 2013 | reverse complement strand
AGTCATCAGGTTTTTATTCGGCTTAGCGAAAAAGGTCCTTTTGGCCAATTCTTTTGCTCAGATTGCAGACTCTATTTTTGCACAAACTTCAGACCAGTTATCGACAAGTGCCGCCTGGCTGGGTATTGCCGCATATACTTTGCAGATTTATTTTGATTTTTCGGGTTATTCTGATATGGCTATTGGCCTAGGACGCATTTTTGGATTTCATTTCTTAGAAAATTTTAATTATCCCTATGTTGCAATCTCTATCAAAGACTTTTGGCGCAGATGGCATATCTCTTTGAGCACCTGGTTTCGAGACTATGTCTATATTCCACTGGGGGGAAACAGGGGGTCGAAAGGAAAGCATCTCCGAAATCTTCTCATTGTATGGGGATTGACCGGTTTTTGGCATGGTGCCGCGTGGACTTACCTTTTGTGGGGAATATATTATGCAGTGCTTTTGATTGGAGAGCGCTACATATGGGGGAAGATACTGGAAAAACTTCCCAAGATAGTACAACATGTTTATGCGTTGTTTTTTATCTTAATTGGCTGGTTAATTTTTCGAGCGGTGGATATAAATCAGCTCTTTACATTCCTTACAATTTTGTGTGGTGCGGCTGGTACGGGTGTTTGGGATCATCAGACGACATACTTTTTATTGGAGTTTCGTTGGGAATGGATCTTTGGTGTGATTGCGTCTTTACCGCTTAAACAGTATATTCAGCGCTTTATTGATAAAAATGAACATCAATTAATAGGAGATTTCTTAGTAAACTGGGGGAAACCCTTTTTTGCGCTGATCCTTGGTGGATTATCTGTCTTGTCTTTGACTAGCACAGGATACAATCCATTTATCTATTTTCAATTTTAAGGAGGGGAAATAATGAAAAAGATGCCAAGGATTCTTTTTGTGGGGATATTTCTTTTCGCACTCTTCGCCTTTCCTATATTGACACTTTTAAAACCACAAGCTCAGGTTTCTTTATATGAGCAGAGAACATTGGCATCTATTCCAACAATTTCAAAACAAAAGGTATGGGATGGCACCTACTTTAATGAGTGGGAGACAACTCTATCCGATCATATTTTGTTACGTAATACCATGCTAAAATTTTATACAAAAGGTAGTTTGCTGTTAGGGAGGCCAGTTGTTAACGATGTGGTAATACAGAAGGAGAAACTTCTTACTTTCTATGGTTATTCCTATTGGAATTTAGATTATCTTTCAGATCAAGCAAAAACGGTAGTTCAAAGTTATGGGAAATTGAATGATGTAGTAAATTCTTATGGAGGGTATTTCCTTTATGTTGGAGTGCCCCAGCAGTCTACATATTTCTCAGAATACTATCCGAAATATATGGATAGTCGACAGTGGCATACAACGGCGATTCGTACAGAGTTCTCTGCTGCAATGGAAGAGGCAGGCATTCCTTTCCTAAATATGACAGAGTTATATAAAGAAGAAGGAAATCCTGATGAATACTATTTTAATACGGATCATCATTATACCTATGCTGGTGCCTATGAGACCTATAAAGCTATTATTGAAAGAATAAACGCGGAGACATATTGGGAAATCCCGAAGATGGAGAAGAATGATCTAATATGGAAACAGCTTTTGAATCCATTTTTGGGGAGTTCTAATCGAAAGCTATATGCATTGTATCCCACAGAAGATAGGATAGAAATTGCTTATCCGAAAGAAGAAATCCCGTTTTCTAGAACAGATAATGGAGTACCTACCTCTGCACAAGTCTATTCCCTGCCAGAAAATGACAAAACAACGGTAGATTACAACGTCTATATGGGCGGGGATATAGGAGAGACGATCATTGAAACCAATCGACCGTCGCTGAAAAAAGCTTTAATTGTGGGAGACTCTTTCACGAACCCGCTAGAAACACTATTATGGATGAGTTTTGATGAAACTCGGAGCTTGGATTATAGACATTATAGTGAAAAAAACTTGTTGGATTATATTAAAGAATACCAACCGGACGTAGTTATTACTGTACGGGATGAGAGTGTATACCTCACACAAGAAGGGAATGGAGCTATTTCTTAAGTATCTGTTATTATGGATTTAGGTGCAAACCTCTGCCCCTGTCAAGGGGCACTGGACGGATTTTAAAGGTTTTGCACCCCTGATGGTATTCAGTTCCATTCTGTGCCATATAAGCTAGGCGGCTCTGAAGCACAAGCCTATTTTTTGGAAAGACCCCTTCTTCCCGTAGAGGAAGAAGGGGCCTTTCTGTTGGCAGTCTCACGTTTGCCCCACCCGGGCCCGCAGCACCTGCCGCACCTTCTCCAGGTCCTCCTCGCAGAGCAGGGGCAAGGTGGCTGCCAGTTCCTTCGGGGGCAGGTCCCACCACCGGAAGGCCAGGAGCAGCTGGGTGAGCTCCGGGTCAAACCGGGGCTTCAGGGGCCGGGCGGGGTTGCCCCCGGCCAGGGTGTAGGGGGGCACGTCTCGGGTGACCACGGAGTAGGCGGCCACGATGGCCCCGTCCCCAATGGTCACCCCGGGGAGGATCACGCTCTCCCGGCCGATCCACACGTCGTTGCCCACCACGATGTCCCCCTTCCGGGGAAGCTGGTCCAGGTGGGGCGGGGTGTTCTCCGCCCACACCCCGCCGAAGACGTGGAAGGGGTAGGTGGTGACGCTGCTGATCCGGTGGTTGGCGGGGCCCATGATGAACTTTGTCCCCGCGGCGATGGCGCAGAACTTGCCGATGATCAGCTGGTCCCCAAACGCGGGGTAGTTGAAGAGGACGTTGCGCTGCTGAAACTCCGTGGGGTGTTCCAGGTCGTCGTAATAGGTGTAGTCCCCCACGTGGATGTTGGGGGCGGTAATGACGTTTTTCAGGAAACAGGACGTCTTGTATTCGTTGGGAAAGACCGTGTTGGGGTCTGGAATGTCAAACATGTTTTGATCCTCCTAGGTGTTGTGGGATGGGCATCACTTCCTTTCTGTGGGATTTGCTGTGGCTACGGCCTTCTTGGTGCGTAGATATTGCATGGAATCCTCACTCCTTGAGAAAATGAAAGTCGCAGCAGGGGGCCCCGCTGGCCAGGGTGCCGGTTCGGTGGAAGGTGATCTTAGGGGCCAGGCCGGCGAAGGCGATGTCGTCATTCTCGCAGTATAGGGGGCACAGCTCCGGGCAGCCCAGGGCCTGGGTGACGGTTTGGTAGAGGCAGGTGTGGAGGTTGAAATGGATCTCCTTCCCGTCGCAGCGGACCCACTGGGTCTCCCACCCTTCTGGGGGGAAGTGCTTGGCCATGTGTTTCTTGACCCCTAGGCGGTACCAGGTGTAGGCAAAGGGGAGCCGGGCCAGGGAGGCCATTTCTGCCTTCTTTTCCTGGGCGGCCTGGCGGGTCTCCTGGCGGACCAGGTCCAGGGCGGCGGCCTGGTCCATCCCCCGGGCCCGGAGGGTTTGGTAGAAGGCCAGGGGCGGCAGGAGCTTCCGGGCCAGGTGGTCCCGGATGGCGGGGCTGCCCCGGTCGTCGGCTTGGGCCAAAAGGGCCTGGAACCGGGCCTCGGTCTGCTGGTAAAGGGTGTCCCCCTCGGTGGGGCCAAAGGCCTGGCGGCAGTCCTGGGCCAGGAAGGGGAGGGTGGTTTCCTTAAGGGTCATGGCGGTCGCCTCCGTTCATCAGGTCAAAGACGTGCTTGGCGTGGGCCTCCAGCACGTCGGCTTTGGTCACGGCGATACCCCACTTCTTGTCCCCCAGGACGATAAGGGTGTCCCCCGGTTGGATGTGAAAGACCTCTCGGGCCTCCTTGGGGATGACGATCTGTCCCCGTTCCCCCACTTTTACGGTGCCGAAGAGGTAGTGGCCGTCTGGAATCTGCATGGGAACCTCCTTTGTTGCGGTAGTATGAATTTCATATTTATATGAATTATAGATCAAAACTCTGCCCCCGTCAAGGGGGCAGAGTTTCCGTTGCCGGATAGATCATCGTCCAAAGGTCCGCTTCAATGCGTTTTCCACCACCGCTACAGACAGCAGCAGCACCACCAGCTGTACTACCATCACCATGGCGCCGAAGAGGCCCACGGTGCCGGTGTCCCGCCCCCATACCAGGAGCATCAGTCCCACCGTCACTGGCAGCAGCACCAGGCCCCAACGGAACCAGAGTTTGCCGCAGGCATGGTGGGCAAAGTCCCATGCCTCTTGACTGGCCATGGACCGGCGGGTGCGGTAGCCAAAAACCGCGTTGATCTCCCCGGGGCAGTGCTGGAAGAGTTTGCCGAACACCACCATGATCAGGGGGAGCAGAAAGTCCATCACCAGCATGAAGATCCAAAATCCTTTTTCCATAAGACGTGTCCTTTCTGCAAGGGTTGGTTCTAGGATACCACGGTGCGCACCTTGGCTCAAAGGGAGCCTTGTGGGAATGTCCCAAACCGCCTCATAATATAACTTTAAAATTATGATATAATAAGCTGAACTAACCTCTTGACGGGGTAGGGAAAGGGTGATAAAATGTACACGGTAAACCATACAGCAACCGTACATCAGGAGGACCTTCCCATGAAGTCCATCATCGCCAGCCACAACCAGTTCGCCTTTACCTACTATTACTTTATGACCTCCAAGGGAATAGGGTAATGGCAATTTGTGCTGGATAATATTCATGGGGTCTTTCCGAAATGAAGATCACCCACGCCACACAGATTTCCATCTGTGTGGCGTTTTTATTTTGCAAGCGCCGTCCAGAAGGGCGGCGTGAGGCAAACCGAGAAAGGAGTTATGTCGTATGATCGCAGTCTTAAAGCCCGGCGCTTCGCCGGAACGCACCCAGCACCTCATCCACTGGCTGGAGGAGCAGAATTTAGGGGTCCACGTCTCCAAGGGGGAGTACCAGACCGTCCTGGGCCTCATCGGCAACACCGCCAAGGTGGACATGGAGATGATTCAGAGCCTGGACATTGTGGAGTCCGTCACCCGGGTGTCCGACCCCTTTAAGGCCGTCAACCGGAAGTTCCACCCCGAGGATTCCGTCATCCAGGCCGGCCCGGCCGCCATCGGCGGGGGGCACTTTGCCCTCATCGCCGGCCCCTGCTCCGTGGAGACCGAGGAGCAGATCACCTTCGTGGCCCAGGAGGTGAAGAAGGCCGGGGCGGCCTTCCTCCGGGGGGGCGCCTTCAAGCCCCGTACCTCCCCCTACGACTTCCAGGGCCTGGGGGCCGAGGGCATCCGCCTGCTCCTGGAGGCCAAGAAGGCCACCGGCCTGCCCATCGTCACCGAGCTCATGGACATCCGCAACCTGGACCTCTTTGAGGAGGTGGATGTGATCCAAGTGGGGGCCCGGAACACCCAGAACTTCGACATGCTCAAGGAGCTGGGCAAGACCAACAAGCCCATCCTCCTCAAGCGGGGCCTGGCGGGGACCATCAAGGAGCTCCTCATGAGCGCGGAGTACATCATGGCCAACGGCAACGAGAACGTGATCCTCTGCGAGCGGGGCATCCGCACCTATGAGTCCACCTACACCCGGAACACCCTGGACCTGTCGGTGGTGCCCGTCCTGAAGGGGCTGACCCACCTGCCGGTGGTGGTGGACCCCAGCCACGGCACCGGCCACGCCTACCTGGTGGAGCCCATGGCCATGGCCGCCGCCGCCGCCGGGGCGGACGGGATCATGATTGAGGTCCACAACGATCCCCCCCACGCCCTGTGTGACGGGGCCCAGTCCCTCACCCCGGAGCAGTTTGCCCAGACCGCCCGGAGAATCTTCCGGATTCGGGAGGCGATGCAGGAATGACCGTCGGCATCATCGGCTTAGGGCTCATCGGCGGGTCCCTGGCCAAGGCCTATCGTCGGGACCCCTCTGTCACCGTCCTGGGGTGGGACAAAGACCCCTCCATCACGGAGTTTGCCCAGATCGCCCAGGCCATCCACGCGCCCCTCACCGAGGCGCGGCTGAGGGAGCTGGACCTCCTCCTCCTGGCCATCTATCCCGAGGCGGTGGTGGAGCACATGGAGCGGCTGGCGCCCAAGATCGCGCCCCACACCATGGTCATCGACTGCGCCGGCACCAAGGAGAAGGTGTGCCAGAAGGTCTTCCCCCTGGCGGAAGAGTATGGCTTCCCCTTCCTGGGGGGCCACCCCATGGCGGGGACCCACTTCTCCGGCTTTAAGTACAGCCGGGCCGACCTCTTTGACGGGGCCCCCATGGTCCTGGTGCCCCCGGCCTTTGATGACATCCGCCTGCTGGACCGGGCGAAAAAGCTCCTGGAGCCGGTGGGCTTTGGGCGGATCTCCATCACCACGGCGGAGAAGCACGACCAGCGCATCGCCTTCACCTCCCAGATGGCCCACGTGATCTCCAACGCCTACATCAAAAGCTCCACCGCCCGGGAGCACGACGGCTTCTCCGCCGGCAGCTACAAGGACCTGACCCGGGTGGCCTGGCTCAACCCCTCCATGTGGGCCGAGCTTTTTTTGGAAAACCGGGGCAACATGCTCTTCGAGCTGGACACCCTCATCGCCGCCCTGGACCAGTACCGCAAGGCCATCCGGGAAAACGATTTTGACACCCTCTGCCGCCTGCTGGACGAGGGGCGGAAGATCAAAGAGGAGGTGGACGGGAAATGACCACCGTGACGGTGCGCGCATCCCAGACCTATGACGTGACCATCGGCCGGGGCCTGCTGGCCACCGTGGGCCGGACCGCTGCCGCCTGCTTCCGGGGCCGGACGGCGGCCATCGTCTCCGACACCAACGTGGCCCCCCGCTACCTGGAGGCCGTGGCCGACAGCCTGAAAGGGGAGGGCTTCCGGGTCTGCTCCTTCGTCTTTCCCGCCGGGGAGGAGCACAAGAACGGGAGCACCTATCTGAACCTGTTGGAGTTTCTGGCCCAGGAGCACATCACCCGGGCCGACGGCCTCATCGCCCTGGGGGGCGGCGTGGTGGGGGACCTCACCGGGTTTGCCGCCGCCACCTACCTCCGAGGGATTGCCTTCCTCCAGCTGCCCACCACCCTGTTGGCGGCGGTGGACGCCTCCGTGGGGGGCAAGACCGCCATCGACCTGGAACACGGCAAGAACCTGGCGGGGGCCTTCTACCAGCCCCGGGCCGTCCTCTGCGACCTGGACACCCTGGACACCCTCCCCGAGGCCGACTTTGCCGACGGCTGCGCCGAGGTCATCAAGTACGGCATGATCGGGGACGCCGGCCTGCTGAACACCCTGGAGACCATCGACCTCCGGGCCGACCCGGAGGGGGTCACCGCCCGGTGCATCGCCCACAAGCGGGACCTGGTGGAGCAGGACGAGTTTGACACCGGGGCCCGGCAGCTGCTGAACCTGGGCCACACCATCGGCCACGGGGTGGAGGCCTGCAGCGGCTACCAGACCTCCCACGGCAAGGCGGTGGCCATCGGCATGACCCTGGTGACCCGGGGGGCGGTGGCCGCCGGCCTGTGTCCCCCGGAGGTCCTGCCCCGGCTGGAAGCCTTGCTGGCCCGGTACCACCTGCCCACCGCCACCGACTACGCCGCCGCCGACCTCTACGAAAAGACCCTCTCCGACAAGAAGCGGGCGGGGGACACCCTCTCCCTGGTGGTCCCCACCGCCTGGGGGAAGAGTGTGCTCCACCCCCTCCCCGTGGACCAGCTGCTGACCTGGATCGAAAGGGGGCTGGGGCAATGACCGTCACCCTTCTCCCCGGCCCTGCCCAGGGGACGTTGGCCGCCATCCCCTCCAAGTCGGCGGCCCACCGGCTGCTGATCTGCGCCGCTTTGGGGGACCGCCCGGTCCGGGTGGTCTGCCCCCAGACCTCCCAAGACATTGAGGCCACCGTCCGGTGCCTGGCCGGCCTGGGGGCGTCCATCCGCCCCTGGGACCAGGGGTACGACGTGACCCCGCTGGACCGGGCCCAGACCGCTGGCCCCTGTGACTTAGACTGCGGGGAGAGCGGCTCCACCCTCCGCTTCCTCCTGCCGGTGGCGGGGGCCCTGGGGGCCCAGGCCACCTTCCACCTGGCCGGCCGCCTGGCCCAGCGCCCCCTGGGGCCCCTGACGGAGCAGCTGGAGGCGGGGGGGTGCACAGTGGACCTCCGCCCCCAGGAAAACCGGCTGACCATCCAGGGCCAGCTCCAGCCGGGGGACTATACTTTGCCGGGGGACGTGTCCTCCCAGTTTATCTCCGGGATGCTCTTTGCCCTGCCCCTGCTGGAGGGGGAGAGCACCCTCACCGTCACCGGCCCCCGGGAGTCCGTGGGCTATGTGGACCTCACCCTCCGGGCCCTGGCCCAGTTCGGGGTGGTTCCGGCGCCTGAGGAATCGGGCTGGCGGATGGCCCCCCAGGTGGAGGGGGACTGGTCCAACGCCGCCCCCTGGCTGTGCCTGGGGGCGTTGGGGGGAGAGAGCGTCACCGTGAAGGGGATGGACCCCGCCTCCCTCCAGGGGGACAAGGCCGTCTGTGACGTGCTGGCCCAGATGGGGGCCCGGCTCCACATCACTGGGGACCGGGTGACCGCCTTCCGCGGCCCCCTTCGCCCCACCCAGATCGACGCCCGGGACATCCCCGACCTGGTCCCGGTTCTGGCCGCCGTGGCCGCCGCCATTCCCGGCACCACCACCATCACCGGGGCGGCCCGGCTGCGGCTGAAGGAGTCTGACCGGCTGGCCACCACCGCCCACACCCTCCGGGCCCTGGGGGCCCAGGTGGAGGAGCGGGAGGATGGCCTGGTGATCCAGGGCCGCTATCCCCTCCGCGGGGGCACCGTGGACGCCGCCGGGGACCACCGGATTGCCATGGCCGCCGCCGTGGCCGCCGTGGCCTGCGAGGCCCCGGTGACCATCACCGGCGCCCAGGCGGTGGACAAATCCTACCCCGCCTTTTGGCGGGACCTGGCCGCCCTGGGCAAGGGGGTGGAAGGGGCAGATGCCCCTTGACGGATGGCCCCGGATCTTTCATAATAATGAGGACAATACCATGAGCAGTATTTATTACGGTCAGCTGACCGTTTCCCTTTTCGGCCAGTCCCACGCCCCGGGCATCGGGGTGACGATAGACGGCCTGCCCGCCGGGGAGGCCATCGACCTGGAGGAACTCCAGGCCTTCCTCAACCGCCGGGCCCCGGGCCGGGGCCCCTGGGCCACCACCCGGAAGGAGGAGGACCGGCCGGAGATCCTCTCCGGCCTGGCGGGGGGGTACACCTGCGGGGCGCCCCTGGCGGCCCTCATCCGCAACACCAACACCCGGTCGGGGGACTATGACAACCTCCGGGACATCCCCCGCCCTGGCCACGCCGACTACACCGCCCAGGTGAAGTACGGGGGCTTTCAGGACGTGGCGGGGGGCGGCCACTTCTCCGGCCGGCTCACCGCCCCCCTGTGCATCGCCGGGGGCATCTGCAAGCAGATCCTGGCCCGGAAGGGGATCTATGTGGGGGCCCACATTGCCGCCGTGGGGGGTATCCCCGACCAGGGCTATGACCCCGTGAACCTGGACCGGGAGACCCTCCTGGCCCCGGGAGGGCGGGACTTTCCTGTCCTGGACCCGGCCGCCGGGGCAAGGATGCAGGGGGCCATCGCCCAGGCCAAGGAGGATTTGGACTCCCTGGGCGGCCTGGTGGAGTGCGCCGTCATCGGCCTGCCCGCCGGCCTGGGGGACCCCATGCTGGACGGGATGGAAAACCGCATCGCCCGGCTGGCCTTCGCCATCCCCGCGGTGAAGGGGGTGGCCTTCGGCGCCGGCTTTGCCGTGGCCGACCGCCGGGGCAGCCAGAACAACGACCCCTTCTACTTCGACGAGGCCGGCCAGGTGCGCACCCGCACCAACCACGCCGGGGGGATTCTGGGGGGCATCACCAACGGCATGCCCCTGGTCTTCCAGGCGGCGGTGAAGCCCACCCCCTCCATCGGCCAGCCCCAGGAGAGCGTGTCCCTGTCCCGGGGGGAGAATACCACCTTAGTGATCCGCGGCCGCCACGACCCCTGCATCGTCCCCCGGGCGGTGCCCTGCTTGGAGGCAGCGGCGGCCATTGCCGTATACGACGCATGGCTAGAACAGCAGAAAAGGAGCAACGCGAAATGAACTTAGAGGAACTGAGAGCGAAAATCGACGGCATTGACGACACCCTGGTCCAGGCCTTCCTCCAGCGGATGGAGGTGGTGGCCCAGGTGGCCCAGGAGAAGAAGGCCCAGGGCCTGCCCACCCTGGACCCCGCCCGGGAGCGGGAGAAGCTGGCGGACATTGCCGCCAAACTCCCCCCGGAACTGGCGCAGTACGGCTATGCCCTGTGGTCCATGCTCTTTGAGATCAGCCGGGGGTACCAGCACGCGGTGAACCCCCAGCCCTCCGCCCTGCGCAAGGAGATCGAGAGCGCCATGGAGAGCACCCCCAACCTCTTCCCGCCCTCTGCCACGGTGGCCTGCCAGGGGGTGGAGGGGGCCTACTCCCAGCTGGCCTGTGAGAAGATGTTCAAGCACCCCCAGGTGATGTACTTCGGCAGCTTCGAGAGCGTCTTTTCCGCCATCGAGAACGGCTTCTGCGACTACGGTGTGCTCCCCCTGGAGAACAGCACCGCCGGCTCCGTCAAGCAGATCTATGACCTGATGCTCCGCCACAGCAGCTTTAAGATCGTCCGCTCCACCCGGCTGAAGGTGGACCACAACCTGGTGGCCAAAAAGGGCACCAAGCTGGAGGACATCAAGGAGATCTTCTCCCACCCCCAGGCCATCAGCCAGTGCACCGCCTTCCTGGAAAAGCTGGGCAAGGACGTGAAGGTCACCCCCTGCGAGAACACCGCCGCCGCTGCGGCCGCCGTGGCCCAGTCTGACCGCACCGACGTGGCCGCCATCTCCTCCCACCGCTGCATTGAGCTCTACGGCCTGGAGCGGCTGGCCGCAGACATCCAGGACCGGAGCAACAACTACACCCGGTTCATCTGCATCTCCAAGAAGCTGGAGATCTATCCCGGGGCGGACAAGACCTCCCTCATGGTGGTCCTGCCCCACCGGCCCGGCTCCCTGTACCAGATCCTGGCCCGGTTCTATGCCTTGGGCTTGAACCTGATCAAGCTGGAGAGCCGCCCCCTCCCCGACCGGGAGTTCGAGTTCATGTTCTATTTCGACCTGGAGACTTCGGTCTACTCCGACGAGTTCATCCGCATGGTGGACGACCTGTCCGCCATCTGCGAGGAGTTCCAGTATCTGGGCAGTTACAGTGAGGTGATTTGATGCGATGCGGACTGTTGGGAGAAAAACTGGGGCACAGCTACTCCCCGGCCCTTCACGCCCTCTTTGGCGACTACGACTACGAGCTTTTTGAGGTCTCCCCGGACCGGCTGGGGGACTTTCTCCGGGTCCGGGATTTCCAGGGCCTGAACGTCACCATCCCCTACAAGACCACCATGCTGGCCATCTGCGACGACCTCACCGAGACCGCCGCCACCATCGGCAGCGTGAACACCGTGCTCAAACAGCTGGACGGCTCCCTGCTGGGGGACAACACCGACGCGGCCGGCTTTGAGGGCATGGTGTGGAAGAGCCGCATCCGCATCCTGGGCCGGAAGTGCCTGGTGCTGGGCTCTGGGGGGGCCAGCCTCTCGGCCCAGTATGTCCTGCGGAAGCTGGGGGCGGGGGAGGTTGTGGTGATCTCCCGCACCGGGGAGAACAACTATGACAACCTGGACCGCCACCAGGACGCCGCCGTCATCGTCAACGCCACCCCGGTGGGCATGTATCCCAACACCGCCGCATCCCCTGTGGATCTGCGCCAGTTCCCCCACTGTGAGGGGGTGCTGGACCTCATCTATAACCCCGCCCGCACCGCTCTGCTGCAGCAGGCGGAGACCCTGGGCATCCCCCACCTGGGGGGGCTGTACATGCTGGCCGAGCAGGCCCGGTGCGCCGCCCAGCTCTTTACTGGGGAGGTGATCCCCGCCATCCGCACCCAGGAGGCCTACCGCACCCTGCGCAGCCGGATGGAGAACCGGATCCTGGTGGGCATGCCCGGCTGCGGCAAGTCCACCGTGGGCCGGGCCCTGGCCGCCCAGCTGGACCGCCCCTTCGTGGACACCGACGCAGAGCTGGAGAAGGTCCTGCACATGCCCGTGGGGGAGTACATCACCCACTATGGGGAGGAGGCCTTCCGCAAGGAGGAGACCGCCCTTCTGGCCCAGCTGGGGAAATCCTCGGGCCTGGTGATCGCCACCGGCGGGGGCTGCGTCACCCGGCCGGAGAACTACCCCCACCTCCACCAAAACGGCGCCATTTTCTTCCTGGAGCGGGCCCTGTCCAAGCTGCCGAAGAAGGGGCGCCCCCTCTCCCTGAAGGGGAGCCTGGAGGACATGTACACCATCCGCCTGCCCATGTACCGCCGCTTTGCGGACATCACCGTGGCCAACGACGGCCCGGCCGAGAAGGTGGCCCAGAAGTTGGAGGAAGCTTATGAACATTTTAGTGATTAACGGCCCCAACCTGAACCTCCTGGGGATCCGGGAGCCCGACCTCTACGGCAAGGAGGACTACGCCGCCCTGGTGGCCCTGGTGGAGGACACCTGCGCCCAGGAGGGCATCGGGGTGGAGGTCTTCCAGTCCAACCACGAGGGGGCCATTGTGGACAAGATCCAGCAGGCCCTGGGGACCTTTGACGGCATCGTCATCAACCCCGCCGCCTACACCCACACCAGCGTGGCCATCCTGGACGCCCTGAAGGCGGTACAGATCCCAGCGGTGGAGGTGCACATCTCCGATGTGTCCAAGCGGGAGGACTTTCGCCAGGTGTCCTATGCCCGGCTGGCCTGCCTGAAGACCTACATGGGGTTGGGGCTGGACGGGTACCGCCAAGGCATTCTCTACCTGAAAGAATACCTCTCCTCCCATCGGTGATGGGGGAGATTGGGCCCCTGTCTCCGGCGCGGCAGCGCCGCCGGAGACAGGGGCCGTTTTTTACGCTTTTTTTCTGGAGGGCGGGCAGACCCAGTCCCAGAAAGGGGAGTGGGGAATGGGGGCGCTGGGCCTTGTCCGTTGACAAATAGGTGG
>OLQU01001881.1_pt1 | contig 12982 bp, 15 predicted proteins | sample 1672271 | NCBI WGS metagenome assembly OLQU01 (sample SAMEA3136666, study PRJEB25190) | human gut metagenome | biome: human gut; feature: human-associated habitat; material: faeces | place: Austria | collected 2013 | reverse complement strand
AGGCACAGGACTTTGACTCCTGCATTCGTTGGTTCGAATCCAACTAGCCCAGTTTCGGGCGTGTAGCTCAGGTGGTAGAGCACTTGACTTTTAATCAAGTTGTCCGGGGTTCGAATCCCCGCACGCTCATGTGTGAAAAACAGCGGAGATCCAATCTTTTAACGGATTCCGCTGTTTTTTTGCTATTCAAAAGATATTGTGTGGCATAGTAAAAGACACCCACACAAATGTATGCGTGAGTGCCTTTCAACCATAATCAATATGGTTCTCTCCGTAGAAGTATATTACTATATAACTATGAATATTACAATATATTAAAATAGTTTTTTAAAGAGTTAAAGGTTGTAGGCATGGAGAATCTTGACGCCCAGGGATATCATGCGTATAATATACGCATAAACAAGAAAGGGGTTGCACTTAAATATCCGTTTTATCAAGTATAGTGATGTATTGAGCGATTAGGAGGAAAAATAATGGCAAACGTGGGAAGAAAAGCATATCCAATCGTGATATCTAAGGAAGATGACGGATTTTATTATGTGGAAATTCCGGATTTTGATATCGCGACACAGGGAGAAAGCGTGCCGGATGCTATGGAAATGGCAAGAGACGCGATCGGATTAATGGGGATTGATTTTCTTGATGACGGGAAGGGAATACCTGAACCGAATTCAAAGGAATTACATTCTTCGAAAGATGATATCGTAACGCTTGTTGATGTGGATTTTGCAGAATACAGAAAAAAGGTGGACAATAAAGCAGTGAAGAAAAACTGTACAATTCCATACTGGCTTAATGTGGAAGCGGAAAAAGCGGGAATTAATTATTCAAAAGTCCTACAGGAAGCATTGATGAACATTTTGGGGAAAGGAAAAACGGTTAACTAATTTCCGGAGAAGAAGGAGTGTGACTTATGGTAGAGATGAACGAGGCGGCCGTGGCCTATATGCGCCGCCAGGGGTTTCAGGACGTGGTGCTGAGCGTGGAGGAGATCACCAGTTGATGTGCGCCTCCGTATCTGGAGGTGGCGGTAAGTTTTACCGACGAGGATGAGGAAGCCATGATGGCGAAAGGATATCAGTGGGAGCAAAGCGAACTGGGGAAGGTGTACTACCCTTCTCAGGGGGTGGTGATCCCGGATAAGATCTGCGTCAATTACATGGAATACCCCTGGATCTCCTGCTTTGAGGTGGAAGGAGTAGAGATCGAGAAAAAGGAGTGATAAGACCGTGCGCAAGTCCTTTACAATGCGGCTTCGGACGTGTTATCATTGATACAATAACAAATGATTCGTGCTTCGAAAACAGGAGGAAAGCCATGGCATTTTATTATGAAGAACCGTCCAGAACATTTAGTGAGTATTTGCTGATCCCCGGCTATTCATCTGCGGAGTGCATTCCGTCGAAAGTTTCCCTGAAGACGCCTCTGGTGAGGTTTAAGAAAGGGGAGGAGGCCCCGATCTCCATCAACATCCCGATGGTATCCGCCATCATGCAGTCGGTATCCGACGACCGGATGGCAGTGGCCCTTGCCCAGGAGGGGGGACTTTCTTTTATCTACGGATCTCAGCCTATTGAAGAGCAGGCGGAGATGATCCGCAAGGTCAAGAGATACCGGGCAGGATTTGTAGTCAGCGATTCCAACGTGTCGCCGGATATGACCCTGGCGGACGTGCTGGCCATTACAGAGCGGACCGGACATTCCACCGTCGCGGTGACAGAAGACGGGACCGCCGGCGGGAAATTCGTGGGGATCGTGACCAATAAAGATTACCGGGTGAGCCGGATGTCTCCGGATACAAAGGTTAAGGAGTTTATGACTGAATTCTCCAAGATCGTGTGCGCCGGGGAGGATACCACCCTCAAGGAGGCCAACGACATCATCTGGGAGCACAAGATCAACTGTCTCCCTCTGGTCAATAAGAATCAGGAGCTGGTGTACCTGGTTTTCCGGAAGGACTATGACACTCATAAGAAGAATGAGAATGAGCTGATCGACGCTTCCAAGCGCTATATGGTGGGAGCCGGGATCAATACCCGGGATTACAAAGAGCGTGTTCCGGCGCTGGTGGAAGCCGGTGCGGACGTGCTGTGTATCGACAGCTCCGAGGGATTCTCCGAATGGCAGAAGATGACTCTGGATTATATCCGCTTAGAGTACGGCGATTCTGTGAAGGTGGGAGCCGGAAATGTGGTGGATGCGGAAGGATTCCGTTTCCTTGCGGATGCGGGAGCAGATTTCGTCAAGATCGGTATCGGCGGCGGCGCCATCTGTATCACCAGAGAGCAGAAGGGAATCGGCCGCGGACAGGCTACGGCGCTGATCGAGGTAGCCAAAGCCCGGGACGAATATTATGAAGAGACGGGGATCTATGTGCCCATCTGTTCCGACGGCGGGATCGTGCATGACTATCACATTACCCTGGCCCTGGCCATGGGAGCGGATTTCGTCATGCTGGGCAGATATTTCGCCAGATTCGATGAGAGTCCCACCAAGCGGGTGAATATCAACGGAAGCTATATGAAGGAATACTGGGGCGAGGGAAGCGCCAGAGCCCGCAACTGGCAGAGATATGACATGGGCGGGGACAAGAAGCTGTCCTTTGAAGAAGGCGTAGATTCCTTTGTTCCCTATGCAGGAAGTTTGAAGAACAATGTGAGCCTGACTTTAAGCAAAGTCAGATCCACCATGTGCAACTGCGGGGCGCTGACTATCCCCGAGCTGCAGAAGAACGCCAAGATCACACTGGTGTCTGCCACCAGTATTGTAGAGGGTGGCGCCCATGACGTAACACTCCGGGATAAACGCTAAGGAGTCCTGAGGGTAAGAAATGATCAAAAAAGAGACCGGAGATGGCGGGATGGATCCCGCTGTCTCCGCTCTCTTTTTCTTACGCTGTGACTGGATAAAGATGGATCGGGTTCAGACTGCGCTGCTGTGGCGAACCACTCCATAACCGATGGATGTGGGGCCTGCGTGGACGCCGATGGTGGCGCCGATCTGATGGACTGCAAGAAGGGGAGATTCGCCGTAGAGGCTTCGGAACCGTTCCTGAGTCATGTCCCGCAGACGGAAGCCCTCTTCTCTGTCATGGCCATAGCCGATGATGATGATACAGTCTTTAGGCGTGCAGTTTTCTTCTTTCAGATACCGGCACAATAGTTCCAGAATGCCCTCCAGGGAGCGGCGGCGTCCCCGGCGGATGCCGGAGGAGTGGATCTCTCCGCCCTGCAGGGTGATGAGAGGCTTTACGTTGAGAAGGGTGCCGGCAAGGCCGGTCATTTTGCCCACCCGTCCGCCGTGCTGGATATAGTCAAAACTGCCCACGGTAAAGAAGATCCGGGCCGTCTTTCTAAGATCTGTTAAGATCCTGGCCGCTTCCTCCACAGAGAGACCGGCGTCCCGCAGGCGGCAGGCCTCCAGGACAAGGGCGCTCTGCATAAGGGTAGCGCACAGAGAATCCAGGAGAATGATCCGGGCGTTGGGATAAGCTTCCTCTGTCATCTGCGCGGCGATGCGGGCAGACTGAAGGGAAGAGCTTAATTTGGTGGAAATGCAGATACACAGCACGTCCTCGCCGGCAGCGGCGTATTTTTCAAAATACTGACAGAAGTCATCCGGGGAAGGGGCGGCAGTCATGGGATAAGTTCCAGGCTCGTCCACCATCTTCTGATAGAAATCCTCCAGCGGGACTTCCAGTCCTTCCTTCTTGTAGTGTTCTCCGTCGAAAGAGACAAGAAACCGGACGGTATCCACGCCCAGCTTTTCAGTTTCCGGCAGCGGAAGATCACAGGAGCCGTCGCTGACAATGTGGAAAGTTGGTTTTGTCATATGTGATTCCCCCTTTGCAAGATGTTTGTTGATTTTATTCTAACACAAGGGGGAAATATAATGCTATAATGAATTTTACCTGATCTTAACAGGGGAAAGAGAGAAATCTTACGTTTGGAACGTATACTGACAGAAGTGAACATGCACAGGAAAAAGGAGGAATACCATGCCGGCAGTATATGCACATTACCGATTCGGGGCGAAGGTGTCCCGGAAGCTTCCGGAGGATCTGCGAAAGATCGCCACAACCTATCATCCACAGTTTACCATCGGCCTTCAGGGGCCGGATATTTTCTTTTTCTACCGGCCTTACAGGAAGAACCGGATCGCAAGATACGGGAATCATCTCCATGAGATCCCGGCCAGGGAATTCTTCGAACACGGAGTAAGGGTCGTAAAGGGAACCGGAAGAGACAGCGGGGAATATGCCTATCTTCTGGGATTTTTATGTCATTTTATCCTGGACAGCGAGTGCCATCCCTATGTGAGCGAGATGATCGGGGAGACCGGCGTCCAGCACCTGGAGATCGAGGAAGAGTTTGAGAAGGCGCTCCTTAGAAAGGACGGCAAAGATCCCTTTGCTTATCAGACTGCCAGGCTGATCCCGGCGGACCGGGCTACGGCCAGCGCGATCCGGCCCTTCTACCAGGGGATCTCCTGCCAGACGGTGGAGAAGTCCCTTCGCTGGATGCGGCGGATCAAAGGGCTGTTTACCGCGCCGGGGGCGGTGAAGTTCCATCTTGTCAACGGGCTTTTGAAGACGGGCGCGGCAGGGAAGTATCCCAGTGTGAAGGGATTGATCTGTCAGCGGGAGGATAATCCCCGGTGCGCCGCAAGCAACCAGGGACTGGAGGAACGGTTTGCGAAGGCGGTAGAGGTGGCCGTCGCCATGGCCGGAAATCTGGACGAGGCGGTAAAGAACGGAGCTTGTTTAAGCTCCCGGTTTGACCGGACCTTTGAATAAGACAGGAAAGAGAGAGGGAGACAATGGAGAAAATGAAACTGACGAAACTGGAGAAATACTGGATCCTTTATGATGTGGGCAATTCAGCGTTCACCCTGCTGATCTCCACCATCATCCCCGTTTATTTTAATTCTCTGGCGGAGAATGCGGGGATCTCGGAGGTGGATTATCTGGCGTACTGGGGATATGCCGCATCCCTTGCCACGGTGATCGTGGCGCTGATCGGCCCTATCTTCGGGACCATTGCGGATACGCAGAATTATAAGAAGCCCTTGTTTGCCATCAGTATGATGATCGGCGTGCTGGGCTGCGCGGCGCTTTCCCTGCCAACATCCTGGATCCTGTTCCTGGCGGTGTTCGTTGTGGCCAGGGTGGGGTACAGTTCCAGCCTGATCTTCTATGATTCCATGCTGGTGGACGTGACAGAGCCGGACCGGATGGATACGGTTTCCTCCCACGGTTATGCCTGGGGCTATATCGGAAGCTGCATCCCCTTCATCCTTTCTCTGGTTTTTGTCTTAATGTATGAAAGTCTGGGGATCACCATGAAGATGGCGATGACCATTGCTTTCTTCCTGAACGCGGCCTGGTGGGTGCTGGTGACTATTCCGCTTTTCCGTAATTACCGGCAGAAAAATTATGCCCAGGCGCCCAGCCATCCGGTGAGGGACAGCTTCCGGCGCCTGGGCAGGACTCTGCGGGATGTGAAACAGGAGAAACCCATCTTCCTGTATCTGCTGGCGTTCTTCTTTTTCATTGACGGAGTCTACACCATCATCGAGATGGCAACCGCTTACGGAAGCGCTCTGGGACTGGATTCCACCGGGCTTCTGCTGGCGCTTCTGGTGACCCAGATCGTGGCGTTCCCCTGTGCTCTTATCTTCTCCCGGCTGTCCAGGAATTATGAGACTAAAAGCCTGATCAGGGTCTGTATCCTGGCTTACACCGGGATCGCTCTTTTCGCCATCCAGCTGGACAAGCAGTGGGAATTCTGGTTCCTGGCAGTAATGGTGGGCATGTTCCAGGGAGCCATCCAGGCGCTGTCCCGGTCTTATTTTGCCAAGATCATCCCGGTGGAAAAATCGGGCGAATACTTTGGCATCTATGACATTTGCGGCAAGGGAGCGTCCTTCATGGGAACCACTTTGGTAGGCCTGGTGGCTCAGATCACCAATGCGGCCAATGCCGGCGTGGCCATCATTGCCCTGCTGTTTGTCATCGGATTCTTCCTGTTCAACAAGGCGGCCAGATATTAATCCGGAAGATACAGGTGAACCCGCTCGATCCGGTTCTTGTCCATGGATTCCACCACAAGCCGGAGTTCGGATTCTGTCTCGATGGCGTCTCCGGGATCCGGCAGCCGGTCCAGGCGTTCGATGATGAAGCCGCCTAAGGAATCATATTCTTCTGATTCCAGGGCAAGGTCCAGGCGGTCGTTAAGATCCTCCAGATGGATGGAGGCTTCTACCAGGTATTCCCGGTCGCTGATCTTGTGGATGATGTCTTCTTCTTCATCTTCATCATATTCGTCGTGGATCTCACCAACGATCTCCTCCAGGATATCCTCCAGGGTGATAAGGCCGGAAGGATCGCCGTATTCATCCAGTACGATGGCCATGTTAAAGGAAGCCTGACGCATCTCCACCAGCAGTTCGGAGATGCTTTTGTATTCATAGGTAAAGTAGGCTTCTCTTAAGATATCCCGTACATGAAACTCGCCGGTGTTGTCAAAGAGAAGCAAGTCCTTCATATTAATGGTTCCTATGATATTATCCGTGGTGTCCTCAAAAACCGGAAGACGGGTGTACCGGTCCTCCCGGTAGAGGGTGAGAAGCTCTTCATAGGTGCTGTTCACGTCCGCGAAAGTCACATGGACTCTGGGGACCATCACATCCCGGGCCACTGCGTTGCCCAAGTCTACCACGTTGTAGATCATTTCTTTCTCGTCAGATTCGATCACGCCGTCCTCATGGCTGACGTCCACGATGGTACGCAGGTCTTCCTCGGTAACGCCCTTATTCTGGTTCTTGGAATTAATGTGGAGCAGGGTGAGGACACCCATGGACAGTCCGTTGATCAGGAAGATCACCGGCGTCATAAGCTTCATGAAAGCGCGGATGATGGGCGCGTAGATCAAAGCCATGCCGTTGGCGTGGATGGTGGCGGTAGTCTTGGGGGTGATCTCGCCGAAAAGCAGGATCAGTACGGTTAAGATACCGCTGGCCACGGCGACCATGGAACCGCCGAATTTATAAGCGATGGTAGTAGTAAGGGAAGCAGCGGACAGATTGACCACGTTGTTGCCGATCAGGATGGCGCTCAGCATTTTCCCGGAATTATCGGTAACCTCCAGGACAGCCTGGGCCCGTTTGTTGCCTTCTTCCGCAAGGCTGCGCATCCTGAGTTTATTGGAAGTGGTAAGAGCCGTCTCCGCTGATGAGAAAAAGGCGGAAAGGGCAAGTAAGATCACAAGAATGATAAGTTGTAACACATCACTGGGGTCCAAAAGAGAATCAACTCCTTTTTTCTGGCGCTTTTTTGCACCGGTATTTTGTAATGATACCGCATTTTCGGCTATTTTGCAAGAGCACGTTGAATTCGCGGAGGGTTTCGTGTATGATGTTAGGGATGAAGAAGTAGATCAAGGAGTGTATCTATATGGATAAAAATTTCTACAGCCGGCTTAAGGAGATCCTTCCGGCGGACCAGATCAAAGAAGAGGAGCCCATGCGGCTGCATACCACCTTTCGCGTAGGCGGTCCGGCCCGGTTCTTTGTGACGCCAAAGACGGCGGAGGAGTTACAGGGGATCATCGCCTGCTGCCGCGAGGCACAGGTTCCCTACTATATTATAGGAAACGGGAGCAACCTTCTGGTGTCGGATCAGGGATATGAGGGCGTGGTCATCCAGATCTTCAAGGAGATGAATGAGATCCGGATCGAGGGCGAAGAGATCGTGGCCCAGGCGGGAGCCCTGCTTTCCGCAGTGGCAGCCCGGGCGGCGGAAGCTTCCCTTACCGGATTCGAGTTCGCGGCAGGGATCCCAGGCACTCTGGGAGGGGCCTGTGTGATGAACGCCGGGGCCTACGGCGGAGAGATGAAGGACGTGCTGACCGAAGTGCAGGCGCTCACCCGGGAAGGGGAGATCCTGACGATTCCAAAAGATGAGCTGGAGCTGGGCTACCGGACCAGCGTGATCGCCAAAAAGGGCTATATTGTCCTGGAGGCGAAGCTGCGGCTGGAGAAAGGGGAAGAGGCGGACATCCGGGCCAGAATGGAAGACCTGAAGAACCGGCGGGTGACCAAGCAGCCGCTGGAGTACCCAAGCGCGGGAAGTACTTTTAAGAGGCCGGAAGGCTATTTCGCAGGAAAGCTGATCCAGGACGCAGGGCTTGGAGGCTTCCAGGTGGGCGGAGCCCAGGTGTCGGAGAAGCACTGCGGCTTTGTGATCAATAAGGACCAGGCCACCGCGGCTGATATCGCGGAGCTGATCCGCCAGGTGCAGGCCAAAGTAAAGGAAGATTCCGGCGTGGATCTGGAACCGGAGGTAAAACGCCTGGGAGAATTCTAAGAAAAATGGAGGGGATACCAATGAGATTTGTGATCGTAACAGGAATGTCAGGCGCAGGGAAATCTACGGCTTTGAAAATGCTGGAGGACATGGGGTATTTCTGCGTGGACAACCTTCCTGTACCGCTGATCCCCAAGCTGGCGGAGCTTTTTAACGTCAGCGGATCCGAAGTGCAGAAAGCGGCCCTTGGAGTGGACATCCGCAGCGGCCAGAGCTTTGGCGAGCTGGAGCGGATGCTGCAGGAGCTGGACGCCATGAACATGAAGTACGAGATCCTCTATCTGGAGTCCAGCGACAACGTGCTGGTGAAGCGCTATAAAGAGACCCGGAGATTCCATCCCCTGTCCGGGAGCAGCGGCCGGGTAGATGAAGGGATCAAGAGAGAACGGGAACGTCTGGGATTTCTGAAGAAAAAAGCGGACTATCTGGTGGATACCAGTCATATGCTTACCAGAGAGCTCAGGCAGGAGCTGAACAAGATCTTTGTAGAGAATAAGGAATTCAAGAATCTCTACATTACGGTGCTGTCATTCGGGTTTAAATACGGGATCCCGTCGGACGCGGACCTGGTATTTGACGTACGGTTCCTTCCCAACCCCTACTATGTAGATGAACTGCGGCCCATGAGCGGCAATGACCCGGAGATCCGGGATTACGTAATGGGAAATGAGAAGGCGGGGGAATTCCTGGATAAGCTGACGGACCTTCTGGAATTTCTCATCCCCAACTATATAATAGAAGGAAAGACACAGCTTGTGATCGGGATCGGCTGTACCGGAGGCAAGCATCGCTCCGTTACCCTGGCCAACGCGCTTTTTGCCCGGCTCAGTCAGGCAGAGAGCTACGGGATCCGGATCGAGCATCGGGATATCGGGAAAGACGCGATCACAAAGGCAAGGTAGGGACTTGATATGTCATTTTCTGGAAATATAAAAGAAGAACTGGCGCAGCACTACGGCAGGGCAAGACACTGCCAGCTGGCGGAACTGTCCGCGATCCTGCACATGTGCGGAGAGTTCTCGGAAGATTCCAAAGGAGTCTGCACGTTGAAATTCCACACGGAAAATCTTCCGGTTGCAAGAAAATGCTTTACATTAATGGAAAAAACATTTAATATAAAGACTGGTATCGTTATTCGGAAGAATCCGTCCCGGGGCAGCACCGCCTGTTTCCTGTACTGGAAGGGGGATGAGCTCCTGGCGGTAAAGAATACGATCGTGCAGGCAGTGTGCTGCAAGAGGGCCTATATACGCGGCGCATTTCTGGCAGCGGGTTCCATGAGCGATCCCAGGAAGTCCTATCATTTTGAGATTGTGTGCAATTCGGAAGAAAACGCAAGTTACTTGAGAGATATGATCAACAGCTTTGATATGGATGCCAAGATCGTGCAGCGTAAGAAGACGTCTGTTGTGTATCTGAAAGAGGGAGAGCAGATCGTAGACATTTTAAATGTCATGGAAGCTCATGTGGCATTGCTGGAGTTGGAGAATGTCCGGATCCTGAAAGAGATGCGGAATTCAGTCAACCGCAAAGTGAACTGTGAGACGGCAAATATCAACAAGACCGTTTCCGCTGCCGTCCGGCAGATGGAGGATATCGCCTATATCAGAGATACCATAGGTCTTGACCGTTTGCCGGAGGGATTGAGAGACGTTGCCCTTACACGTCTCGAATATCCGGAAGCTGCGCTGGCGGAGCTGGGCCGGCTTTTGAAATCGCCGGTAGGCAAGTCCGGGGTCAATCACAGACTGCGCAGACTGAGTGAAATAGCGGATCAGTTAAGGGAGCAGTAAGGAGGAACATATTATGATCAAGAAACCTGTTACGATTCGAACGGATATGGACATGGCGTCACGTCCCATCGCCCATCTCGTTCAGGAGGCCAGCCAGTACAAAAGCAGCGTGTATATCGAGATGGAGAACACGAAGATCAACGCCAAGAGTATGATGGGCATGATGAGCCTGCCGCTCCTGAAAGGGACCAGCCTGACGGTAGTCGCGGAGGGAGAAGATGAAGAAAACGCAGTAAACGGCGTGGGAGCTTTTCTGGAAAACAGGAAATAATAATACATAGATGCAAGACAGGTGGAGGGCATGAAAACTCATGCCCTTCTTTCAACATTCAGGGAGGAATGATCATGAAACGGATGCTGTTTATCTACAATCCTCATGCGGGGAAGGAACTAATCAAGCCAAAGCTGTCGGATATCATTGACATTTTCGTAAAATCCGGATACGAGGTGGTGGCCTATCCCACCCAGTCCTACCGGGACGCCTACAAGAAAGTGAAGAAGTTTGAGTCCGGCTCCTTTGACCTGGTGGTGTGCAGCGGCGGCGACGGCACCATCGACGAGGTGGTGACCGGGATGATGCGGCGGAAAGACCGGGTGCCGGTGGGCTATATCCCCACAGGGACCACCAATGATTTCGCCAACAGCCTTCATATCCCAAAAGGACTTCTGAGCGCGGCGGACAACGCGGTGAACGGGACGCCTTTCCCTTGCGATGTAGGACATTTTAACGACGATATCTTCGTCTATATTGCTGCATTTGGCCTTTTCACCGACGTCTCCTATGAGACCAAGCAGGGGATGAAAAATGTCCTGGGCCATCTGGCCTACGTGCTGGAGGGAACCAAGCGGCTGTTCAACGTGCCCTCTTACCGGATCCGGGTGACTCATGACGGGGAGACGCTGGAAGACGAGTTTATCTTCGGCATGGTGACCAACTCCCGGTCTGTGGGCGGATTCCGCAATATGATCGGCAAGAAGGTGGTGTTCGACGACGGCCTTTTTGAAGTGACGCTCATCAAGACGCCCAAGAATCCCATCGCCCTGCAGGAGATCATGGCGGCGCTTTTGATCGAACAGGTGGATACCAAGCACATGTACTCCTTCCGCACCGGCAAGGTGACCTTCGAGTCCCTGGAAGAGATCCCCTGGACCTTGGACGGAGAATTTGGCGGGAACCACGATGTGGTCACCGTAGAAAACCTGAAGAAAGAGCTTCAGATCATGGTGCCCACCGAGTATGTGACCCAGCTGACGGCAGAGCCGGAGCAGTTTGAGACGGAAGCTGAGACAGAAGAATAAAACAAGTAGAAGAGGAATAAGAAATGGAAAAGAGAGAGAAATTTTCATCCCGTCTGGGATTTATCCTGATCTCCGCAGGCTGCGCCATCGGACTGGGAAATGTATGGCGCTTCCCCTATATCACAGGGGCCTACGGAGGGGGCACCTTCGTGCTGATGTACCTGTTCTTCCTGCTGATCCTGGGGCTTCCCATCGTAGTGATGGAGTTCGCCGTGGGAAGAGGAAGCCAGAAGAGCTCGGCCATGTCCTTTAACGTGCTGGAGCCAAAGGGAAGCAAGTGGCATATTTTCCGGTACTTTACCATGGCAGGGAACTTCCTGCTGATGATGTTCTATACCACCATCGCAGGCTGGATGCTGGCCTACTTCTTCAAGATGCTTACCGGTACCTTCGAAGGAGCGGACACCAAACAGGTGGAACTGATCTACGGTCAGCTTACCTCTAACCGTAATGAAATGCTGTTCTGGATGATCCTGATTTGTGTCATCGCCCTTCTGATCTGTTCCCTGGGTCTGGAGAAAGGTGTGGAGAAGATCACCAAATGGATGATGACCAGTCTCTTCCTGATCCTTTTGATCCTGGTGATCCGGGCGGTAACCCTTCCGGGGGCAGGTGCAGGACTGGAGTTCTATCTGAAGCCGGATCTTGGAAAGATCCAGGAGGCGGGAGTCTCTGAGGCGGTATTTGCCGCCATGGGACAGTCCTTCTTCACCTTAAGCGTGGGCGCCGGATCCCTTGCCATCTTCGGAAGCTATATCGGCAAGGAGCGAAGCCTTGCAGGGGAGGCGGTGAGTATCACCCTTCTGGATACCTGTGTGGCGGTGATGGCTGGACTTATCATCTTCCCGGCCTGCTTTGCCTTCGGCGTGAATCCGGGACAGGGACCGGGACTTGTGTTTGTCACCCTTCCCAATGTATTCCGGGAGATGCCTGGGGGACGGCTGTGGGGAAGCCTGTTCTTCCTCTTTATGACCTTCGCCGCCCTGTCCACGGTGATCGCCGTATTCCAGAACATTATCCAGTACGCGCTGGATCTGTGGGGGTGGGAACTGAAAAAATCGGTGCTGGTAAACGGCATCCTTCTGATCCTGCTGAGCGTGCCCTGCGTACTGGGCCTGACTGACTGGTCCGGATTTACCGTTGCAGGCAAGAATATCATGGACCTGGAAGACTTTATCGTGAGCAATAACCTTCTTCCGCTGGGATCTGTGGTATACCTTCTGTTCTGCGTAAGCCGGTACGGCTGGGGATGGGACAACTTCATCCAGGAGGCCAATGCGGGAAAAGGGCTGAAGTTCCCAGTCTGCAAGGCGGTCCGGTTCTACCTGACCTTCATCCTTCCGCTGATCATCCTGGGGATTTTCATCCAGGGATACTGGAGTATGATCGTAGGATAAAAATATTTTCAAGATTTTGAAAAAAGTACTTGCCTAATTGGGCGTTGTCTGCTATACTAGGCAAGTACGATAAATGGCTCCGTGGTCAAGAGGTCAAGACGCTAGCCTCTCACGCTGGAATCAGGGGT
>OLQU01001873.1_pt1 | contig 13007 bp, 11 predicted proteins | sample 1672271 | NCBI WGS metagenome assembly OLQU01 (sample SAMEA3136666, study PRJEB25190) | human gut metagenome | biome: human gut; feature: human-associated habitat; material: faeces | place: Austria | collected 2013 | reverse complement strand
GCGGCGTCTGCCGCGTCGAACATTCAGACAGGATCTGTCAGAAGAAATCTCAATGCTTTGTATCCCAATCAAACAACGCAGGGAGGTTTCGCGGAAGAAGACAGATGCCTCCTGCGGACATTTTATTTCAAAGGAGGAAACTGGATGGAAAAGAAACCGAACCGCCTGTATAAGGCACGCTTATTTGTCATGATCTTTGAGGACAAGAAGAAACTGCTGGAACTGTACAATGCCATCAGTGGGAAACACTATGAGGATCCGGAACTTCTGGAGATCAATACCCTGGAGAACGCTATCTATATGTCCATGAAGAATGATCTGTCATTCCTCATTGACGCCCGGCTGTCCCTGTATGAACATCAGTCTACCTATAGTCCCAACCTGCCGCTGCGGTTTTTCTTTTACTTGTCAGACATGTTCTCAGGAATGACGATGGACGCCAACCTGTATGGAACGAAGAAGGTAGAGCTGCCAGCCCCCAGGTTTGTCATCTTCTACAACGGGGAAGCGGATCAGCCGGACCGGCAGATCCTGAAGCTCTCTGATCTGTACACAGTGAAGGAAGAAGACCCTATGCTGGATCTAAAGGTGCTGATGCTGAATGTGAACCAGGGACATAACCCGGAGTTGATGGAGGTCTGTCATACCCTGTGGGAATACGCAGAGTATACGGATCGGGTAAGGAAGTACGCCAAAGAACAGCCCATCGCGGAGGCAGTGGAGCGGGCTATCACCGAATGTATCCGGGAGGGGATCCTGAAGGAGTTCTTAGAGAAGAATCGCAGGGAGGCGAAGAACGTGAGTATCTATGAATATGACCAGGAGAAGCATATCCGGCAGGAGCGGGAGGAAGCCTGGGAGGCCGGAGAGCATAGTGGAGAAGAGAAAAAACTAAAAGAACTGATCCAGAAGAAGCTGGCCAAGGGGAAGACCATCCCGGAGATCGCGGAAGCTCTGGAAGAGGAAGTGGATGTGATCCGGCGTTTGATTGATGAGATGGATCGAGGATAAAATAGAGAACGTGCAGAAAACCACACTGGTTTGGGCATAAATTATTACATCAGGGAATGAGAGGACAAACAGATGGAATACGAGAAATTATCAAAACGGGCGCTTTATTGTATGTATGCGGCGGGAGTTGTGGCCGGCGTGGTGGTCCTGCTGGTGATCGGTGTGGTAAACCTGCTGTGGTTTTTCCCAAAGGATCTTTTCCTGGGAAAGGTCATCTCTCTTGTGCTGGTGATCCTGACCCTGGCGGACGTGCTGGTGAGTCCCTACTTCCGGTATCACCGGTATCGCTACAGCATTAATGAAGAATGCATTGACATCCGGGAGGGATACCTGTTCGTGGAGCGCAATATCGTTCCCATTGAGCGGCTGCACAAGCTGCAGACGGTAAAGGGTCCGCTGGACCGGTTCTTCAGGGTGGCTAAAGTGGTGGTGACCACCGCGGGCGGCGATGTGACCATCCGCTTCCTGGAAGAGGAGAAGGCGGAGGCCATCGCGGAATCTCTGAGAAACCGGATCAACCAGATCGTGAAGGAAGAGCGAAATGCAAAGGAGCAGGCAGCAGATGGACAGGCATAGTGAGAGATTCCGGAATCATATATCCATTGTAGCGGAGCAGCTGGGAAGGGGTCTCTGGTTTGTGGGAGCCGTGGCTGTAGGCGGCGTCGTCCAGAATGTGCGGGAGGCGGCGCAGCTGGCACAGCTTGGCCGGGAAGCAGGCGGCGCGGTTCTTCAGGGGCTTCTGGTGGCGCTGGTATTCCTGGTGATCCTGGTCGCATGGCAGATCCTGGTCTGGGCAAGGACCTTTATCTCCATTGACGGCACCACGCTGGTGATCGAGCGGAATACCCTGAACCGGAAGGTAAATACCATTGGCATCGGCAATATTTCCAATGTCAATACAGAGCAGAATTTATTTGAAATGCTGGTGGGCACCTGTAAGATCAAACTTGACACCAACAGTCTGTCCACCGCAGATTCCACGGACGTAAAGATCGTGTTGAAGAAGAGAGAGGCGGAGGCCTTCTGCGCCCGCATTACCCGGATTATGGAGGAACTGGCGGGGGGACAGGAGATGGCGCCGCAGGAGAATCCCGGGATGGAACCTGGCCGTGAAACACTTTCATCGGCGGACGTCCTGGGAGGAACGAAAGGGGCGTCTCTTGGCGCCATGCTGGTCCACGGTTTCTACCAGGCCAGCTTTATCTCCGTCGGGATCGTGCTCCTGTGTCTTGTGGGCGCCGGAGTGACGGCGGCAGACTCTCTGAGCCAGGGGAACCTGGGGAAGAGTATCGCAGAGATGCTGCTGGGCGCGGCGGTGGTGCTTCTTATCTTTGTGTCGGCGGTCTGGGACCTCATTAAAGGTTTCATCCAGTATTATGATTTTAAGGTGCTGCGCCGGGAGGACAAGCTGTATATCAGCTACGGGCTTCTCAAGAAGGTGCGCTATACCATTCCCGTGGACAAGATCAACGCTTTGAAAATAACCCAGTCCATCCAGGGAAGGCTGACAGGCCGCTGGATGGCGGAGATCATCAACGTAGGAATGGGGGACGACCAGGAGGACCGGAAGTCTTTCCTCCTGCTCTACGATAAGAAGGACCGGAACGCACAGCGGATCCGGGAACTGCTCCCGGAGTTCGCCGGCGCCATGGAAGGCGAGCCTGAGCGTTCTCCACGCAGGGTGTGGGGTATCTGGGCCGTCGGGCTTCTGGTGTGGGCCGGAGCGCTTCTTGTGGGCGCCTTTGGGGCGGCAGAGTTCTGGCCACAGTACCGGCGCTGGATCTTTGGGGCGGCAGTCATGGTATTTGGATGGTCCCTGCTTATGCGGGTCTTCGCTTACCGGACAGCGGGAATGTGTGTGAAAGGGGATTTTCTCATCCTTTCCCAGGGGTATCTGGGCAGGCGGTCTCTGGCTATCCGGTTTGGGAAGATCCAGTATCTCAGACTGAGACAGAATGCACTGGCAAGGCGCTGGAAGATGGCGAAAGGGCAGGTGTACCTGCTGGCAGGGAGCAGCGACCGGAGCCATAAGATCCCCTATTTCCGGGAGGAAGTATCACGACAGCTAAAAGAAGGTATCTTAGACAGAAAATAGCGGCGGTACAGGAAGCACTGCCGCGGATGTGAGGGTGAAAACATGGAGAAAACAGGAGTTGTAAACGGAAGATTTCAGGTGCTTCATTTAAAACATATGGAATATATCCTGGCCGCCAAGATGCGGTGCAGGAAGTTATACATCGGGCTGACCAATCCGGACAGCCTCCATACTAGGGAATCGGTGAACGATGAGAACCGTTCAGCCAGGTCCGCCAACCCGCTGACCTATTTCGAGCGGTACCAGATGATCCGGGGGGCCATGAAGGAATTCCATGTCCCGGAGTCGGAATATGATATTCTCCCATTCCCTATCAACTGCCCGGAGTACCTGCTCCAGTATGTGCCCAAGGACGCGGTGTACTACATGGGGCTTTGCGACGAGTGGGACGAGGAGAAGTATAAGATCCTGCGGAGTTTAGGGCTTAAGGTGGAGATCCTGTGGAGAAAGACGCCAGAAGAGAGGGGCGTTACGGCCTCCTGGGTGCGGGGCTGCATTGCCGCGGATCAGGAGTGGGCCAATCTGGTACCCAAAAGCGTGTACGCGTATCTGACGGAGAACCACCTGGACGAGCGGATCAAACGGCTGGAGCAGATGCGGCTGGATGAGAAGGACGCAAGCCTGGTGTGGAGCGAGAAGAAGGAAGAGTAAGAGAGGTGAAATCTGTGGGTTTTGATATATCCCAATTTGATTCTTACCGTGAAGACAATCGTTGTGAAGTTAAGAAGGCCAAAGGTGGGCTTCCAGATTCGTTGTGGGAAACGTATTCTGCTTTCGCTAACTGCTATGGCGGAGTTATTATCCTTGGCGTAAAGGAAAATAAAGACGGCAGCTGGCATATGACCGGACTGGACAATGCGGCAAAACTGCGAAAGGACTTCTGGGATACGATCCATAATAAAAATAAGGTTTCGATAAATCTGCTGACGGATAGTGACGTAGAGATATTTGAAGAAAACAGCGGCGTTATAATGGTTATCCATGTCCCGAAGGCGAAGCGAGAACAGAAACCGGTATATATAAACGGAGATATGTTTAGCGGAACTTTCCGCAGAAACTGGGAGGGAGACTATCACTGCGGCCGCAGTGAGGTGCTCGCGATGCTCAGGGATCAGCCGGAAGAAACTGCAGATATGAAAATCCTGCAGGATATGTCTCTTGATGTACTCCATTCAGAGACTGTACATGCCTACCGTAACAGGCACATGGCATATAGAAGAGAACACGTATGGGAACGCTTAAGTGACGAAGAGTATTTGGAGAGAATAGGCGCGGCGAGGATGTCTGCAAGTGATCATGCGTTGCATCCCACGGCCGCCGGACTTCTTATGTTTGGAGAAGAATATAAGATATTATACGAATTCCCCGAGTATTTTCTAGACTACCGGGAAGTATTGGATCCGACGATCCGCTGGACGGACAGGCTGCAGTCCAGTTCGGGGGACTGGACGGGTAATTTGTTCGATTTCTTCTTCCGGGTTTACGGAAAGATCGTGAAAGATCTGAAAATCCCTTTCAAGCTGGAAGGAATCACCCGGATAGATGATACTCCTGTGCACAAGGCACTGAGAGAAGCATTTGCGAATTGCATTGTAAATACAGACTTTTATCTCCCCCGGGGGATTGTGATAAGGAAAGACGTAGATTCTATAACCATGGAAAATCCGGGAAGTATCCGGGCCGGGAAAGCGCAGATGCTCAAAGGCGGCATTTCCGATCCCAGAAATAAAGCGTTGATGAAAATGTTTAATCTGATCGGTATCGGTGAGAGAGCCGGAAGCGGCGCGCCTGATATCTACAGTGTGTGGAAACAGCAGGGTTGGGAGCAGCCAGAGGTTCTAGAAGAGTACGGACCTGACAGAACCATTCTGAATTTATCATTTGTAAAGAGCGTAGATAAAAAAGCGCTGATAAAAAGCGCTGATAAAAAAGCGTTGATAAAAAGCGCTGATAAAAAGAAATTGACGAATAAAACCAGACAGCAGTTAGAAAAAATAACAGAATGTATGGAGCCTGACAAAGAATATAGAATAGCTGAGATAGCAGAATTCCTTGGGGTTAAAGAGACAAGAACCCGCGAATTGGTAAGAGAATTGATACAGCTTAAGAAAATAGAGGCGTTGGGGAAAAATAAAGGCCGCAGATACAGAAAAATAGTATAGCAGAAAGAGGTTTTTCATGGGAAATACGTCTGAGCAGAAAAGTAAATATCTTACCCTGGCTCTTTTAGCCCACGTGGATTCTGGCAAGACCACCCTTTCTGAGGCCATCCTTTATCTGCAGGGCAGGATCCGGAAGCTGGGCCGGGTGGATCATAAAGACGCCTTCCTGGATACGGAAGAACTGGAGAAGAACCGGGGGATCACCATCTTCTCCAAGCAGGCGGTGTTCGGGCTGGGAGATAAGATGGTGACCCTTCTGGACACCCCGGGGCACGTGGATTTCGCGGCGGAGATGGAGCGGAGCCTCCAGGTGCTGGACTGCGCGGTGCTGGTGATAAGCGGGGCGGACGGGATCCAGGGGCATACCCGCACTCTGTGGAAGCTCTTGGAACGATATCAGATCCCGGTGTTCCTTTTTGTCAACAAGATGGACCAGGCGGGGACGGACCGGGAAGCCATCATGGAGGAGCTGCAGGCAGGGTTAAGCGTAAGCTGCCTAGCTTTTGACCAGGGGGAGACGCCCCAGTTTCTGGAAAATACAGCCATGTGCGACGAGCAGGCGCTGGAGGAATATTTACATACAGAGCATGTAGGAGAAGAGACTCTCAGGAAAATGATCCGGGAGCGGAAGTTATTCCCCTGTTATTTTGGTTCGGCATTGAAGCTTACGGGAGTTCAAGAGTTCCTTGCCGGGCTTGACCGGTATGCCGCAGGCTTTGGAGAGGGAAAGACGTCAGGCGGGGATCCCCGGTTTGGCGCCAGGGTGTACAAGATCTCCCGGGACGGCCAGGGGAACCGGCTGACCCATCTGAAGATTACCGGCGGGAAGCTGCGGGTGAAAGACGTGCTGGGGACCGACGGGGAGAAGGTGGATCAGATCCGGATTTATTCCGGGGACAAGTATGAACTGGTCCAGGAGGCAGAAGCCGGGATGATCTGCGCGGTCACCGGGCTTGGACATACATTTCCGGGGGAGGGCCTGGGCAAAGAGCCGCCCGCGGCCGTGCCCATGCTGGAGCCGGTGTTGAGTTATCAGATCTTCCTGCCGGAGGGGTGGGAGATCACAAGAGCCATGGGAAATCTGCGGCAGCTGGAAGAAGAAGATCCCCTGCTCCGGATCGTGTGGCAGGAGGAACTGGGAGAACTGCACGCCCAGGTGATGGGAGAGGTGCAGATTGAGATCCTGAAGGAACTGATCCGGGAGCGCTTTGGTATGGAAGCGTCCTTCGGGGCGGGGAGTGTGGTCTACAAGGAGACCATCCGCAATACGGTGGAGGGAGTGGGACATTATGAACCTCTGCGGCATTACGCGGAAGTCCATCTGGTGCTGGAACCGGGGGAGAGGGGCAGCGGAATGGTCTATGCCTCTGACTGCAGCGAGGATGTGCTGGACCGCAACTGGCAGCGGCTGGTCCTTACCCATCTGGAAGAGAAGCGGCACCGGGGCGTGCTTACGGGAGCGGAGCTTACCGATGTGAAGATCACCCTGACTGCAGGGAAATCCCACCTGAAGCATACGGAAGGAGGCGACTTCCGGCAGGCCACTTACCGGGCGGTGCGCCAGGGCCTGATGCAGGCAGAAAGTGTGCTTCTGGAGCCTTACTATGACTTCCGGCTGGAACTGCCCACCGAGAACCTGGGGCGGGCGCTGACGGATATCCAGCGGATGAAGGGAGAATTTCAGCCGCCCCAGACGGTTGGCGAGAGTTCTGTGCTCACCGGGAGGGCGCCGGCAGCAGGGATGAACGGCTACCAGATCCAGGTGGCAGGCTACACCGGAGGCCGGGGGAATCTGTCTCTTGTCTTCGGAGGCTACGGACCCTGTCAGGATCCGGAGGCAGTGATAGAGGCAGCAGGGTACGATCCGCTGCGGGATCTGGAGAATCCGGCGGATTCCATTTTCTGTTCTCACGGGGCAGGGGTGAGTATCCCCTGGGATCAGGTGCCGGAACATATGCACCTGGAATCTACCCTTGATAGGGAACGGAAGCGGGAAGCTGCCCGGGAGGAGGCGAAGAAAGGAACCACCCCGGGAGCAGGGAGCCGTCCGGGCGGCGCGGCAAAAAGCGTGGAGGCGGAGCAGGAACTGGAAGAGATTTTCATCCGCACCTACGGGAAGATTGAGAGAAAGCGGCCGCCGGAGAGCAGGACGGTGCTTACGCCGGAGGAGAAGAAGCGTCGGAAGAAGGAAGAGAATCTGCGGGAATATCTGCTGGTGGACGGCTATAACGTGATCTTTGCCTGGGAGGATTTAAAAGACCTGGCCAAAGACAACATTGACGGGGCCAGGAACCGGCTGATGGATATTCTGTGCAATTATCAGGGATATAAGAAATGTACGGTGATCCTGGTCTTCGACGCCTACAAGGTGGAGGGAGACGCGCTGGAGATCCAGCGGTACCACAACATCCATGTGGTCTACACCAGGGAGGCGGAGACGGCGGATCAGTATATTGAGAAGGTGGTCCATGAGATTGGGCGGAAATACCATGTGACGGTGGTGACTTCCGATGGCGTGGAGCAGGTGGTGACCCTGGGACAGGGCGGGACCCTGATCTCTGCCCGGGAATTCCGGGAAGAGGTGGAGCTGGTCCGCCGGGAGATCCACAGAGAGTGGGAGGCCCGGCGGGACGGGAGGAAAACTTACCTTTTCGACGACATGGACAAGGACCTGGCGGAACATATGGAGGAAGTCCGCCTGGGGAAGAAAGAACTGGAATAGACGGGATTTTAATCTGATTTTCATCTTTGGCAGGTATCCTGATATCAGGAAAGAAAAGCAGGAGGGATTGGGATGCGGTTACTGGTGGTAGAGGACGAGATCTATCTTCTGGACATTTTGAAGAAGCGGCTGCAAAAAGAGCACTATAGTGTGGACGCCTGTGAAGACGGAGAGGAAGCCTGGGATTATATCCGGGTCACCCAGTATGACGGGATCGTGCTGGACATCATGCTCCCGGGGATAGACGGGATCGAGATCCTAAGGCGGATGAGAAAGGAAGGAAACCACACGCCGGTGCTTCTTCTGACGGCCAGGGACAGCATTGAGGACCGGGTGGCCGGCCTGGACGTGGGCGCCGACGACTATCTGGTGAAGCCTTTTGCCTTTGAAGAGCTGCTGGCCAGGATCCGGGTGATGCTGCGCCGGCAGAATGCGGTGCGTCCCCAGGAGGAAGTCTATCATCTGGCGGATCTTTCTGTGGACTGCAAGAAGCATGAAGTGACCCGGGGCGGGCAGATCATTGATCTTTCTTCCCGGGAATTCGCCCTGCTGGAGTACCTGATCCGCAACCAGGGGGTGGTGCTCTCCAGGGAACAGATCGAGGAGCATATCTGGAGTTATGACTATATGGGGAGTTCCAATATGGTGGATGTTTATATCCGGTATCTGCGCAGGAAGATCGACGAGGGCCGGGAAAAGAAGCTGATCCAGACGGTGCGGGGAACCGGGTACGTACTGCGGGAGCCTTAGGAGAAAGGAGCGGCGGATGAAGAAGCTGTCGATCAAACTGAAAGTGACCATCTGGTACACGGCCTTTGTGGCGGCAGTGGCCCTGCTTGCGCTGGGGATCATCGCCCTTTTCGCCGGGCAGATGTTCCGGTCCGGGCAGGAGGAAGAACTGCGGGGCGAGGTGGCGGAGTTTGTGGAGGAGCTGGAGATCTCCGAGGAGGGCTACGAGACGGAAGAAGGCCGGTTCTACGAAGATGACATTGTGTTCAGCCTCTACAATGACCAGGGAGAACTTCTGGCAGGCAATGTGCCGTCTTCTTTTCCCCTGGACACCACACTGAAGAATGGCGTGGTGCAGACCATTTCTTCCGGCCAGCGGGAATGGATGACCTATGATGTGGCGGTGGCCTATGAGGGCGGCAATGTACTCTGGGTCCGGGGGATCACCTATATGGGCCTGGTGTCTACCATGTCCGGCGGGATCCTTATCCTGTCCTGCCTCTTGTTCCCGGTGCTGGTGGTGCTGGCGGCGGCTGGGGGATTTCTGATCACCCGGCGGGCCTTTGCCCCGGTGGAGACCATACGGAGAACGGCGGCGGAGATCGCGGGCAGCGGCAATCTGTCCCGGCGGGTGCCGGTGGAAGCCTCCGGAGGAGAGATGCGGGAACTGGCGGAGACCTTCAATGGAATGCTGGGGACGGTGGAGGCCACCCTGGAGGATGAGAAGCGCTTTACCGCGGATGTGTCTCATGAGCTTCGCACCCCGGTCTCTGTGATCCTGGCCCAGGGCGAGTATGCCCTGCTTCCGGACGCCACAGAGGAGGAGAAGCAGGAGGCGCTGGAGGTGATCGTGGGACAGGGAAAGAAAATGTCCGCCATGATCGCCCAGCTCCTGGAGATGGCAAGAAGAGAGAAGGGCGCGGGAACGGCCAGCAGGGAGGAGATCCATGTGGGTGAGATCCTGGCTGGGGTGGCAGAGGATTTAAAGGATCTGGCCGGGGAAAAAGAGATCACCCTTCAGGCTGAAAGTGAAGGGGATCCGGCGGTGTGGGGAGAGCAGACCGCATTTACCCGGATCTTCGTCAACCTGGTCACCAACGCCATCCAGTACGGGAAAGAAGGCGGCCATGTGTGGCTTAAGGCCTGGGTGGAAGGAGATCAGGTCCTGTGCACGGTGCGGGACGACGGGATGGGGATCCGGGCGGAGGAGCTGCCCCATATCTTCCGCAGATTCTACCGGGCGGATAAGTCCCGGACCGGACGGAAGACGGCGCATGCGGGGCTTGGGCTTTCCATGGTCCAGAACCTGACCGAGTATTTTGGCGGGTCCATCCGGGTGGACAGCCAGGAAGGGAAGGGAACGGTGTTCGCTCTTTATTTTCCTGCTTTACGAAAGCCGGACAATCCGCTACAATAGAGAGTACAGTTTAAGAGAAAAGGAAGGTATGACAAAAATGGCAGATCCAATGGTGACCATTGAGATGGAAAACGGCGATATCATGAAGGCGGAGCTTTATCCCCAGATCGCGCCGAACACGGTGAATAATTTTATTTCCCTGGTGAAGAAAGGGTTCTATGACGGACTGATCTTCCACCGGGTGATCCGCGGGTTCATGATCCAGGGCGGTTGTCCGGAAGGAAGAGGAACCGGCGGTCCGGGCTACCACATCAAGGGTGAGTTTGCACAGAACGGGGTGGACAATCCGCTGGCCCACACAGAGGGCGTGCTGTCCATGGCAAGAGCCATGCACCCGGATTCCGCGGGTTCTCAGTTCTTTATCATGCACAAGACCTCTCCTCATCTGGACGGGGCTTACGCGGCCTTTGGCAAGATCATAGAAGGCATGGATGTGGTGGATAAGATCGCGGGAGTCCAGACGGATTTCCAGGATCGTCCGCTGCAGGAGCAGAAGATGAAGAAGGTGACGGTAGACACCATGGGCGTGGATTATCCGGAGCCGGAGAAAGCCTAAGGATTTGGGACAAAGGAAGCGAGTGCAAGATGGAACGGTTCTATCAGAATACGGCGGCCAGGGTATTTCTGGCTTTGGTGTGCTGCGCCTTATGGGGCAGCGCATTTCCGTGTGTAAAAATCGGATATGAGATGTTCCAGGTGGAAGGGGCAGGCAGCCAGATTTTGTTCGCCGGATACCGGTTTTTCCTGGCCGGCGTCCTGACCTTTATCCTGGCCTGCGCGCTGGAGAGAAGGCTGGTGGTGATCCGGCGGTCTTCTCTTCCCTATGTGTTCGGCCAGGGGATCCTGCAGACCACCGTCCAGTACGTGTGTTTCTATATCGGACTTTCTAATACGACCGGGGCCAAGGGATCGGTGATCAATGCCTCCAATGCATTTTTCGCTATTCTTGTGGCCCATTTCCTGATGAAATCCGAGAAAATCACCTGGCAGAAGGCGGTGGGCTGTGTCATCGGGTTTGCCGGAGTGATCGTGATCAACCTGGCGCCGGGAGGCCTGGGAGGCGGATTCCATCTGGCGGGGGAAGGGCTGATTCTTCTCTGTTCCTTTGCCTATGGGACCAGTTCCGTGACGCTGAAACTGATCTCTGACCGGGAGAGCCCGGCCGCCATTACGGCATATCAGCTTCTGTTCGGCGGGGCGTTGTTGATCCTGATCGGGGTCCTTGCCGGCGGGCAGGTGGGACATTTCACCCCGTCTTCTACCTTGCTTCTGATCTATCTGGCGCTTCTGTCTACCATTGCGTTTACTCTGTGGGCAGAGCTTTTGAAATATAATCCGGTGGGGAAGGTAACGGTCTTTGGCTTCAGTATCCCGGTGTTCGGGGTGGCGCTTTCCGCCCTGCTCCTTGGGGAAGACATTTTCCGGCTTCAGAATCTGGCGGCGCTTGCGCTGGTGAGCCTGGGGATCGTGGTGGTCAACCTGCAGACCGGCAAGCCGGCGGAAGCCTTGCAAAATGAGGCGGGATAACGTACAATAGGAACAATTGAGAGAAGAAGCGTGGCAGGAGGCAGAATATCCATGGAAATGGTTCAGGCGAAACAGCTGGTATTTGAATATGAGAAGCGGGATGAGGACGGCAATGTGATCGGAAGCTCCCGCGCCATCGACCAGGTGGATCTGGATGTGAAGGAAGGGCAGTTTATTGCCATCCTGGGACATAACGGATCCGGGAAGTCTACCCTGGCCAAGCATATCAATGCTATCCTGGTCCCTACAGAAGGGACGGTCTGGGTGGACGGCAGGGATACCAAGGATCCGGAGGAACTCTGGAATGTGCGCCAGAGCGCGGGCATGGTGTTTCAGAATCCGGACAACCAGATCATCGGTACGGTGGTGGAAGAGGACGTGGGCTTTGGCCCGGAGAACTTGGGAGTGCCCACCGATGAGATCTGGCAGCGGGTGGAGGAAAGCCTGAAGGCGGTGGGAATGCTCTCCTACCGGTATGCCTCTCCCAACAAGCTGTCCGGGGGGCAGAAGCAGCGGGTGGCCATCGCGGGAGTGGTAGCCATGGAACCCAAGTGCATCGTGCTGGATGAGCCTACCGCCATGCTGGACCCCATGGGGCGCAAAGAGGTGCTGAAAACGGTGCAGAAGCTGCGGAAGCAGAAGCAGGTGACGGTGATCCTGATCACCCACTACATGGAAGAGGTGGTGGACGCGGACAAGATCTATGTGATGGATCACGGCCATGTTGTGATGGAAGGGACGCCCAGAGAGATTTTCTCCCGGGTGGAGGAGCTGAAAAGCTACCGGCTGGACGTGCCCCAGGTGACCATCCTGGCGGATGAATTGAGGAAACGTGGACTGGATATCCCGGCGGGGATCCTGAAGAAGGAAGAATTGGTGGAAGCGTTATGTCGATTAAGATAGAGCATTTGAACTATATATACAGCCCGGGGACGGCTTACGAGCGGCAGGCGCTCAAAGACATCTGCCTGGAGATCCCCCACGGGGAATTTGTGGGGATCATCGGCCATACCGGATCCGGGAAATCCACGCTGATCCAGCATCTGAACGGACTTGTGCGGGCCACCAGCGGGAAGATCTATTACAACGGGGAAGACATTTACCAGGAAGGGTATGACATGCGGGCCCTGCGAAGCCAGGTGGGGCTGGTCTTTCAGTACCCGGAGCATCAGCTCTTCGAGGTGGATGTGATGACGGATGTGTGTTTCGGCCCCAGGAATCTGGGCCTTGATCCCAAAGAGTGCGAGGAGCGGGCGCTGGAGGCGCTTCGGCTGGTAGGGCTGAAGGAGAAGTATTACAAGTCTTCGCCCTTTGAACTATCCGGGGGACAGAAGCGGCGGGCGG
>OLQU01001870.1_pt1 | contig 13014 bp, 6 predicted proteins | sample 1672271 | NCBI WGS metagenome assembly OLQU01 (sample SAMEA3136666, study PRJEB25190) | human gut metagenome | biome: human gut; feature: human-associated habitat; material: faeces | place: Austria | collected 2013 | reverse complement strand
ATATTTTTATAAAAATATATTATTATCTGACTTGTATTCTTCCCCGAACGGAAAAAAGATTGCGCCCCGCGCAATCTTTCCGCTTCTTCCAGATGTTCCTAGAAGGCAACCGCTCCGGTGTCCACACCGTTGATCACATAGTAAACGGCTCCCTCTTCCGGCTTTATGTAGAGATCGATGGACTTGATCTCGCCTACTTTTCTGCCGGACTTGGTCCATGCTTTCTTCACGCTGGCGATGATCTCTTTCTCCTCTACCTGCTTTCCGTAGTACTCTACGATCGCCTTTACCTTTATGTCTTTCTTCGCAGAAGTCTTCTTTGCCGCTGTCTTCTTCGCAGCCGGTTTCTTTGCCGCCGGTTTCTCTGCTGCTTTAGCCGGTTCTGCCTTAACTGTCTTCTGTACGGTCGCTGTCTTAGTGGTTTCTGTCTTTGCTGAGGATGTGCTGACAGTGCCGGCCTTCTTCACCTCTGGGGTTGCTTTTTTTGTTGCCATGATAATTCCTCCTCAATCCTCTAAAGCTTACCGCTTTAGCTGTGAACTATTATAGCACCTTTCCCTTAAAATGCAACTTTCCGCCCTATTTTCAACGATTTGCCTGTAAATCGCCGGTTTTTCCCGCTAATTTCGTTAAAATTTCAACAACTCCAGCGCCATCCCCGCCGCCATGCCGGTCGCCACAAGAAGACCCAGCAGTTTCAGGTTCTCCCTTCTGCTCTCGTTCATCTTAAAAAGGACAATCAGCCCCACCCCTGCTCCGGTGCACAGGCCGGCCATCACAGAGGCAAAGGAAATGGCCCCGCTTAAATAAAGCTGGGTGAGCATCACAGAGGCCGCGCAGTTGGGGATCAGCCCTACCACCGCCGCCGCAAGGGGCTGCACCGGGGTGTCCCCCAGTAGAAATGTGGAAAGCTGGCGGATCCCAAAGACTTCAATCACCAGGTTCAGGATCACTGTAAAAACAAAGAGATAGAGGAAGATCCGCACCGTGTGGTTCAAAGCCGGCCGCAACAGACCGGCTCCCGCCTTATGGCAGCCGCAGTGATGGCACAGCTCCCCCACTTCCTTGGGCTCTTCGATCCGACCCCGAAGCACAAGATCTGTCACATATCCCGCCAGAACAGCGATCAGGATCTTACCTGCCAGAAGAGGCAGCACCTCCCCCGCGCTCCCCGGGTTCCCAAGAAGGATCAGCACCGCTTCATCCGAAGTGGCCACAAACACCGCCAGCAGAGTCCCCGGAGAAATGACGCCCCCGGCATACAGATTGGCCGCGATCACGGAGAATCCGCACTGAGGGATACAGCCCACAAGAGCCCCTGCAACCGGCCCGGCCTTTCCCACTCTTGCAAGCCCCCTGGCCAGCTTCCGGGAACCGTGGTGCTCCAGCGCCTCGATCAGAAGGAACGCCGCAAATAAAAAGGGAAGCATTTTCAAACAATCCACGCCTGCGTGAACACAGGCGTGGAATAAGGTTTCTATGATCAGGTCCATTTCTTATCTAGCCTACTTTCTCTCGTCATTTTCCCGGCGGATCTATGCCCGGTACATCATCTCCAGAAGATCCACCGTCCCCTCAAGCCCCAGCCTGCTCACATTCAGGAGGACCTGATGGGCCTCGATACTGCCCCACTCCATGCCGGTGTGGGATTCATAGTAGTACCGCCGCTCCCGGTCGATGCGCTTGATCTTCTCCGCCGCCTTGCGCTCTGACATATCATACCTCTGGGCGATCCGCCGGATCCGGTCCTCCCGGTCCGCACAGATAAATACGTTGATCAGCCCCGGATACTCCCGCAGCACATAGTCTCCGCAGCGCCCCACGATCACGCAGGGACCCCGGTCCGCCAGCTTCCGTATGATCTCGGACTGCAGCGCGTAGACCTGCTCTGTCAGCGGCTGGGTATAATCATCCGCTGCACTCCCGGTGCGCTGGATCGGCGCCAGCACATAGCCCTCCAGGAAGCTGTTCAGGGTGGTCTCATCCACCGCCTGGGCTGTCTCCTCCCGGATATCCAGCTTCTCCGCCACCATCCGGACCAGGTTGTTGTCATAGAGCGGAATATTAAGCCTGGTGGCCAGGCAGTTTCCGATCTCATGGCCGCCGCTTCCAAATTGTCTGCCGATGGTAATGATCTTGTGCTCTGTCATAGGGATCCCTCCTTTTCCTGCAAAATACCGTTACTCTTCTACCAGAAATCCTTTCTCCCGCAGCATGTCCCGGATCAGGTCCAGGGTCCGCTCCTGATCCGCCCGCACCTCATGGAAATGATACCCGGAGGTGATATTCTTCAGCGGGCTGGATCTTCCGCTCTGGAGATCTTCCAGAAATTCCCGGACTTTCCTTCTGGAATTCAGGCCCAGATGTGCCTCCAGCTTGCCGTACACCCTGTGGTGGACGCTTACATTCTCCACGCACCCGCCCAGGTCCACAATGGCAAAAAGCTCCTCCTCCAGCTGTTCGTCGGTGTGACACACCTTGAACACCCGGCAGTGGCTCCATCCGTTCTGCAGAAGATAGCCCCGGTTCATAGACAGGATGGGATGGCCTGCCGCCCGCAAAAGCGCGATATCCTGCACGATCACCTGCCGGCTGACCCCGTAAATGTCCGCCAGCGCCCGTGCCGTCACCGGTGTCTCGCTCTCGCTGATCCTTAAGAGGATATCCTCTCTTCTGTCTTCTCCTGTCATATCCGTCCGACCTCCCCGCATTTTCTTTCAGAAAGATTCTCTTCTGGTATCTTATTATTATACTACAGAACCCGATATTTACAAATAGGAATCGGAAAGAAAGACCGCCGCACCTTCTATGGCGCGACGGTCCTTACGTTTTTTGTCTCTTTTATCTCTTTTTCCTTCGTCTCTTCCCGGACACTGCCCAGGCCGCCGCCAGGCCGGATGCCAGCATAAGGCCCGCGTATCCTGCCACCGGGGCTCCGTCTCCGGTCTTAGCCGGGTCATTCTTCCGGTAATAGATATCCTCCCGGATATTTTCGATCCGGAAGCCTTCCTCCTGGCTTCCCTGATAAACTGCCTTATAGCCTTCCGGAACCTGAGCCTCCTTCACTTCGTAAAGGATCCTTCTTCCGGTCTCATCGTACTCTTCCAGATCCTCAAATACCGTCTTCCAGCCGTTATCTTTGGACAGTTCCGCCCTGGCGGCCTCCTGGCCGTCCGCATAGAGGATCACCTCGATGGAAGCCGGACGGATGCCCCGCAGGTTATTCTGGTCCTGCCAGGTCTTCTCCACCGGGATCCGGATCACATCCTTCAGGGTATTGATCAGCTGATTATCCTGCTGCACCAGTTCATACTCTTCCGGCACGGTCTCTTCCACCCAGTAAGTATAGGGATGACCCTCGTCGTCGGTCACCGGCAGGCTCTCGAAGGTATAAATCCAGGTATCTCCCCCGGTGCCTTCCCAGACTGGCTCCTCGCCTGTCTTCTCCGGCTCTTCGCCCTCCACCTGACGCCACAGGGTAAGCTCCAGCGTCTCTGGACGGGTGCCGTAGGCATTCTGGTCATCCTGCCAGATCTTCACTCCGGTAAGGAAGGTCTTCGCGATGTTGGAAACCACCGCGCCGTTCCCATCTTTCCCCACATGGATGATGTAGTCGGACTCCTCCGCCGGCTGCCCGCCGACGGTCAGCTCTTTCACGGTATATTCATACCGGTTCCCTGCTTCATCAAATCTGGGAAGGCCGGTAAAGGTCCCGGTCCAGTTCTCATCTTCTGTCAGAGTCAGAGTAAACTGCGCCCCATCGTCATCCAGGACAGGTTCTTCCGCCTGGCCGCTGACACTGCGGTACAGGCCTACCGTCACCTCAGTCTGCTCTTCCTCGGCCACGCCGCCCCATACCTTCCGCACGGACAGGCTGGTCAGAAGCACGTTGGTCACCTGGCGGCTGCCCGGATCCCCAGTGGCTTCATAGCCATCCGGCACATCTTCTTCCGCCACGGTATAGACGATCCGCTTTCCGTTACTGTCATATTCATCCAGACCGGTAAATGTATGGCTCCAGCGGTCTGGATCCTGCCCGTCGGCATTGGCAGCACTCAAAGTTACTTCCTTTGCTTTTACACCATCTGCGTACAGGATCAGGGTCACTTCTTCTGGCCGCTCTCCATCGGCGTTACCGCCGTCCTGCCAGATCTTGGTCACCGGGATATCCACCTTACCCGTCAGGATATTGGTGAAATCCGTTCCAGTTGCCGTATCACTGCTGGTTCCTACATAAGTATCGTCTTCCACTCCGGTCTGCGGCGTCACTTCCTCTACCTTGTACTGGTAAGACTTTCCGCTGTCATCCGCAGCAGGAAGGTTCTGATATTTATACGTCCACTGATCTGTGTCCGTATTGAACCAGGTAAGGGTTATACCCTCATCTTCCATGGTCTCTCCGGTTATCTCTATCCAATCTTTTCCGTCAATGCTTCGGGACAGCTTCAGTTCCAGTTTCTCCGGCCGGGTGCCGTAGGCGTTGCCGTTGTCTTTCCAGGTCTTGGTGCCGGTCAGTTCTGTCCTGCCGATATTGGCGATGGATGTGGTAAAGCCACCTTCCCCGGGACCGGTATGGGTGTAAACGATCCGGTATCCGGTGTCTTCCGCAGGCTGACCGCCGATCTTGGTCTCCACGGCATAGTAGGTGTATAAAGCCCCATTCTCATCGTATTTCGGCAGGTTCTGGAAGGTTCCATTCCACTTCCCGGCCGCCGTCAGCGTCAGGGTCCGGGCGTTGCCATCCTTATCTTTCACCTGCTCGCCTTCATCCCCTTCAATGGCTCCTGTGGTCCGCCACAGTTCTACCGTTATCTCTTCCTGCTCATTTGCCGGGATCTCATACCAGCTCTTGGTCACGATAAGGGATGTGGTGGCTACGTTGGTAAAGCTCCACTCCGGATATTCCTGGCCATCCTCTTCCTTAGTCCCTTCATCAGACTGGATCTGAATGTAACCGCCTGGCAGAGTCTCTACCACCCGGTACTGAGTCTTGCCATCCTCAGAAGGATCACTTCCCGGGTAGGCCGCAGGCACAGCGTCCCAGATGGCCTGCCAGCTCCCATATTCATAATAGGGCTTTCCAGGCTTTTCATCTTTCGTTCCGTTCAACTCGACCGTGGCTTTAGGATTAAAGGAAGTCCAGGTCTTTCCATCTGCTGCCAGGTACTGGAGTTCCATGGACACTGGATCCTTTTCATCCCCATGCCAGTTCTTCTTAGCATAGACTTTGGTAGACTCCAGACTGTTCGTGGCAGTTGTGACATTTCCATCTGTGTCATCTGCATATTTTGCCTTGTAAGTGGAATAGTAAGTTCCCTGATCTTCTACAATGGCTTCCTCTTCCACCTGACCGTCAATATAGCGGTCTTCCGCCGGCTGCAGCTCTCTGGCCCGGTAATGATAATCCCTGCCATCTGCATCCTGGGCCGGCAGGCCGGTAACGGTGGCGGAAGCTGAATCATCCTAATTAGTTCCGGTCACATAGACGATCAGCGCTTTTCCATTCTCACCTCCGTCCGTCACATTGGTCCAGCTGTCATCCTCCTTTGGAGTGGTGCTCCGCTGGATCACGAAGATGGTCTCCCAGTCTGCATCACTCTTATCCGTCTCCGGGCGGGTGCTGTAAGCGTTATCCCGATCCCCTACCCACTGCTTGGTCACCGTAAGGCCGATGCTGCCAAGCTGGTTCACATGGGTGACGGTTCCGGCGTTGTTATTGGTTCCTTCATCATATGCCGGGGAGAACAGACCTTCCGGTGAAAACTCATAGGTGTAGGTACGGTTATCCGAACTATCCACTACTTCAACCGTAATCTTTCCTGATTCTCCATATCGGATCTCTGACTCCACTGCCCTGTAGATCAGTCTGACATTTCCCTCACCGGTTTTGGTAATAGTTCTGGGCAGATCCTGGAAGGTGTCGCCTTGGCCCCAGTCAGGATCATTGATCCGACCTGACAGAGGCTTGGTAAATTCAAAGCCATTACCAAAGATGGTGTTGTAATCATCCAGTGACAGCTTCTCCTTCATATACTGAGAAGCATCCCGCCACTCGTCAACTGTATATGACGTTTCCCCTCCTGTCTCTGTGGCAGTCACCTCCGCCACCTGCAGCTTGAAGTCGATCTCAAGATCATAGCCCAGATAGTCCTCGGTGATCGCCTCGCCTTCCGAGTCGATCCATTCCTTGCGGAAGGGCACGTCCGTCTCTATGGAATTGGTGAGATCATTCATCTGGCTTGTAACAGCGTCCGTATCCTGGGTCTTCTCGCTGACCTGTCCGTTAGCAGGTCTTACTTCATAGACACTTCCATCCTCCAGATACTCCCGCACCACATACCGCCAGGGGCGGCCGTTGGGCGCGTAGCGCTCCAGTTCGCCGCTGTTCTTCTTTCCGGTGATGGTGTAGGTCCAGGTATTGGAATTCTCCGGTTTATTCCAGCTAATCTCATAACTGTCTTCCTTCACTTCCTGCTCATCGATGCCGTTCCCCTGTCCCGGCTGGGAGGGGGCGGACCGGAAGACCTTCAGCGTCACCTCCTCTGGCCGGGTGCCAAAGGCATCGCCGTAATCTTCCCAGATCTTATTTCCTGTTAATTTCACCGTAGTGGGGTTATCCGTCCGCCGGTTGATAAAGGTAGCGGTCACCGGAACCGACTCTGCGGTGTCCCTTGTTCCCTCATCCTGGTTCAGCGTAAGTTCAATAGCAACAGGGATCCGGTTACCCTTGTCCTTCTCGGCAGGCTCGCCCTTCATCACATCTGCCAGATCCTTTTCTTCCAGATCCCCCTTGCTGGTCCAGGTATCGAAATCATTCAGATAGGTCTTCATCTCACAGATCTGGTACTCATACCTGGAACCATTGGGGGCATATACCTCCTGGTCCTCCAGGGTAAACACTCCGTGGACCAGCCCGGTATCCGGACTGCCTGCCTTTTCATAAGCTTCCTTCACCTGCTCAGAGGTCCAGGTATACACCTCGGCCACTTCCGGCTCAGACTTGCTTCCGTCATTTTTCGTGTAGGTCCGGATCAGGTTGAAGAGCACTGCCGGATAAACCTGATTCCCCTGGTCGTCTGTAGGAAGATACAGATACTTCTGCCAGGACAGGGCTCCCTTCTGGCCACCGTAGGTATTGTTCACCAGGTAGGTATTGCTGCTGTCATCCTTTTCATAGACGTCGTCGATGGTCAGACCGAAATCCGGATCTGCATTTTCATCCCAGAGGATCTCATCCTCCACCAGCTTGTAGATATAAAGATTCCCCATCTCATCATAGCGGGGGAGCTTCTGCTGGTCATCTTCCTTCGGCCCGAAGCTGGCTGTACCGTCAGCTCCCACGGTCATCTCATTCTCGCCTTCATAGTTGATCTCAAAGGTGTAGGAACCGTTTTTGTAAATGGAGGTCCAGTCAGTCACCGTCAAAGTAGCGCAGTCTTTATTGATCAACACTTGACCATCGCCGTCTGTATCCTTATTTTCATTCCATTTGTTTGTCCCCACATACTGCTCCAGCCGGAACCGGATATCCGGCATATCTTCTTTTGGATAACCGGCAGGAAGGTTCTGCCACAGCTTCCGCCCAGTAATCGAGGCAGTACCGGAAAGGTTGTTGGTAAAGGTGCCTTCCTCCCGCAGGGCGTAGGTCGACTCTGCAGACGGATCCAGATCGCCCGTTTTATTGGGGATCTTCACCGCATTTCCGGCCTGTATTTCATTCGTGTCTACCCCGTTCACCGTACCGATCTCGCGCAGTTCCTCATTTCCATCTTCGTCAGCCACAGAATATATGGTATCCGTATAATCAAAATCCGTCGCATTTACCAGGGTATGCTCCACTGCGTAGTAGATAATCTCATAGCCATAATCATCGTACTTGGGAAGGCCGCTCAGGACTGCATGCCAGTGACGCTCCTTATCGTATCTTCCGTCCAGATTATTCTCCGTATCATCTGCGTAAGCAGAATACTCCCACTTATAATTCGCCAGATACAGCTCCGTCTTTTCCGTCGGGAGTTCTGTCCCTTCCGTTTTCTCATGCTTTACCGCATAGATATCCAGATAAATGTCCGGCCGCCGCCCATTCTCATTGTTATACATGTCGTTCCACTGCTTGTGCCAGCGCACCTCTTTGGAACCGGTCAGCTTATTGGTCACCGTCACTGTCTGGTCGTCCACGTCATGTTGAGGAGAGGTCGCAAAAGTCTCCTCATAGCTGACGGAATACTCTGCTACCAGGGCGTAGAGCTCCGGATAGTCTGTCTTCATCTCCTCCAGAGGTACTTCCTTTCCGTCTCCGTCCAGCCATACTTCCTCCACGCTGTACCGGACTACGGAGCCGTGCTGGTCATACTTGGGCAGGTTCCAGAAATAACAGGTAAAGGAATCTTCTTCCAGATCTACTTCTACAATGGCACTTCCCGGCTCGGTCTTATTCTCTTCAGTCAGGCCATCCTCTCCGATTACCGGCTGCTTGATCTGAACCTGATCGTCCCGGTTTCCGATGGAAACGGTATTCTCCTTGTAATAAATCTCATACCCGGAACTGTCTATATTGTCGGCGAAGACAAGCTTCAGATTCAGGGAAAGCTTCGTCCCCTCTTTTTCCAGCTTCTCTAATTCTCCCTGGATCTCCCCCCGCCGTTCTCCATCGCCGTCCACCCATTCCTTGGTGGCTGTCAGGTTTACATTTCCCAGCCTCCGGTTGGTGACAGAATAGACCGTCTCCCCGGCGATCTCCATGGGACTGTAGTATGTCGCCTCATAGTGGTGATGCTCTGTCTCATAGCGGATCGCGGTATAGCCCGCTGCTCCTTCGTCATCATAAAAGCCCGGGCATTCCGGTTCTTTCGGCGTATCTGTTTCACTCAGATCCAGCGTGGTATCTCCCACTTTTTCTTCCAGGATATAGACCTCATCTGTCTTATACTTGCCAATTCCCACCTGGGCCTGCCATACATCCCCTTCCAGCGTCACTTCAGCGATCCGCACATTCCCATTACGGGTGTACACTCCGATGGTCACCGGCTTCCGGTGAAGGATGTCGCTGTCGTCGACCCAGTCCTTGCGGACCAGGATCCGGTTGTTGGTGCCAGGGCCATTGATCACTTCGGTATAATAATCTCTGGTCTCCTCATCCCTGGTTGTGTTATAGGTGGGATAATAGTCTCTGCCCGCAGTATTTTCCAGCAGGATATACTCATACTCCCGACCGTCCTCATCGTACTCCGGCAGGCCGGTCAGGTCCGCTTTCCAGGGGGCAATCTCCCATATGTAGATTCCTTCTTCTTTATTTACCAGCGTTCTGTCAGGATCTTCGTTTCCGTCCAGTGTAAATGTTACCACCGGTACCGCATCCTCTGTCAGGGTCTGGCCGCTTAAGATCCGGTAGAGGGAAAATGTTACTTCTCCCGGAGTTGTCCCTTCTTCCCAGATCTTTTCCACTTCATAGTCAATGGTGTTGGCAATGCTGTTGGTCACCGTTGTCTGGCTCACCCCGTCCTCTGTTTCCTCACTTACAGATTCGGAACGGTAAGTGATCTCCCGGCCGTCCTGTTCCAGTGTAAACTGGCCGTCTTTCAGAAGGTTCTCCGTAGAATTTCCCTGATATACGCCGGTCTCCACCCACTGATACTCCAGCGGACGCCCCAGCTCATCGTAGGCCGGCATGGACGCATCCACAGAAGTGGCGGACAGCGTCTCTGCAGTGAAGTTTTCCAGCACTTCCCGCACCACATTTCCGTCCCGCTTTGCCTCTGTCCACTGGGCATCCTCGTCGTTTTCCGGGCGGCACATCAAAGTCAGTTCCACCGAGACCTCGTCGAACTCCGCCTGGAACGCAGAAGCCTTCCAGATCTTCACCGCCTCCGTCTCTTTGGTCCCTGTAATCCGGTTGGAAAGCGTTCCGTCCTGATAGACAAAGGTATCCCTGGCAGGACGGTCCTCATAAGCTTTCCCGTCCTCCCCTGTATCTTTGGTCGTAAAGGTCCCGTCGCCATTCTCCGTCACTTTTCCAAATACCTGGGTATAATTTCCTCCGTTTTCCAGGTACTCCCGCACCACATAGACATACTCATAACCTTCCGGATCATATTTGGGAAGGTCAGAAAAACTGATTCCCTGAGGATCTTTGCCGTCCAGTTTTATCGTCATGATCTCATTCTTGCTGTCCCGCACCGCGGCGGCGGTTGTATAATCCGAACCCTTGCGGTACCGCCACAGCTGGAATTCCCCATCAGGACGCTCATATGCAACATCATTATCCAGCCACTCTTTTGTCGCTGTAAACTCTGTCTCCCCCGCCAGGGTCAGATCCAGAGTGCCGCCATCGTGGATGCAGTCGGTAACTGCCCCGTAATTTGGCGCGTCTGCATTATCATAGGAGATGGAAAAATAATCCCCCTCTCCCAGGATCGTGCTGTCCGGCACATCCAGCTTCCCGTCCGCCGGATTCTTCTCTGAATTAATTTCCGCCACATTTGCATGGATCAGACTGCCGTCCAGGTTGTATTTCCACAGACCGCTGATGGTCCCCTCCCACAGCGTATTATTGGTGGGATGGTCTTCTACCTCTGTTACAGAGAAGTTTACTTCTCCGATGTCATCTAACTTAAATGACTGAGACTTTCCGGCCCCATAGGAAAGATTCAGTTCAAACTGCTCTGTCAGCCGCTCCCTGATCTTATCTGTCGCCGCCTCTACCGTTCCGCAATGCAGATCGATCTGGAAGGTAAAGTCCGTCTCCAGCATATAGTACCAGCCAAGCTGGCCGTTGATCGATGGATAGTCATCCTGATTCTCTTCCGTCACCTCTACCAGAGCATAGCCATTCACCTCCTGGGGGACTGCCGTCCACTCCACCGTATACCTGTTCTCCACGCCATAGATATCTGTCACCAGGATCTGGGAGGGCAGGACGCCGGTCTCCACCGCGTACTCGTAGTGGGAAGATCCCCGGTCTACCACCTGCACATTCGGCAGTCTGGTCATTCCCAGGGCATTCTTGTTGGACTCATCCAGGACGCCGCTTCCCACCGGATTTCCATTACTGTCCTTCACCGTAAAGGAAAGTGCAGCCCTTGGATAGTCTCCTTCTGCACCCGCCGTAGAGCGTTTATTGGCCTCATTATTGTTATCCGCCCAGTAGATCTGATGGGTGATCGCATCTGCCCGACCTGTGATCGCGACGGTGGACCCTGTGGGCAGCTGGAACTGGGTATCCCTGGCCTTTTCTGCCTCCGGCGTCTCCTCTCCGGCAGATTCCTCCCCAGGCTCTGCCTGCGGGCTTTCTGTCCCGGCCTCTTCCGTCACCGGCACGCTGGCCGACCACTCTCCAGAGCTTTCACAGTCTTTTCCTGCCACGGAGATGGAATGCTCCGCCGCCTTCAGGGTGATGGCAGCTCCGTCTTCCGGCGCATATGCAGGCTCTGCCTGGATCCCCTCCAGAGAAACGGTAAGCTGTGCCGACAGATCTTCCATCTCCCTGCCGGAGTCCGGATTCTCCCGGCTCATCTTCACCGTCAGCGTCTGGGAATCTGTCCGGTTCACTTCTGTGACTTCCATATCCTGGGGCAGTCCCGCCAGCACCTTCTTGCCTTCCCCGTTGACGATAGCCTTTTGCTCATCAGTTTCTGTTTCCTTATAGGTTCCATCCAGAAAGGAAAGGCCTTCCGGAAGGGTAAGGGTAAGGAGGACTTCCTGGCTTCCGGTAAATAAAGTTCCGGTCTCCTTACGGTTTGCGGAGGTAAGGCTCAGGTCAAAGGCCAGGTCCCCTCCCTCCTCCGGAGAGAAGGATCCTGTCTCTGCCGAGAGACTGCCGTCCCACGCAAATGAGGCCGCCACCTGCATGGTGCCGCCCTGCTTTTCAATATCCGCCTCTGTCTCCGTTCCGTTCTGGGTCACTGAGACAGCAATATCCTCTTTGTCTACCTGGATCTGAAATGGCGCAGTAGTCCCTGCCTCTGTTTCAAAGGAAAGGCTGCTGTCAAGGGAAACTCCTGTCCCCTCCAGTGTGAAGGTAAGGCGCGCGCTTCCGTCCGATTGGTCTTCTCTGTCCACCTGGTCCCCGGAGATCTCCTGCAGCGCTGCTGCCTCCTTCTGATCCAATGTGATCTCTACCTTCGTCTGCAGACCAGGAAGATCGTTCCCTTCCGTCTGCGCCGTCAGCCTGACTGTCCCGGTCTCCCCGGTCTTAACCTCTTTTTCCTGAGGCTCCCAGTTCACCGACACCGCCGGCTTGCCTGCCGCAAGGTTCTCTTCGCTTCCGCTCTCCCCTTCCATATCCGTGGCATACGCCGAAGACGGTACCAGGGTCAGGGCCGTCACAAAGGCCAGCAGAAGACTGATTCCTCTCCTCGTCCAGCTGTGTTTTCTTTTCAAGATCATTTCCCCCCTGTCTATCTATTTTCCCCTCGTTAAAAGCGTAAAAATAATCAAGCTATATTATAGACTGAGCAGTAAGTAAAATCAATATATATTGTGTGATTCATGCTTTTTCCGTCAAAAAAACACAATCTGTGCCGTTTTTTTACATTAAAACAGCGCCCTGTCTGATACAGGGCGCTGTAAGATCCATTTTCAAATGATTATTTGCTTGCGATCGCTGCCTGAGCCGCTGCCAGTCTTGCAACCGGTACACGGAACGGTGAGCAGGATACATAGTCAAGTCCGATACTGTTGCAGAACTCAACAGAGCTCGGGTCTCCGCCGTGCTCGCCGCAGATACCTACGTGCAGAGCCGGGTTAACCGGTTTGCCAAGTTCGATGGCCATCTTCATCAGCTTGCCTACGCCTGTCTGATCCAGTTTCGCAAACGGATCGTTCTCGAAGATCTTGGCGTCATAGTAAGCGTTCAGGAACTTGCCTGCGTCGTCACGGGAGAAGCCGAAGGTCATCTGAGTCAGGTCGTTGGTACCGAAGCAGAAGAAGTCAGCTTCTTTAGCGATCTCGTCAGCGGTAAGAGCCGCTCTCGGGATCTCGATCATGGTACCTACTTCGTATTTCAGGTCGATGCCT
>OLQU01001869.1_pt1 | contig 13021 bp, 9 predicted proteins | sample 1672271 | NCBI WGS metagenome assembly OLQU01 (sample SAMEA3136666, study PRJEB25190) | human gut metagenome | biome: human gut; feature: human-associated habitat; material: faeces | place: Austria | collected 2013 | reverse complement strand
CCCACTGGGGCTTTCATGCCCTGCGGGCACCGCCGTCCTTTCTGGTTCTCTTTTGCAACCAAAAGAGAACGTACCCGGCGGCAATGTTTTTTACAAAAGGCATTAAACTCAATCTACGCGAAAACGCTCTGTACGGGAAGCAAATGGTTGAAAATCGTCCTTCTGGTTATTATTAACAAACCGGTAATTGTGTTTTTTGCCCTCGAATGATACAATAGTGTCAAACGATTTCAAAACCACAAAGGAGAAAACGAAATGGAACGATTTCCCGGTTATACCCTCGTGCGTACCGAGGACTGCCCTGAACAGCACGGAACCCTAACCGTGCTTACCCACGATGTGAGCGGTGCCACGGTGCTGCTGGTGGAAAATGAGGATACCAACAAGGCGTTTGGCATCGGCTTTGGCACCTTCCCGTCCGATGACACCGGCGTGTTCCACATTCTGGAGCACTCGGTGCTGGCAGGCAGCGAAAAATACCCGGTGACCTCGCCGTTCTTGCAGCTGCTCAAAAGCAGCATGGCATCTTTCCTGAATGCGATGACCTTCCCGGATAAGACGGTCTACCCGTTCGCTACGCCCAATGAGACCGACTTCAAAAACCTGATGGATGTCTACCTGAACGCGGTGTTCTGCCCGCTGGCCATGGTGGACAAGAGCGTGTTTGAGCAGGAGGGCTGGCACCGCAGTGCCGACGGCACCGTGAGCGGAGTGGTGTACAACGAGATGCAGGGCGCTCTGGCTGCACCGGATGCTCAGTTGGAAAATGCACTGGAACGGGCCATGTTCCCGGATACGGCCTACGGCTTTGTTTCCGGCGGCGACCCGGCCAGCATCCCGGCGCTGACCTATGAAAAGTATAAGCGGGTATATCACCGCCACTACAGCGCCGACAACTGCTGCATTACCCTCTATGGCAAAATGGATATGGCTGAAAAGCTGGAACTGCTGGACAGGGATTATCTCTCCAAAATGCCCAAGGGCACCAGCCGTCCGCAGCTGACCGTGCAGCACGAGCAGGCGGGTGCCTGCGTGGAACTGCCCTACTATACCGAAAACCCGGAGCCGGACGAGGTGCAGTGTGCTCTGGCATGGTACACCGGTGCCTTTGCAGACCGGGAGCGGCAGCTGGGCGTGGAGATCCTGCTGGATGCCCTGCTTGGCACCAATAACTCCCCGCTGAAGGCGGCGCTGCTGGCCGAAAAGCTGGGCGCAGATATTGACATTGGCTTTGACGACAGCACCCTGCAGCCGGTGCTGGAACTGGTGCTGCGCGGTGCCACCGAGGAGAGCGCCCGCAAGTTTGCTGCCGCTGTGCGCAAGGCGGTGGACGGCATTCTGGCCGAGGGCATCCCGCAGGAACTGCTGTTGGCTTCGCTGAACGCAGCAGAGTTTGCATCGCTGGAGCGCCCGGGCACCCTGCCAGACGGCGTGCTGGATGCCATCAACGCTTCCACCGGCTGGCTGCACACCGGCGACCCCGCCCTGCTGCTGCACACGGACAGGCTGTTTGCTTCCCTGCGGGAAAAGATGGCCGCTGGCTGGTTCAATGAGCTGTTGCGTGAGCTGTTTGCACCGGCTCCGGTGCAGGTGGTGCAGGTGCCCACCCTGCCTAAAAAGGAGGAGGGCGAACCCATCCGCACCGACGGCAAGCTTGTGCTGGAGCACCCGCTGACCGTTGCCGACCTTGGCGACGGAGCAAGGACGGCCCCAGGTGAGCGGGAACTTCTGGCTGGCGCGCAGCTGGTGCATCACCCTTCGGCAGGCAGCCTGTACCTGAACTTCTACTATGACCTCGGTAATGTGAAGCCTGAGGACATGCCGTATCTGGACCTGCTGACCGATGTGCTGGACGAGCTGGACAGCACCGAACACACCGCTCAGCAACTGAACACTCTGCGCAGCACATGGCTGGGCGACAGCCGCACCCAGCTGGACATCTGGACTGGGCGGCAGGAGGGTGCACCCTGCCATGCCAAGCTGAGCCTGTGCCTGAGCCTGCTGGAACGCAGTCTGGAAAAGGCTGTGGAGCTGGGCGGCGAATGGCTGTATGATACCATCCTTACCGGCCCGGCGGCAGAAGCTGCTTTTGCACAGGTGCTGAGCCAGCAGAAGTTGAACATGGAACAGCAGTTCATCCAGCAGGGCAATGTATACGCAGCCACCCGCGCCAGTGCCCACTACACGGTGGACGGCGCGGTGAGTGAACGCTGCAGCGGTGTGAGCTATTACAAGTTCTTGTGCGGCGTGCAGGAGCGCGGCAATTGGGCAGCACTGGGTGAAAAGCTGGATGCCCTGCGCACAGAGGTGCTGCAGCACGCGGAGCTGACGGTCAGCCTGTACGGCAGCGAGGATGCCCTTGCAAAGCTGCGCACTCTGCTGCCGGACAGCCGCTTTGCTGCCGAGGGCCGCGCTGCGGCAAAGCCCTATGTGGAGCCGCTGACACCGCCGGTGAACGAAGCGTTTATCATTGACGGCGGTGTGAACTACGATGTACAGGTATGGCCCATGGAGCGCCGCAGCGACCGCAAGGCGCTGGCCCGCGTGATGAGCTACGAATACCTGTGGCACAACATCCGCGAGGTGGGCGGCGCTTACGGCACCGGAATGCTCTCCTCGGACGGCGTGGAATACCTGTACACCTACCGCGACCCCCATGTAAAGGAAAGCTATGACACCTTTGCAAAAGGTCCGGCAGAACTGGCAGCACGGGAGTACACCGAAAAAGACCTGAACGATTTTATTGTGGGTACTGTGGCCAAGCTGGACACCCCCCGCAAGCCGCGTGCTGAGGCCCGCGAGACGGACCGTCGGTATTTCTGCGGCATCACTGATGAAATGATGGCGGCAGACCGCAAGGCCCTGTGTGCGGTGGATGCCGCACTGCTGAAGGAGCAGGCCGCAGAGCTGGGTGCCGCCATGGCAAACGGCGTGCGGGTGGTGTTTGGCAGCAAGGATGCTGTGGAAGCCGCAAAAGAACTGTTTGATACGGTAGAGACCCTGTAAGCAAAGAGCCTTCCATCCCGCCCGGGACATGCTCTGACAGGATAAAAGTGCCTGATGATACGAAAAATGTCATCGGGCACTTTTACTTTTTGTAAAGAAACGGAAAAATTTAAAAAGCAGGGTTGACGCGGCAAAAAAGCAGTGGTAAAGTAATGGGCGGAAAAGGCAAAAAGTGTCTTTTTACAACAGGAAAACGAGGTGGTTGTCATGGAACCTGCTGGCAGTAGCAGCAGTCTTTCTCCCCGATTATTTTATATGATGGCAGCCGCCGTTTCTGCTTTGCGCAGACCCTGCTGTGTGTGAATGCACACGGTGCGTGTTTGCGTTCCCTGAAAAGAAGAAACGAGAGCTGCCACTGAAAAGGAGGCAGCTTTTTTATGTCTGAAATCTCGATCGATACCCTCAAGACCATGCTGGCAAATCTGGACGATGCCAAGAAATACCAGAGCCTGCGGGATGTGATGGAAACTCTGCCCGCGCCCGACCTTGCGGCGGTATTTGAGGATCTGCCTGCAGAAAAGCTCCCGGTGCTGTTCCGTCTGTGCCCGAAGGATCTGGCCGCAGATGTGTTCACCGAACTGACCCCTGAGACCCAGCAGAAGCTGATCGACGGCCTGACCGATACCGAGCTGAAGGCTGTTGTGGACGAACTGTTCGTGGACGATGCCACCGACCTTGTGGAGGAAATGCCTGCCAACGTGGTCAAGCGCATTCTGGGTCAGGCCGACCCCACCACCCGCCGCATGATCAACGAGCTGCTCAAGTACCCGGAGGACTCGGCCGGCGGCGTGATGACCACCGAGCTGATGGAGCTGCGGCCGGACATGACCGTGGCACAGGCTATGGAGGCCATCCGCAGGAATGGCTTTGACAAGGAGACCATCAACAACTGCTATGTGACCGATGACAGCCGCAGGCTGATCGGCGTGGTGTCCCTGCGGGCGCTGGTGCTGGCAAAGAACACAGAAGAGCCTATCAAGGACCTGATGGATTCCAATGTGGTCAGCGTGAGCACCACCACCGATCAGGAGGATGTTTCCAACCTGTTCGAGAAATACGGCTTTCTGGCTATTCCGGTGGTGGACGCGGAAAACCGGCTGGTGGGCATCGTGACCATTGACGATGCTATCAGCATCCTGCAGGACGAGGCCAGCGAAGATATTGCAAAGATGAATGCAATCGGCCCCTCCGACAAGCCCTACTTCAAGCAGAGCATGTGGGATCTGTATAAGAGCCGTGCGCCGTGGCTGCTGTTCCTGATGATCAGTGCCACCTTCTCCAGTCTGGTCATTCGCGGATACGAGGATGCACTGGCCGCTGTGACCGTGCTGACTGCATACATCCCCATGCTGACCGACGCAGGCGGCAACGCGGGCAGCCAGAGCACCTCCACCATCATCCGCGGCATGGCGGTGGGCGATATCCAGCCCCGCGATCTGCCCCGCATCCTGTGGCGCGAGAGCCGCGTGGCCTTGCTGTGCGGCGGCACGCTGGCCGTATGCAACTTTGTAAAGCTGCTGGTGTTTGACCGCATCGCGGCTCCGGTGGCGCTGGTGGTGTGCCTGACTTTGATCTGCACCATCCTGCTCTCGCAGATCATCGGCGGCATTCTGCCGGTGGCGGCAGAAAAGCTGCATGTGGATCCGGCCGTGATGGCTTCACCCCTGATCACCACCATTGTGGATACCACCACGCTGCTGATCTACTTCAACATTGCAAAGATGCTGCTGCATCTGTAAAAGATACTCGGATCGGAATGCCCGGAGGCTTAGGAAAGCTTCCGGGCATTTTCTTTGCAAAAGGCAGGCGGCAGGAACCGGGAATGACAGGCGATTTTCAGAAAATTTCAGAAATGAAGCGAAAAAATGCGGAAGAACAGGGATGAACTATTCCTGAAAATATTTTTCAAGATATACAAGAAATAAAAAAGCTGCAAAAACCGGACGATGCAACATTTTGTAATCTTTTTGAGAGAAAAATGACATAATTTTTTTGCTTTTGTAGGGAGGTTGCAAATGTATGAAAAATTGTGATGTTTCGAGAAAAGAAATTGGCGAGCCTAAAAAGCATTTGTTGAAATAGCACAAAAGAACTCCTTCAATCTTGTGAACTTGTTCTCTTGAACAGTGGGGTGCTGCAAGGGTATAATACGAACAGGAATTACAGGTGCATGCAAGATTGCTCCTGTGAAAATGCTGAGATACGAATTGAAGGAGAACATTATTATGAAAATGATTTCGCGTCGTGACTTCCTGAAGGCATCTGCTGTTGTTGGTGCAACTGCTGCTATGACCGCCTGCGGCGGCTCTTCCAGCACCTCTACTGCTGCTTCTTCTGTTGCTGCATCTTCTGCTGCTGCTTCCAGCGCTGCTGCAACCAACGGTTCCGCAAACATCGGCGTGTGCATCTATCAGTTTGCTGATAACTTCATGACCCTGTACCGCTCCGATCTGGAAGAGTACCTGAAGGACATGGGCTACTCCGTCACCATCATGGACGGCAAGAACGACCAGAACACCCAGACCGAGCAGATCAACACCTTCCTGCAGCAGGGCGTGGACGTGCTGGTCATCAACCCCGTGCAGACCACTTCCGCACAGACCATCGTTGATACCGTCAAGCCCTCTGAGACTCCTATCGTCTTCATCAACCGTGAGCCTGACAAGAGCGTTCTGGACTCCTACGCAGACAAGTGCTGCTACGTTGGTGCTGACGCACGTCAGTCCGGTACTTATCAGGGCGAGCTGATCCTGGAGACCGAGACTCAGGGCGATATCAACGGCGACGGCAAGATCACCTACATTATGTGCAAGGGCGACCCCGAGAACATCGATGCTCAGTACCGCACCGAGTACTCCATCAAGGCTCTGACCGATGCAGGCAAGGAAGTTGAGTGCCTGTACGAGTACCTGGACAACTGGGATCAGACCACCGCTCAGCAGGACGTTGCAAACGCTCTGTCTCAGTACGGCGACAAGATCGAAGTTGTCTTCTGCAACAACGACGCAATGGCACTGGGCGCTCTGCAGTCCATCCAGCAGGCTAACCGCACCGTCGGCAAGGACATCTATCTGGTTGGTGTCGATGCACTGGCTGAGGCTGTTCAGGACGTTCTGGATGGCAACATGACCGGTACCGTGCTGAACGATGACGTGGGTCAGGCTACCGCAGCTGCTGAGGCTACCAAGCTGTACGTTGAAGGCTCCAAGGTCGAGCAGTACTACTGGGTCGACTATGTGAAGGTGACCAAGGACAACGCTTCCGAGTACGCGAAGTAAGACCAAAGTTTTCCTGAAACAATGCAAGGTGCGCAGTGGACCTTGACGGCTTGAGCAAAGCTATAAAGCGCGTGCGTGCGAGAAATATTCTCCGCGCACGCGCCTTGTTTTGAAAAAAGGTTTTTCTGCGGCCCGATGATAAACGACAAGGAGGCTCTGCGGAATGTCAGAATACCGTCTGGTAATGAAAGGCGTGGTCAAGACCTTCCCCGGCGTCAAAGCGCTGGATCACGCCCAGTTGGAGCTTCGCCCCGGTAAGGTCATGGCGCTGATGGGTGAAAACGGCGCCGGTAAGTCCACACTGATGAAATGCATGTTTGGCATTTACAAGATGGACGAGGGCGAAATTGAATACGAGGGCGAAAAAGTTACCATCACCACCCCTCTGGATGCACTGAACCGCGGCATTGCCATGGTGCATCAGGAACTGCAGCCGATTCCGGCACGCACCGTGGCCGAGAACATCTGGCTGGGCCGCTACCCCACCAAAAAGTACGGCCCTGTTACGGTGGTGGATCACGCCAAAATGTACAAGGATACGGAGGAGCTGCTGAAAAAGCTGAAGCTGGAGATCAATCCCCGTGCAAAGCTTGGCTCTCTGAGCATCGCACAGATGCAGATGGTGGAAATTGCAAAGGCTGTTTCCGCAAACTGCAAGGTGCTGATCCTGGACGAGCCCACTTCCTCACTGACCGCAAACGAAGTTGAGTCGCTGTTCCGCATCATGCGCGAGCTGAAGGCTCTGGGCGTGGCACTGGTCTATATCAGCCACAAGATGGACGAGATCAAGGTGATCGCGGACGAAGTCACCATCATGCGCGATGGCCAGTACATCGGTAAGTGGGACGTTGCCAACATGACCAAGGAAGAGATCATTGCAAAGATGGTCGGCCGTGAGCTGTCGAACCTGTATCCCCCGCTGGAGAACCATCCCTCGGACGAGGTGATGATGAAGGTGGAGGACTTTACATCCATCCATCCGCGCTCCTTCCGCCACTGCAGCTTCGAGGTCAAAAAAGGCGAGATCCTGGGCGTGGCCGGTCTGGTGGGCGCACAGCGCACCGAGCTGATGGAAGGCATCTTCGGCCTGCGTGCCCATACCTCCGGTAAGGTGTGGATCAAGGGCGAAGAGGTGAACATCAAGCAGCCCCGCGACGCCATCCAGAAGAGCGTGGCTCTGCTGACCGAGGACCGCCGTGCCACCGGCATCATGGGTGTGCTGAGTGTTGCGGATAACATCTCCATTGCATCGCTGGATGCCCTGCGCAAGGGCCCCATCATGCTGGACGACAAGAAGATCCTGGATCTGGTGGCTACCAACAAGGAAAAGATGGCCATCAAGGTGCCCAGCCCCAAGACCCAGATCAAGAGCCTTTCCGGCGGCAACCAGCAGAAGGTGCTGATCGCCCGCTGGCTGGCGAATAACCCCGATGTGCTGATCCTCGACGAGCCCACCCGCGGCATCGACGTCGGCGCAAAGTACGAAATTTACTGCATCATTGCTGACTTGGCTAAGCAGGGCAAGAGCATCATCATGATCTCCTCCGAAATGAGCGAGATCATCGGTATGTCCAACCGTGTCATGGTCATGTGCGATGGCCGTATCACCGGCTTTATCGACGGCAAGGACGCCACGCAGGAGAACATCATGGCGCTGGCTACCCAGTTCGAGACCGCACCTGACGCAGCTGCGGCAAATCAGTAATTAAGGAGGCTGTCTATCGTGGAAGCTACCAAAAAATTGAATGGCAAGGCTGTGGGCAAGTGGCTCAGCAACAACGCCATTATCATGATGATGCTGGCCATCACTCTGATCGTTGGCATCATTCACCCCAACTTCTTCTCCGGCACCAACATGATCAACCTGTTCAAGAACGTGTCCATCCGCTACATCATCGCTCTGGGCATTTCCGGCTGCCTGATCACCACCGGTAACGACCTGTCCGCTGGCCGTCTGGCTGGTTTTGCCGCATGTCTGGCCTGCATTTTTGCGCAGACCGAAGGCGCTTCCGGCAAGTTCTACCCCAATATGCCCACCCTGTCCACCCCCGTGGTGTTCATTCTGGTCATTGCCATCTGCGCCATCGTGGGTCTGTGCAACGGTCTGGTGGTCAGCTACCTGAAGGTGCAGCCCTTCATTGCTACCTTGGGTATGCAGCAGGTGGTCTACGGTATCTGCCTTGTGTACACCGGCGGTACCCCCATCGGCTCTTTGAACAAAAACTTCACCTCTCTGGCCTCCAACACCATCCTGAAGGTCCCCGTGCTGATCTGGATCGCACTGGTGGTGGCTGCATGCTTCTGGTTCCTGTACAACAAGACCCGCCACGGCAAGTACATGTACGCCATCGGCGGCAACGAGGCTGCTGCTGAGGTGGCCGGTGTCAACGTGAACGCTACCAAGATCCGCATCTACATTCTGGCCTCCTGCATGTTCGGTCTGGCAGGCTGCCTGCTGGCTGCAAAGTCCGGCGGCGCATCCGTCAACACTGCAATGGGCTATGAGCTGGACGCCATCGCAGCCTGCACCATCGGCGGTGTTTCCACCACCGGCGGCGTTGGTACTGTTCCCGGCGTTCTGGTCGGCGTTCTGGTCTTTGAGCTGATGAAGGTGGCTCTGCAGTTCATGAACGTGAACTCCTCCTACACCTACATCGTTCAGGGCCTTGTCATTATCGTGGCTGTGGCTATCGATATCCGCAAGTATCTGGCAAAGAAGTAAGAGCTTTTTCTGTGGGTCGTCTGCTTTTGGGCAGGCGGCCCGCTTTTTTTATTTGCATTTGTGTGGTATCATAAAGAAAAACAACATCAGGAGGTGTGCTTATGGCACAGGAAAACCGAACAAGGGAGCAGTTCACAGAGGAGCTTGCCCGGCGGGAAGCTGCCCTTGCGGCCCGGGAAGAACAGCTTGCACAGGAGCAGGCAGAGTTGGCCGCGCAGAAGGCGGATTTTGAGGAGGGCAAAAAGAGCCTGCTGAACAACGGCGACAAAAACTTTGTGAATGCGAAAGAAAAAATGTACGACCATTTTCCGCTGACCGTGCACCAGATGGATATTATCATCGGGGTACTGTTTGCACTGATCGCACTGTTCCTTGTGCTGGGCGTGACCCATACCAGCTTCTTCGGGCTGTTCGGAGGGTAAGTGCGTTCCTTTTCTGCAGCAGGTGATTGCATTTCATCCGCAATATGCGTATAATTTAGGATAAAAGCTCTGCCGCACTGCGGCGGCAGGAAGAGGAGTGGTGATCTTGAAAAAGAAATGGCTCGCGGCGGCACTGGCAGGCATTCTGCTGGCAGCTGCGGTTCTGAGCGGATGTGCATCGACAGAAAAGGCCAAACGGCTGCGCTTCGGCGTGGCTGGCGAGGGCGGCATCTACCGAGAGTTCGGTGAGCGGTTCGCAGCATTGGAAAATGAGACGGACAACGGGCAGGTGGAGCTGAAGGCTACCGCCGGTTCCGCAGCGAACCTGCGTCTGCTGGCCGGCGAATACCTGCAGCTGGCCATTGCACAGGCAGACCTTGTGCAGGATGCCTATGACCAGACCGGCATCTTTGCCGACGAGGAGGAAAGCCGGGGCTTTGGTGCCGTGGCGGCGCTGTACACCGAGACCTGTCAGGTGGTGGTGCGGGCGGATTCCGACATCCAGTCCATTGAGGACCTGCATGGCAGGACGGTGAGCATTGGCGCGGAAGAATCTGGTTCGGAGCAGAACGCGCGGCAGATCTTATCTGCCTATGGTCTGAACGACAAGATGGTGAGCATGGTAAACCTGAACTATGAGGATGCCGCTGCCCAGCTGAAGGCGGGCAGGGTGGATGCCATCTTTATGACGGTGGGTGCGCCCAGCCCGGTGCTGACCGCGCTGGCAGGCGAGTGCGGCATCCGGCTGCTGAAGGTGGACGGTGCGGCAGCACAGCGCCTGCAGAGCGCTTACAGCGCCTACAGCGGCGTTACGCTGCCGGCAGGCACCTATCCCGGACAGACGGAAAAGGTGCAGACGGTGGGCGTGAAAGCCGTTCTGCTGGCCAGCAACGCGCTGCCTGCAAAGCAGGTGCAGCAGCTGACACAGCTTCTGTTCTCCAGCCGGGAAGGGCTGGAAGAGCAGCTGGGCATCCCGCTGGACCCGGAGGAAAACGCAGTAGAGGGCGTTGGCATCCCGTTCCATGCGGGTGCGGCCGCATATTATAAGGCGGCAGGAATTACGGTCGATGAAGCGGCTGGGAACTGAGGGAAAGTAGAGCAATGAAGATCGAATTGGATATGTATCAGACACTGGCCGTTGCTGTGCTGGTGCTGATGCTGGGCAAATTTTTGCGGGCAAGGGTGCAGGTGCTGGAACGTTTCTGCATTCCGGCTCCGGTCATTGGCGGCGTGCTGTTCGCCATTTTTACCTGTGTGTGCTATGTGACCGGCGTTGCCGAGTTTGCATTTGATGATATTCTAAAGGAAGTCTGCATGGTGATGTTTTTCACCTCGGTGGGCTTCCAGGCAAACCTCAAGGTGCTGAAAAGCGGCGGAAGAGCGATGATCGTGTTTCTGGGCGTGGTCATCGTACTGATCGTCAGCCAGAACTTTGTAGCCGTGGGGCTGGCAAAGCTGCTGGGCGTGGATGCGCTGGTGGGCCTTTGCACCGGCTCCATCCCCATGGTGGGCGGTCACGGCACCGCCGGTGCCTTTGGCCCGGTGCTGGAGGACTTTGGCATTCAGGGGGCCACCACCCTATGTACGGCAGCGGCCACCTATGGCCTGATCGCGGGCAGCATGATGGGCGGCCCCATCGGTAAGATGCTCATTGAGCGGCACAACCTGCTGGCCACGGTGGTGCCGGAGGATGACAGCCTGCTGGTGGAAGAAGAAATGAAGCACGAGCGCCACACCACCATGTACCCGGCGGCAAGCTTCCAGCTGATCGTCGCCATGGGCATCGGCACGGTGCTGTCCAGACTTCTGAGCCTGACGGGCATGACCTTCCCCATCTATATCGGTGCCATGATCGCGGCGGCTATCATCCGCAATGTGGGTGAGTATGGCGGCGGCTACACCGTGTATATGGGCGAGATCAATGACATTGGCGGCATCTGCCTTTCGTTGTTCCTGGGCATGGCTATGATTACCCTGAAGCTGTGGCAGCTGGCAGAGCTGGCCCTGCCGCTGATCGTGCTGCTGGCCGGGCAGACCCTGTTCATGATCCTGTATGTGGTGCTGGTGGTGTTCAACATCATGGGCCGCGATTACGACGCGGCGGTGATCGTATCCGGCACCTGCGGCTTTGGCATGGGCGCAACGCCCAACGCTATGGCCAACATGCAGGCCATCTGCGATAAATATTCGCCCTCGGTCAAGGCGTATCTGCTGATCCCGCTGGTGGGCAGTCTGTTTGCGGACTTTCTGAACAGTCTGGTCATTACGGTGTTCATCAATTTTATCTGAAGCTGATCTTTACAGTTCGGGCGGGCTTCCGCACCGGGAAAGGAGACGTGCAATGTCGCTTTATCACCATCTGAAAACGTGGCTCGGAAAAAAGCGGGAGCATCCCCATGAGGAAGAAACCGTGGCCGTGCCGGAAATCCATACCGGCAAGGTGGCACATCATACGGATGCGGACGGCACTCCGGCGGCGGATAAGCCGATCCACTATGATAACGTGGCTATCCCGGAAGTGCATATCCACCCGCGGCGCAAATAACCCCGATTGCTAAAAAAGAATAGTTCCACGCCGGACAGCCCGGAGCGAATGCGCAGGCTGTTCCGGATCACAGGAAGCAGAAAAGCTCCCGTCCATCATCAGGACGGGAGCTTTTTTGCTTGCGGTAAGATCAGCGGCTTAGAGGAACACGTACTTGAGGATGAACAGCACGGTCAGCACATACATCAGGGGGCTGATCTTCTTTTCCTTGGCCTTGCCGGTGACCAGATTGATCAGGGTCCAGGAGATGACGCCGATGGCGATGCCCTCAGAGATGCTGTAGGCAGTGGGCATGGCCAGAATGGTCAGGAAGGCGGGGATGCCCTCGCTGGGGTCATTGAAGTCGATCTTGACGGCAGAGCCCATCATGTAGAAGCCCACGATGATCAGGGCCGGAGCCGTTGCAAAGGACGGGATGGTGAGGAACAGAGGGCTGAAGATGGTGGCCAGCAGGAACAGGATGCCGGTGGTCATAGAGGTCAGACCGGTGCGGCCGCCCTCGGTAACGCCGGAAGCACTCTCGACGAAGGTGGTTGTGGTGGAAGTGCCCAGCACAGCGCCTGCGCAGGTGGCGATGGAGTCGGCCATCAGTGCGCCCTTGATGTGGGGCAGCTTGCCGTCCTCGTCCAGCATGTCGGCCTTGGAGGCAACACCGATCAGGGTGCCCAGAGTATCGAACAGGTCAACGAACAGGAAGGAGAACATGACGGCGAAGAAGTTCAGGATGCCAACGCCGGAGAAATCGGTCTTGAATACCTGACCGAAGGTCTTGCCCAGCGCGGAGAAGTCGAAGCTGACAAAAGCGGTGGGGATAACGGAGTACATGCCTGCATCGGCGTTGGGCACATAGATACCGGCGATCTCGCAGAGGATGCCCAGCACCCAGGTGATAAGAATGCCGTACAGGATGCCGCCCTTGACCTTTTTAACCAGCAGAACGGCGGTGATGACCACGCCGATCAGGGCCAGAATGGCACCCACGCCTACGCTGGAGAAGGTCTCGCCCTTGAAGTGCTGGTAGGTGACGAGGGTGGAATCGCTGTTGACG
>OLQU01001843.1_pt1 | contig 13220 bp, 7 predicted proteins | sample 1672271 | NCBI WGS metagenome assembly OLQU01 (sample SAMEA3136666, study PRJEB25190) | human gut metagenome | biome: human gut; feature: human-associated habitat; material: faeces | place: Austria | collected 2013 | reverse complement strand
CGAGGGGAAAAAGTACTGGCTCTCCATAGCTGCTTTCGTTCTCGTGTTCATCGCGGTCGTCGTCACGCTGTCCACCTTCATGCAGCAGACGAGCAACCGCATCGTTGCCCAGGCGAACCAGTACGTCTCTGATGCCACGGCCCAATCCTGCGTGCTGGTCTCCACCCTCATGGAGAACACGCAGAAAGACATCGAGACTATCGCCGCCCTTGCCTCGGAGTCGGCGGATGTGACCGACATCGTCACCAGCGAGGAATGGCTCATCAGCGTGGAGGAGACCTCGCCTTTCGACACCATCGACTTCGTTGATGTCGACGGCATGCAGCACTCGCCCCAGCACGAGCCGGTGAACGTGTCGGATCGCTCTTACTTCAAGCGGGCCATGGCGGGCGAATCTGGCATCGAGGCCGTATTCAACACCCGCATGACCCACGAGAACCTCGTGTACTTCTTCGCACCGGTTCGCGAGGGCGCGGACGGCCCGGTCGTGGGCTTGCTTCTGGCCCACTACAGCGAGAACCGGCTCGCCGATCTTCTGTCAGGCGATTTCTTCGGCTACGCGTCCCAGGTGATGCTGTGCTTGCCCACCGGGGAGGTGGTGGCCGCCACGGATTCCTCCTATGTTGGCAGGAACCTTATCCAAGAGGCGCAGGCCGACCCCTCTGCCACCTCTGGCGCCCGCGATCTGGAGCGCGCTTTTGCCAATCACGAGACGGTCACGTACAGCTACCAGGCTGAGCGCGGCACGGGCTCGGTGTGCCTTCGCGAGGTGCCGGGTCTCGGCTGGATGATGCTGGAGACGTTCCCGGCCGCCGCTACCGAGCAGATGATCAACGAGGCCAATGAAGGCGGTTGGAACGCCCTGTTCGTCATCGTGGTGGTATTCGTCCTCGTCATTGCCGGCATTATCTTCTACAACAACCGCCGCCACCGCTCGCTCACCCGCTCGATGCGCGATCGGGAGGACGTGCAGCGCGGGGTGGCCAAGCTGACCGAGCGGCTGGTGCTCATGGATTTGGATGCCGATCGGTTCCGCTACATGAGCGGCCCGGTCACGCCGAGTGACCCCTACGAGTTGGAAGGCCCCTACACCGCCATGATAGAGCGCCTGCAGGGCCTGGTCGTGGGCGACGAGGCCAAGGCGGAGGTGGCCAAGCTCTACGACAAGCACACGATCATCGATCTCATGCCGCCCGGCTCCGACGAGATCCGCTTCGAGTACCAGATGAATCGCGGGGGAGACGTCAAATGGGAGGACATCAACCTCATCTGCGTGCAGCGCGACGCGGCGGGGATGCCGACGCGGCTTCTCTACACAACCCAGGACGTCACGGCGCTCAAGCAGCGCGAGAAGCAGCTCCAGCTGGCCATGGAGGACTCCTATCGCGCGGCGGTTGCCGCCAACAACGCCAAGAGCGACTTCCTCTCGCGCATGAGCCACGATATCCGCACGCCGATGAACGCCATCATCGGCATGACGGAGCTCGCGCGCATGAACGAGGGGCATCCGGAGAAAGTGGACGACTGCCTGGCGAAGATCACGCTGTCGAGCAACCATTTGCTCGCGCTGATCAACGAGGTTCTCGATCTCTCCATGATCGAGAACGGGCGCCTGGTGCTTACCGTGGGAGAGGTGGATCTGCGAGCGTTGGCTCTCGAGATGGAGACGATGTTCTCGCAGCGCTGCGAAGAATCGGGCATCGCCTTCGTGATTGAATTCGAAGGGCTCGCCCATCCGCTGGTAGAGGGCGACGGGCTTCGCTTGCAACAGGTGTTCATGAACATGCTCGGCAATGCGGTGAAGTTCACGCCGGCGGGCGGCTCGGTGTCGCTGCGGGTTGTCGAGCACGCCTCTCGCGTCGAGGGGACGAGCGACTACGAGTTCGTCTTCGCCGACACCGGCTGCGGCATGGCGCCTGAGTTTCTGGCGCACGTCTTCGAGCCCTTCGCGCGTGAGCACGACTCGCGCACCGAGTCCGTGGAGGGCACGGGGCTGGGGCTTTCCATCGCCCAGTCCGTCGTCTCGCTGATGGGCGGCACGATTGATGTGGAAAGCGAGCCGGGTCGCGGCACGGTGTTCACGGTGCGGGTGAGCATGCGCTATGTGGAAAGGGACGCGAAAGGCTCCCTCGAGGAAAGCGACGACGCCGACGCCCTGTGCGATGTTTCGCAGGGGGATGCGCCCGCGCCGAGGGGCGCCGATTTGAGCGGCGTGCGCGTGCTGCTTGTGGAGGACAACGAGCTTAACAGCGAGATCGCCGTGGCGCTGCTGGAGTCCCTCGGCGCGGCGGCCGAGACGGCGGCCAACGGCCAGGAGGCCCTCGATGCGCTGGACGCGAGCGAGCCGGGCCATTTCGACGTGGTGCTCATGGATATCCAGATGCCCGTCATGAACGGCCTCGAGGCCACGCGCCGCATCCGCGAGAGCGAGCGCGATGATTTGCGCGCGCTGCCCGTCGTGGTGCTCTCGGCCAACGCGTTCACCGAGGATGTGCAGGAATCGAAGCGCGCCGGCGCCGACGACCATCTCTCCAAGCCCATCAGCGTAAAGGATCTTGCGGCAACGTTGGGTGGAATCCTCGGGCGCTCCTGATCCTTGCGGCGCTCGCGTCCCTCGCGACCCTTGCCGCCCTGGTTCCTCACGGCCCCGCGCCATCACGCGCCTACGGCGCAGCGCGGAGTCGAAGGATCGTGCGGCCCTTCCCTGTGTTAAGATAGCCTGCACGCAACAACCCTAAAGGGGAGCGGCGGTGTCATCGGCCGCCTGCGCCCGGAAAAGGAGTCTTACCCGCTATGCCTAAGGGAACCTTCGGCGTCACCACGCCCATCTACTACATCAACGCCGCGCCGCATCTGGGCACCGCCTACACCACGGTGGCCGCCGACACCATCGCGCGCTACGAGCGCATGAACGGCTACGACGTGTCGTTCGTCACCGGCACCGACGAGCACGGCCAGAAGATCGCCGAGACCGCCGAAAAGAACGGCATGACCCCGCAAGCCTGGTGCGACTCACTGGCCCCGGCCTTCACCGATGCGTGGAAGACGCTGGATATCGACTACACCAACTTCGTGCGCACCACCGAGGATCGCCAGACCCGTGCCGTGCAGAAGTTCTGGCAGGGGCTCTACGACGCGGGCTGGCTGTACAAGAGCGCCTACGAGGGCTGGTACTGCGTGCACGAGGAGACCTACTACGCTGAGAGCGACTTGGAGAAGAACGAGGACGGCGAGTTCGTGTGCCCCGACTGCAAGCGCCCGGTGCGCTACGAGTCCTCGGGCGAGGAGAACTGGTTCTTCAAGCTCTCCGAGTTCCAGGACAAACTCCTCGCCTTCTATGACGAGCATCCGGACTTCATCCGGCCGGTCAGCCGTCGCAACGAGATCGTCTCCTTCGTGAAGGGCGGCTTGCAGGATCTGTCCATCTCCCGTTCCAGCTTCGACTGGGGCATCCCCGTGCCGTGGGATGAGGGCCACGTGTTCTACGTGTGGGCCGACGCGCTCATCGCGTACCTCACGGGCATCGGCTACGGCGACCCCGAGCGCGAGGCCGAGTTCGATCGTCGCTGGCCCATTCAGTACCACTTTGTGGGCAAGGACATCACCCGCTTCCACTGCGTCATCTGGCCCGCGATGCTCATGGCCGCTGGCATGCCCATCACCCACACGGTGTTCGGCCACGGCTTTCTGCTCACCAAGGGCGAGAAGATGTCGAAGTCGAAGGGCAACGGGCTTATGCCGGCCGACCTGGTGCGCGTGTTCGGGGTGGACGCCTACCGCTATTACTTCATGAGCGACGTGCAGTTCGGCCACGACGGCTCCATCTCCATGGAGCGCATGGTGCAGGTGTACAACGCCGATCTGGCCAATACCTGGGGCAACCTCGTCTCCCGCGTGACGAACATGACCACGAAGTACTTCGAGGGCCGCGTGCCCGAGGCGCCCGCGGGCTCCGAGGAGAACCCCCTGCGCGAGATCGCCGACACCCTGTACGCGGAATACGACGCCTGCATGGCCGAGGTGGACTTCACCGGGGCCGCGGCGGCGGTGCAGAAGCTGGCGAGCCGCGTGAACCTGTACGTGGAGGAGAGCGCCCCCTGGACGCTGGCGAAAGATCCCGCCCGCGCCGATGAGCTGGCCGGCGTCATCTACAACTGTCTGGAGGCCATCCGCATCATCGCCCTGTACATGGCGCCGTTCATGCCGAACACCTCGGCCGAGGTGTTCCGTCGCCTGGGCCTGGGAGAGATCGCCGACACCACCGACATCCAGGAGGCCACGGCCTGGGGCCAGCTGCCCGCCAGCGTCGCCGTGGAGGTGGGCGACCCCCTCTTCCCCCGCCTGGATGTGGATAATCTGCCCGAGCTGTAGGCGATCATGAGAGACCAAGATCCCGTTTTTTATGACGCACTGTTTCGGCAGAAGCGCAAAGGGGGGAAGTGGCGTGTGATGCCCTCGCCGGTGCTGGAAGGCCCGGTGGCCGACACCCATGCGCATCTGCAGATGCTGGCCGATCCGGCCTGCGAGTTGGCCCGCGGCGGTGCTCACGGCGTCGCCTTCGTGGAGACCATCGTCGATCCGGCCGAGGACGGCTTCGCCACCTTCGACGTCCTGCCTCTCTGGCTCATGGAGGCCGCTCGCGATCTGAAGGTCATGGAAGAAGAGGACGATGGCACGGCCGGCATTGTCGCCGCTCCGGCGGTGCCCCACGTGCGCATCGCGGCCGGCGTGCACCCGCACAACGCCAAGGAGTGGGCGCCGGAGCTTAAGGCCGCCCTGCGCGAGCGTTTGCGCGACCGCCGCGTGAGCGCGGTGGGGGAGATCGGGCTCGACTACCACTACGACCTGTCGCCGCGCGATGTGCAGCGCGAGATCTTCCGCGCTCAGATTCGCCTGGCCAAGGAAGCGGGACTGCCCATCGCGCTGCATATGCGCGAGGCTCACGACGACGGCTTCGCCATTCTGGAAGAGGAGGGCTTTCCCGAGGCGGGAACGCTTCTGCACTGCTTCAACCTGGATGCCGCTGAGGTGGCGCGTTGGGTGGAGGCCGGCTGCTACATCGCCTTCGGGGGCCCGCTTACCTTCAAGCGCGCCGACGAGGTGCGCGAGGCCGCCAAGCTGGTACCGGCCGATCGCCTGCTCACCGAGACGGACTCGCCCTACATGACCCCCGAGCCTCTGCGCGGCACCGATTGCGGCCCCGCCCACACCATCTACACCGCCGACGTGCTCTGCGAAGTCCGCGGCGCCACGACGCCCGAGGCCCGTGCCGCCCTGCTCGCCCAGCTCTACGAGAACGCACAGCGCCTCCTCAACCGCAAGCCCACCCCGTGGCAGAAAGGCAGCAGCAATGCATAGAGTGATTTTGCACGGGTCGTGTCGGGCCGATGGGCGCAGTGCCGCGCTGGCCGACGAGCTGTTCAATGCCTGCATCGAGGAGTGCCCGGAGGACGGGGTGTCCATCGTGTCGGTGTCGTCCACCGAGGTGCGGCCGTGTATCGGCTGCGATGAGTGCCGCGCCGTCGCCGAGGAGCCCATCCACGTGTTCGAGGAGGGCGATCCGCTGCTGCCTCAAGAGACGGTGGCGGAATCCGGTGCTCTGTTCCACCATTGCGTCATTGACGATGACATGAACGAGGTGCGCAAGCACCTGGATGCGGCCGATGAGCTCATCGTGGTGTGCCCGGTGTACTTCGCCAGCGTGCCGGCTCAGATGAAGGCGCTGCTCGACCGCCTGCAGCCCTACTACTTCACCGACCTGCGCACGCGGCCCAAGCGCCCTGCGGTCATCCACGTGGTAGGAGTCGGCGGCGATCCCCACGGCTTCGAGCCGCTCATCGGCACGGTGCGCTCGGCGCTGTCCGTGGCCGGCTTTGCCGTAGAGCTCGTGCTCGACTGGGTGGGGAAGATTCGCGCTGACGGCGAGATCACGGCCGACGCCGAGGAGTACCCGCTGCCCCCCGTGGGCGGCTTCGGCGCCCTGGGCCTCGACTTCGATGACGACTATGAGGTTGTGGAAGTGGAGGGCGTGGAAGAAATCGAGGAAGTCGAAGAGGAGGAGGACAACGACGGGACGACCGAAGCTGCCGAGCACCGCCCGAAGGATCGCGCGAAGCTGTCCGTAAGCCAGAAGGCGCCCGCCCCTAAGCAGGATGCCCCGAAGTCGGGCTCCCGCGGCCCGCGCAAGTCCTCCGGCAAGGGCGGCGGCCCGGCCTACGGGAAGAAGAACACCAAGAAGAAGGGCAACGGCCGTGGCGGCCACCGATAGCTATGCCGGCGGCGACGGGCGCCTGTCGCCGCTCTCTACGCCGAGTGCCACCCGCGCGGTGCTCGAGGCCCACGGCATCGGCACCAAGTACACGCTCGGCCAGAACTTTCTCGTGAACGACGACGTGCTGAAGAAGATCATCGCCCTGGCCGAGGTGGACGAGGCCGACCGCGTTTTGGAAGTGGGCCCCGGCATCGGCACGCTCACCATCGCGCTCCTGAAGCACGCCGCCAGCGTCGTCGCCATCGAGCGCGACCCCGACCTGCCCGCCGTCCTCGCCGACACCCTGCACCCCTGGCGCGAGAAGTTCGCTCTCATAGAAAAGGACGCCCTTGACGTAACCGGGGATGACATTGTTGCGGCTATGGCCGAGATCGGCGCAGACACGGGGTGCCTTGACCGAGCGAGTTCCGCAGCGAACGAAACAGCCCAGTGGGCTGTTTCGCAGAGCGAGGACTGTCTGAGCGAATCAAGGTACCGCGTGGCTGTGCCTCAGGAGGAGCTTCAGCCGAGTCTTCCCAGCAAGCTGGTCGCGAACCTTCCCTACGCCGTGGCCGCCACCGTCGTGCTCGACTACTTCGAATCCTTCCTCTTCTTGGACTCCGCCACCATCATGGTGCAGAAGGAGGTGGCCGACCGCATGGCGGCCGCCGTGGGCACGAAGAACTACGGCGCTTACACCGTGAAGCTCGGCTTGCACGCCGAGCCGGCCGGCCGCTTTCCCGTGGGCCCGGGCAACTTTTTCCCGCCGCCCCGGGTCGATTCCGCCGTCATCCGCCTGAACCGTCGCGTGCCGCTCATGGCCGATGGGGCACCTGCCACGCCGGAGGTCATCGCTGCTGCGGCTCTCATAGCCGACGCCGCCTTCGCCAACCGCCGCAAGACCATCGCCAACTCCTGCAAGACCTACTTCTCCGGCCGCGGCTCGCTCTTGCTGGGAGCCTCGGGTTCGTCGGCTGGGCTAAGGGCCGTGGATGGCGCCCTGTCTGGTGGTGTTGGGGGCGCCTTCGTCCTCGACGGAGCCGACATCGTCGATCACCTTCCCGCCATCTTCGATGCCGCCGCCATCGACCCCCGCCGCCGCGGCGAAACCCTGACCCAGCAGGAATTCCTCGCCCTCGGCGCTGCACTGCTGAAAGAGGCGACCGTCTGATCTCTTTCTGTGATATGATGCAAAAATCATATTGAAGGGAGGGGTTATGGACGATCTGGTTGCGGAGCTGCAGGATTTCCGCCACCTGCGCTGGGACGAGCGCACGACAACCTCGGGAACGAGCGGCACCTTCCCGAAGGCGCGGGCCGGCGAGGGGAGGGCGCGCCGCTACTACAAGCTCTCCTGCTACGACAGCTACCGGGGCATTTACGGCCATGAGTGTGTCAATGAGCTTCTGGCCGGCCGCGTGATGGAGCACCTGGGCATTCCCCATGCACGCTATCGGCTCATCCACGGGCTCGTGGTCATCGACGGCGAAGAGCGCGAGACGTGGCTCAACGAGTCGCCGAGCTTCCGCGCGCCCGACGAGCGCAAGATGGCCTTCGATTTATTCTACGACTTGAACCGGCGCCCCGGGGAGTCGCCGTTCGACCTTGCGCGGCGCTACGGTTGGGGCCCGCAGGTGGCGGCCCTCATCATTGCTGATTATCTCATCGCCAATCGGGATCGCCACGGCGCAAACATAGAGGTGATACGCAGCCCCGAAGGCTCGGTGCGCCTCGCGCCGCTGTTCGATAGCGGCTTGTCCTTCGTGCTCTCTTGCTACGGGGATGAGGAGCGCGTGCGCGCCTTCGACCCCTTAAGCGACGTGAACGCCAACAATTACCTGGGGACGCGCTCGTTGGAAGAGAACTTGCGCTTCGTGGGCGAGCTGGTGGAGACGCCCCTGCCAATGCCGCCTCTCGGCGAGGGGCGCATACGGGCCTTGACCGATGGCATCGGCCACGCGGTATCCGATGCCCATGTTGCGAAGATGCGCGAGATGCTTGCACGGCGCTGGGAGCATCTGCTCGCGGGGGGCATCGTCGTCGAGAGCCGGTCGGACGGCCTGTCGAGGGAGGGGTAGTCGTGTTCGCCTTCGACATCATCGACGGCCGCGCCCGCAATGCCGTTCCCTGCGGCCGTCTCTTCTACGACGCCGAACGCGACGAATGGGGCATCCAGATAGCGGAGGGCGCAGGCCCCGAAGAGGTGCCGTTCCTTTTCTCCTCGTTCGTCGAAAGGGGGGAGCGCGCGATAGGGCCTGCGTGGGCGCGTCGCTGGGTGGCCGAGCGCGTGGTGCCTCCGGGACGGCAGAACCTGGGAGAGGTCTTGAGGGCGAATGGCCTCCGGGAATACAGCGAGTTCGCCCTGCTCGCTATTGGGAAGGGGGCCTGTTCGCAGGATTATTTCGTGCTGCGCGGGCCGTTTCCCGTCGATGACGATGGCGAGATACTGGACGACCGGCGCCAGTTGCGCCAGTCCATCGGGCGCGCGGTGGCCGAGGCGCGCCGCGAGCAGGGTATGACGCAGAAACAGCTGGCCGAGAGGGCCCTGGTGGATCAGGCCGTCGTCAGCCGCGTGGAGCGAGGTCGCGCCAACATCACCTCCGATCTTCTGGCGGATGTGGCCTGCGCCTTGGGAATGTGTGTGGAAGTGACGCTGGCGCCGGCGGCGGTGTACAATGGCGAGCCTGACGAAGGACGATCGGGCCTCTAGGTCCTGGAAGTGAGCGGGCCGATAGGCCCTGGAAGCGAGGGTGCCATGGGAAAGACGGCGGGACGGGCAAGGTTCGCGCGCATCGGCATCGCGGTGGCGGTGCTCGTGGCGCTGGCGGGCGTCGGCGTGGCCCTGGCCATGACGGTGGGCGGCTTGGCCCCGGCCGGGGGCTCGAATGCCCTGGTGGTGGAAGAGCCCGCGAGCCGTCCCCAGGACACCTTGGAGGCAGAGCCGGCGGCCCCGGCCGATGCCGCCGCGGGAGAGGCCCCGTCCGAGGAGGCCGCGCCCCCCGCGCCCACCCCTTCCACGACCGGCGCGCTTAAAGTCGTCGGCGCCCAGCTCACCGATGCCTCCGGCGAGCCGGTGCAGCTGCGCGGCGTCTCCACCCACGGTCTGGCCTGGTACCCGCAGTACGTGAACCAGGAGTTCTTCACCGAGCTGCGCGACGTGTGGGGCGCCAACGTTGTGCGCCTGGCCACCTACTCGGCGGAAGAGGGCGGCTACGCCACGGAGACGGGCGACCGCACGGCGCTGAACGACCTGGTGGTGCGCGGCGTCCAGTACGCCCAGGCCGCCGACTTGTACGCGGTGGTCGACTGGCACACCCTGTCGGATGCGAACCCCGCCACGAACCAGTGGGCCGCCGAGGAGTTCTTCCGTTCCGTGTCCGGCGCCCTGGGGGACGCGGACAACGTCATCTACGAGATCTGCAACGAGCCCAACGGCGGCACCACGTGGGCTGATATCAAGGCCTACGCTGAGGCGATCATCCCCATCATTCGCGCCAACGACCCGGACGCGGTCATCGTCGTGGGCACGCCCACCTGGTCCCAGGATCTCGCCGCCGCGGCGGCCGACCCGCTGCCCGACGCCAACGTCATGTACGCGCTGCACTTCTACGCCGCCACTCATGAAGATGACCTGCGCCGTGCGCTTTCCACGGCGGTGGCCGGCGGCCTGCCCGTGTTCGTGACCGAGTTCGGCATTTGCGAGGCAAGCGGTGCCGGCGAGATCGACTACGCTTCGGCGAACCTGTGGGTACGCCTCATGAACGAGCTGGACGTGAGTTACATCTGCTGGAACCTGTCGAATAAGGACGAGACGGCGGCCCTGTTCAAGCCCGGCTGCGCGAAGACCTCCGGCTTCACCCTGGACGACCTCACTGACGAGGGCCTATGGCTCGTCGACACCCTGAAGAGCCCCGGCTTTTCCCGCGAGGAGGTGGCGCTGGCCCGGGCCGAGGTGAAGGACAACAGCGCCGGAGCCCAGATGCTCGTCTCCGCCGACGACACCCTGCAGTGGACCTTCCAGGTGGCCGACCGTTGGGAGGAGGGCGGCCGCACCTTCTTCCGCTACGAGATGGCCGGCTCGAACTACAGCGCCGGCGTGAAGAGCTGGTCGGTCGTGGTGCCCTTCAACGGCGAGGTGACCTTGGAGGACGCGTGGAACTGCAAGGCTTCGGCCTCAGGCACGCGGCTCACTGTCGCCAACGGCGCCCACAACGGGAACGTTCCCGCCGGCGGTTTTGTGCGCGACGTAGGCTTCATCGTGAGCGGCCCGGCGGATCTGGCCGTGGTGGAGTACGAGTAGCGCGCGGCTTCCCCTCCGCTCGCCAGTTCGCCTTTTGACGGCGATGGGTGCGAGCATACAATAGTTGTCACGGCGTCACGCAGGCGATTCAAAGGAGGTTCGGTTGTGCGCACGGTAAGACTGGCGACGGAGGCAGACGCGGCAGGCATTCTGGCCGTGTACGCGCCCTATATCCGCGATACGGCGGTCACGTTCGAAACTGAGACCCCCTCGTTGGACGCCTTCCGCTGTCGCATGGCCTCTATCATCGGCGACTATCCCTATCTGGTGGTGGAAGAGGACGGCTCCATCGTCGGGTTCGCCTACGCGCACCGGCTGGGGGAGTGCGCCGCCTATGCGTGGAACGCCGAGCTGTCCATCTACTTCGCGCCGGGCTGCACCTCCCGAGGATGGGGCAGCGTGCTGTTCTGGGCGCTCATCGACCTTCTGGCCCTGCAGGGCGTGCGCAACGCCTACAGCCTCATCACCGTGCCCAACGAGGCGAGTCTGGCCTTGCATGAGAAGTTGGGCTTTGCGCTCATGGGCATTCAGAAGGAGGCCGGCTACAAGCTGGGCGCCTGGCACGATGTGGCGTGGCTGCGCATGGCCATCGGCGACTTCTCAGCGGCTCCCGAACCCCGCGTGCCGCTTTCCGCCATGGATCCCGATCAGGTGGCCGAGGTGCTCACCGCTGCTGAGGACGCGCTGGCGCGGTTGGGGTAGCGGTGCTGCGTGTCGGCGCGATTCGGCTGAGGCGGACGCAATGGCGACGCCGCAGCGGTCGGTGTGGGAAAGCGCCGGGAACCGATGACGGTTTTGGGACGGCTTTGCCGCGACCACGGCAGAGCCGATACCCGCTATACTGGCTTGCAAAAGACGAGGCGACCGAAGGCGGGGAACGTTCATGGATCAGAAGATGGAGCAGGCACGGGCTGTGCTGGCGAGCCGTTTCGGCTACGACGCGTTCCGTCCGGGGCAGGAGGCAGTGGTCTCGGCGCTCCTTTCCGGTCGCGATGTGCTGGCAGTCATGCCCACCGGTGCCGGCAAGTCGGTGTGCTACCAGGTGCCGGCCGTCGTCATGGAGGGCATGGCGCTCGTCGTGAGCCCGCTCGTGTCGCTCATGGCCGACCAGGTTCGGGCCGTGCAGGAAGCGGGCATCCGCGGGGCGTACCTGAATTCCACGCTGGCGCCCGGACAGCAGGCCGAGGTGCTGCGCCGGGCGGCCGAGGGCGCCTACGACCTCATGTACGTGGCTCCCGAGCGCCTGGCCGATCCGCGCTTCGCCGAGTTCGCCCGTACGGCGCGGCTCGCGCTGATCGCCGTGGACGAGGCCCACTGCGTGTCCCAATGGGGTCAGGACTTCCGCCCCTCGTACCTCTCCATCGGCCAGTTCATCGCTGAGCTGCCCGTCCGCCCTCCCGTGGCGGCGCTCACGGCCACGGCCACGACGCTGTTCGCGGGCGCGTGGTCGGACCGCGTCGGGCGGCGCAAGGCGTTCATCGGCGTGGGCACCGTGCTGTGGGGCGCTTCCATCATCGTGTTCGCCTACCTGCAGTCTATCTCGTCGGCGCTCGCCGGCACCGCGGCGGCGGCCATGGCGTTCGGCGTGACGCTCACCATCGTGTTCGACTGCGTGATGACGTTCTTCGGCAGCCTGGCGAACGACTCGTGCTTCAACGCCTGGGTCACCGACATCACCTGCGAGGAGAACCGCGGGCGCGTGGAGGGCGTGAACTCCGCCATGCCGCTGCTCGCGATGCTCGCGGTGTTCGGCGGCGCGCTGTTCTTCATGATCGTGCGGCCCGACGGCACGGTGACCTACGACTACCCGCTGTTCTTCACCATCGTCGGCGTCGCGGTGATGGCGCTCGGCGCGGGCGTGCTCCTGTTCATGGACGACTCGGCGCCCGGCCGCGCGCCTGCGGGCGGCTACCTGGCAAGCGCGCTCTACGGCTTCCGCCCGCAGGCGATGCGCGAGAACCGGATGCTTTACCTGGTGCTTCTAGGCTACCTCGTGTTCGCCACGGCGCTGCAGGTGTTCATGCCCTACTACGTGCTGTACCTGCGCCTGCCCTACATCCTGGGCGAGAGCTATGTGTTCGTGATGGCGCCGGGCATCGCGATCGCGGCCGTGTTCACCATCCTCTACGGCAAGCGGGTCGACGCCCGCGGGTTCCGGCGCGCGGTGGTGCTGCCGCTTCTGCTGTTCGTGGCGGGATGCGTGGTGCTCACGCTGCTCACGGGCATGGCGGGCGTGTTCGCGGGGTCGGTGCTGATGCTCTGCGGCTACCTGGGGGCGGTCGCTTGCTTCGGCGCGGAGGTGCGCAACAACACGCCCGCCGGGCGCGTGGGGTCGTTCCAGGGCGTGCGCATCTTCATGGCCGTGCTCGTGCCGATGCTCGTGGGGCCGTGGATCGGCTCGGCTTTGAGCGCGGGCTCGGGGGCGCTCGGGTTCGGCGTGGTGGGCGACGGGTTCACGCCGTCGTCGCTCATCTTCCTGGGCGGGGCGGCCGTGGCGCTTTTGACGTTCGCCGTGCTGCCGTTCATCAAGAAGAGCAAAATGTCATAGAAGGGGATGTCCCCTTCTATGACATTTTCGGAGGAGGCGAAAATGCTCGATATCAAACGCGTGCTGGCGAGCGCGCCGCGCAAGCCGAAGGACGCGGAGCTGCGGGAGCTGCTCACACCGTG
>OLQU01001841.1_pt1 | contig 13226 bp, 14 predicted proteins | sample 1672271 | NCBI WGS metagenome assembly OLQU01 (sample SAMEA3136666, study PRJEB25190) | human gut metagenome | biome: human gut; feature: human-associated habitat; material: faeces | place: Austria | collected 2013 | reverse complement strand
CACGGACTTTTTGACCCACCTCTTCCCGGGCTCTCAGCGCCTGATGGAGTTGGCGGATTCCATTACAGAGATTAAGAATGTCTGCGCCTGCGGCTCCAAGGCCACCGTCAATGCCCGTTTGGATGCCAATGGGAACATCCTCACGGAAGGCAGCCAAGTTTTTTTGGGAGGTAACGACAGCTATATTGCCATGTGCCACCGATGCTGGCGGAAAAAGATTCGGGCGCAGCGCGGAGAATAGGCGGAAAGATTTGGTTGTGACAATATGGCCGGTTTTTTGAAAATTTTTGAAAAAAAGTCTGTCCATTTTTGTTTTTTATGGTATACTCAAGATAGATACCGCCGGTGACAACGGCACGGTTCACCCCCGTAAATCGTTCAGGAGGATACGGCCCTATGAAATGCCCATTCTGCGCCACCCTTGAGAGCAAGGTTGTGGATTCCCGCCCTGCCAACGACGGAACCAGCATTCGTCGCCGTCGGGAGTGTTTGAAGTGCCACAATCGGTTCACCACCTATGAAACCATTGAAGTGCTTCCCATGATTGTCATTAAGAAAAACGGAAATCGGCAGGCCTTTGACCGGAATAAAATTCTCTCTAGTATGCTCAAGGCCTGTGAAAAACGTTCGGTTTCCCTCTCTCTCCTGGAAAAGGCTGCCGATGACATTGAGAAAGAGCTGCAGAACGAACTGGGCGGCGAGGTCACCAGCAAGCAAATCGGAGAGCTTGTGATGGAAAAGTTAAAGGATTTGGACGAGGTAGCCTATGTTCGGTTTGCTTCGGTCTACCGGCAGTTTAAAGACATCAATACCTTTATGGACGAACTGAATAAGTTGTTAGACCATAAAAAGTGAAACGGTTTGGGTTTCAGGGAACAGCTCTCACGGTGTTTGTGAGGGCTGTTTTTTCGTTGCAAGATGGGCAGGGAGATCTTTCTTGCAATCGACGTGGTAAACTGGTATAATGTCACCATATTGTCCTACAAAAAATGGAAAAGCTGGAAACAGAACCATGGTGCCGCCGGTTTTGTTTCCTCTCACAGGGAAAGGAGTACATTATGTCAGACGGTCAGGTCAAACGAACAATGCCCCGGGCGCTGATCAGCCTTTTGATCACCCTTGCCATCGGGGCGGTATGGTTCTACATCTCACTGCCCGCCATCAACCTGCACAACACGAGTTTTTATAGCTTCGTCTTTATCCTGCTTCTGGTTTATATCCTGGTATCTATGATCGTTATGGGCATTGACACCGGGAAACAGGAAGTCCATTTGCGGGACTATCTTTCCTTTGCCAAGAACCAGTGCAAAATCGTAGTGATTGTGGTGGTGGCATTGGCTGCGATCTTTGTGGTGGGCCAGATTCTATCGGCCCCCATTTTCCGCGCCAGTGCTTACCACGAGTTGCTGGATGTTGGATCTGGAGATTTTGCCACCGATATTGAACCGGTGTCCTATGACGAGATCCCCATGTTGGACGAAGCCTCTGCCAGCGTGTTGGGGGACCGGAAATTGGGCGAACTGTCCGACATGGTCAGCCAGTTTGACGTCTCGGAGGATTACGCCCAAATCAATTATCAGGGACGGCCGGTCCGAGTGGCTTCCTTGGAATACGGAGACTTTTTCAAATGGTTCCTCAACACCAAGGAAGGGTTGCCCGCCTATATCACGGTAGATATGGTCACCCAAGAGGCCAATGTGGTTCGCCTGTCTGACCTGGGGTTGGATGGCATGCGCTACTCCCCTTCCGAGTACTTTAACCGGGACTTGGATCGGTTCCTGCGCTTTCATTATCCCACCTATATGTTTAGTTCCGCCCATTTGGAAATTGATGAAGATGGCCAGCCTTGGTGGGTTTGCCCACGGGAGACCCGTACCATCGGCCTCTTCGGAGGGGCTGACATCATCGGGGCAGTGCTTCTCAACGCCAGTACGGGAGAGCACATCTATTACGATGTCGCAGACATTCCCACCTGGGTGGACCGTGTCTATACCGCCAGCTTGATTACCCAACAGTATGACTACTACGGCACCTATGTCAACGGGTTCATCAACTCCCTCATCGGTCAGAAAGATGTCACGGTTACCACAGAGAATTTCAACTACCTGGCCATGGACGATGATGTCTATATGTACACGGGAATCACCTCTGCCAGCAGTGACCAGTCTAACATCGGCTTCCTCCTTTCCAACCAACGGACCAAGGAGACGACCTTCTATTCTGTGCCTGGCGCCATAGAAAGTTCGGCGCAGCGGTCGGCAGAAGGCGTGGTGCAGGACCTGGGTTATACGGCAACCTTCCCGCTGCTGCTGAACATCGGTGGGCAACCGACATACTTCATGTCCTTGAAGGACAGTTCCCAGTTGGTCAAGATGTATGCAATGGTCAACGTCTCGCAGTATCAGATTGTAGCCCAGGGAGAGACGGTGGCAGCCTGTGAAAGCGATTACATTGCGCAGCTGCAGCAGCGAAACATCCCCGTCAACAGCGACAGTGCCCAGGAGATCTTGGACAACACGACGATAGAAGGCACCATTGCGGAAATCCGTACCGCGGTGCTGGACGGGAACTCCTGGTATTATATCCGTCTGGATGGTGCGGACACCTTCTATGCCATTGCCGCATCCTCTGACCGGAACGTGGTGACCTTGAACGTGGGAGACAGTGCGACCATCCAAGTCTCGCCGGAGGGGTCGGATCAGCCCATCGTGGATGCGTCGTCCATTACCACCGGTGCGGCAGAACCAGATCCCGTGGAGACCACAGAGGATACGGCCCCCGCGCCTGATTCTGAAACGACGCCAACAGAAGATTCCGAATAATAAGTTCTGATCTCTCTGTTGCAGGATAAACCACCGCCGCATAGCCAACCAGCTATGCGGCGGTGGTATTTTTTGCTTATGGTGTGCTTAGAAACAACACGACGAAAACCAATCCAAAGATCAAGATGGTTCCCACCAAGGCTACCCGGTTCAGGACGACATGGGTTTTGTCCTTGCCCAACCGGAATAACCCCATAAACAGCAACAGGCCAGCAGCGCCCCCAAGGGTGTTGGTGATCACATCTGTGATATCAGAGGCCCCAATGGCCAACACATACTGCAAGACCTCATAGGTCACGCTCAAGGCGACAACCGCCAGGAGTTTCCGTCCAAACGACCAGGCTGGTTTCAACATGCCCAAGTAGAGCCCAAAAGGCAGGAAGATCCAAACGTTGTTGAAAATTTCACGGAAATCGATGGCACCGTCTATCACCACAGAGGCGCCAAAGGGGATGAGGTTAACGGAACGGTATTCTATCCACCCATCCGTGGGGAGCTGTAACTTGAATAGGATGATCCAGGTTAACAGGATCAGATAACAGAGAAGTAGGATTTGTGTCATTCGCTGTTCCTTCTTCATCCTGTCGCACCTTCTTTTCGTTTCATTTTCTCTAGGATAACACCCAAAAATGAAGGAAAAGGAAAGGATTTCTTAAATTTCTATGATATCTTCCCTCTTACTGCCGCGTCCTGATTTTGCGCAGGAGAAGACCGCAGGCAACGACCCCAAGCGTCAGGAGGAGCAGAAGCGGAGCCACGGGCTCCCCGGTGGACGCCTGTTCTGTCAACAGGGAATATCCCCAAGTAGCGGGGAAGAGCTTCCCTACCGTTGCCACTGCCTCCGGCAGCAACTCTGCGGGAAACAGGATGCCAGAGAGGAGGATGGAGGGGAGAAAGAGAAGAATGGAAACCATAGAGGTTTTCGCAGGGTCTTTCACAGCCAATCCCACAATGCTGGCAATGCTCAGAGACACCACCAGGAAGAACGCCAGTTCCGCGAAATAGTGTCCAGGGTATGCAGGGAGAGCCGCGTCAAACAAAACTGGAGCCAGGAGGTAAAGGAGGATGCTCATCAAAAACAGATGGAGAAAGGCGGACAAATTGGTGAGCACCAACCCCAGAGACAGAGGAACCCCGTTGGCCTGGTAGACCTTTCGGATATCGCTGCCGTAGATTTCCACCAGGGAGGGCGGCAGGCCGATGAGCGCGCCCATCGTTCCCCCAAAGACCGTCATGGCAGGGAGGAGTGTCTCCTCTGCCCCTGGGAGGATGGTGGTAAAGATGCCGCCCATCATGACGAAAAACAACAAGGGCACCAGGTAGCAGGTGATGAGCAGTGTTTTGCTTCGCAGGTCCAGCTTCCACTGGAGGGCCAATCCGTAGAGAAATGCGTTCATTGACTCCCCTCCCCTTTTACGATCTGCAGGAAGTATTCTTCCAGAGAGCCTTGGCTGACTTGGAGGTCCAGCACCTGCTTTCCCTCTGCTCGATACTGGGTCAGTACGGTCAAGAGGGTGTCACCGATGTTTTCGGTGGCATAGGTCTCGGTTCCCTGCGCAGTTTGCAGTGAGAGGGTATACCGTCTCCCCACCTGGTTTCTCAGTTCTGTGGGGGTTCCCAGGAAGGCGAGGGTTCCCTGGACCAGGATGGCCAGACGGTCACACAGGCTTTCCACCTCTGCCATGTCGTGGCTGGCCAGCAGAATGGTCTTTCCCTGCTGTTTTAGCTGGCGGATTTGCAGATGAAGGGCGGCACGGCCTTCGATGTCTAGGCCAGCGGTGGGCTCGTCCAGGAAAATCGTATCTGGGTGACCCAGCAGGGCCAGGGCCAGATGGAGCCGGCGTTTCTGTCCGGTGGAGAGGGTGTTGTACCGTTTTTTCGCTAGGTCAGGGATCCCGAGAGCCGCTAACATGGCGGTATCCACGGGAACGTGATTCCATTTGGCGAAGAGTTGGACGGCTTCCCGGCATTGGAGATACCCGGGAAGGGAGGCGGATTGCAGTTGAATCCCCCGTTTTCCAGAGACCACAATGCAGCCGCTGTCATAAGGGCGCAGCCCCTCCAGACATTCCAGCGTTGTGGTCTTTCCAGCGCCGTTGGCCCCCAGGAGAGCAAAAATCTCTCCCTGCCTGACGGAGAAGGTGAGACCCTTCAACACCTTGTGAGCCCCATAGCATTTCTCTAGGTTGGTCACTTCAATGGCGTGGTTCATGGGTCTCCCTCCTCTGGAAAGGGCGCAATGCCATTCTGGGAAAAGTAGGCATCCAAGGCAGGACCGATAAACGCATTGGCCTGGGTTTGCGTTTCCCGCCACTGGGGGTCCATCCCCTCTGCCTGGCCCAGTTCAACGAGTTGAGGCAGCATGGACAGGTCGCCTCCCGTGAAGGTCAAAATCATGTCCCAGTACGCCTGGGCAAAGGCGGTCCCCTCTGCGCTGTCTGGTGCCACGCCAGACCTTCCCAGGGCAATGGCCCTGTCCTGCAAAGTCAGGAAGGTCTGTAGAAAGTCGGTACCGCTGCGCTGGTCGAACTGGCTGCGGATGTGGTCCAACATTGGTTCATCAAAATGCTTGATGAGCCAGTAAAAGTCATTTTTCATCTGGAGGTTGACGATGATGTCCGCGTATTTCTTGAAGTCCACGGTCTTCATCTGCAGCACTTCGGTGCGCAGCGCGGTCAGCTCCCGCAGGGCCTCTGTAAGGTCCTCCAGTTTTTCTCGCAGCGCGGTGGCCTGCTCATCCAAAACCTTTGCCACAGCCTCCGGTGTATCCAAGGGGATGAGACGGTTCTTGATGTCTCCCAAAGAGAAACCAAGGTGTTTCAGGGATAGGATCTGATGCAGCTGAATCAAGTCTCGGTCTGTATAGAGCCGCCGGCCACCCTCACTGATCGCAGAGGGGGTGAGCAGACCTTCCCGGTCGTAGTATTGCAGGGTGCGGACGGTCACCCCCATCTTTTGGGCGACCTCCCCTACCGTCATGTAGCCTGTAGGAATGGCCTTTTCCGTTTCCATGGTGTATCACCTCTTTGGCCTCAGTATACTACATGACGTTACGTCACGAGCAAGGGGATTTTTTGAGGATTCCAGAAAAAAGACGCGTCTGCTTCCTCTTGCGAAGCAGACGCGCCTTGGGATGGGGTTCCGTGGAGTGGCGCACTCAATAGAACGTAGCCACATCCTGTTCCGGGGGAGTACCCGGAGTCAGGGAGAGGACATTGAGAATGGGGCCTTTTTTGTTATAGACCCGGTTGTGCTTGATGGCGACCTTGGCAGTCAGTTCCACCCACTCCTGGTTTTGGAGTTGTTTCGTGTCATACCCTGTGGCCAGCAAACCGGCAAAGGAGATGTCCTCCACACAGCAGGTCATAACCCGACGGCCAAAGACAAAGTTGCCGGCGGGAAGCTTTTCCGAGAGCATGGTGAAGCCACCAATCTGCAAGGTTTTCCCCTTGTATTTCTCAGGCTCCTCCGAGATGTCCTGGTACCAGATGGCATAGTTCTCCGGGGTGACAGAAATTACCGGTGCGTTGATGTCATAGGGCAGTTCATCAGGGGTGTCGTCGTAATAGACTTCCCCGCTGCGGTCCTCATAGGCGATGTTGGTCCGGCGGCTGACCGCCCGGATGATCTTGTGGATCTCCACCTTGTCCACCCGTTCGTCGGCACGGTTCAGGACCACCATCTCGCAACTTTTCAGTTTGTCCACCACAAGCCCCCGCATGTTGGTGTTATAGGTCAGAAAGGTCTGGGAGTCAGCGAACATAAACTCCTGGTAGACGATCCAAGACTCAGGCATGTTCTGATAGAGCTGGTCGAGCATCCACATGCCATTGTACTCTACCACAACCCGCTCCACCGCGTGCTTCTTTTGGAGGCGCTCCAGCTTGGTGGGCGTCAGCTCTTCTGGATCCTCAATGGTTTCAATAAAGACGTTTTTTCCGGAGAAGGTGGTGGGATCATACTCCTCCTCCCCCTCCTCACACAGGAGCAGGAGGGTACTCTCTCCGCTGTTGAAACGGGCATCCTCCAAGGTCTCCTGAATGAATTTGGTTTTGCCTGCGTCCAGAAAACCGGTAAACAGGTAAACAGGGATTTCTTCCATCATATATGACTTCCTCTCTGCTTAGTCCAGGCAGAACAGATGGTCCAGGTCGTGCTCCTTCAGCTCCGAGCCAATGACACACAGACGGCCGGTGATGCCAGCAGGGCCGCGGCGGATGTTCTGCTCCCCGGGCACATAGTCAAAGTGAATCCACGAACCGTCGGTGCAGGGGACGATGCCTTTGGCACGGAGTACGATACCATACTTCTCCCCTTCATCCAGCCCGGCCAGCGCACCGGTTACCTCTTCCTCGGTGTATTTCCGAGGAGTTTCTGCCCCCCAGCTTTCAAAGATCTCATCGGCATCATGGTCATGGCCGCAGGAACAGCTGCCGTCGTGGTGGTGATGATGGTGGTGGATATGGCCGTGGGATTCATGGTCGTGATCATGTTCTTCGTGCTCGTGCTCTTCGTGTTCATGATCGTGGTCATGGTCATGGTCATGGTGATGCTCGTGCTCATGCTCCTCATGGTCATGGTCGTGAGGATGATCATGCTCTTCATGATCGTGTTCGTGGTCATGATCATGGTGATGATGGTGGTGGGCCTCGTCGTGCTCTGCTTGCTCCGCGGCCAGGCGGGCCAGCTCTTCCTTGAGGGAATCCTTGTTCTCCATGGCCTCCAGGATCTGCTTGCCGTCCAGTTCCTCCCAGGGGGTGGTGATGATGGGGGCGTTGGCATTGTGCTCCCGCAGCAGATCCACAGCGGCCAGGAGTTTTTCCTCCTTCATCCCGCCGGTACGGCTGAGGACGATGGTGGCAGCGTGTTCGATTTGGTTGTTATAAAACTCCCCAAAGTTCTTCATGTAAATCTTGCACTTGGTGGCGTCGGCCACAGTGACGAAGGCGTTCAGGGTAATGTCATGGTTGTCCAACCGCTGCACCGCACCGATGACGTCAGACAGCTTGCCCACGCCAGAGGGTTCAATGATGATGCGGTCAGGGTGGTACTGGAACAGGACCTGCTCCAGCGCCTGCCCAAAGTCACCCACCAGGCTGCAGCAGATGCAGCCGGAGTTCATTTCCGTGATCTCCACCCCGGCGTCCTGCAGGAACCCGCCGTCGATGCCAATTTCACCGAACTCATTTTCGATGAGCACCAACTTTTCCCCTTGGTAGGCTTCCTCAATCAGTTTTTTGATCAGTGTGGTTTTTCCGGCGCCCAGAAACCCGGAAAAAATGTCAATTTTTGTCATACAAGGTTCCTCCTTTGTCGTTCCGTTGGATGAAATATCAGATGTTACGATGCGATGCCTGCCAGCGGCTGCCCTGTTGGACATGGTCCCGGGTAAAGGCCGCTTGGATGGCATTGAGTACGTTCTTTTTATTGGCACTCCACAGGGGGGCCAATAGATTCTTTTTGGCGCCGTCCCCGGTGAGGCGATGGATCACCATCTCTGGCGGCAGCACGGCCAGGCAGTCCTCTAGCACGGCGATGTATTCCTCCAGAGAGAGGACGGGGACCTTTCCTGCCCGGTAATCGTCTGCCAGGTCGGTTCCTTCTAACACATGGAGCAGTTGCAATTTAATGCCATCGGCCCCACTGTCGCCCACATAACGGGCCGTCTCCACCATGTCCTGACGAGACTCCCCTGGTAAGCCTAGGATGACGTGGGTTACGACCTCTAAGCCGGTGGCTTTCAGATCCCGGACGGCTTGGTCATAGACAGAGAGCGCATACCCACGGCGGATATACTGGGCACTGCTCGGGTGGATGGTCTGAAGCCCTAGTTCCACCCAAACTGGCTTTTTCTCATGGAGGTGCGCCAGCAATTCCAACACCTCCGGCCCCAAGCAGTCAGGACGGGTGGCGATAGACAGGGCAACCACCTCCTCCGGGGCAATGGCTTGGGTGAAAAGATGGTCCAAATATGCCACGGGAGCATAGGTGTTGGTAAAACTTTGAAAGTAGGCGATGTATTTTTCACCATGATGCTTTCCGGAGATGCGCGCCTTGGCCTGGGCCAACTGGACCGCAATGTCTCCGCAGTGGGGAGCGGCAAAGTCGCCGCTGCCCGCTTCCCCGCAGAAGAGGCAGCCACGGGTCCCCAGCGTGCCATCCCGGTTGGGACAGGTCATACCACCGTCCAGGGACAATTTATAGACCTTGGTGCCAAAACGGGCCTGCATTGCCTGGGAAAAGCTGCGGTACCCCATCAGTCATCGGCCAGCCGGTCTTGCTTGCCAACACAGAACATGGTGAAGGTGCCGCCGCAGAGGACTTTTCCGCTGGTGTCGCGGATCTCTACCTCCACGATGCAGATGGTGGTGCCACGGCTCTTCACCCAACCTTCGGCGATGAGGTGGTCATCCTTCGTATTGCGGAAAAACTCAAAGCTGTTGCTCACCGTGACGTAACGCATCCCGTTGCTTCGGGCGGCCCCGCCGGAGGCGCAGTCCGCCATGGTGAGAAACATACCGCCGTGGACCGCGCCGTATAAGTTCCGGTTCACCCGCGTGAGATCGGCTTCCACGACGGCGTGGTCCTTTTCCATTTTGGTCAGACGGATGCCGTTGTGTAGCATAAAGGAGTTTTTTTCGTTGGTTGCTTGGATCATGTTCTGGTAGTAATCCATAAGGCATCCTCTCTTTCTTGGAAATTTACTTACAACAGGATAAACGTCACCCCATTGTTATAGCGGTCTAGGTCATGGTCTTGCCGGAGTTCTCCGCATCGAAGAAAGGCCCGGCGGGTGGACTCCTGGAAGATGGAAAAGTCTTCCCCGCGGATGAAATCCTGGATCTTTCCCTGTTCCCGTAATCGGGACAGATATTTCCGGCTTTCCGTCCGGATGCGCCCCCCCGTCCCGGAGGAGCCATAGCCGTGGATGATCTTCAGCACGGTGCAGCCCAGGGCCCGGCTGTGGGAGAGCTCAAAGGTCAACCGCTTGATGGCCTGATCCACCAAGGGTTTTCCAGCTTCCAAATTGACCTCTCGCAGGAGGGACTTTGTCTTTCCTCCGGCCATGTTAGTTGCCACAGATCTTCCGGCACTGCTCCAGGAAGAAGTCAAAAATCTTTTGGCCATCCGGACCGCCGTCGGCACCCGTCATCTGCTCAGGGTGGAACTGCACTGTCCAGATGGGGAGGCTGCCATGCTGCATGGCCTCGATCACCCCGTATGCATCCCAGGCGGTGCCGTAAAGGCCCTGCCCCAGTTTGAAATTGGCCTGGTGGTGGGAACTGTTGACGGTCATTTCCGTGCCATACAAGTCCCCCAGCATGGTCATGATAGACAGGCGGATGGGATGGGTGCGGTTCTCCCCTTCCGGTGTTTGGGCGTGGATCGCCAACAGGTTGGGGTTCAGGTCCTGGTAGATGCTGCCCCCTAAGGCAATGTTCACCACCTGGTGGCCCCGGCAGATCCCCAGAATGGGTTTTCCCTCATTGATACACCGGCTGACCAAGGCCAGTTCCACTTTGTCCCGGGGGATGTCAATGTCGTAAGAACCGATGTTTTTCTCGGAAAACTCAGAAGGATCCATATCGCCGCCGCCCGCTAAGATCAAACCGTCAAAGTCCATCTCTGGATCTGGGCAATGGAAGGACAAGGGCTCTCCCCCTGCCTTTTCCACGGCGGCCTCATATAGGCCGCGGCTTTCTGGGGAACGGGAAATCAGAATACGAGGTTTCACAGACAGGCCTCCTCTATGGGAATACAGCGGAAACGCTGCACATCTTTCACATCATTATAGCACAAGGGAAAGGGTTTGAAAATCCTTTTCCCTCACATGGCAAAGACGCACCGAGCCTTCGGTGCGTCTTTGCAGCGGAGCGGCCCAACGCCGTTCCGTAGGAATTAGTACATAGCGCCGCTCATATCGGCTGCGGGGGCACCTGCGCCGGTGGCAGAGGGGGGAGCCAGACGGTCGCCCACCAGAGCCTCGGTGGTCAGCAGCATGGAGGAAATGGAGGCGGCGTTCTCCAGGGCGGAACGGGTCACCTTGGTGGGGTCCACAATCCCGCTGGAGATCATGTCGCAGTACACTTCCTTGTAGGCATCGAAGCCATACCCGACGGTGTCGCTGCTCTTGACCTTCTCCAGGATGACGGAGGCATCCAGGCCAGCGTTGGTGGCGATCTGACGCAGAGGAGCGGTCAGAGCCCGGGCAATGATCTGCACGCCGGTCTTCTCATCGCCTTCCACCTGGTCGATGAGCTTCTCCACCTCGGCGATGGCGTTGACATAGGCGGTGCCGCCGCCGGCCACGATGCCTTCTTCCACAGCAGCGCGGGTGGCGTTCAGGGCGTCCTCAATGCGCAGCTTTTTCTCCTTCATCTCGGTCTCGGTGGCAGCACCCACGCGGATGATGGCCACACCGCCGGCCAGACGGGCCAGGCGCTCCTGGAGCTTCTCCCGGTCATACTCGGAGGTGGAGCGCTCATACTCGTTGCGGATCATCTGGGTGCGCTCCTTGATGGCTGCGGAGTCCCCGCCGCCGTCGACGATGATGGTGGTCTCCTTACCAGCCTTCACCTGACGGGCAGAACCCAGCTGCTCAATGGTGGTGTCGTGGAGCTCCAGACCATAGTCGCTGGAGATGACGGTGGCACCGGTGAGGATGGCGATATCCTGCAGCATTTCCTTGCGGCGGTCGCCAAAGCCGGGGGCCTTCACGCACAGGACGCTGAGGGTGCCGCGGAGCTTGTTGACCAGCAGGGTGGACAGGGCCTCGCCCTCCACGTCCTCAGCCATGATCAGCAGCTTCTTGCCGGCCTGAATCACCTGCTCCAGAACGGGGATGATCTCCTGGATGTTGCTGATCTTCTTGTCGGTGAGGAGGATCAGGGGATCATCCAGAACGGCTTCCATCTTCTCAGTGTCGGTGACCATGTAGGGAGACAGGAAGCCGCGGTCCACCTGCATGCCTTCCACCACTTCACTGTAGGTCTCGGCGGTCTTGGACTCCTCCACGGTGATGACGCCGTCAGAGCCAACCTTCTCCATGGCCTCGGCGATCAGGGTGCCGATCTTCTCGTCGCCGGAGGAGACGGTGCCGACCCGGGCGATGTCGTCACTGCCGTTGACGGGCTGGGAGTTCTTCTTGATGGCTTCCACAGCGGCCTTGGTGGCCTTGGCCATGCCCTTGTTCATCACCACGGGGTTGGCGCCAGCCACCAGGTTCTTCAGGCCCTCGTGGATGATGGCCTGGGCCAGCAGGGTGGCGGTGGTGGTGCCGTCGCCGGCCACATCGTTGGTCTTGGTGGAAACTTCCTTCACCATCTGGGCGCCCATGTTCTCAAAGGGATCCTCCAGTTCGATCTCCTTGGCGATGGTCACGCCGTCGTTGGTGACCAGGGGGGTGCCGTAAGCTCTCCACAGGACCACGTTGCGGCCCTTGGGGCCCAGGGTGACCTTGACGGTGTTGGCCAGCTTATCTACGCCGCGCTCCAGTGCCTGGCGGGCTTCTTCTCCATAACTGAGCATCTTTGCCATAGTATATCGTCTCCTTCTATTTTAAGGTGATGGGTTGGGTTAGTCTTCTACGATCGCCACGACGTCGCTCTGCTTGACGATGGTCAGCTGCTCGCCGTCGATCTTCACTTCGGTACCCATGTACTTGCTGGTGATGACCTTGTCACCGGGCTTCAGGATCATCTCCACTTCCTTGCCGTCCACCATGCCGCCGGGGCCCACAGCCACCACAACGGACAGGTCGGGCTTTTCCTTGGCAGCGGCGGTCAGGTCGCGGCCAAACTGGCTGAGCGCGTCTTTGCTGTCAGCGCCGCCGTTTGCAGCAGTGCCAGGCTCGCCGGAAACGCTGTCCTGTACGCCGCCGAGCGCTTCATTCAGCTTCTCAACAAGGATCTGCGGGGTGATTTTCAGGTTAGCAAGCGCGGTCAGTGCCACATTCTGCCCTTCGCGCAGGATGCCGAGCAGCAGATGTTCGGTGCCGACATAGCCGGTGCCCATCTCATTCGCGGACTGTACGGACAGCTCTACAATGCGCTTGGTGCGCGGCGTCATGCCCTGCGGCGCGGTGGAATCCGGGGTGCCGCGGCCAGACAGCTCCTCAATCTGATGAACGAGAGCTTCGTCGGTCACGCCTGCGGCAGCAAGTGCTTTGGCAGCCGGGCCGCCGCCCTCACGCAACAGGCCGAGCAGCAGGTGCTCCGAACCGATATAGCTGTGGCCGAACGAAGCGGCCGCTTCCTGTGCAAGCGTCAGTGCCTGACGGGCACGCTCGGTAAAACGGTTTTGATAGAACATAAATAACACTCCTTTCAGAGTAGGAAAAATTCAAAATAATTGATAATGGAGAATGGATAATGGAGAATGAAGGTGCGGCGCGAAGCGCCGAAT
>OLQU01001840.1_pt1 | contig 13227 bp, 8 predicted proteins | sample 1672271 | NCBI WGS metagenome assembly OLQU01 (sample SAMEA3136666, study PRJEB25190) | human gut metagenome | biome: human gut; feature: human-associated habitat; material: faeces | place: Austria | collected 2013 | reverse complement strand
CGGGCTGCGCCCGTCTTCCCCCTCCGCCAAAGTCCGCAATGCATCAAATTCTTGCTCACGTGGGCGATTTTTCGCGCTTTCCCATCCGTTAAAAAACACGCCTTGCGGCGTGTCGGCGTGTCGTTTCTATTCTTTGTCTTCCCGCTATTCTCTATCTATTCTCTGTCGTAATGCTCCAGAAAGCTGTGCGTCTCCCCTTTGATCTTCCAGCCCGGCATGGTATCCAAACAGACGGAATGAATACTGTTGAAGACGCTCTTTTCGATGTCCGGGTTATCCTTTTTCAGCCGCTTGAGCAGCAACTTGACCTCCTGCCGCTTGGAATTGCCGCTTCCGTCCTCGCTCGCCGCGCAATTCTCCGTGAACCGACAGGCACACTGAATAAATTCCAGCCCGTGCGCATTCTTCCAACGGATGATATCCTCCTCATGGATGCAATACATCGGTCGGATCAGCTCCATCCCCTCGAAGTTGCTGCTGTGCAGCTTGGGCAGCATGGCCTGAAGCTGCGCACCGTAGAACATCGCCATCACCGTCGTCTCGATGACGTCATTGAAATGATGCCCCAGCGCAATCTTGTTGCATCCCAGCTCCTTGGCCTTGCTGTACAGGTAGCCTCGGCGCATGCGCGCGCAGAGATAGCACGGGTTGTGCTCGCTGCTGTTGGCCACGTTGAACACATCCGTTTCAAAAATCTGGATCGGCACGTTCAGCAGCGCGGCGTTCTGTTCGATTTTCCGACGGTTGCGCTCGTTATAGCCGGGATCCATCACCAAAAACGCCGTCTCAAAATGCACCTTGCTGTGGCGCTGCAATTCCTGCATGAGCTTGGCCAGCAGCATGGAATCCTTGCCGCCGGAGATGCACACGGCAATCCTGTCGCCCTCCTGAATCAGCTCGTAGCGCTTCACAGCCAGAATAAACGGCTTCCAGAGTTCCTTGCGATATGTGGTCAGGATGCTCCGCTCCACCCGCTGATCGAATTCAAATTCGCGTTTCACCTTGTCGTTTCCTCTTGTCTGTTTGTCTGTTTTGATTACAGCGCAAACCGTCCGTTTTCAAAGACGGTCACCTCGCGCCCGTCCTTCGTCGTGCCGATGATGGATAGATCCTCCGTTCCGACCATGAAATCCACGTGCATGGTGCTCACGACATTGATGCCGCGCCGCACAAGCTCCTCCTCGGGCAGATCATCTCCGCCGGGCACACACGCCGGATATGCCTGCCCGAAGGCGAAGTGACATGCGGCGTTCTCATCAAACAGCGTATTATAGAAGAGAAGCCCGCTCTGTGCGATCGGCGAATCGACCGGCACCAGCGCGATTTCACCCAGATAGTGCGCGCCTTCGTCCGTCTCGATGGCCTGCCGCAGCACTTCCTCGTTCGTATCCGCATGGATGCCGACGATGCGCCCGTGCTCCAGCGTCAGCCGGATGCCCTCGATCACGTTGCCGTTCAGCGCCAGCGGCTTGGAAGCGGCCAGCACACCGTCCACCGCGTCGCGCTTCGGCGCGGAAAAGATTTCCTCGGTCGGCATGTTCGCCACAAAGCGGACGCCGCTCTTCGCCGTGTCCGCGCCCGCCATCCAGACATGTTCATCCGGCAGCCCGACGACAACATCCGTCCCCAGCGCGTTTTTGTATCGCACCTGCCTGAGCTGCAGGGCGTTCAGCCTGCCCGCCATTTCCTCCAAATACGCGCAGTGCGCGCGCCACGCTTCCACCGCGTCGCCGCCCTCGGTGACGCGAATCGCGCTGAAAATCGCATCCCACAGCTTTTCCATCGCCGCGTCGTCCGCGTCGTTCGGAAAGACCTTCTTCGCCCAATTCAGCACCGGCACACTGACCACGCACCACGGGAAGCCGTTCGCCATCATCGTGCGATGGAATTCCTTCTGGTCGCGCCCCGTCGCTGCCTCCCAGCGGCGGAGCCTGTCCGTCGATACCCCGCGCAGATTCTCCGGGTCGCTTGCCGAAACGGAAATAAAGCCCGCGCCTTCCCGACCCAGCTGCACGTTCTTTTCAATGTCCCACGGATACATCGCGTCGAATACGCTGTCGTCCGCGTGCAGCCAATGCTCCCGGCTGCAAACGTCGTCGCGCCACTCCATCACAACGTCCTTCGCGCCCAGCTCAAAGCAGGCCGCGCAGAGCGCCCGCCCGAAATCGGCGCAATCCACCGGGCAGCGCACCACAACGGTCTGCCCCTTCTGTACGTTGATGCCGACCCCGGCCACCAACTGCGCGTATTGCTTCAATAACTCTTTTTTCATGTTCTCTCCCGCTTCCGTCTTTGGTTCAAAAGGCCGCCCCTTCCGGTTTTCCCCGTCAAAGCGGCGGACGGCGCGCCCGCCGCGCCTGCGTTCTCCGTCGATTGTACACAGTTTTTATTAAAAGATCAAGTTCTCGCGCAATTTTGTGTTTTCCGCTTTCCGCGATTGTGTTATAATGGCGGAAGTTTCAGGATTCTTCCCGGAGGTTTCGTGATTTATGGATCGTTTTGATATTGCCGTCATCGGCGCGGGGCACGCGGGCTGCGAGGCGGCGCTGGCCTGCGCGCGCATGGGGCTTGATACCCTGCTGCTCACGCTCAATCTGGATTCCATCGCCCTCATGCCCTGCAATCCCGCCATCGGCGGCACGGGCAAGGGGCATCTCGTCCGCGAGATCGACGCGCTCGGCGGCGAAATGGGCCGCGCCATCGACGATACGTTCATCCAGTCCCGCATGCTCAACACCGGCAAGGGGCCGGCCGTCCATTCCCTCCGCGCGCAGGCGGATAAACGCGCCTATCAGCAGCGGATGAAGCAGGCGCTCTTCGCCGAACCGCGTCTGACCGTTCGTCAGGGCGAATGTGGCCGGTTTCTGACCGAAAACGGCGCAGTCTGCGGCATCGAGACGACCACCGGCGCATCCGTCGCCTGCCGCGCGGTCGTCGTCTGCTCCGGCGTGTATATGGATAGCCGCATCATCATCGGCGAGTGCAGTTGGATGGGCGGGCCGCAGGGACTGCTTTCCTCGTCGCATCTGGCAAACGCGCTGCGCGCGCTGAACATCGAGCTGCGCCGCTTCAAGACCGGCACACCGCCCCGCGTCGAGGAATCCTCCATTGATTTTGACGAAATGGAGCCGCAGCCCGGCGACGAAACCATCACGCCCTTCTCCTTCCTGACCGACGGCGTACTTCAAAACCGCGCCAAATGCTACCTGACCTATACCAACGAGGAAACCCACCGCATCATCCGCGAAAACATCCACCGCGCCCCGATGTACGCCGGAACCATCCACGGCACGGGCGCGCGCTACTGCCCCTCCATCGAAGATAAGATCATGCGCTTTGCGGATAAGGATCGCCACCAGCTTTTCCTTGAGCCGGAAGGGTTGGATACCGTCGAATGGTATGTGCAGGGGCTTTCCACCTCCATGCCGGAGGACGTGCAGCTCGAAATGCTGCATACCATCCCCGGCCTGCGCCGCGCGCGGGTGCTCCGCCTCGCCTATGCCATCGAATACGAGTGCATCGACCCCCTCCAACTGCGCGCAGACCTTTCTCTCCGCGCCGTTCCGGGCATGTATTTTGCCGGACAGATCAACGGCACCAGCGGCTATGAGGAAGCCGCCGCGCAGGGCGTCCTCGCTGGGATCAACGCCGCGCGCTTTGTGCAGGGCAGACCGCCCGTCACGCTGGGACGCGATCAGGCGTATATCGGCGTGCTCGTGGACGATCTGACGACCAAAGGCACCAGCGAACCCTACCGCATGATGACCAGCCGCTGCGAATACCGCCTGCTGCTGCGTCAGGATAACGCCGATTTCCGTCTGACCGAAATCGGCCACGCCGTCGGTCTGGCCAGCGACGAGCGCCTTGCGCGCATGCGGCAAAAGCGCGCCCTCACCGAGGAAACCGTCGCCCGCCTGCAAAAGACGTGGCTGCCCAAGTCCGACGCGCTGGATCGCTGGCTGCTCGCCCACGGTCAGCAGGCCGCAGCCGGCAGCATCTGCGCGGCCGACCTCCTCCGCCGCCCCGGCATCTTCTATGATGATTTGGCCGAAATCGACCCGCGTTACGTCCGGCTTCCGTCCGCCGTCAGCGAACAGGTCAACATCTCCCTGCGCTATGCGGGCTACATTGACAAGGAGCGCCGTCAGGTGGAAGCCTTCCGTCAGGCGGAGGACAAGCTGCTCCCGCAGGGCTTTGATTACATGACCCTCGACGGCCTGCGCATCGAAGCGCGCCAGAAGCTCACCGCCCATCAGCCGCGTTCCCTCGGCGAAGCCGGCCGCATTTCCGGCGTCTCCCCCGGAGACGTCACCGTGCTGATGGTCTGGCTGGCCAAGCGGGAATACGCGGGCGCGTCGCCTGCTCCCGCCGCCACACTGTAAGTCCAAAATAAACCCTTGACAAATCCTGCCGCTGTGGTATAATGTTCTCTGCTTGAAGATATGTCTTCAATCGGGGTGTAGCGCAGCTTGGTAGCGTGCTTGAATGGGGTTCAAGAGGCCGCGAGTTCGAATCTCGCCACTCCGACCAAATCAGTCTTGATTTTTCCAGTAAAAATCAAGGCTTTTTTATTTTCAGAGCAATACAAAAATCGGCTCAGCTTGTTGACATAAGCAAACTTGGCTTGAATCGCAAAATCAAGAAATTCAGATATTCTTTCATTTGCGGAAAGGGCTATTCTCCCCCTTCAGGGGGAGAATAGCTTTTTGTCTACAGTCTGCGCCGCCCTTGACGGACGGTTGGAGCAATGCTATAATCAAAGCATAGCAGCGGGCTTTTAGCAAGGATTAGCCCTGCCTATCCGAGCGGTCGTGATGTTCGAGATTACGGTCGCTCATTTTCTTTTGCAGGTCACAAAGCGTTTCCCGCCGACAAGGAAGATTAAACCGCATTCGACAGCTTGCGTCAAGAAAAAAACAGCCGCTCTTGACGAGCGGCCGGGAAGATGCTAGAATATAGACAGACGAGGAGCCGTCTTCAATCGGTTCTCCCGCTTATAAGGGTTAACTTAAAAGCAAAAGCCGCCGATCAGGGTTCAGCTGACCGGCGGCGCGCTTTTATTCACGATCTAGATTGTACACTGCGATAAGCAGGTTCAGGATCGCGATCAAAACCATCATACTTTCGTACGTAGTCATAACGCATCCCCCCCTTCTTCTGTAACAGAAGCGGGAGGTAACCACCGGCAACACTCGTCTGCCTACGCCGTCATTATAGCATGGTCATATTCTGCGCGCAAGGGCGAGTTGACCGTCAGCGGCAACGGCGTTATATTTATATATAGAGGAGCAATCACGGGAACAGACGATCACTGTTCCTGTTTCCCGACGTAACGATCAGCGCCGAATGAATTGGACGCTGTGAACCGCTTACGGCAGGGGCGGCGCAGCGTCCTTTTATTCCAAACAGGCCACCCCCAACCCCGAATTGACCATCTTCGCGCAGGCTTTAGCCCCGATAGTGTATGCCTCATCAGGCGAAAATCTCCATCCCCCACCCCGTCCCCAAAACCGTCTTAAGCAGGAAAAGCCGATTCCTATTTTTTATTTTGGAGTGGGGAGGGCGGTCCAAAAAACGCTGGGGCTGGGAAGCAGCAAGGCAGTAATTGCAGAGAATGGTAATAGCTTTATCACTTATCTGCATTTAATACTGACCATACCGTCCTCAAAAACGATACCGTCACCGGCGAAGGCTTTCCAAGGTAGCGGTGCTTGTAAATATAGCAAATGAAACAACGCACAGCTCTCAAACTTTTGAGAACTGTGCGTTAGCGCAAATATGGCTCAAATTATCCCATGACGGCATCCGTTGCGGTGAAATGCTCCAGAGAATTTTCCTTGACCTGAATGCAGAGATAGGTGATACCGGAATCATCAGCCGCAAAAAACTGACGCTTTGCCGCAGGAGCGATTCGCAGCCAATCTCCTGCAGTGAGGTCAACTGTTTCGCCGTCAATGACGGCCTTGCCCTTTCCGGCGAGAATGCCGTAAATCTCTTCGTTCTCCTTATGAGAGTGGACGAACGGAACGTCTGCGCCTGCAGGCAACTCGTTGACACTGATCTCTGCTCCGGTCAGACCCAGCTTTTCGTGCAGTTCGACACGGCCTTCCTTACCGACTGTTGTTTTTGCATAGTTTGCCATGATTCATTACCTCCGATGGTGATTTGCAATTTCCATTGCTTGATTGTAGTATAGCGAAGGACGCATTCAAAAACAAGTACGCACCTTTTTATAACTGTGCATTTAGATTTGAATGTGCTATAATATCTGCAAATGATTACGGAGGCGATTTTTATGCGAACGAAAGAAGAACTGCCCGCCTGCCCGGTTGCAACGGCGGTATCTCTTATCGGTGGGAAGTGGAAACTGCTGATCTTGAGGAACCTGAAGGTACGCCCATGGCGCTTCAATGAATTGCAGAGAGATATTGACGGCATTTCCCAGAAGGTTCTAACGGACAGCCTGCGGCAAATGATGTCAGACGGACTGGCTTACCGTCACGACTATCAGGAACAGCCACCGCGTGTGGAATATGGTCTGACAGAGCTGGGAAAGCAGATGTTGCCCATTGTGGACGCTCTGGCGGACTTCGGAAACTATTACAAATCTGTCGTAGGGCAGGATGAAAATGCGTAAAGAAATGGAGACAACACTATGGTTTCATTTTCGAGTGAAACTCTGTGAAACCTTTTGAAATCGTATCATTTTTATCAACCATTGCCAATTGGTCTTGATTTTTCCAATAAAAATCAAGGCTTTTTTATTTTTATAGCAAAACAAAAATCGCCCGCCCTTGACGAGCGGCCGAAGCGATGCTATAATCAAAGCATAGCAGCGGGCTTTTAGCAGAGATTAGCCCTGCTTATCCGAGCGGTCGTGATGTTCGAGATTACGGTCGCTCATTTTCTTTTGCAGGTCACAAAGCGTTTCCCGCCGACAAGGAAGATTAAACCGCATTCGACAGCTTGCGTCAAGAAAAAAACAGCCGCTCTTGACGAGCGGCCGGGAAGATGCTAGAATATAGACAGACGAGGAGCCGTCTTCAATCGGTTCTCCCGCTTATAAGGGTTAACTTAAAAGCAAAAGCCGCCGATCAGGGTTCAGCTGACCGGCGGCGCGCTTTTATTCACGATCTAGATTGTACACTGCGATAAGCAGGTTCAGGATCGCGATCAAAACCATCATACTTTCGTACGTAGTCATAACGCATCCCCCCCTTCTTCTGTAACAGAAGCGGGAGGTAACCACCGGCAACACTCGTCTGCCTACGCCGTCATTATAGCATGGTCATATTCTGCGCGCAAGGGCGAGTTGACCGTCAGCGGCAACGGCGTTATATTTATATATAGAGGAGCAATCACGGGAACAGACGATCACTGTTCCTGTTTCCCGACGTAACGATCAGCGCCGAATGAATTGGACGCTGTGAACCGCTTACGGCAGGGGCGGCGCAGCGTCCTTTTATTCCAAACAGGCCACCCCCCACCCCGTCCCCAAAACCGTCTCAGACAGGAAAAGCCGATTCCTGTCTTTTATTTTGGCATGGGGCCGGCAGTCAAAAAACGCCGGGGAACGACGGGCAGACGCTTTCGCATCTCGACGACGATGAAAAGGGTATCCGTTTAATTGATACCCTTGGCGGAGAATGGTGATTGTCAGTGGTTTGTTGCGGCGGATGTGTGTAGGGCGCTGGGGATTGGCAATTCCCGCGATGTTACTTTTTCAGATATTCCCCGTTGACGATGTCTCCGGGCGTATTGAGCGGCTCACCGCGGTCAAACGCCACGATATTATGGTAAACATAATTCACCATGTTGATGTCGTTGTCCTTCGTGTTGCCGCCCGCGTGCGCGCTGGCGACCACGTTATCCAGCGTCAGCAGCGGATGATCCTTGGGCAGCGGCTCGCGCTCATAGGTATCCAGCCCCGCCGTCGCGATCCTGCCCGTGGTCAGCGCGTCAATCAGCGCCGCCTCGTCCACAATCGGGCCGCGCGCGGTGTTGATGAGCATGGCCGTCGGCTTCATTTGGGCAAACTGCTCCGCGCCGATCATGCCGCGGGTTTCCTCGTTGAGCGGGCAGTGAATCGTGTAGATGTCGCTCTCTCTGAGCAGCGTATCAAAATCGACGAAGCGATAGCCGAATTTCTCCTCCTGCTCCGTCTGGCGGACGATGTCGTAATAGATCACGTTTGCGCCGAAGGCTGTCGCCAGCGCCGCGACCTTTTTGCCGATGTGTCCCAGTCCCAGCACGCCGACCGTCTTGCCCTTTATCATAAACGAGCGGCCAAAGTATTCCGTGCGCGGCCAATGCCCCGCGCGCAGTTGACGGTTGATTTGCAGCAGATTGCGATAGCCCGCCAGCATCAGCATGATCGCCAGCTCCGCCACAATGCCGGAATTGACGCCCGGACAGGTCGCAATCGGAATCCCGCGCTCGCCCCACGCCTTGAGATCCACATGGTCAAACCCCGCGCCCCAGCGCTGCCAGAATTTGACGTTCGGGGTGTGGTTGATGATATCCGGGTCGATATCCAATCTGGAAATCAGATATTCGCAGTCCGCCAGATTGCCGTAGGCCTCCGGAGAGAGCGCGTCCACCAGTTCGAATCCCTCCGGCACGTTTTCGTGCAGCGCGTCGTAGGCCCCCGGAAAGTAAATGCCGACGAGGCCGATTTTCTTCGCCATGTTCTTTCTCCCTTTCATGTTAAAGCCCCTCCTTTTTCCACGGAGAGGCGCAGCTTGTTGACATAAGCAAACTTGACTTGAATAGCAAAATCAAGAAATTCATCTATTCTTTCATTTGCGGAAAGGGCTATTCTCCCCCTTCGGGGGGAGAATAGCTTTTTGTCTACAGTCTGAGCCCCTCCTTTTTCCAAGGAGAGGCGGATTGTCCCATCGGAACAGTGTCACTCCAGCACGCCGACCTCGCGATAGTAGCGCGCCGCGCCCTCGTGAATCGGCACGCCCGCCAGATCGGTGCAGGCCTCCTCAAGGCTGGCCTTCCTCAGCGCGGCATGCGTCTGGGTGAGCATATCCCAGTTCTCCCAGAAGGTCTTGGTCATCTGGTAGACGGTCTCCTCGTCCACATCTGCGTTGATGAACAGGGTGAGCTTGACCGCGGAAGTCGGCACATCCTCGTCCTGCCCCGCATAGGTTCCGGCCGGGATGGTGTAGCTCGCGTACCACGGATAATTCTCCTTGAGCGCCTCGACGGTCTCCGCGGGAATCGGCAGAATCTTCGCGTCGGTGGTGGTCATAATCTGGGTGACGGCCGCGTTCGGCGTGCCCGCCATGACCCAAACGCCGTCGAGCTGCTTGTTGCTGATCGCGTCGGCGGATTCGCTCGTGCCCATGTATTCGGCCTTGAGGTCATCGAGCGTCTTGCCCAGCAGCGCGAGATGCACCGTCGCCTCATCAACGGTCGTCGAACCGGCCGCGCCGACGGAGATGTGCTTGCCGACCAGATCCTCCAGCGTCTCGATGCCGCTGTCGCGGGTCACGACCACCTGATTCGGGTTGTAATACAGCCCCGCGAAAATGCGCAGGTTTTCGTTCGCATAGCCTTCAAAGCTGTCCGTGCCCTGCCGCGCCTGATAGACGAGGTTCGCGTTGGCGATGCCGATCTGCGCCTCGCCGTCCAGCGCCTGATTCAGGTTGTCAATGCCGCCGCCGGAGGGCGTGGCGGTCGCGCGCATGCCCTCGATGCTGTCGTTCCACAGCTGGCAGACGGTCGCGCTGATCGGGTAGAACGTGGAGGACGTGCCCGCGGTGACGAAGTTGATGTTCGCGGCAAGCGCGCTCGAGGCGCTCATCGCAGCGGCCGTGCAGAGCGCGGCGGCAAGCCATTTTTTCATAGTCGGATTCTCCTTTATGCCTTTTGTTTATCGGGAACGCCGATTGCTTCCTTCGGCGTCGGGATCAATGGGAGCGGTTCGCGCCCGCGGCGGCCTTCAGCGGCATCCGGCGCTGGACCTTCGGGAGCACCGCGCGGTCGATCACGACCTCCGCCGCGATGAGCGCGAGCGCCGCCGCGTCGGTCAAAAGCGTCGGGTTGACAAAGAGCAAGCCGCCCGCGACCAGCATCGCGCGGGTCACAAGGCGCAGCATCGTCGCGCTGACGTTGTATTTCTGCATCGGCAGGCCGGAAAGCCCCTCCGCAATCGCGAGCACGCCGAGCGTCGCCGTCACAAAAGCGCGGATGGTTTCGCTGAGCGCCACGCCCTCCGTGCTGCCGTAGAGCAGAACCGGGTTATTGAGGAAGAAGAACGGCAGGATGAAGCCCGCGACGCCCAGTTTCATGGCGATCAGCGAGGTCTTGGTCATGTTGCTGTCCGCAATGCCCGCGGCAACATAGCTGCTCATTGCGACCGGCGGGGTGATGTTGGAAAGGCAGGCGTAAATCAGGCAGAACATGTTCGCCGCCATCTCCGTCGCACCGACGCCGCGCAGCACCGGCACGGCCACGACGTACACGATCACATAGGCCGCCACGCCCGGCACGCCCATGCCCAGAATGATGGACATAATCATCACCATCAGGCCGCCGAGGAACAGATGGCCGTCGCCGACCACGCGCAGAATCAGGTTGCCGAAGTTCAGGCCGAGGCTGGTCATGTTGACCGAGCCGATGATGACGCCGATGATGATGCAGCTGATGCCCACGCCGATGGCGCTGCGGCTGCCCTCCACCGTCGCCTGCACGATGGTCTTGAGATCCATGCGCGTCTCCCTGCGGAGGAACGACACGGGAATGGTCACAAAAATCGCGACAATCGCGGCGAACAGCGGCGTATAGCCGGTGAACATCAGCGCCAGCAGCACGATCAGCGGAATGAGCAGATGGCCGCGCGCCCGGAGCACCTCGCCCGCCTTGGGGATGTTCTCCTTCGCAAGGCCGGAAAGGCCGAGCCGCTTGGCCTCCAGGTGCACCGAGTAGAGCAGGGAAAGGTAATACAGGAACGCCGGAATCGCCGCCGCCAGCATCACCTTCGTGTAGCTGACGCACATAAATTCCGCCATGACAAAGCCGACCGCGCCCATGATCGGCGGGGTGAACTGGCCGCCGGTGGAGGCCACCGCCTCGACCGCCGCCGCGAAATCCTTCTTGTAGCCCGTTTTTTTCATCAGCGGAATGGTGATCGTGCCGGTCGTCGCCACGTTGGCGATGGCCGATCCGTTAATCATGCCCATCAGCGCGGAGGCGATCACCGCCACCTTCGCCGGACCGCCGGGGGTCTGCCCCACCAGCGTCAGCGCGATATCGTTGATGAATTGGGAAAAGCCGCTGTATTTGAGAAACGCGCCAAAGAGTACGAACACGAAGATATACGTCGCGGAAACGCCCGCGCCCGTACCGAGAATGCCGTTGGTATCCCACACCAGCGCCTTGATGACGCGCTTGAGCGTAAAGGCGCTCGTGCCGAACGTGCCGGGGATGTATTGACCCCAGACCGCGAAATACGACAGGAAGACCAGCGCGATGACGGCCAGATTGCCGCTCGCGCGCCGCGCCGCCTCAAAGGCGACCAGCAGGCAGACCACGCCGACCCACACGTCCGTCGCGTTCAGCCGCCCCGTTCGTGCCACCGCGTCGTATCGCAGGAACAGATAGCCGTAGCTGAGAATCGCCGCGGCAATCAGGGCGATATCCCAAACCGGCATGAACCTGCGGCGGCGTTCCTTTTTGAACGTCGGATACAGCGTGAAGGCCAGCGGCAGCAGAAACATGATGTGCGCCGTGCGCAGCTTAACCGCACCGAGCGTGCCGAACATGTTCGCCCAAACCTGAAACGCGGCCCAGATCAGCAGCACCGCCGTCAGCGTCTTTTCCATCGGGCCGATATACACGCGCAGGCGGCTGTCGGCGTCCTTGTCTTCCACCAGCTTCTGCGCTTTGTCGTCAAGCTCCGTCTGCGAGACGATCTTTTCGGGTTCTTCCATACGTTCTCCTCCGATGCGCGGGCGATGACTGACCGCGCTGAATTCGGGTATCAGTGTATCACATTTTGCAACATTTTGTCAACGCCCTTGTGCAGTTTCTTCCTTTTCTTCACAAAAAAGGGCTGTCAAGCTCAACCCGAACATTTCAAGAAACAAATATCTAAGCATTTTGGATATGGGGGCTTTGCCCCATCGCCCCACCAAAGGGCTTTCCGTTTTCGATTGTTTGTTTCTGCCACTGGCAGCAACAACCGAAAACCCCTTTGGAAACCTTCGGGCAAAAATACTTATTTTTATTCTTGAGATATCGGTGTTGTTAGCCTAACAGTCCTCTTGATTCAAGATTCTAAAGATTTGGCGGCTTAACGGGTTTCAATCGTCGCCACGTCGCCCAGCAGCGTCACGCTCACGCCCAGTTTTTCAAGCATGGCGGCGTTCAGATAGGCCTCGCCCGCGTAGGCGTACACGCGCTGGTTTTCGTCGGAGAGCAGAATCACGCCGTCCACAATCGCCAGCGCGTTTTCGCACAGGCCTTCGCCTTCTCCCGTCATCACGGCGAGCTGCGCGCCGGTTTCGCGCTGCACAAGCTGCCAACCGCCCTTTCCGTCATAAGCAGCGTCATACGCCAGCCGCTCCATCACCCCGCAGAGCGGATAGAGCAGCTCGTCCGCGTCGGTCAGGCCGACCATCAGCCGCGCGCTCTGCCCGTCGATGATAAAATCCATCTCCCGCATGGCGAACGGCGCGCGCGCCGCGTCCGGCGTGGCCGTCGGGGTCGGCGTGGCCACGGGCGTGGGGGTCGGAACCGGGGTCGGCGTGGGCAGCGCGATCACGTCCTCGCCAAAAAGCGCCTCGATCGTCTGCGGGCCAACCTTGCCGTCGATCTTTTCCAGCTTGTGCGCCCGCTGGAACGCGCGCACGGCCTTCTGGGTCTGCAAGCCGAATTTGCCGTCCACGCTGCCGGAGAGATAGCCCAGATCATAGAGTCGCTGCTGCACGAGCCGAACGTCGTCGCCCTCCTGCCCGCGCATCACAATCCGCTCTCCAAGGTGCGCCGCTTCCATCTCCTCCGCCGTCACAACCGGCGGCGTCCACACGGCCTCGCCCGCCGTCGCCTCGGCCAGCGCCGAAAGGGGCATGGCCAGCAGGATGACGAGCGCCAGACCGGCTAGGGGCTTGTTATTCATGGTTTTTCCTCCATCCGAAACGTTTCTCATAGAAAGAAACGACAGCTTGTTGACATAAGCAAACTTGGCTTGAATCGCAAAATCAAGAAATTCAGCTA
>OLQU01001833.1_pt1 | contig 13274 bp, 15 predicted proteins | sample 1672271 | NCBI WGS metagenome assembly OLQU01 (sample SAMEA3136666, study PRJEB25190) | human gut metagenome | biome: human gut; feature: human-associated habitat; material: faeces | place: Austria | collected 2013 | reverse complement strand
ATGATAATTCTCATTCTTCATGATCATTCACATCTTTTAACTGATACTTTTCCTGAATACCTCTACGCATCAGATCCAGAAAAGTGATCGTTTTACCTTCTTCAACCGAATAGATTCTGGCAAGGTTTTCCAGTTCTTTTTTCCATTCACCAGGAATGGCAATATTAATCTGAACATTGTTCGTTCTAGGTCTAGGCATGATATCAACTCCGAACTATTTATACATATATTATATATTTTTCATACGCAATATACAATACAAAAAGTGGCTTTCATCTCCACAGCAAGCTATGGAGTTTTCGCCACTTAATTATAACCAATAAAAAGTTATAAACAAAATAAAAAGAAAGATCCGCTTTTCAAACGAATCTAAATATTTATCAATCGACCTTAAGATTTTCAAGCCAATTCTCTCCCTTTAATTCTTCATGCGTACTCAAGCCTGGGTACTCAAGCTGACGTAACACTTCATATACAATAATGGCAGCACAATTGGATAGATTTAAACTTCTTGCGTTCGCAACCATAGGAAGACGCATACAAGTATCTAAATGTTCTTGAAGAATTTTTTTATCTACACCTGTACTCTCTTTTCCTAATACTAGATAGATATCTCCTTCTTCTTTTGTGAAATCAAATTCACTCGGAGCCTTTTTACCATAACGAGTCATAAAATAGTAATGCTCGCTTGGATTTTCAGCCACAAACGCATCCCAATTTTTATGGATATGAATATCTGCATTCTTAATATAATCCATTCCTGAACGACGTAAATGTTTTTCATCCAATGAAAAGCCCAATGGTTCAATTAAATGTAAACGGGAACCTGTAGCCATACAAGTTCGAATAATATTACCTGTATTCTGTGGAATCTCAGGCTCATACAATACAACGTGCAACATAATTATTTACTCCAATCCTTTAAAAATTTTTCTAACGCTACACCACGATGCGATACACTATTTTTCTTTTCTTCACTCACATTGGCAAGTGTTGTGTTGAATGGCGGATAATAGAAGATTGGATCATACCCAAATCCATTCTCTCCCTCTAGCTTATCGTGAATCAACCCTTCACATTCTCCACGATATACATGTTCTTCTCCATTCTCATCAATATATGCGATGACACACACATATCGAGCCGTACGTGTTTTTCCTTCTACCTGATCTATAATATATTGATTCTTAATATCATAGCTTGTATCTTCACCAAGAAAACGAGCCGAATAGACACCTGGCTTTTTATCCATCGCATCCACTTCCAAACCAGAATCATCGCTAATAACTGGTTCATGTAGTTCATTAAATAAAGTACGAGCTTTGATCAACGCATTTTCTTCAAATGTTGTACCATCTTCAATAATATTGATTTTATGATCTAAGTCCTTTAAACATTTAACTTCACAATCCTTCAACATTGCTTGAAATTCTTCTACCTTATGCGCATTATTTGTCGCAATCCAAATTATTTTTTTCATCATTTATCACCGATATATATTATAGAAAGAAAAAATATGGTTTTCAATAACACTTATGGTAAAATAAGAAACATTTTTGAATGGATGATGATTTTAAAACAAACAAACCATCCATATTCTGAATATGTAATCTTCTATATTACTAGATACGAATCTGTGTTAGAATAAAATGAGTTGGAGGAATTTATGGAATATAAAAATGACAATAAATTTTATTTTGAAATAGAAAAAAGAATTCCTGGCCATTTAGGCAGAGCCGGAATTATACATACACCTCATGGAGATATTAAAACACCTGCATTCATGTGTGTAGGAACGCATGGTGAAGTTCGCTTTGTTTCTATGGAAGAATTAAAGAGCATTAATGCACAAGCCATGTTAAGTAATGGATATCATTTACGAAACATCTCACCAGAAATTGCTGAAAATGGCGGCCTATCTGCATGGTCAAAATGGAACGGACCAACCTTAACGGATTCAGGTGGATTCCAGGTTATGTCTTTGGGTTCTGGCTGCGGTAAAGTTGTCAGCATGAAACGTGAAGACAATATGAAAAACACAGAAGAAGAAAAGCGTTTAGCTCACGTAACAGAAGATGGCGTTCATTTCCACGATCCATTTACAGGTCAGGAAGACTTTATCGGTCCCGAAGAAAGTATGCAGATTCAATGTCGCATTGGAGCCGATATCCATATGGCATACGATGAATTAACTTCTCTGGCCGATACCTATGAATATAATGTTGAGTCTTTGGCAAGAACAGAGCGTTGGGCAAAAAGAAGTCTAGATGAACATAAAAAGCATTGTGACGATTTAGGTTACCACCAATCTTTATATGGTGTTATCCAAGGTGGTCGTTGGGAAGATCTTAGAAGATCAACCTGTAAAAAGTATGCTCAAATGGATTTTGATGGCTACGGCTTGGGTGGAGCTTTCCTAAAAGAAACACTAGGCGATATTTTAACTTGGTGTAACGAGGAATTACCTGAAAATAAACCAAGACACTTATTAGGTCTATCGCATCCAGATGACATTTTGATTGGAACCGAAAACGGTGCTGATACATTTGATTGTGTAGCTCCTACAAGAGAAGCAAGACATGGAAGACTGTATACAATGCATGGTCCTATCAACTTATCAAAATATAGAAATAGCGATTTATTGATTGATGAAGGATGTGATTGTCCAACATGCCAAAGCAAGATTACTTTAGGTGAGTTAAGACGACTTTGGAAATCACAGGATCGCAATGAATCCGCAAAATATTTTGAATTGGCTTCGATGCATAATCTTCGCTTTATCATTCGTTTAACAGAGCAAGCTAGACAGGCCATTTTAGATGGTACATTTAAAGAATTTAAAGAATCTTTCTTAAAATCATATTATGGGAACAAATAATTGTTCCTTTTTTTTATGAAAAAGGAGAAATCAAACGATTTCTCTTAAATAAAGTCTTGGCAAGATACCAATAAATCAATCTTTTTCCATTGTGTTTCCTCATCAATACAGTTACCTTCTTCTACTGAGGCAAATCCACATTGTGGAGAAAGAGCAATATTATCACCCACTACTGACTTAGCTTGCTCATAACGCGTTTTAATCGCATCGTGTTCTTCTAATTCAGGACGCTTTGTTGAAATCAAGCCAGCCACAAATGTACGGTCTGTCCCCTTTAAAACTGCCCAAGGATCAAAGGTTCCACTACGTGCATCGTCATACTCTACAAAATAGCCATCATAAGGAATGCTCGCAACCGATTTTGCGATTGTATCATAGAATCCATGGAACAATGGATTTCCCTTAAAGTTTCCTTTACAGAAGTGTGTCGCAATCTGCATATCTTCTGGACGATTTTCTAATGCCTTTGTGCTTACACGAACAAACCAATCCAACACCTGTGCTTTTGTGTATCCTAAACCTTCTACTTTTGAAACAAAAGTATCATCAATCATATATGTCCACGATGTATCATCAATTTGAATATAGCGACAACCATGGTTATAGAAATCGCGAATGGCAGCTTGATATGCTTTTCCAATATCTTCAATAACAGCTTCAATATCTGTACCATAATAAGGTGTATCCTTGATTCCTAATTGTAAAAAGTGATCAATCAAAATCATATTTGGTCCTGAAATACATTTCTTTGCCTGAACACCATATTTACTCGCTTCATTCTTCAAGAAATCCCAAGCATACATTTCTTTATGTGCTTTATTTGGATCATAAGAAATCTTTCCTTCAATCATACCCAATTCAATATGATTGTTTCTACCATTGATAAATTTATCTAAATGTTTTGTGGTAAAACCATCAAATTCTTTTAACCAATCCAAATGCCACCAACGACGACGAAATTCTCCATCTGTCACAAACTTCAATCCGTGCTGTACTTCCTTCGCAACTAATTTTGCGATTTGTTCATCCTCTACATCACGTAATTGTTCATATGTAATCTCATTATTATTAAATTTGGCACGAGCCTCTTTAATTTCAGCAGGTCTTAAAAAAGAACCTACAATATCATATTTAATATTCAACATAAGTAAATTTCCTCCGATGAGTTTATTTTATCATTTTCAAGTGATTATTGATAATATTTAATAATATACATCTGTTATAGCTTTTATCTATATCTACATAAATCTAGAATATGTTAAAATCAGTCTATGAACACAAAAGAATATATATTCAATCAATATAAAATGTATCCTAAGCTTGAGCTACAGGATATTCTAAAATTTATTTATCAAAGCAGTTATGGCTGTGAACACTTAATTTCAGATTATGATGCGGTTAAGAAACGTATTGAAAAGGAACCGATAAACCCTTCAAGTTCTATTGAAGAATTGGATGGAGATTATATACGGCTTCCTTTAAGCTATGGCTTAAGTGCAAATACACTTGCTTCTTTATTTATTCGATCGGCTATGCCTAGCTTAAACGCAAAAGATAAATTAGAAGAAAAAACCAATGTTCTTATCGATTTAATTTCAAATAAAGAGCTTCCCTTTTCATTAGAAGAATCAAAAGCCATTCTTTTAAAATGGAAAGAAGATGGATATCCAGCCATGCATCATTCAAATACATTCAATCAGTTGTATCATCCATCGTATCGTTTGATTCATAAGAAGTTTGTTCCTTTTTTAGAACTTTTCAAATATATAGACAACAATCACCCTTCCATTATTTCTATTGACGGTCGTTGTGCTTCGGGAAAAACAACATTAGCCCATTTACTATCTGAAATATATGACTGTAACGTCTTTTCTATGGATGACTTTTTCTTGCAGCCACATCAAAGGACGAAGGAAAGACTTGCAAGACCTGGAGAAAATGTGGATCATGAACGCTTTGAAGAAGAAATATTAATTCCCTTATCTAGACATGAGGATGTAAAATTCAGTAAATTTGATTGTTCCACCATGTCTATACAGCCTTCTATTTTGATTCCATATAAACCAATGAATATCATTGAAGGATCCTATTCCATGCATCCTGACCTTCAAAAGTATTATGATTTCTCTATTTTTCTGACATTAGATAAAAAGGAACAAATTTTAAGACTAAAAAAAAGAAATCCAAATATGATCAATAACTTTATTCATCAATGGATTCCTTTAGAAGAAGCTTATTTTAATGCTTTTTCCATCAGCGATAAATGTAATATACAAATTAACACATCAAAGGCCTGATTTCTCAGGCCTTTATCATTTTATTCAACTTGTTCGTCTTCCATACTAACAATACGACCTTCTCTTTGTCCAAGATCATATTTTTCATGGTATTCAGCTAACGTTGCTTTATAATCATCTCCATCGATCGCATATACCTTAGAATCATGGATATGAATATCAGTGTCTTTTTCACGAATCTTAATCAACGCTACCATACTACTTGCACAGTGTGTAGCAATACGGTTTAAGCTATTTAATAAATCATTAAATACTGTTCCTTCTTCCAATCCGCAATTTCCTTGTGACAAACGTTCAACGTGACGTAATTTCATTTCATCACAAAGTCCACGAATCACAATACCTAATGGTGAAACACGTCTTGCTAAATTCAAATCATCATCTAGATAGGCATGATATGTCATATTCATAGATTCACGAACGGCTTCCATAACTAAATTTAACTCATCCATAGCCGCTTCTGACATTTCCATGCGATTTTCATTAATACTCTTTGACATTTCCGCAATATCTGCCGCATGATCACCAATTCTTTCAAAGTCACTAATTGTATGAAGATATAAAGAGGCTTGGCGAGTTTGTTCTGTATTTAATGCCTGCTTTGTCAGTAACATCAAATAAGATCCTAAACGTGCTTCATATTTATCAATCAAAGTTTCTTTACGGTGAACCTTTTCATATTTTTCAGGTCTAAATTCATTGATCAAGTTCATAGAACGATTCACGTTATTACGAACCTTTTTAGCCATACCATTCATAACACGATGACATTGTGCAATGGCTAAGGCAGGATAAGGAATCAAACGTTCTTCTAACAAGTCAAAGTCTGCTTGTTCTGCCAAATCTTCTGGACTGTCCTTAATCAAACGCATCAACAATTTTTCAATTTGAGGAATGAACCAGAATAACGCCAATACATTTCCACAACGAATCACTGTATTCATTAATGCGATATTTACTGGAGACATCACCTTATTTACAAAATCATAATGCATAAATACATTCGATCCATAGAATAAGATTGACCAGATAATCATACCAAATAAGTCATTGATCAAATACTCTAATGCCGTACGTTTACCATTCTTGTTTGCACTTAATGCCGAAATCAATACGGGACATGCAGCACCGATACCAATACCTAAGTTAATTGGGAAGGCTGCGGCAAATGTCAATGAACCAGTCATAGATAATGCCTGTAAGATACCAATCGCAGCACTTGCACTTTGTAAGACCGCCGTAAAACAAATACCAACCAAAATACCCATAACTGGATTAGAGAACATTGTAAGCATACTAATGAATGTTTCGTTTGTTCTTAAAGGTGAAACGGCACCACTCATCTGTTGCATACCTGTCATTAAAATCGCAAATCCAAGCATGATATTTCCAACATTTTTATGCGTTGTACGTTTTCCAAATGTTTTTAAACAAATACCAATAAACGCAAATAAAGTCGTAATTGTTGCAGTTGAGAATAAGCTTGCGATTCCATTTGATCCACCAACATACGATAAACACAAAATCCATCCGGTAATACTTGTACCAATATTGGCCCCCATAATAATACCGATTGCTTGTCTTAGTTTCATCATACCTGAGTTAACAAAACCAATGACCATTACTGTCGTAGCACTACTAGATTGTATAACTGAAGTAACACCTGCACCAAGGGCAACACCTTTCAGGCTTGTGTTTGTCATTTTGTATAAGAATGCTTCTAACTTATTTCCGGCTACACTTTTTAGTCCATCCCCCATTAGAGACATACCGAACAAAAATAACGCAATGCCTCCTAGTAATGATAAGACCATTGTAACTATTTCCATCTTGAACTCCTTTATAAAATGAATATTTTCAATTTTTAACACAATATACACATCATATTGCGACGTCTTTATTATGCAATAAAAACAATGTCAAAACAATATTAAATTTGTGTTAATTTTTAGTTAAATGTATATATTTTTATAATTTTCAGTATTAATTTTTCATCCTATTACCAAAAAATGAAAAAAGATGACTTTAGAAACCTAAAATCATCTTTGCGACCATTTCAAAAAAGCTAATCATTTGCGCACGCAACATACCTAGAGGCGAATTTAAAACACCTGTAAAAATCAACGCAATAAATAGAAAATTCATCCATGGTGCCCCTTCAATAAATTTGTAATATTTATCATCTGGCAAGAAAGAAAATGCAACCTTTGATCCATCCAACGGTGGAATTGGAATTAAGTTAAAAATCCCAAAGCCTGTTGAAATCAATCCTGTATAAGATAATACGGATGAAATAAAGTTTCCGGCAGCCGTAAATATGAATTGTGGTGCAAATTTATATAATGCATAAAATAGGAACACACAAATAAAACTTAAAAGAAAGTTGGCAACGGGACCTGCAAAACTTGTCCAAATAATTCCAGTTTTCGCATCTTTATAATAACGTGAATCAATCGGTACTGGTTTTGCCCATCCAAAACCAAAGAACAATAGACAAACAAGTCCAGCCCAGTCAATGTGTTTAAATGGGTTTAAACTTAACCTTCCCTCCAGTTTAGCAGTCGGATCTCCCATCCAATAAGAAACCAATCCATGTGCTACTTCATGAATGGACATGGACAGAATAACTCCAATTGCTAAATAGATTATATCTGAAATACTAAACATTAAATCTAAAGTGCATTACATCGCCATCTTGAACGACATAATCCTTTCCTTCTAGACGTAAGCGCCCTGCTTCTTTAATAGCTAATTCACTACCAAGCTCATCAATATCATCAAAGCGATATACTTCAGCACGGATAAAGCCTTTTTTAAAGTCTGTGTGGATAACACCGGCACAATCTGGAGCCTTCATACCTTTTTTAAATGTCCATGCACGACATTCATCTTCTCCAGCTGTTAAGAATGTACATAAATCCAATACAGAGTAAGCCTTTTGAATTAATTGATCCAATCCAGAAGTTTCAACACCAAGCTCTTCCAAAAAAGCATCCTTTTCTTCTTTGTCTAATCCAGACAATTCTTCTTCCATTTGTGCACATAAGGCAACAACCTGATTATTTTGACTTTGCGCATATTCTTTAACCTGATTGTAGTATTCACATGCATCTGGATCCATAATTCCTTCATCATCTAGGTTGGCAACATAAATCATTGGTTTTGCAGTCAAAAGGTTATATCCCTTCATTAAAATTTGTTCTTCTTCATTTAATTCTAAAGAACGAGCTGGTTTTCCCTCTTCCAAAACAGGTTGAAGACGATCCAACAATGCCAATTCATCTAATGATTCTTTATCCTTATTTGTCTTAGCCTTACGCTCAATCTTACTACGACGGTTTTCAATGGTTTGTAAATCAGCTAAAGTAAGCTCTAAGTTAATGATTTCAATATCACGAATTGGATCCACACTATTTTCAACGTGTGTAATATCGGGATTATCGAAGCAACGTACAACGTGACAAATCGCATCCGTTAAACGAATGTTTGATAAGAACTGGTTTCCTAATCCTTCACCTTGACTTGCACCCTTTACTAATCCTGCAATATCTGTAAATTCAAAAGTTGTGTAGATTGTCTTTTTAGGGTTGAAAATTTCTACAAGACGATCAATACGATAATCCGGAACTTCTACAACTCCTACGTTTGGTTGGATTGTCGCAAATGGATAGTTTGCAGCTTCCACCTGTGATTTTGTGATTGCGTTAAATAAAGTTGACTTTCCAACATTAGGAAGACCAACGATTCCAGCAGTTAATGGCATATTTTAATACATCCTCTCTATTCTTCTTCGTGTCTAATTACTTTTTTTAGTTTCTTTTCAAATTTTTGTCTAGGCATCAAAACACTGGCTCCACAGCCTAAACATTTAATTCTTATATCAGCACCCATACGAATAATTTTCCATTCTTTGGACTTATGACAAGGATGCTCTTTCTTCATTTCTACAATATCATTTAATCCATATTCCATAATTATTCTCCTTGCATATGCATATAATATGCATCCAGCGTATTCGATAATAACATACAAACGGTCATTGGTCCAACCCCTTTTGGCACTGGACTTACGAAGCTTGCCTTTTTGGCTACAGAGTCAAAATCACAATCTCCTACAAGCTTTCCTTCTACACGATTGATACCTACATCGATCACAACCGCTCCTTCTTTAACCCAATTCTCATTAACCATTTTCGCAACTCCCATCGCTACAATTAATATATCTGCCTGCGAAGCAATTTCCTCAATATTTGGTGTTTTGGAATGGACAATTGTGACTGTCGCATTGCGATTTTGAAGCAATAACGCAACAGGTTTTCCAACTAAATTACTTCTTCCACACACAACAGCCCGCTTACCAGAAAGGTCTTTATATCCAATCGAATCTAGCATAGCCATAACTCCTTGTGGTGTACAAGGAATAAAGCCAGGACGATTTGTCAATAAGCATCCGGCATTCATTGGGTGTAATCCATCCACATCCTTTTGCGGATCAATCAATTCAAGTGCTGCCGTCTCATCTAAATGCTCAGGCAAAGGCATTTGAACTAAGATTCCATCCACTTCAGGATTCAAGTTTAAGCTTGTAATCACATCACTTAATTCTTTTTGAGATACATTTTCATCTAGATGAATTGTCTTTTGAAGCATCCCAATCGATGAACATGCTTTTTCTTTTCCACGAACATAAGACATACTTGCAGGATTATTTCCCACAAGAACTACACTTAATAAAGGAAGTCTTGTCCCTTCAGCTTGAATATCATCAATTTTTTGTTTCATTGACCTCTTCATGCTGTCGGCAAGCGTATTTCCATATATAATTTCCATTAAAACAACTCCTTCGAATCTAAAACAATCGTCGCAGGACCATCATTTAACAATTCTATCTTCATATCTGCCCCAAATATTCCAGTTTCTACATGAATACCTTGATCTTTAATTTTTTGATTAAATTGATCATAGAGTGAAGTCGCCAAATCGGGTTTCCCTGCATTAGTGAAGCTTGGGCGATTTCCCTTTTTACAATCCGCATATAAGGTAAATTGTGACATAGATAAAATACTTCCTTTTACATCCTGGATGGATTTATTCATTTTTCCATTTTCATCTTCGAAAATACGTAAAAATAATATTTTATGAATCATTTTATCAATGATTTCATCTGTATCCTCATTATTAAAACCAACAAATATACAATATCCATAATCAATTTGACCCGTAATCAAACCGTCTACTGTACATTTTGCATTTTTCGCTCTCTGAATAACAACTCTCATGATTTTCTCTCCAACACACAAACACTTAAACTAACGATTCCTTCTTCATTTCCTACAAAGCCTAGTTTTTCTCCGCGCGTAGCCTTGATGGAAATGTCGACAATATCACAATGTAAAACATTCGCAATATTTGTTCGCATAGCCATAATATGTGGTGCCATTTTAGGCCTTTCTGCTAAAATAGTCGCATCCACATTTCCAATCTGATATCCCATTTCATCCATCATATCATAGATATGACCTAATAATACTAAACTATTTGCCCCTTTATATTTAGGATCTGTATCCGGAAAATGCTTTCCTAAGTCACCTAAGGCAAGAGCTCCTAAAATACTTTCTCCAATCGCATGTGCTAATACATCCGCATCAGAATGTCCTAACAAGCCTTTTGTGTGTTCAATTTCAACACCACCTAGAATCAATTTGCGTCCCTCTACAAGCTGATGGATATCAACTGCTTGTCCAATACGTATGTTATGCATAAATCACCTTAGAAGTTCTTTGAGCACGTTCACCTGGTTCTTCCTCGCGATAGCCTAAAATACAATGTCCAATCCCTTCATAGGATTCTGGCAAGCCCCAAGTTTTTTTCATCTCTTTACCTTCTGGAGTTTCAAAAACTTCTTTTGCACGGTGGATCCAACATGAATCAACCCCTAACGCATTGGCAGCATTCATTAAATTCCCCATTGCCAGAGCTCCATCATATAAATAGGTTGGAGCATTTGTATCCGCAAAAACAATAATTAAGCTCTTTGCCCCATAAAATGGATCCGATGATGAATTCATTGCATCTGCATTCATTTTAGAAAGTCGTGCGACTAACTCTTCATCTTCCACCACAACAAAGACATAGATCTGGCGATTCATTCCACTTGGTGCAAATTGGCCAGCACGTACAATTTGTTCAATCAAATCATGGCTTACCTTTGTGTTATTATATTTTCTAATGCTTCTTCTTTCAATCAGATTTTTATAAGCTTCATTCATAAATTTTGCCTCCAAAACTATTCAATATTATACAATACAAGAAACCAAAAAAAAAGCCTGGCAAAGCCAAGCTTATAGTTTCAAATTATCTGTTAACACGGATGTATTGAGGTGAAGCTAAATATTGTGAAGTTGCACTGGCAATTACAGTTTTACCATCATAGTTTCCATGAACAGCTTGTCCGTTTCCAATGTAGATTGCGATGTGATCCACACCACGTCCACCATTGTTGTAATAGATCAAGTCACCTTCTGCAGGACTATCTGTGTAATATCCGTATTGACCACAATATTGATCTGGCCATAATTGGTAAGCATCACTTACACCAGCATTAGCCAATGCTTGTTGTACTACTTGTGTACACCATAATCCATCAGTTACACCAACTAATTTTTGTGCTTCAGCAGAGATTCTCTGACCTAAAGTTGTAGCTGTAGGTGCTGTAGTTTGCTCAGGAGCTGGAGTTACAGTTTGTTCCGGAGCAGGTGTTACAGTTTGCTCAGGAGCTGGAGTTACAGTTTGTTCTGGAGCAGGTGTTACAGTTTGCTCAGGTGCTGGAGTTACAGTTTGTTCTGGAGCAGGTGTTACAGTTTGCTCAGGAGCTGGAGTCTCAGTTTGTTCTGGAGCAGGTGTTACAGTTTGCTCAGGAGCTGGAGTCTCAGTCTGTTCTGGAGCAGGTGTTACAGTTTGCTCAGGTGCTGGAGTCTCAGTCTGTTCTGGAGCAGGTGTTACAGTTTGCTCAGGAGCTGGAGTTTCAGTTTGTTCTGGAGCAGGTGTTTCTGCTGGAGTTTCTGTTGTATCTGCAGGAGCTTCCGTTGTTTCAGCTGGAGTTTCGACAACTTCTGCTGCTTTTTCTTCCACTACTTCTCTTACTGCTTCTTGACTAGCTGTAGCTACTGTTTCTTTCACTTCCCCTGTAATGTTACTTGAAACGCTAGCTGTAGTTGCCTTTTCAGTCTTTGAAGAATTAACTGTTCCATTTTCTGAAAAATAATATGATTTTCCTTCGATTTCTTGCCATCCTTTAGCTACAGTTTTATCTTCATTCACGTAACGATCACCGTGCCATCCTGGTTCTTCCTTAGCTGCAACAACTGTTGCTACAACAGGGAATGCAGATGCTACACAAAGAATCGCCGCGACTTTTTTACCATTATTTTCTACAAAGTTCATTATATTCTACCCCCTATTTAAAATAGTTCATGATTAGTTTACCACGAAACCACCTCACAAACAACCCTAAATTTTATTTTCGGTTAGAAAAACTAAAAATAAAAGGCCTCAAAGAGGCCTAGATAATCATCAATTATTTTGTTTTTTCAATGATTTCTGTGAAGCTATCTTCTTTCAAACTAGCACCACCAATTAATGCACCATCGATATCTGGTTGAGCCATATATTCAACGATGTTGTTAGGTTTAACACTTCCACCATATTGGATACGTACTTTTTCAGCAGCTTCTTCACCATACATAACCTTAACTTGGTCACGTACAATTTTACAGCAGTTTTCAGCGATTTCTACAGAAGCAGATTTTCCTGTTCCGATAGCCCAGATTGGTTCGTAAGCAATAACCATTTCACCAACACATTTTGGACATAAATCAGCTAAAGAACCAGCCAATTCTTCACGAATTACTTTTTCTGAGTTTCCAGCATCGTAATCAGCTTCAGTTTCACCAACACATAAGATTGGAGTGATTCCAGCTTTAATTAAACGTTTTGCTTTTTTGTTAACTGTTTCATCAGTATCACCAAACATTTCACGACGTTCAGAGTGACCGATAATGCAGTATTTAACTCCCATTTCTTCTAACATAGGAACACTAA
>OLQU01001830.1_pt1 | contig 13282 bp, 9 predicted proteins | sample 1672271 | NCBI WGS metagenome assembly OLQU01 (sample SAMEA3136666, study PRJEB25190) | human gut metagenome | biome: human gut; feature: human-associated habitat; material: faeces | place: Austria | collected 2013 | reverse complement strand
GGTGGAGCACCCGAAGGGATTGTTTCTGGTGGACGCCGGTCTGCCGCGCACCGTGAGTCCGGCCGGCGTGGAGGACCGCGCAGCGCAGCTGCGGATGTTCGGCCGCGGGTGGTACACGCTCGTGCACAGCGTCGTGGAGCCGGGGCAGTCGATCGGCGAGCAGCTGGCCGCGCGCGGCATCCGGCCGCGGGATCTGGACTATGTGCTCTTTTCCCACCTCGACCCGGATCATATTGCCGGCATCAGCGAGGTGCGGGGCGTAAAGCGGCTGCTGGTGGCGGAGGAGGAATACTTCTGGTCGTGCCGCGTGAACCTGCGCTATACCTCGCGCAAGCTGTGGATGGACGAGCCACCGGAGCGGTTCTGGTACCGCGTGAACCACATCGGGCCGGAGAGCCGCTCGTACGACCTGTTCGGGGACGATTCAGTTCATCTCGTGCACGTCGCCGGGCACACGGAGGGCATGTTCGCCACACTCATCCGCAGCGGCGACCGGTACGTGCTGCTCAATGCCGACGGCGCGGCAAGCCCGCGCTCGTGGGCGGAGGGTACCGTGCCCGGCATCTGCGAAAACAGCGTGCGCGCCAAAAAGGCGCTCGACTGGATCGGCGAGATGAGCCGCGATGCCGCCTGCGCGGCGTCTCTGTGCAGCCATGACCCGGACGTCGCGCCGCAAACCATCGAATTTTAGAATCGATACATCCATTTTTTCTAATGCGTATTTCATACTGCTTTTGGGGATTTTGGGGTTGACAAGCGCAGAAAACTGCGTTATACTGCGCTCGTTTCCACCGGAAACCGTGATTTTTGACGAAAGGAGACGCGTCGTATTATGAAGTTTGCTCAGACGAACAACATGATGATGGCTACGATGATGTACATGCCCGGCTGCATGTGCATGTCTCGTCGTGCTCAGAAATATGACTCGTCTTGTGTTCGCTTCCAATAACGGCTGATCCAAATTCCAAGCCGTATCCGCAGAGGCCGGAAGACAACGAGTCTTCCGGCCTCTGCTTTTTTGTTCCGAAAAATTCATTCTGCGAGGGAGAATCCACCATGATCGAAATCGAACATCTCAACAAGACCTACCCCTCCCCGAGCGGCGACATCCACGCACTGCGGGACGTCAACCTCCGCATCGAGGACGGCGAGATCTTCGGCATCATCGGCCTGAGCGGCGCCGGCAAGAGCACGCTCGTGCGCTGTATCAACCTCCTCGAGCGGCCGACCTCCGGCACGGTGCGCATCGACGGGCGCGACATGACGCAGCTCAGCCGCCGCGACCTGCTCAAGGCCCGGCAGGACATCGGCATGATCTTTCAGAGCTTCAACCTGCTCGAGCAGCGCACAGTACTGCGCAACATCTGCTTCCCGCTCGAGATCGCCGGCGTCAAGCGCGACGAGGCGCAGGCCCGCGCCGCCGAGCTGCTCGAGCTCGTCGGCCTGTCCGACCGCGCGAAAGCGTATCCCTCGCAGCTTTCCGGCGGCCAGAAGCAGCGCGTGGCCATCGCCCGCGCCCTTGCCACGCGGCCGAAATACCTCCTGTGCGACGAGGCCACCAGCGCCCTCGACCCGAACACCACGCAGTCGATCCTCCGGCTGCTCAAGGAGATCAACCAGACGCTCGGCGTGACAATCGTCGTCATCACGCACGAGATGCGCGTCATCGAACAGATCTGCCAGCGCGTGGCCGTCATCGACCAGAGCTGCATCGCCGAGATCGGCAACGTCAGCGACGTGTTCACGCACCCGAAGTCCGACATCGCCAAGGCGCTCATCCTCCCGAAGAGCCCGGCCGAAAACCTCCCGCCGTGCACGGGAAAGCGCCTGCGTCTCGTCTTCGACGGCAGCTGCTCCAACGAACCGGTCATCTCGCGCATCACGCTCGAGTGCCACGTGCCGGTGAACATTCTCTTCGCCGACACCCGCATTGTCGAGGGCAGCATCTACGGCCACATGGTCATCGACCTGCCCGACGATCCGCAGCAGTTCCACGATGTGCTGCGCTGGCTCGACCATAACCACATCTCTTATCTACAGGAGGATTGAAGTCATGTCTGATCTACTCATTAAGCTCTGGCAAAACGGCATCCTGCAGCTCGGTATCTGGGAGACCATTTACATGACGCTCATCTCCACGTTCTTTGCCTATCTCATCGGCCTGCCGGTCGGCCTCATCCTGCGCATGACCGACCGCGACGGCATCCACCCCATCGGCTGGCTCAACCGCACGCTCGGCATCATCGTCAACGCCCTGCGCAGCATCCCGTTCATCATCCTCATGGTCGCCATGCTGCCGGTGGCAAAGTTCGTCGTCGGCACCAGCCTCGGCAACCGCGCCGTGATCGTGACGCTCATCATCGCCGCCGCACCGTATGTGGCGCGCATGGTCGAGTCCGCCGCCAAGGAGGTGGACGCCGGCGTCATCGAGGCCGCGCAGTCCATGGGCGCGTCCACGCTGCGCATCATCTGGAAGGTCATCATCCCGGAGGCCAAGCCCGCACTCATCACCGGCGCCGTCATCTCCACCGTGACCATCCTTGGCTACTCCGCCATGGCCGGTACGATCGGCGGCGGCGGCCTCGGCCAGATCGCCATCACTTACGGCTACCAGAAGTACGACGATCAGATCGTCTGGCTGTGCGTGGCGCTGACGATCATCATCGTGCAGATCCTGCAGGAGTTCGGCATGTACATCGCCCGCCGCACCGACCGGCGCGCCCGCACCTGACAGGAGGCACCGTATGCGTATCCGCTACCCCGCGCTGCTGCGCGTGAACATCCGGCGCGGACGAATGTGCCGCTGCCAAACCGCACATCCTAACATCCGTAACCACACAAATTCTAAAATCAAAATATAAAGGAGAAACAACCATGAAAAAGATCACGTCCCTCATCCTCGCCCTCGTGCTGACGTTCTCGCTCGTCGCACTGAGTGCCTGCGGCGGCAAGACCACCGACGACAAGAACAACGCCTCTGCCGATGACAAAGTCATCACCGTCGGCGCCAGCGCCACCCCGCACGCCGAGATCCTCGAGCAGGTCAAGCAGGCCCTCGCCGACGAAGGCTACGAGCTCAAGATCGTCACCTATGACGACTATGTCCTGCCGAACCAGGCCCTGGCCGACGGCACGCTCGACGCAAACTACTTCCAGCACAAGCCCTACCTCGACAGCTTCAACGCCAAGAACGGCACCAACCTCGTCTCCGTCGGCACCATCCACTATGAGCCGTTCGGCATCTACGGCAACGGCGTCACCGACCTGAAGGATCTCGCCAAGGGCGCGACCATCATCATCCCGGCCGACGACAGCAACGAGACCCGCGCCCTGTTCCTGCTCCAGCAGGAGGGCCTGATCAAGCTCCCCGATGACGCGGACGCCGCCAAGGGCGTGAGCACGCTCGACATCGTTGACGACGGCGGCTACAACATTGTCACCGTGCAGGCCGACACCGTCCCGGCCCAGCTCAAGAACGCCGCTGCCGGCTCCATCGCCGTCATCAACGGCAACTACGCCCTGGCCGCCGGCCTGAAGATCAGCGACGCGCTCGCCTCCGAGGACGCCAACGGTGCCGCTGCCCAGACCTACGCCAACATCATCGCCGTGCGCGCCGGCGAAGAGAACAGCGCCAAGACCCAGGCCCTGCTCAAGGCCCTCAAGACCGACGCCGTGAAGCAGTACATCGCCGAGACCTACAACGGCGCTGTCGTCGCGAGCTTCTAAGCATCCCCCTCTCTTTTGAAAAACGCACGAATCCCCCGGCTGCTGCCGGGGGATTTTTGCGCCTGTCAGGAGGCATTATGGGCATAGCTGTTGTCGACGAGGCGGTCAAAGTCCACCCAGTCGGCGTGCGCGAGCACGCCGGCCGTCTCCATGACGGTCTCAAGCCGCTCAAGGGACGGCTGCGTCATGACCGGCGTGGCGTTCCAGGCGTCGATGTCCTTGTAGCGCTGCACGACCTGCGTAAGCACGGGCACACTCGTGTCCGGGAACTGTGGGGCGATGATCTCGGCGGTCTCCGCCGCGTCGTGCTCCGCGATCCATTTCTGCGCGCGGGCGACGGCATTGGTGAAGCGCTGCACAATGTCCGCGTGGTCCTTCATGTACGCCTGCGAGGCAAAGTAGGCCGTATACGGGATCTCGCCGCTCTCCTGCCCGACGGACGCAAGGATGTACCCCTTGCCCGCCTGCGCGACCTCGGTGGCCGTCGGCTCAAAGAGCGTGACAAAGTCGCCGTTGCCGCCGGTGAAGGCCCCGGCCATCATGTTGAACTGCACGGTCGTGTCCACGGTCGCATCCGTGCCGGGGACGACACCGTTTTGCCGCATGACGTATTCGAGCGTCATCTCCGGCACGCCGCCCGCGCGGCCGCCGATGACGGTCTTGCCGCGCAGCAGCTCCCAGCTGAAGGGCACATCCTCGCGCCCGACGAGAAACGACCCGTCGCGCTTCGTGAGCTGGCCGAACACGACCGGGTAATCGTCCTTGCCCTGATTGTAGACGTAGATGCACGCCTCCGGCCCGGCGAGACCGATGTCCGCCTGCCCGGTGAGCACCGCCGTCATGACCTTGTCGGCGCCGCCGCCGTTGGTCAGCTCGATATTCAGCCCTTCATCGGCGAAAAAGCCCTGCTCCAGCGCCACGTACTGCGGCGCGTAGAACACCGAATGTGTCACCTCGCTCAGGCGGACGGTGGCCGTCTCCTGCTTGCCGCAGGCGCACAAAACCACCAGCATCAGCGCCGCCAGAACCCCACAAAGAAACCGTTTCATTGCGTCACTCCCAACCGATTTTTGAAAAATTTCTCCAGCCACAGCACCAGCTGATACATCACGACGGCCGCCACCGCGAGCACGAGGACGGTCGCCATCACAAGGTCCATGTTGAACACCTGCGACCCGTAGACGATCAGATAGCCGAGGCCGGCTTTGGAGACCAGAAATTCGCCCATGATGACGCCGACCCACGACAGGCCGACGTTCACGCGCAGTGTATTGAAGAGCGTGGCGTAGTTGGCCGGGATGACCAGCCGCCACAGGATCTGATGCCGGGTCGCGCCGAGCGTCTGCATCAGGCGGATCTTCTCCCGGTCCGTGGACAGGAAGCCGACATGCATATTCAGGATCGTGACAAAGATCGAGATCGCGATCGTCATGGCGATGATCGACTCGGTGCCCGCGCCGATCCAGACGATGAACACCGGGCCGAGCGCCGTTTTTGGCAGCGCGTTGAGCACGACCAGATACGGGTCGAGCACGCGCGAGAGCAGCTCGCTCCACCACAGACCGATGGCGATGAGCGTGCCGAGCAGCGTCCCGAGCACGAAACCGACCACGACCTCGAGGCACGACGTGCCGATGTGCAGCCACAGCTCCCCGGAATTTTGCAGGCCCACGAGCGTGTGCACCACGCGCGACGGACTGCTGACGATGAAGGCATCCACCCAGCCGAGCCGGGCCGTGAGCTCCCACAGGCCGAGAAACGCGGCCAGCAGCAAGATCTGCAGCGCCAGTACGAGCCGACGACGGCGGCGCTGCGCGCGCAGATAGGCCGCGCGCTGCGGGGAGGGCGATCGTTCAGACATTGACATCCAGCTCCTCCCATATTTGATTGAACAGCGTCTGAAATTCCGGCCGGCTGCGCCGCTCGAGCGGCGGCACGGCGCGCAGCGCGCCGAGGTCGTGGATGGCCTTGACGGTCGCGGGCCGGTGCGACAGGACGACGATGCGGTCCGAGAGGCTGATGGCCTCGGAAATATCGTGCGTGACGAGCAGGGCCGTCTTATGCTCGCGGCGGATGATCTGCGAAATGTCGCCCGAGACGGCCAGCCGCGTCTGATAATCCAGCGCGGAAAACGGCTCGTCGAGCAGCAGCACATCCGGCGACGTGGCCAGCGTGCGGATGAGCGCACAGCGCTGGCGCATCCCGCCAGAGAGCTGGTTGGGCAGCTTGCGCGCGAAGCCCGCGAGCTGATACTGCTCGAGCAGATCGTGCACACCGCCGCGGCGCGCGGGCGTGTTCTCGTGCCGGATCTCCAACCCGAGCGTCACGTTGCCCCAGATGGTGCGCCAGTCAAAGAGCTGGTCGCGCTGGGGCATGAGCCCCGCCTTGCCCGTCGGGGCGCGCACGGGCTCCCCGTCGACCAGCACCTCCCCGCCCGACGGATGCTCGATGCCGGCGATGAGCGCCAGCAGCGTGGATTTGCCGCAGCCGGACGGCCCGACGATGCTCACAAACTCCCCGTCGGCCACGCCGAAGGTCACATCCCGCAGCGCCGCCACTTCCCCATCCGGCGCCTGATAGGTCATGGCGGCCCGGCGCAGCTCGATTTTCATGGCGTCTCCCCCTTTGCTTGCGCCAAATCGCTTTCTCCTCAGTGTATGCCCAAGGCGCATGGTGCGTGCAAAGCACGAAAAAGCACGCATCCGCAAGATGCGTGCCCTTTCTGTCTTCTGTTTTCATCCGCTTACGCCGTCGCCTTCATCGCGCGCTGGAGCACGGACTGCAGCGACTGATTGTGCGACCGGCAGATGCGCCCGAGCCGGTAGAGGCAAGCCGGGTCACGCGTGATGTGGTTCACGCCCCAGTCGCACGTCAGCGTGGCCTGAAAGCCCATGTCGCGCAGGACGGTGTCCGTCAGGTCGCCGTACTTACCGTAGGGATAGGCAAAGGTGTCCGGCGTGCGGCCGGTGTGCTCCGCGAGCTCATCCTGCAGGCGCTGGAGGTCTGCGCACAGCAGCTCCGTATAGGCCGCGTCCGACTCGCCCCGGTTCTGCATGCAGCCGTGCCGCTCGGACGTGTAGGCGTGCAGGTTATACGAGTGGTTCTGCACCTCGACGAGGCCGGTGTCGAGCATCTCATTGAGCTGGTCCCACGTGACGTGCGCATAGTCGATGCTCTTGCTCGGCCACTCGGTGAAATCGTCCGTATTGCGTCCCAAGAGCGAGAGGACGATCCGTGCCGAATACTGCTGCAGCAGCGGCAGGACATAGACGTAATTATTATAGTATCCGTCGTCAAAGCTGAGGATGATGGGTTTTTCCGGCAGCGGCGTGCCGTCGCGCACGTAGGCGATGAGGTCGGCCATGACGATCGTCGTGTAGCCGTTGTCGGCCAGCCATTTTAGGTCCGCCTCAAACTCCCACGGCTGGATGGCGTCCTTGCCGGATTTGTTGGGCTTCACCTCGTGATACATGATGATCGGCAGCAGCACGGGATCGGCCGCAGCATCGGTCTCCCCGGCGGCATAGGCCGCGAATGGGCAGAACACGAACAGCACCGACAGCACCACGGCCATCACGCGCTGGGGAACCGGCAGCGCCTGGCGCACAGCACCCATCTCCTCTCGTTGGAATCGGGATTAGTGTGTGCCATGTGCCGGAAATCATGCGCGCCCCGCGCGCTTTTCTGCCGCGCGCTGCACACATTTGACGAGTTCGACGACCGGGATGACCAAAACCGCGAGCCCCATGGCCACGGCGTACTCGGCAGCGGAGATGGCCGTGAAATCAAACGCATCGGCCAGAAACGGCACATAGATGCACAGCGTCGTGAGCGCAAGACTCGCCGCGGCCGCGCCGACGAGCGTCCAGTTGGGCGTACGCAGCGTGAAGATGCTCGCCCGGTGCGCGCGCATATTGAAGCTGTGGAAAATCTCCGCCATGCTCAGGGTCAGAAACGCCATGGTCGTGCCATCGGGCGAATTTGTGAGCGTCCAGACGCCGTACTCCATGTAATGGCCGATGAAAAACGCCGCCAGCGTCAGGATCGCACACATGACGCCCTGATACACGCAGTCGAAGCCGACGCCGTGGGCAAAAATGCTCTCGCGTGCGCTGCGCGGCGGGCGGGACATGACGTCCGGCTCCGCGCGCTCCATGCCGAGCGCGAGCGCCGGAAAGCAGTCGGTCAGGAGGTTGATCCACAGCAGGTGCACCGGCTCGAGGATCGTGAAGCCGAGCATCGTCGCAACGAAAATGCTCAGCACCTCGCTCATGTTCGAGCCGAGCAGGAACTTGATCGCACGCTGGATGTTGTCATAAATGCGGCGGCCCTCTTCGACCGCGCCGACGATGGTGGCGAAGTTATCGTCGGCAAGCACCATGTCGGCCACATTTTTCGTCACGTCCGTGCCGGTGACGCCCATGCCGATGCCGATGTCCGCCGCGCGGATGCTCGGCGCGTCGTTGACACCGTCGCCGGTCATGGCGGTGACGAAGCTGGCATCCCGCCAGGCCTTGACGATGCGGGTCTTGTGCTCCGGCTGTACGCGGGCATAGACGCTGATGTGCTGCAGACGGCGGCGGAACGTGTCATCGTCCATGGCGCTCAGCTCCGTGCCGGTGACGGCCTCGTCGCCGGGGCCGAGCAGGCCGAGCTCTTTGGCAATCGCGGTGGCGGTGTCCACGTGGTCGCCGGTGATCATGACAGGCCGGATGCCGGCGTTGCGGCAGGCGCGGACGGCGTCCATGACTTCGGGGCGCACCGGGTCGATCATGCCCGTGAGGCCGAGAAAGCACAGGTGCTGCTCGAGCGCCGCGGGGGACGTGTCGTCCGGCAGCGCGTCATACGTGCGCATGGCCGCCGCCAGCACGCGCAGGGCGTTGCCGGTCATGGCATGATTGCGCGCCGCGATCTCGGCGCGGTGCGCGTCCGTCATGGGCTCGGCGCGGCCGTCGATCCAGATCCGGTCGCACAGCGGCAGCAGCACGTCGGGTGCGCCCTTGGTATACTGCACGACGGAGCTGCCGTTGGCGTGCAGGGTGCTCATCATCTTGCGTTCGCTGTCAAACGGCGCCTCGGCCACGCGCGGATACTGCGCGCGCAGCGCGCTCGGCGCCAGGCCCTGCGCGACCGCCCAGCGCACGAGCGCGGCCTCGGTCGGCTCGCCGGTCACGGTATCCGTCTCCGGGTCGTGCACCGCATCGACACACAGGGCCATGGCCGTGGCGAGCAGGTGCGCGTCACTGCCCGCGCACTCGGTCACGGTCATGCGGTTTTGCGTGAGCGTGCCGGTCTTATCCGAGCAGATGACCTGCGCGCAGCCGAGCGTCTCCACGGCCGTGAGGCGGCGGATGACCGCGCTGCGGCGGCTCATGTTCGTCACGCCGATGGACAGCACGATCGTCACGACCGCGGCCAGTCCCTCCGGAATGGCCGCGACCGCGAGGCTGACGGCGATCAGAAACGTATCGAGCACGACGCGGCCGTTGATCGTCCCGGCGCGCAGCACGCCGACCGCGAACACCACCACGCAGATGCCCAGCACGAGCCACGTCAGGATGCGGCTCAGCTGCGACAGTCGCAGCTGCAGGGGCGTCTTATTCTCCTTTGTCTGCGTAAGCGCGTCGGCGATGTGGCCCATCTGCGTCTGCATGCCGGTCTCTGTGACGACGGCGCGGCCGCGGCCGTAGACGATGCTGCTGCCAAGGTAGAGCATATTGCTGCGGTCACCGAGACCGATCTCGCCGTCGGCTGTGAGCGCGTCGGCGGATTTTGACACCGGCACGCTCTCGCCGGTCAGGGCGGCCTCCTCGGCGCGCAGGCTCGCACTCTCGAGCACGCGCGCATCAGCCGGCACGGCGTCGCCCGCCTCGAGCACGAGCACATCGCCCGCGACCAGCTCCTCACTGGGGACGGTGACGAGCTTCCCGCCGCGCAGGACGCGGCTGTGCGCGGCGCTCAGTTCCTTCAGGGCGGCAATGGCCTGCTCGGCCTTGCTCTCCTGGTACACGCCGAGCACCGCGTTGATGATGACGACGATGAGAATGATGATGACATCGGCAAAGCTCTCGTGCGCATATGCGCTCGTGATGGCCGAAATCAGCGCCGCCGCGAGCAGCACGAGGATCATGGGGTCGGCCAGCTGCTGGAAAAATCGTTTCACGAGCGACGGTTTCGGCGGTTCGGTGAGCACATTGCGCCCGTCGCGCGCAAGGCGCGTGGCGGCCTGCTCTGGTGTGAGACCGTCGGGCGTGCTGTCGAGTGCGTGCAGGGTGTCCGATGGTGGCTGCCGGTAGTATTCCACGGTTTCGTCCTCCTTCAGGTGTCAGATACAGTTTTCCCGGAAATGAAAAAAAGACTTATCTGCCTCTCGGCAGATAAGTCTCATCATTTCAGACCGGGCCAGATCCTGCGGATCGGTTGTTGGCTGGGCCGCGCGAAGGTTCGCGCCAATTACTCCCTTATCGGTCTCCATTGTATGCGATGTCGCGCGGGAAAACAAGCGAAATCTGCGCACAGCGCCGCATCTTAGCGCGTACTTAACGTTTCGCGCTCCGGCGCCAGATCTTCTGCGCCTCGGCCGCCGCAATGAGCTGCTCGCGAAAGTCCGGGTGCGCGATGGACACGAGCGCCTCGGCGCGCTCCCACGTGCTGCGCCCGGCGAGGTTGACCACGCCGTACTCCGTCGCAAGGTAATACGCCTGTGAGCGCGGGGACGTGACGATGTCGCCGCCGAAGTGCGGCAGGATGCGCGAACGGCGCGTGCCCTGCTTGTCCGTGAACGTGGACGTCATGCAGATGAACGCCTTGCCGCCGCGGGCCATGGCCGCGCCCGTGAGAAAGTCGAGCTGGCCGCCCGTGCCGCTGATCTGGCGCAGGCCGGAGCTTTCGGACGCGACCTGCCCGTAGAGATCGGCCGCGATGCAGCTGTTGATGGACACCATGTTGTCGAGCTGCGCGATGACCTCCGGCGCGTTGACATACGACAGCGGCGCCGCGATGACGCCGGGGTTATCGTCGACCCAGTCATACAGCCGCTTTGACCCGAGCACGATGCCGAGCATGCCCTGCCCGCGGTGGAGCGTGCAGCGGCGGTTCGTGAGCACACCGGCCTCGTACAGGTCAAGGTAGGCATCCGAGCACAGCTCCGTGTGCATGCCGAGGTCGTGCAGGCCGGACTGGGCCAGCAGCTTTCCGAGCACGGTGGGCATGCCGCCGATGCCGAGCTGGACGGTCGCCCCGTCGCAGATGTGCGGTAGGAGGAGGTTCGCAATGGCGGTGTCCTCCGCCGTCGCCGGGTGCGCGGGCAGGTCGCCGAACGGCGCGTGCGCCCCCTCGACGACCATGTCCACGTCGGAAATGTGGATGACCTCGTCGAACCCGCCGCGCAGACGCGGCAGGTGCTCGTTGACCTCGAGAATGACGATGTCCGCCCGGTCGAGAATGGCGCGGGACACGCCGGTCGCGGCCGAAAGATTAAAGTACCCGTGGCGGTCCATCGGCGCGACGGACGCCATGGCGACATTCACGGTGAGAAACTGCCGGTAATACCACGCAAGGTTGCGGAAGATCATCGGCGTGAAGTAGCACAGACCGCGGTCGCAGAGCTTGCGCTCATACGCCGAGCAATGCCATGTGTGGTAGAGAAAATGCGTCTGCTCCGGGTCGCACTCAACGATCTGCAGCGGACCCATGCAGAGGTTGCCGCGCACCTTCACATCGTGCAGCTCGTCGCGCCGGGCGGCAAGCGCCGCATCGAGCAGCGGCGGGAAGCCAAGCCCCGACGTATAGTCCACCCAGTCGCCGTCCTTCACCGCGCGCACCGCCTCGGCGGGTGTGCGCAGCTTGCTGCGGTATTCTGCCTGAAAATCCATGGTGCTTCCTCCTCAGTAGATCTGATCCTTCTGCACCGGCGTCTGGAACATGCGGCAGATCTGCGCATAGTCGTCCGTCTGGCCGAGGATCCACATGAGCTTTGTGACCACGGCCTCGCTCGTCATGCTGTAGGCCTCGATGAGGCCCAGCTCGCGCTTGGCGCGGTGACCGACCTGATACACTTCCATGTCGCTGCCCTCGTGCGGCACCTGCGTCGTCATGACGATGACGCGGCCGGACTGCACCCAGTCACGCACGGCGTGATAAAAGCTCTCGTCGCCGTAGCACGGCAGGCCGCCGACGCCGAAGCTCTCGATCACGAGCGCGCGGTAATGGGCCTTGAGGTAGTCAAAAATGCCGGCGTCGATGCCGGGGATGAGCTTGAGCACGAACACGCCGGGGTCGAGCCGGTCGTAAAACTCCGGCGCGCCTGTGACGTGCTCCGGGATGTAATACACGACCTGCCGGCCGCGCAGGATGGCCGTCTCGGGGTAGTCGATGCTGGAAAAGGCATTGTAGCTCTTCGTGCGCATCTTGCGCGCGCGGGTGCCGAGAATGACCTTGTGGTCAAAGACGATGTGCACGCCGCAGGCGCCGTCGTCGCAGGCATAGAGAAAGGCATCGCGCAGGTTCTCGCGCGCGTCGGTGTCCTGGTTGAAGATCGACTTCTGCGAGCCGGTGATGACGACGGGCTTGGCGTTATTCTGAATCAGGTACGACAGGGCCGCCGCCGTGTAGGCCATCGTGTCCGTGCCGTGCGTGAGGACGAAGCCGTCGTAGCCGTCGTAGTGCTCACGCACGCAGGCCGCCATCTGCAGCCAGTCGCGGCTGTTGATATTCGTGCTGTCGCGGTTCATGAGCTGCACGGTGTCGATCCGGCACAGCTGCTCAAGCTCCGGCACCTCGGCAAGGAGCTCCTCGGAGGTGAGCTGCGGCGTGAGCCCGTCGGCCGTCTCCCTGGACGCGATGGTGCCGCCGGTGGCGATCATGAGGATGTGCTTCATATCAGTCCCGCACCTTCTTCCAATAGTCGAGCGATGCAAAGCCCCGTTCGAGCTGCGTCGCCGTATAATCCTCGCACACGTGCGCAAGCTGTTTGCGGCCCGCGTCGCCGAGCGTGAAGGAAAAGATTTTTTTGGGGTCGGCGTTTACAATGTGCCGCATGGCGGCCAGCGTCTCCGGCAGCAGCGGCGTGACGGCCGAGGAGCTTGCGCCCCGGCAGTGCGCGCAGTACACCGCGCCGCCGCGCGGGGAAAACCACGGCTCGTCCGGCTCCGCTGCGCCGCACTGCGCGCAGCAGGACAGGTCCGGCTCGTAGCCCGCAAGGCACATGAGCCGCAGCTCGAACACGGCCTTGATCTGCTCCGGCGGACAGAGCGCGCGGCTGAGCGCATACAGGCTGTTGAGCCCGAGCTGCAGCACCGGCGGGTCGGGGTATTCCTCGGCGGAGACGGTCTCGAGCAGCTCGGCAAAATAGCTCCCGAGCGCGAACGCGCCGAGGTCTGCGCGCAGGCCGAGAAACTCCTCGACCGTGGACGCCTCGTTGAGCGTGCGGCGGCCGCGGTTTTCAAAGATCGTCATGTCCGAATACGTCAGCAGCTGCGTCGCCGCCGTGATGCGGCTGCCCTTGCGCAGCGCGCCGCGCGCGCGGACGGTCACCTTCCCCTCGTGCTGCGTGAGC
>OLQU01001826.1_pt1 | contig 13287 bp, 9 predicted proteins | sample 1672271 | NCBI WGS metagenome assembly OLQU01 (sample SAMEA3136666, study PRJEB25190) | human gut metagenome | biome: human gut; feature: human-associated habitat; material: faeces | place: Austria | collected 2013 | reverse complement strand
ACCCCTGCAGATGATAAATGAGTTGAAAATAGATAATTTCAGAAAAGAGAAATTATTTTTTATTATATAGTAGAAGCACGTAAAAAGAAAGGGAAAGATAAAAATACACAAAATTAGCACTCGAGGCTTGACAGTGCTAACAACAGGTGGTATTGTTATAGTGTTGATAGAACAAAATCAAGCCATAACTCTGTAAAGGAGGACTATATTATGAACATAAATAAATTTACGCAGAAATCGCTCCAGGCGGTTCAGGACTGTGAGAAGATCGCCATGGAGTACGGCAATCAGGAGATCGAACAGGAGCATCTGTTCTACGCGCTCCTCACTCAGGACGACAGCCTGATCCTGAAGCTTATGGAAAAGATGGGGATCGACAAGAACCTGATCGTCAACCGGGCGGAAGAGGCCATAAGAAAACGGACCAAGGTTCAGGGAGGCCGCCAGTATGTGGGCCAGAACCTGAACAACACCCTGATCCATGCGGAGGATGAAGCCAAGCAGATGGGAGACGAGTATGTCTCTGTGGAACATCTCTTCCTGGCCCTGATCAAGTACGCCAACAAAGAGATGAAGGCCATCTTCCGGGAAATGAATATCACAAGGGACGGTTTTTTGCAGGCTCTGTCCACGGTCCGGGGCAATCAGCGGGTGACCAGCGACAACCCGGAGGATACTTATGATACTTTGAATAAATATGGTTCCGACCTGGTGGAGCGGGCCAGGGACCAGAAGCTGGATCCGGTGATCGGCCGGGATGCAGAGATCCGGAACGTGATCCGGATCCTGTCCCGGAAGACTAAGAACAACCCGGTGCTCATCGGTGAGCCTGGCGTGGGCAAGACTGCCGTGGTAGAAGGCCTGGCCCAGCGGATCGTCAGGGGAGACGTGCCGGAAGGGCTGAAGGAGAAGACCATCTTCTCCCTGGATATGGGAGCCCTGGTGGCGGGAGCCAAGTACCGGGGTGAATTCGAGGAACGGCTGAAGGCAGTGCTGGAAGAAGTGAAGAACAGTGACGGGCGGATCATCCTTTTTATCGATGAGCTGCACACCATCGTAGGCGCCGGCAAGACAGACGGAGCCATGGATGCGGGCAACATGCTGAAACCCATGCTGGCAAGAGGAGAACTCCATTGTATCGGAGCTACCACCCTGGATGAGTACCGGCAGTATATTGAGAAAGACGCGGCTTTGGAACGGCGGTTCCAGCCGGTGATGGTGGACGAACCAACGGTGGAAGACGCCATCTCCATCCTGCGTGGACTGAAGGAGCGCTATGAAGTGTTCCACGGTGTGAAGATCACCGATGGAGCGCTGGTGGCGGCGGCTACTCTGTCTGACCGGTACATTTCCGACCGGTTCCTTCCGGACAAGGCCATTGACCTGGTGGACGAGGCCTGCGCCCTGATCAAGACAGAGCTGGATTCTATGCCTGCGGAACTGGATGAACTGCGGCGCAAGATCATGCAGCTGGAGATCGAGGAGGCGGCGCTTAAGAAAGAAGAAGACCGGCTGAGCAAGGACCGGCTGGCCCATCTGCAGCAGGAGCTGGCAGAACTCAGAGAAGAATTCGCCGGGAGAAAAGCCCAGTGGGATAATGAGAAGGTAGGCATCGAACGGGTACAGAAGCTGCGGGAAGAGATAGAACAGGTGAACAAAGAGATCGAGAAGGCTCAGCAGTCCTACGACCTGGAGAAAGCCGCCCAGCTGCAGTACGGAAGGCTGCCCCAGCTGCAGAAGGAGCTGGAGGCGGAAGAGGCCAAGGTGAAAGACGAAGACCGTTCCCTGGTCCATGAGAGTGTGACCGATGAGGAGATCGCCCGGATCGTGTCCCGGTGGACCGGCATTCCGGTGGCCAAGTTAAATGAGAGCGAACGCAGCAAGACCCTGCATCTGGCAGACCAGCTTCACAAGCGGGTCATCGGCCAGGATGAGGGCGTGGAACTGGTGACGGAAGCCATCATCCGGTCCAAGGCGGGGATCAAGGATCCCACCAAGCCCATCGGTTCCTTCCTGTTCCTGGGACCCACCGGCGTAGGTAAGACGGAGCTTGCCAAAGCCCTGGCGGAAAGTCTGTTTGACGATGAGAACAACATGGTGCGGATCGATATGAGTGAGTACATGGAGAAGTATTCTGTGTCCAGGCTTATCGGAGCGCCTCCGGGATATGTGGGGTATGACGAGGGCGGACAGCTGACCGAGGCAGTGCGGAGAAAGCCTTATTCGGTGGTGCTGTTCGATGAGATCGAGAAAGCCCATCCGGATGTGTTCAATGTGCTCCTTCAGGTGCTGGACGACGGCCGGATCACCGATTCCCAGGGCCGTACGGTAGATTTTAAGAATACCATCCTGATCATGACCTCTAATATCGGATCCTCCTATCTGCTGGACGGCATTGAGGAGGACGGCACCATCCGTCCGGAGAGCCAGGCGGCGGTGATGGAAGACCTGCGGGCCCACTTCCGTCCGGAATTCTTAAACCGGCTGGATGAGACCATCATGTTCCGGCCATTGACGAAAGACAATATTTATGACATTATTGACTTACTGATCGCGGATGTGAATAAGCGTCTCGCGGACAAGGAGATCTCCATTGAGCTGACGCCGGAGGCCAAGAACCAGGTGGTGGAGGGCGGATACGACCCAACCTACGGCGCCCGTCCGCTGAAGCGTTACCTGCAGAAGAATGTGGAGACGCTGGCAGCGAAGCTTATGCTGCAGGGAGATATCGGTGCCGGGGAGACCATTGTCATAGACGCGGAGAATGGCAAACTAACTGCAAGGAGCCGGTAAGCGTGAGGATCATCTTTCACATTGACGTCAATTCAGCGTATTTGAGCTGGACGGCGGTAGAACAACTGAAGAACGGGGCGAAGACAGACCTGCGCCTGATCCCCGCCATCATCGGCGGGGATCAGAAGACCCGCCACGGCGTGGTGCTGGCCAAGTCTGTCCCTGCGAAAAAATATGGCATTCACACTGGGGAACCGGTGGCGAATGCCATTCGTAAATGCCAGAATCTTACCATGGAGCCGCCGGACCATGAACTGTACCGGCAGTACAGCAGGCGGCTGATGGATTTCCTTCGCACCTATACGGATCAGATCGAGCAGGTCAGCGTGGATGAGTGCTACCTGGACTTTACCGGTATCGCGGACCGGTTTTCCTCCCCGGTGGCGGCGGCTTTTGAGATCAAGGATGAGGTGCTGCGCCGGTTCGGGTTTACAGTCAATGTGGGGATATCCACCAACAAGCTTCTGGCTAAGATGGCGTCGGATTTTGAGAAGCCCAACAAGGTACATACTCTGTTCCCGGAGGAGATCCGGGAGAAGATGTGGCCCCTGCCCATCCGGGAGCTGTATATGGCCGGGTCTTCCAGTGTCCGTACCCTGGAGAAGCTGGAGGTGCGCACCATCGGGGATCTGGCCCGCATGGATCCGGCCATCGTGGAGCTTCATCTTAAGAGCCATGGCCGCAAACTGTGGGAATTTGCCAACGGGATCGACGATTCTCTGGTGGAAGCCGAGCCGGCGGAGGCTAAAGGGATCGGCAATTCGGTCACTCTCCCCCGGGACGCCCGGACGGAAGAAGAAGCCTGCCAGGTGCTTAAGAAGCTGGCGGCAAGCGTGGGAAGGCGGCTTCGGAAAGCCGGGTATAAGGCGGGCATGGTCAGCGTGGAGATCCGGTATCATGATTTCCGGAACTTCTCCCATCAGCGGCAGCTTGGGAAGGCCTCTAATAAGGATGAGGAAATCTGGCATGCGTCCGTGGAACTGTTCCGGGAACTGTGGACAGGGGAGCCGGTGCGTCTTCTTGGTATCCGCACCTCCAAGCTTGTGGAAGAAGGAGAGCCGGAGCAGATGACTCTTTTTGAGTTCCAGGCGGATCAGGAGAAAGAGGAGAAGCGACAGGAGAATTTAAGGAAACGGGAACGGCTTGATGAGGCCCTTGGAAAGATCCGGAAGAAATACGGGGATGATGCGGTGAGAAAAGGATATAAAGAATAGATTGAAGGCAGGCTGCGAATGATAAGGACAGATCATTCGCAGTTTTTTTGTGCAAAAGGGGGGAGACAGATGGAGCAGGAAAAGGAAGGAAGCCTCTGGAAGGAGTTCTTTGCAGATATAGCGGCGGGGATGCTGATCGCCGCCGGACTCCGTAATTTTGCCCTGCACGCGGATTTCCCGGTGGCGGGATTTACCGGGATCGCGGTGATCCTGTATCATGTTGCCGGGATCCCAGTGGGAGCGGGTACGGTACTTCTCAATATCCCGGTGGCGATCCTCTGTTACCGTTCCCTGGGAAAGGCATTTTTCTTTCGGTCTGTAAGATCTACGCTGATCGTGTCGTTCCTGACCGATTATATCGCCCCGCTGTTCCCGGTGTACACAGGAGACCGCCTGCTGGCGGCGCTGTGTACCGGAGGACTGTGCGGCATGGGGTATGCGCTGATCTTCCTGCAGGGCTCTTCCACCGGGGGACAGGATTTTATCAGCCTGTGGATCCGCAAGAAAAGGCCTTATCTGTCGCTGGGGGCCATTACATTTGCCCTGGACGGGGTTATCATCCTGCTGGGGACGGCGCTGGTGTTCCGGGATATGGACGGGCTGATCTGCGGAGTGCTTGTGACCGGCGTTCTGGCGGGGGTGATCAACAAGGTCTTATATGGAAGCGGCCGGGGACGGCTCGCCATGATCGTGACGGAAAAGGGGGAGGAGATCGCCGCCGGGATCAGCCTGGAATCCGGCCGGGGCGCCACCATCCTCAGAGGGGGGGGGGCAGGTTCCGGTAAGAAAAAGGAAGTGGTGATCTGCGCCTGTGACAACAAACAGATCCACCGGATTAAGCGGGCTGTTCATGAGAGGGATCCCCGGGCATTTGCCATCATCCTGGAGTCCGGGGAAGTGGTGGGGGAAGGATTTTCCAGAGCAAATTAGGCTTTGCCCGCCAAAGGAATCCGTGATATCATAGAAAGAGCATGAATATCATAGAAACGAGGGGGAGAACGGAAAAACGGGAGGTTTTCGCATGAAACTTGCAGAACTGCTGGAACGTTTGGAATATAAGGTGGTTCAGGGGGATGCCGGGATAAAAGTTGGGGAGATCAACAACGATTCCCGGGATGCAAGGGAAGGCAGCGTGTTTGTCTGTATCAAAGGCGCGGTTTCCGACGGGCACGCCTATGTGAGGGAGGCGGCGGAAAAAGGCGCTGTTGCAGTGGTCGTGGAGCGGGAAGTGAAGGCGCCGGAAGGGCTGACCCTGATCCAGGTGGAAGACACCCGGTATGCACTGGCGCTGATGTCTGCTGCTTACTACGGATATCCGGCGGAGAAGCTGAAGGTGATCGGCGTTACCGGGACCAAGGGGAAGACCACCACCACTTATATGGTGAAGTCTATTCTGGAGGAAGTGGGACACAAGGTGGGGCTGATCGGCACCATCGAGGCCCGGATCGGCGACCAGGTGCTTAAGGCAGGCAACACCACGCCGGAGTCCTGCACCATCCAGAAATATTTTGCCCAGATGGTGGAGGAGGGCTGCGATATCGTGGTCATGGAGGTGTCCTCCCAGGGGCTTATGCTCCGCCGGACAGCAGGGATTCCCTTTGAGATCGGCATTTTCACCAATCTGGGGGAAGATCATATCGGACCTAATGAGCACAAGGATTTTGAGGATTATAAGCGGTGCAAGGGGTTGTTGTTCAGGCAGTGCCGGATTGGTATCGGCAACGCGGACGACCGGTGGTTTGCCGATGTGTTCCGGGATGCCACCTGCTCTGTGGAGACCTTCGGACTCCGGGAAGAGGCGGACTTAAGGGCGACAGATGTAGAAAAGATCCGGGATCCGGGAGCTTTTGGAGTCCGGTATCATGTGACAGGACAGATGGATTTTGAAGTGGAGCTTGGCATTCCGGGAAAGTTCAGTGTGTATAATTCCCTGACTGCTATTGCGGTGTGTCGGCATTTCGGTGTGCCGGCGGAGAAGATCCGCAGGGCGCTCAAAAGAGTGAGAGTCAAAGGACGGGTGGAGACGGTGAAGGTCTCTGACGCATTTACCCTGCTGATCGATTACGCCCACAATGCCATGAGCCTGGCAAGTCTGCTTGCGACCATGCGGGAGTACGGGCCGGGGCGGATCGTAACGGTATTTGGCTGCGGAGGCAACCGTTCCAGGACCCGGCGGTATGAGATGGGGGAGGTGTCCGGGAAGCTTTCGGATCTTACCATTATTACTTCCGACAACCCCAGGTTCGAGGATCCCCGGGCGATCATGGAGGATATCATCACCGGGATCCAAAAGACGGATGGAAAATATATTGCCATCTGCGATCGGAAAGAGGCCATCCGGTACGCTATCGAAAACGGACAGCCGAAAGATCTGATCATCCTGGCCGGAAAGGGCCACGAGACTTACCAGGAGATCCGGGGAGTCAGGTATCCCATGGATGAGAGGGAACTGATCCGGGAAGTGCTGGAGGAATGGAAAGAGGAACATGTACGCTGATATCATCATAGACATTACCCATGAAAAACTGGATAAGATCTTTCAGTACAAGGTGCCGGAGGAGCTGGAGCAGGAGCTGGCAGTGGGGACGGAAGTGATCGTGCCTTTCGGGCGGGGCAACCGGGAGATCTCCGGGTATATCGTAGGTTTTTCCGGGGAGGTGGATTACGATCCCCGGAAGATCAAGCCGATCCTTGGGAAGGCACAAGGAAAGACTGCCATTGAATCGAAACTGGTAGCGCTGGCGGCCTGGATGAAGGAGAACTACGGGGGGACTATGATCCAGGCCCTGAAGACAGTGCTGCCTGTGAAGCGGCAGGAACGGGTAAAAAACCAGCGGACAGTGGAGCTTCTCCTCTCGCAGGAAGAAGGAGAGCAGAAGCTGGAAGCTTATCTCCACAAGAATCAGCGGGCCCGGGCCCGGCTTCTTGCCGGACTCTTAGATCAGCCCAGCCAGCCCTACGAGCTGGTCACCGGGAAGCTTCATGTGACCGGGGATGTGATCCGGGCCCTGGAAGAACAGGGAGTCCTGCGGGTGAGAAGCCAGGAGGCATTCCGCAATCCTGTGCGCTGTGAGAAGCAGGAGGCGAAGAAACTGGAATACACCAGAGAACAGCAGGAGGCGATCCGGACCTTTCAGTCAGATTATGAAGCCGGGATCCGCAAGACCTATCTGGTCTACGGGATCACCGGAAGCGGCAAGACAGAAGTGTATATGGAGATGATCCATAAGGTGGTGCGGGCCGGGAAACAGGCCATTGTCCTGATCCCGGAGATCGCTCTTACCTACCAGACCGTGCTCCGGTTCTACCAGAGGTTCGGGGACCGGGTGTCCATTCTGAATTCCCGGCTCTCTGCCGGGGAGCGGTCAGACCAGATGGAGCGGGTGAAACGGGGAGAAGTAGACGTGATGATCGGTCCCCGGTCCGCCCTTTTTACTCCATTTTCCAATCTGGGGCTGATCGTGATCGATGAGGAGCACGAGCGGACTTATAAAAGTGAGCAGGTTCCTCGGTATCACGCCAGGGAGACGGCAGAAGAGCGGGCCCGGATGGAGGGGGCCAGTCTGGTGCTGGGTTCAGCCACCCCGTCCCTGGAGGCTTTCTACCGATGCAAACAGGGGGAATACCAGCTGCTGCGGCTTCCCGGCCGGGCGGCAGGGCAGAGTCTTCCCAGGGTGTATGTGGCGGATATGAGGGAAGAATTGAAGAAAGGGAATCGTTCCATCTTAAGCGACGGGTTGAAGGAACGGATGGAGGACCGGCTTAAGAAGGGGCAGCAGACCATGCTTTTCCTGAACCGGAGAGGATACGCCGGATTCCTTTCTTGCAGAGCCTGCGGTTATGTAGTAAAATGTCCTCACTGTGATGTATCTCTTTCCCTGCACAGAGGACAGCGGATGGTATGTCATTACTGCGGTTATGAAGAGCCGGTGAAGGATCGCTGTCCATCCTGCGGGTCTTCCTATATCGGAGGTTTCAGAGCCGGGACCCAGAAGGTGGAGGAACTGGTGAAAAAGGAGTTCCCCCAGGCCCGGGTGCTGCGCATGGATCTGGACACTACCCGGGCAAAGGACGGGTATGAGAAGATCCTGTCTGCCTTTGCCAACCGGGAGGCGGACATCCTGATCGGTACTCAGATGATCGTGAAGGGCCATGATTTTCCGGGAGTTACCCTGGTGGGAGTACTGGCGGCAGATCTGTCCCTTTACACAGACGACTATCAGGCCGGGGAGCGGACCTTCCAGCTTCTGACCCAGGCGGCGGGAAGAGCCGGCCGGGGGGAAGTGCCGGGGGAGGTGGTGATCCAGACTTACAGTCCGGATCACTACAGCATTGAGATGGCGGCCCGGCAGGATTACGAGGGCTTCTATGAGCAGGAGATGAGTTACCGGAGTCTGATGGGGTATCCGCCCTGCAGCCAGCTTATGGCAGTCCTGATGACAGGGGAGGAAGAGGAGCACCTGAAGAAGGCGGCGGATTATCTGGGAGAATTTACCCGCCGTGTGGACCGAGAAGGCAAGCTTCAGGTGATCGGCCCTGCAAGCCCTTATGTGGGAAAGGTCAATGACCGGTATCGCAGGACCCTGTATATCAAGAGTGAAGATCACGGGGCGCTGGTCCGCGCCAAGGATCTTCTGGAACAGTACATAGAGATCAACCGGGGATTTCAGACGGTGCAGATCCAGTTTGATTTCAACCCGATGCATACATTTTAGGAAACAGATCAAAGGAGAGAAGAAAAATGGGAATTCGAAAAATACGTGAGATCGGTGATGAGGTGTTGACCAAGCAGTGCAAGGAAGTGACTAAGATGAGCCTTCGCACGAAGATCCTTATCGGGGATATGCTGGACACCATGTACGAGGCTATGGGCGTGGGACTTGCGGCTCCTCAGGTGGGAGTCTTAAAAAGGATCGTGGTCATCGATGTGGGGGAAGGCCCCATCATCCTGATCAATCCTGAGATCCTGGAGACGTCCGGGGAGCAGACCGGGGAGGAAGGGTGCTTAAGCGTACCCGGCAAATCCGGCGTGGTGACCCGCCCGGACTATGTGAAGGTGAAAGCTCTTAATGAGGATATGGAAGAGATCGAGCTGGAGGGAGAAGGGCTGCTGGCGCGGGCTTTCTGCCATGAGATCGATCATCTGGACGGCCACATGTATGTGGAGCTGGTGGAAGGTGAACTCCACGACGTGGGCGCGGAGCCGGAAGAAGAGGAGGAAGAGGTATAGATGAGAGTCATATTCATGGGGACCCCGGATTTCTCCGTAGGGACGCTGGAGGCCCTGATCCGGGCAGGCCATCAGGTGGTGCTGGCAGTGACCCAGCCGGACAAGCCCAAGGGGCGGGGCGGGAAGATGCAGTTCCCGCCGGTAAAGGAGACTGCCATGGAGCACGGGATCCCGGTATTTCAGCCCCGGAAGGTGCGGGAGCCGGAGAATATCGAGGAACTTAGGAAATATCAGGCGGATGTGATCGTTGTGGTGGCTTTCGGGCAGATCCTGCCCAGGGAGATCCTGGAGCTGACTCCTTACGGCTGTATCAATGTCCATGCCTCCCTGCTTCCATCCTATAGAGGAGCGGCCCCCATCCAGTGGGCGGTGATCAACGGGGAAACAGTGTCCGGCGTGACCACCATGCAGATGGACGAAGGGCTGGATACAGGAGACATGCTGCTGAAGACAGAAGTGCCCCTGGAGCCTGAGGAGACCGGCGGAAGCCTTCACGACAAACTGGCGGCGGCCGGGGCAAGCCTTTGTGTCAGGACTCTGAAAGCCCTGGAGGAAGGCACGGTGACGCCCAAGAAGCAGGGGGAGAGCCCCACTGCCTACGCATCCATGCTGAAGAAAGAGATGGGAGAGATCCGCTGGGAGGAGCCGGCCATCTCTATCGAGCGGCTGATCCGGGGATTAAATCCCTGGCCCAGCGCTTATACCGGCTGGCAGGACAAGACCATGAAGATCTGGGAGGCTGAGGTTCTGGAAGAAGACAGCGGCCAGGAGCCGGGGACCGTGGTCCGGGTGGACAAAGACGGATTCCTGGTGCAGACCGGCAAGGGTCTTCTGAAAGTGACGGCTCTGCAGATCCCGGGCAAGAAGCGGATGGAGGCGGACGCGTTCCTGCGCGGGTACTCCATGGAGCCGGGAGAGAAACTGGGGATAAAAAATTCTTAAAAATGTATGAAAACAACCTTTTTTCTCTTGTTTTCCTATATAATACTAGGAAGAGTTCCTGATAAGGGACTCTCGAAGGAGGAATTCATATGTATTTTCCAATGTATTTTGACCCTACCTATGTGCTGGTGATCCTTGGTGTTATCATCTGCCTGGCGGCATCCGCCAAGATGAGGTCTACGTTTAATAAATATTCCCGGGTCCGCAGCCGGACCGGCATGACCGGACGGGAGGCGGCGGAGTATGTGCTCAGGAGCGCCGGGATCTATGACGTCCGGGTGGAGCATGTGGGCGGCAACCTGACCGATCACTATGATCCCAGGACCAAGACGCTGCGGCTCTCAGACGCCACCTATAATTCCCAGTCTGTGGCTGCCATCGGGGTGGCTGCCCATGAGTGCGGACATGCAGTTCAGCATGCCACCGGATACGCGCCCTTAAGATTCCGGGGAGCGCTGGTTCCTGTGGCCAACCTGGGAAGCACCATTGCCTGGCCGCTGATCATCATCGGACTTCTGTTCACCGGCCAGTCTTCCATGCTGTTCCTGAATCTGGGGATTCTGGCCTTCTCACTGGCGGTACTGTTCCAGATCGTAACCCTGCCGGTGGAGTTCGATGCCTCCAACCGGGCGGTGCGGGTGCTGGGAAGCACAGGCCTTCTCTATGAGGATGAACTTCGGGATACCCGCAAGGTGCTGACTGCGGCGGCCCTCACTTATGTGGCGGGAGCGGCGGCCTCCATCCTGCAGCTTCTCAGGATCATCCTTCTGGCCAACAGCAGAAGAGACTAGCCATAGGCAGATAAAGAAGGGGAGTTACTATGGGACAAGGGGAAAACAGCCGGGAACTGATCCTGGACACCCTGCTTCTGATCGACAGGGACGGGGAATACAGTCATATCGCGTTGAAACAAGTTCTGGACAAATATCAGTATCTGGATAAAAAAGAGCGTGCCTTTATCACGAGAGTGGTAAACGGCACGCTGGAACGCATGATCGAACTGGATCATATCATCCATTCATTTTCCAAAGTCAAAGTCAACAAAATGAAACCGGTCATCCGCATGATCTTAAGGAGCGGCGTCTATCAGATCAAATATATGGACGCGGTTCCCGACAGCGCTGTGTGCAATGAGTCGGTGAAACTGGCAGGAAAGCGGGGATTCACAGGTCTTAAAGGCTTTGTGAACGGGGTCCTGCGCAATGTAAGCCGGAACCTGGCCAAGGTAGAGTACCCCTCCAGGGAGAAGGACCCGGAAGGATATCTTTCTATCCGCTATTCTCTGCCGGCCTGGCTTGCGGCTCAGTGGATCCGTGAGTATGGTCTTGAGAAGGCGGAAGAGATCGGGAAAGGATTCTTCGCGGAGCGCCCGCTGTGCGTCCGCTGCAATGCCAGCCGCATCTCCCGGGAGGAACTGGCGGAGCGCCTGAGACGGGAAGGAGTAGTGGTCACACCGGATGAGGAGGTGCCCTGCGCCCTGTGGCTTCAGGGGTACGACCATGTGGCGGGTCTTCCGGAGTTCCGGGAGGGACTCTTCTATGTCCAGGATCTAAGCTCCATGCGGGCAGTGCTGTGGGCGGATCCAAAGGAAGGAGATCAGGTGCTGGATGTGTGCGCCGCGCCGGGAGGCAAGGCCATCCATGTGGCGGAGATGCTCCGGGGGACCGGGATGGTGGAGGCCAGAGACCTGACCGACTATAAGATCGGACTTCTGGAAGAGAATATAAGGCGCGCCGGCCTTGCCAATATCCGGGCGGTGAAGTGGGACGCCACCCTGCCGGATCCGGAGAAGGAAGAGAAGATGGACATCGTGCTGGCGGATCTGCCCTGCTCCGGCCTGGGCGTGCTGGGGAAGAAGCCGGATCTGCGCTACAAGATGACGCCGGAGAAGGAAGAAGAGCTGGTAAGGCTGCAGCAGAAGATCCTCTCAGTGGTGCAGACTTATGTGAAGCCGGGAGGCACGCTTGTGTACAGTACCTGTACCATCCACAGAGCAGAGAATGAAGAGAATACCCGGTGGTTCCTGGAGAACCATCCCAAGTTCCGTCTGAAGAAGGAGCGGCAACTGCTTCCCGGAGCGGACAGAGGAGACGGGTTTTATATCGCGGTAATGGAGAAGGAGCGCCATGGATAAGAAAGACATTGCCTCATACAATCTGGAAGAACTGATACAGGAAATGAAAACCCTGGGGGAGAAGCCCTTCCGGGCCAGACAGATCTATGCCTGGCTCCATCAGAAGCTGGCGGGGGATTTCCAGGAGATGACGGATCTCTCCAAAGCCTTAAGGGAACGGCTGGAGGCAGGCTATGAGATCCGGAAGATGGAGCCGGTGGCCCATCTCATCTCAAAGAAAGACCCCACGGAGAAATTTCTCTTTGAGCTTGAGGACGGCAACCAGATCGAGAGCGTGCTGATGAAGTATAACTACGGCAATTCCGTCTGTATCTCATCCCAGGCGGGCTGCCGGATGGGCTGCCGGTTCTGCGCCTCCACCATCGGCGGACTGAACCGCGCTCTGACGACCTCAGAGATGCTGCGTCAGATCTACCAGATCCAGAAGATCACAGGAGAGCGGGTCTCCAACATCGTGGTGATGGGGACGGGAGAGCCGCTGGACAACTATGACAATTTCCTTAAGTTCATCCATATGGTAAGCGAGGCCAACGGGCTTAACATCAGCCAGCGCAATATCACAGCCTCCACCTGCGGGCTTGTGCCCCAGATCCACCGGCTGGCCGGAGAGGGGCTGCAGATCACTCTGGCCCTGTCTCTCCACGGTTCTACCCAGGAGAAGCGTGAGAAACTCATGCCCATCGCCCGGAAATATAAGCTTCCGGAAGTGCTGGCGGCCTGCGACGACTATTTTGACAAGACGGGACGGCGGATCACATTTGAGTACAGTCTGGTGAAGGGAGTCAACGATACGGATGAAGACATTGCCCATCTGACCGGGATCCTGAAGCCCAGGAACTGCCATCTCAACCTGATCCCGGTGAACCCCATCAGGGAGCGGGATTTCCAGCGCCCGGACAGGGAAAATGCCCTGGAATTCAAAAATAAACTTGAAAAAAACGGAATTAATGTTACTATAAGAAGGGAAAGAGGCT
>OLQU01001823.1_pt1 | contig 13321 bp, 28 predicted proteins | sample 1672271 | NCBI WGS metagenome assembly OLQU01 (sample SAMEA3136666, study PRJEB25190) | human gut metagenome | biome: human gut; feature: human-associated habitat; material: faeces | place: Austria | collected 2013 | reverse complement strand
TCTTTTTCTTCATTTTCTTTTTGTAATTTAGTTACTTCCTCATTTGCTTTTACCTTTTCTTTTATAACCTTTAAATAATCTTTATTTTTATAATCTTCAATAAAATTTAATATTTGTCGTGTTGCAACTCTTAATATGTTTACTCTCCCTACTGATATAATATAATTATCCATAACTACTTTTTCTAATATTAGTGCTGAACTTTCAATATCTATACCTCTTAATATTATGCTTACTGCTTCTTCTATTTTCTTCTTTTCTTCTGTCATTGCTTGTCCTCCTTCTTAAATTTATTTTCTAACTCTTCTACAGAATAATCTTGTCTAAATCTATTATTTGCTTTAATATCCATCTTTTTTAATTCAGCCCAAAGCTCTGGATAATATTCATATAATACTTTATATTCTTTTATTTTTTTTAAAGGACAACAAAAACAACTAACTCTATCTAAGTGTTTATATAATCCTCCCCAATCAAATCCTTTATTATAACAATATTCTAAACAATCTTTTTCTGTCATCTTCCAATTTATAAGTGGATAATTTTTATTTTTCATTCTTTCTTGCTCATCATAAGCTATTCCAATATATTCCTTATATCCTTCATCTTTATATTTTTTTAGATATTTATTTATTACATTATTTTTTAATAAGGTAGTACACCACCTGCATCTTCCACTTGCCCAACCATAACCAGCTTGTCCTTTATTTTTCCCTCTTGTTTTTATATGTTCAAACATATAGTAATCAAAACTTTTTTCAGCTTTTAATTTTATAATTGGCTTTTTAATATATTGCTCTACTTTTTTTATATGTTCATACATTTGTGGAAATTCTTTGCCAGTATCACAAAATATAATTTCATCAATTCTCATATTTTTTTCAATCATTTTTAGTAACATTGCCGTACTATCTTTTCCACCAGAAAAACTAACAATATGTTTCATTTACTCCTCCTCCACTTTCAATATTTTCCCAAATTTGTTTTCTATCTATTAATTTTATTCTTTTTGCATATTTCATATAGCTTTCTTCTATATATAATTCATATCTATCTATTTTACGCATATCATCAATTGGAACTTCTATTTCTTTAGTTCCAAATTGCATTAGAATTAATTTTACTAACTTATAAAGTTCTTCGTTTTGTTTTTTTAGTTCTTCATTTTCATTTTTTAATTTCTTTATTCTTAACATTTAATCACCTAGCTTTCTACCGACACATTGGGCAATAATTATTCTTTATTTCTAAATATTGTATTCCTGTTATATCTTCTAATTGTTGTCTTAATGCTCCTTCTGGAGTTAATGGTTGCATAAAATCTTTCATTATTTTTCTTTTAGCTACATATATTTTTGCATCACAATATTCACACATATTATTTATCCTCCTCAATAATATCTTCAATAATTAGCTTTGCTTTTACAACTCTTTCTATTACCCAATAACTTATCTGGTCTCCTAAATGTAAATACCCATTGGTATTAATATAAGCATCCGAACCATTTTCTAATTCTAAAATTCCTTTTGGATACACTATTCCATAGAAAGAACCTGTTCCTGCAGTTCCTCTACAATATACTATTGTACCATTTGATAAAATAGGTTTTTCTATCTTTTTCTTTTTTTTATGTTCTATCTTTTCTTCTATTTTTAATTTCCCGCCTTCTATATATTTCATATTATTTATCCTCCAAATAATTTAATTGTTTCAGTAATTTTGACTTTGTATTTTCAAATTCTTTTTCTATAAAACTTTTAACTTGCATATTATCTCTCTTAAACCATTTCTTTTTAAAATTTGTTACTGTTTTTCTATAATCTTCTTCTGATGTATCACAACTTTGCCACCACTCTAAATCGTGCAAAACTTTTACTAAATCTTTTATCATTTCGTTTAATTCTTCGTCATACATATATCCTGCATAATAATCTTCAAGAACAGAATATTTATAATCGTAACTTCCACCACTCATATTTATTTATCCTCCAATAATTCTTCAAATTTATCTCTGCAATATGCTAATGTTTGCATAATTGCAATGTTTTCTTTGCATTTATAGTAATCTTTGTTTTTATCTTTTATTTGTTTGTCTATTTCTTTGTCTAATTTGTTGTATTCTTCTTGTATTTCTATCAGTATTTCTTTTACTTTTTGTTTTGGTATATAATCATCATAAGATAAATCTATACCTATTTTTGAATTTAATATTTCTCTATTTTTCTTCTCTAACTCTTCTATTTTCTTTTTATCTTCTTCTCTTTCTGCCAATAGATGTTCTATTGCTTCTATGGTTTCGTTTATATTTGTTTCTCTTGACATATTTGGAATCCATCCATGTGTTTTAAAAAAATTTAATAAATTATTAAGTTTTTTTACTTTTTCAATATCTTTTTCTAAATCCATCCTAATTCCTCACATTTCTTATTTATTGCTTTTAGTTCTTGCATTGTAAAATAATCTCTATTAATTGCTAATTCATTTTCGTTTTCTTCACAAACACTTATAGTTTTATCTACTGCAAATATAATATGTCTTTTAGGCTTTAAATCAAAACATTTTACATATCTAAACATACAAGTGTTATCAAACATTATTCTATATCCTAACTTTTCAAACATCTCATCTGCTGTTTCTTCTTTCATAAATATATCTCCTTTCAAGCATACCAAAATAATTCTTTATCTCGTGTTTCTTTAAATTGTTTTGCAATATTTTTGTATCCACTTTCTTCTAAAAAATCTAATAAATACTTATCATACAAAATATGTAATGCTTCATTATCATCTTTATATTTTATATATATTTCTTTTAATTTATTTATATATTTATCTTCTAAACTTAAATCTGTTTCTATTGAATCTTCTCTAATAAAATCATCTATATAATCTTCATCATTCATTTAAATTTCCTCCTAATAAATCCTTTGAAATTATCCTTATTTCTTTTATCTCTTTTTTTTATATTTTCTGGTCTATATCCTAGAACATCTATAACATAATCTTCATCTATTGGTTTAAAATCTGTATATGTTATGTTTTCTCCTTTTTTTTGAAAATTTCTTATTAAAGAATCTATCAACCTTTGTTTTAATTTTTTAAACTCATCCATTGTCTACCTCTTTTACTTTATTATCCTTAACTCTAAATCTGGATATTTTTTCTCGAATAATTTATGTTTTAGCTTAAATACATCTGTCTGCATACCTTTTACATCTTCTACTATTGTTTTTCCATTTTCTATATATTTAAAATCTGCTATGTATTCTATTTTTCTATATGTTTTTCCATTTTTCTTAAAACTATCTTGTAATACAAAGTGAGGTTGTAATTCCAAATTACTTATTTGTCCTGCTCTCAATAATAGTTTTAATTCTTTATATCTTATGCTTTCTTGTATACTATCGAACACATAATCTTCTACTATTACTTTTTTATTTCTGTACTTGTTCATCTTTTGCCTCCACGCATTTTAATTTTTTAATAACTCTCGGGTTGTATTTTCTAGTTTCGTTGTTCTTCTCTAATGTTCTTAGATTTTTTAAAACTTGTATAATATCTCCTACTATAAGCTTATTATTATATTTATCTGTAAAACCCTTTAGAGTCATAACTTTAGCTAATTCATCTTTGTATACACGTCTTTCTTTCAGTACATCTCTTAATTTCTTTGCTACCTGAGTCATTTCTACTGCATTTAATTTTGCTAACTCTAATTCGTGCAACAAATCATTTCTTTCTAGTTCTACTCTGTTTATCTCTTGCTCTAAATTAGCCTTTACTTTATCTATACCTTCAAAAAATTGTTTCATATTTACTAAAAAATCTTCTGTTGTTATTTCATCTTTTGTTGCCATTCTTTAGCTCCTCTCTCCATTTAGTTTGCCAATCTTTTATTCCTGCTGCAAAATATTTGCAATTCATTACTCCGACAAAATTTTCATCTTCTAACTTGTTGCATCCATAACAATATTTGCAGAGTTTTTTATTATCTATTTGTTTCATTTAGTAACTCCTTGTTTTCAAAAACATTTCCGATTACTTCTATATCTTCGTAATCTCCTAAAGGCTCTGCTTCATTTATTATATCTCCTGTGTTCGTTATGATGTACTGTGCAAATCCGTTACTATATTCAACTTTTCCTTTTATATCTAATAGCTCTGTATCTCCTTTTATAAATACTATATCTTCCTCGTAAATTTCTTTTCCGTTTTTATCGTGTAAGCCTGTGTATTGCATAACTTCTACTTTATCTGTTATATCGTTATATTCAAAATCTTCATAGTCATCATAATTGCTATTTTTTTTAAATACTTGGTCTAATCTAAATACTAACGGTGGGTTATATTCGTAATCTTCATCATCAAAATATGTCATTTTTTCATATTCTTTGTCCCATGCTCTAAACTTTATTGTTCTCATACTTACCTCCTACAACTGTGGTATATGTTGCATATTATCTGCAATCATCTTTTCCTCTGCAGTTGCCTTTCTATAAATCACAACACTTTTCTTCGTTAAATAGTCTATTTTACTTCCACATTCCACTAATTCGTGATAATCATTTACTAATTCAGTTAATCTTGGTCTTACATGATTCATATCAAAATATTGCGAATATTTTTTCTTATTCATCTCTGTTTCAATTTCTCTTGCAGTCATTTCTCTATTACCTAATACTTCTAATATTTGTATATACTTTGTTAATTTTTTAGGCTTTATATCTTCAAAACTTAATTGCCTTGTTATATTACTTATTTTCATTCGTTATTACCCTCCTAACATTTTTACATCCAGCTTATTTGCTAAATTACCTATTAAATTTTGCATTTTTTCTGGTAATAATTTTTGCTGTTTTTCTCTATTTACTAAAATGTCATATTGCTTTAAAAAGTTGCTTCTAACAACGTCCATATTGAAATCTGTATTTGTTGCATATGCCTTTAATTGTTCTTTACTTCCAAAGAATTTTTTTACTTCTGGAGTATGGCTATCAAATTCTTCTTGTGTCATATATGAACCGTTACATATCATTTTATAAGCTTCCTCCCAAGCTTCTATGCCTGTTCTTTGCGTAGTCGGGTTCACTATCTCTATTGCATTTTTTCTAATTTCGTGAATTGTTGGAGGATATGGGCTTTCGATTATTGTCTTCTTTACCGCTTGTAAAACAAGTTGATAATCTAAGTCTCCTAAACACTCTTGCCAAGTATTAATCATTAATTGCTTTTGTGTACTATCCTTTTTAGCTATGCTGTCATAATTACCAGCCAAAAGTGTTATTACTTGTACTGTTTCTGCTTTGTTCATCTTCTTTTTTAGCCTCCTCCCATAATTCTTTAAAATCATCTATTCCAGTTTTATTTTTACTTTTTAATTCTTGTCTTAACGGATATACACCTTGCCAATTATTCATAATTGAGTTATTTAAAATCTTTATTTGTTCATCAACATTCGTACTTAATGTGTATAATTTTTTTATTAATAGCTCTAACCCTCTTGTAGTTAAAGGTTTCTTTATAGCCTTTCTCATTTTTATAAACTCATAAACTGTATTTTTTAATTCTTCATCAGAAAAATTTTGTTTTATAAGCTGGTCAAATTCCGTTTCATTTTTCTTTTTATTTTTTTCTTTTTTATTTTTAGTTTCGTTTTGTTTAGTTTCTTTTAGTTTATTTAATGTGCTCACTTTGTGCCCGCCTTGTGTATCATCTTGTGTATCACTTTGTGTATTATTCTGTGTATCATCTTGTGTAACAAAACTAACAATCAAATATTTGCCTGCTTGATTAGAACGACCTTTTTTATATTGTATATATCCTTTTTGCACCAACTCGCTTCTTGCTCTATCTAAAGCTTGTCTACTTAAACTTGTAATTCCACAAACTACTAAGTTTGATATAGAAAATTCACTTTTCCATCCAAATTCACTGTCTTTATTTAACAAATAATTGTATAAACACTGTGCATTTGCACTCAAAGGATTTTCTTGTAAAACTCTATAGAATGTGTTTACTTGCTTAATATAATTCACTTTGTTTGTTCTCCTCTCTTTAGTATTAAAGGGATAAAACGATGTTGTCTTATCCCTAGTTGCTTAAAATTTATCTTTCATTTTTTTTAATTCTTTATTTATACTTCTATATTGAAATATTCCAATAATTACTACAATTATATATATTGTTAATGCTATTATTTCTGGTAATAATACTAAAAACCAATTCCAATCTATAATGTTTAGTAGTTTTAGAACTATAAATATTATTGTTAATACTTCTGTAAATCCCATTTTCTTTACCTCCATTTGTTATAAATTAAATTTTCTTTATTCCAATTTGCTCCATAAATGCTTTTTAAATAGTTTTCTATATAGTCTTCGTATAATTTAGTATCTTGTCCAAAATCTTCCTCGTAATGGCATTCTGGACACATCGTAACTATATTCTGTTCTATTCCAAGGCCTCCTTGGCTTCTTTTTATATAATGTGCATTTGCACAACTTACCGGAACCCATTTTCCACAAATTATGCAATGCTCGTTATCTCTTTTCCATACTTTTTCTTTTACCTTTTTAGGTATTTCACAAGCTCTACTTCTTTTACTCATTTTTGCTCCTTTGTGGGGGACTTCGTGGCACTAACTAAGAAAAGATTCTTTTCTCCTTATTTTTTCGTTGCTAATTAGTGCCACGTTGATAGTTCTTCCCTTCTATAATATTGTTTGCTTTTTCATCTTCTTTGCTTAATCTAAACCAACTTCTACAAGTAATATGCATTTCTTGTAGTTGTCTGTATTTCTGATATGCCCAATTTTGAAAGTCCATCTTTGTTATTCCATATTCTTGTGCTATTTTAGAAGCATTAGATTGGATTTCAGACCATCTTGTTGCTAACAACCAACTATCTATACTAATTTGATACAAACTTGCCGTATCTTCTAATCTAACATATTTAAATCTTTGACAAATATCTCTAAACTGTTTAAAATCTTCTGGACATATCTTTTCAAAATCACTTTTCATTTTGTCCTCCTAATACTTACATTTCCATTTTTGTGTATATAAATTAAATAAGTTGTATTGTTTTAGCCATTGTTCAAATTTATGTAATATACTATCCATTGTTTCTGGGAACATATCTTTTGTATATTCTTCTCTATAGATATCTCCTATTACATATACTGTTTGTTTCTGGTCTCGTATTTTAGTCTCCACACCACATTTATTACAAACTTCATATACTCCATCTTTTTTATTTTTTAACGGGATACCTATTTTTTTACAATGTAAGCACATATGTATTTGTGGTTCTATAAATTCTCCCTTAATAATTTCCTTGTCAAATTTATTTGTTATTAAATAAATCATTTTTTTAGCTTCCGGTATCATTTCTAAGTACATAAGTGTTTGATGATTGTTAAAGAACTTACCTACTTCATAGTGTTTTGTATATTTATAATCATATATAATTCCACCCTTTAAGCAGTCCACAATTCCATAAAGTAAATAATCTCCATATTCTTTACTAACTTTAACTTGATATGCTCCATTTAGTGTTTCTTCAAAATTCTCTTGCATATATTTTTCGTATTCATAGCCTTTTAAAATGCTTTCAGTTGGCTTAAATTCTTCTTTGTTTAATACTTTTATAAAATCTTCTAATGTTCCATTTTTAATGTTATATTGCCAACTGTTTAGTAATGTAGGAGTTATATAATATTTAGCCATATTATTCCTCCTTATTTACCTCATATTGTTTTGTTTCTTTATTCCAATGCATGTTTAATTCTTTTAATTTCTCTAAAAATCTTGCTGATAGTTCTCTTTTGCTTGTTAATTTGTGTTCTATTGTTTGCATTAAATCAGATACTTCTTGCACATTCTCTGCTGTCATATTTTCTATAACTGGTATATACTTGTCCATTACTGCTTTATATTCTTGTCTTTCTTTTTCAAAGATTTTACTTTCTTCTTGTATGTTTTTATTTGCTTGTTCAAATAATTTTGTTAAAAAGTCATTTGGTGTATTTGCATCTAACTCTGGTATTGTATAAATTCCTTTAATTCCAAAACTTGATTTAGCGAAGTATCTTTCACAGTTATCAAAACCTATTGTTTTCTTATTGCCTCTCATCTCTATAAATCCACCAAGTTCTACGTTTTGCCATACAGTATTCTTTGTATTTCCTTCTACTAAGATCCTTAATTTAGTTTCATCATCTTGTTTCTCTTCTACTGCGTGGAATATAATTACACAATGCTTCTTTAATTCAAAATATATATAATTCATAAATCTAGTAAATTCTCTACCTACTGCTCCATATCCTTGTAGACTTAATGTTCCGTCTTTCTTAGCATTTTTAATATCATTCTTGATTACATAAGCCTTCATTAATTCAAGTAACTTTCCACCTGTATCAATTACTATTGTTTCGTAATCACTCAAATCTCCTTTTAAATCATTTAGCAATTGTTCATAACTATCTGGTTGTATATAATCTCTCCTGCAACTTGCCATTACTCTGTTTATTCCAAAATCTACATCTATTAATAATGGCTTAGGTGCTGATAACCCTAAAGTTGTTTTTCCTATTCCAGGATATCCTGCTATTAATACTCTAAATTTATTTGTTTCATTTATCATTTCTGCCGGTTTTTTAATCATTTATAATACGCTCCTTTCATATTCCAATTCTTGTTCTTTGTTTTCTCTGTCCCACATTTCTTCTACGCTGTCTTTAATATTGTCAAATTCGTTCTGTAATTGTTCTTCGCAATTTTCTAATATATTTAATACATCTTTATCTTTACATTCTTCTATAAGGTTTCTAATGCTAGATAAAGTGTCTTGTAATTCATAATACTTCTCATCATCAGGCATTTTCCTTATTCTCCTTTTCTTCTTTTTTTGCTTTTAGTTCTATAATTCTTGCTTCTATATCTGGATAACTTTCTTCCATTAATTCAATAAATGCTATCTCTACATCTGCAGGTAACTCAGGGTTATTTAAAAAATCTATCCTTACGCTATCTCTAACTAAACAATGTATATTGTCTAACACTTCGTTTACATTATTTAGCTTTTTATACTCTCTCATACTTATTATTACTTTAGCTTCATCCATAATATCCTCTCCTTGATTTTTCTCTTAAATCGTGGTATTATAATTTAAGAGAATATTTATCAGTTCTTTTTGAAGTAATTATTTAGTTTGGTCGCTTGTAATTACTTCTTTTATTTTGTTTACTAATGTAAAATTGTTTCTGTTATAAATTGGTTTCTTTTGTTCTTCTTTTATTAAGTTCTCGATTTTATTTACTTTTCTAAAATGTGTTACTGCTCTTAATTCTGCATTATTACAATCTTCTTCTAGTTCTTTAATTTGTGCTTGTACTAATGTTTCTCTTATAATTATGTAAGCTAATAAGATACCTATTATTGCTAGTAATATAAAATATTCCATACTTATTTCACCTCCTTCAAAAGTTTGATAGTTTGTCCTTCTAGTAATTCACTTGTTGTCATATTGTTTATATTTTTTATTTCATATATGTAATCTCTTATATCTCCATCAGTATGATCTGCTGCTATGCTCCATAATGTTTCTCCTCTTCCAACTGTATAATCTATATATTCTGTTTTTTCTTTAGATATAGATATACAAAATATTCCTAAGATTATAAGTATTAAAATTGTTGTGCTCCTAATAAATTTAAATTTGTTCTTTATTCTCATCTTTTGTTCACTCCCTTCTTATTTTGAATAAATTGTTTTTAAATAATCTTCTACTCTTTTAGTTAATTCTTTTTCTCTTTCTGGTGTCAGTGGATTTAATACCACTACTTTCAATTCCTTTTCCGTTACCTTTTCTTTCATCAACACCACCTCATTGTAGTTTATTCAGATAGCTTGTATTTGTTGTTCTTTAAATTACTTCCTTCAAAAACTTATTTACGAAATATATTTGACCTTTACCAGTAACTTTTGTTGTAGGTCTTGTAATAGGTGTTCCTCCTGGTTTATTTATTACTGTCTTTTTTACTTCAAACAATCCCATATCCATTGCTTTTTGAGTTGGTAAGTTCCAATTTTGACCTTTTTGTTTTATCAAATACCCTTCATTTCTTAACTTTTCAAATAGCCTATTTTGACCAATTTCATATCCATTTTGTTTTAATATTTTAGCTAATTCATTTATGAGAACACTATTTTTAGATGTTTCTACACTATCTGCAAATAATACCTTTGGTTTTTGTTCCTCTAATTGTTCTGCTAATTCTGCTGCTTTTCTTAATGCTTCTGGTAATGTTTTAGGAATTTCAAACATTTGTCTTGCTTTCTTTTCTACTTCTATAAAATATCTTCTGATTTTTCTTCCTTGTTCATTATTCTCTACCATTGCTATTTCTTTTGCTGTATCTAAAGTAAGTGAATATTCTGTTGTCTTGCTTCCTAAATTACTCCCTTCACGTTTCACAAAATTGTGATATGTGGTAAAATCAACATCTTCAACAAATCCATATTGTTCTATTCTTTGTTTTATCCAATCACTAAATTTTCTTTTATTGTTTAATGCTGTATGTAATTCTCTTGCATTAACTAATTGTTCTTGTCTATCATTTTCATAGATTTTTATTAATCCATCTTGAAACAATTTCAAATTATTCATTTGTTTTTCATCTCCTTTGGTTAACTTTTTTTAACCATTTAAATTAAAAAAATATAGTCTCTAAAATTGTAATTATTTTTATCGCAATACTTTATAATAGCACCTAAAACTTTTTTCCCTGCATGTCCCCCATTGTTCTTTAAAATTATATTTAATTGATATTTACTTATTCCAAGTTCTCTAGCCATCTCTGATTGATTATTATTGAACTTTTCTCTTAACAAAGTATTAAATGCTCCCATATTAATTTCCATATTTTTTCACCTCACTTTTGGTAAATTTTTTTTAACCATTTGCATTATACAGAAAAAAAAATAATAAGTCAATATTTTTGGTAAATTTTTTTTAACTTTTTTTGTTGACCTTTTTTAACCATTATTGTATACTATATTTGGAGGTATTTTATGTTTGATAAAAGTAAATTCGCACAAATATTAAAAAATATAAGTGAAACATATGATAATCAAAGAGACTTTTCAAAAAAATCCGAAATAAATAGAACCTATCTTTCCCAATATATGAATATGAAATTAGATCAACCACCAAAACCAAAAATATTGGAAAAACTTGCTAATGCTTCTCATGGAATAGTTACATATGAACAATTAATGAATATATGTGGATATATGAATACAATTTATTCTGATTCTGTTTTTTCTCAAAAGCTTAACTCTTTAGAAGAAAAATCTAAAAAAATAGAAAAAGAATATTTAAATAGTTTATTATCTTCTGAAAAGAAATTAAATTTAGAAGAACATAAAATTTTTAATGATTTAAGAGATATTATTCCTTTCTATAAATTTACAAATTATTCATCAGAAGAATTAGATAATGAATTAAAAACTTATTTTGATAATATGGATTTTATAAACTCTAAATCTAAGAAAAGAATATTTGAAGCTATTAAATTATTTGCAAATTACCTTTCTTATAGTTCAAAAATACAAGATGAAATTTTTGAACTTAAAGACCAATATAATAACAGATTAAGAACTACACCTAAGCAAAAACTTATTTATCTACCTATTTATGGAGTAATATCAGCCGGTCAACCCAATTGGGTAGAGGATTGTATAGAGGGACAATTACCAATTGATCCAGATTTAATGGGATTAGTTAGTCCAGAAGAATATTTCTTTTTAAGAGTAAACGGAGAAAGTATGAATAATATAATTAGAAATGGAGCTTTTGCTTTAATTCACAAACAAGACATGGTAGAAGATGGAGAAATTGCTGTAGTTCTAGTAAATGGCTATGATGCAACATTAAAAAGATTCACTAAAAAAGGAGATGTAGTTGTATTAGAACCTGATTCAAGCGACCCTTCTTTTAAAACACAAATTTATGATAAAACTACATCTATTAAAATTTTAGGTAAATATGTAGGTAAAATGGAAATTAATAAATAAACAAAAGATAAAAGTAGAAATATTAATTCTGCTTTTATCTTATATTTGGAGGTAATTATAATGTTACAAAGAGGAGCTTGTTATATTCGTGTATCTACAGATGACCAAACAGAGTTTAGTCCAGATGCACAATTAAAAGCCATTAAGAATTATGCTAAAAATAATAATATAATAATTGATGATGATTATATTTTTATTGATGAAGGAGTTTCTGGTAGACATGCAGATAAAAGACCTGCTTTTCAGAAAATGATAAAACAAGCAAAATCTAAGCCAAAGAAATTTGATGTTATATTAGTACATAAATTTGACCGTTTTGCTCGTTCTCGTGAAGATAGTGTTGTATATAAGTCTTTATTAAAAAAAGAATGTGGAATTAAAGTAGTTTCTATAACTGAATCTATTGAAGATGATAAGTTCTCTGTTATATTAGAAGCTATGCTCGAAGCTATGGCAGAATATTATTCTTTAAACTTAGCAGATGAAGTAAAAAAAGGAATGACTGAAAAAGCTAATAGGGGACAATTTCAATCTTCCCCACCTTTTGGTTATGAAATGCAAAATAAACAATTAAAAATTGTAAAAGATGAAGCTACCGCAGTTAAATTAATATTTGAAAAATATAATTCTGGAGAAATGAATTTGTTACAAATAGCTCGTTATATTAATAATTTAGGTTATAGAACACATAGAGGAAATCTATTTGAAAATAGAACAATAGAATATATTTTAAGCAACCCAGTATATTGTGGTATGGTTAGATGGACACCAACAGGCAAAGTTAAAAGAAATGCTAATAGTCCAGATACAATAATAAAAGATTCTAATCACGAACCTATAATAACTAAAGAATTATTTAATGATACACAAGAATTACTTAAAAAAAATAAATTAATAAATAGAAGATTTTATAAAGGTACTAATCCTAGTCATCTTCACTGGCTAAATGGATTAGTTAGATGTAAACTTTGTGGAAAAACATTAGTTAGAAGTCAAAAAGATTATTACCAATGCAATGGCTATGTAAAAGGTCAATGTGTAAAAAGCCAGTTAATAAAAATATCCAAAATAGAAAAAGCAATTTTAGAACAAATTAAACATGATTTTTCTACTAATGTCCATTTAAACGTTAAATTCGTTTCTAACGCCAAAAAAGATGATGAACTACAAATTATATACTCACAACTAAATAAAATGTCAGAAAAGGAAATAAGAATAAAGGAAGCATATATAAATGGTATAG
>OLQU01001815.1_pt1 | contig 13363 bp, 8 predicted proteins | sample 1672271 | NCBI WGS metagenome assembly OLQU01 (sample SAMEA3136666, study PRJEB25190) | human gut metagenome | biome: human gut; feature: human-associated habitat; material: faeces | place: Austria | collected 2013 | reverse complement strand
GGCCGCCGCGGCCGGCAACGCAGGCAGCGCGAACACGGCCGCGCCGCAGCCGCGCCGCAATCCGCCGCGCCAGCGCGCAAGCAACAATGCCCAGACGGAGCGCCCGCGCAGCGCGAACGCCCGTCAGGCCGAGCGCCCGAAGACGGGCATGCGCCGCCGCATCGTCGCGCCGGTCACCCTGGAGGAGAAGCCCTGCATCTCCCAGACGCTGCAATGGGTCGGCAAAAAGCCGCCGACGATGCGCTCCCGCGCCAGCGAACACCCCAGCCGCGCGACCCTGCGCATGATCCCGCTGGGCGGCATGTGCGAAATCGGCAAGAACATGACGGCCTACGAATACGGCAATGACATCATCATCGTCGATTGCGGCCAGATCTTCCCGGATGAAACCATGCCGGGCGTGGACGCGGTGATTCCGGATTTCACCTACGTGCTCCAAAACCGAGACCGTGTGCGCGGCATCTTCATCACCCACGGCCACGAGGATCACATCGGCGGCCTGCCCTACCTGCTGCGCGAATTCCGCGCGCCGGTCTACGGCGGCCGCATGACCATCGAGCTGCTCAAGTATAAGCTGGATGACCGCGTGCCGGGGCTGACCAAGAGCTGCGAGCTGCACGTCGTCGAGGCGGGCGAAACCATCCGCTCGGGCTGCTTCGCCGTGGAGTTCATCCATGTGAACCACTCCATCGCGGATGCGTTCATGTTCGCCATCCGCACGCCGATCGGCATCATCATGCACTCCGGCGACTTCAAGATCGACTATACCCCGATCAACGGCGCAATCATGGATCTCCAGCGCATCGCGCAGATCGGCCGCGAGGGCGTGCTGCTCTTCGTCTGCGAATCCACGAACATCGAGGTGCCGGGCTTCTCCAAGAGCGAGCGCCACGTCGGCGAATCCATGGCCGATATGTTCAAGGACGCGAAGGGGCGCATCTTCGTGGCGACGTTCTCCTCGAACGTCTCCCGCTTGCAGCAGATCTTCACCGCCGCCGAGCGCCATGGCCGCAAGGTCGCGCTGGTCGGCCGCAGCATGCTCAACGTGTTCAACGCGGCCAACAATCTGGGCTACATCCAGAAAAAGCCGGATACGCTGATCGAAATCTCTCAGGTGGACAACTACCCGCCGGAGCAGGTCGTGATCATCTCCACCGGCTCTCAGGGCGAGCCGATGAGCGCGCTGACCCGCATCGCGTTCTCCAACCACCGCGAAATCGAGATTCAGCCGGGCGATACCGTCATCATCTCCGCGACCCCGATTCCGGGCAACGAGAAGCCGATTTACAAGGTCATCAACGAGCTTTACCGCCGCGGCGCGAAGGTGTATTATTCCGCGCTGGCGGATGTGCACGTTTCCGGCCACGCCTCTCAGGAGGAGATCAAGCTGGTGCACGCGCTCGTCCGCCCGAAGTTCTTCATCCCGGCGCACGGCGAAACCCGCATGCTCTATCAGCACGCGGAGCTGGCGCACAAGCTGGGCGTGCCGTTTGAAAACATCTTCATTCTGGCCAACGGCGATATCTTTGAGATTTCCAAGGGCTCGGCGCGCGTGACCGGCTTCACCAACGGCGACGCGGTGCTCATCGACGGCGCTTCCGTCGGCGAGGTGGATAACAGCGTGCTCCGCGAGCGCAAGCTGCTCTCCGACGACGGCGTGGTGGCGATTTCGCTGGCCGTCAACCGGAAGACCGGCGCGATGATGGCGCAGCCCGTGGTCAGCGCGATGGGCTTCCTCTACGACAGCGAGCATGTCAAGATCGAGGCGGCCTGCCGCCAGCACGCGGCCAACGCGGTCGCCCGCATCGCGGCCAGCGGCAAGAAGGTGCAGGAGGCGGTTTCCTCCGGCCAGCTTCAGGGTCAGCTCCGCTCCTTCCTCTATGAGCGCACCAAGCGCCGCCCGGTCGTGATGATTAACCTGATCGAGGTCGATTCCTGACGGCGGCTTCAAAAACCGTGATTGAATAAACGCAGCGCCCGCGAGACGGTGAAAGGCCGAATCGCGGGCGCTTTTGGTATGACTTCAAAGGCCGTCAAAACGGCGTGTGGATAACTTGTGGACGACGCTGTGGATAATGTGGGAAAACCTGTGGAAAGCCTGTGCATAAACCGCGCGCGGACGGCCTCCCAAAAGGAGAAAAGCCCGGACGTTATCCATCGCAAGGGCGCGGGACACGTTCGGGCTTTTCGGGGAAAACATCAGACGATTCGGCGGGTTTTGTGGATAAGCCTGTCGATAACAGGGGGATAACTGTGGAAAAGGTGTGGATAAGCGGCCAAATCGAGCCGCCTAAAAGATTCAATCGGCGCGTTTGGGGGCGAACATCGCGCCCGCACAGAGCAGAACCATCATAAACTGGAAGAAATAGCGCGCCCGTGTTTCCCAGATGCACAGGAACAGAAACGCGCCCAGCAGTGTCAGAAACAGCGGCGCGGCGCTCGTGTCGCGCCTGTGCACCGCCTGCGCGCAGGCCATGCAGGCCAGCAGCATCTGCGCCAGAAACAGCGCCGTCGCCAGATGCGTGTACGCCCGGTTCCAGCGCCCCTGAGCGAATACGACCTGCTTGAGGGTGTTGTTCGGCTCATGCTCGTCAGCCTCGAAGATTTCGTTCAGCTCGAACGTGCCCCGGCCGAAGGTGGAGAGGTTTTTCCGGCTCAGGGAGCTGAGCAGCATATCCGGGTGATGCGCCAGCGTATAGGCGCGGTCGATGAATTTCTGCCGGAGCGCCGCGTCGCGCGCCTGCGGGCTGTCAAACGAGGTGGTGAAAATCAGCCAGCCGCCGTCGCCGTATTGGCCGTAGCCCTCGTCGCTCTGCACCGGCAGACCCATCAAAACGAAATGCAGCACGGGCAGCTTGTTGTTTCGGATGTTCTCCGCGCCGAGGTGCTTTTCATTTTCGGCCTGTATCGCCGCGCCGCCGAGGGCGAAGCACAGCGCCAGCGGCACCGCCAGAATCGCCGTCAGCTTCACGCGCTTTTCAAAGAGCGCCGCAATCAGGCAGGCAATCGCCGCGATCACCGTGGTGAAGCGGAGCTGTGCGCCGAAAAATGCGCTCAGCGCGAACAGCAGGGCGTACCCCGCCCGCGCCCGCAGGCTTTCCGCGTCCCGCGCCTTGAAATAGGCGAGGAGGATCATCGGCGAAAACGCGAGGGAGAACACATCGGTATACAGCTCAGAGGTGCAGTAGAGAAACGGCAGGCAGGTGGCAAACAGCAGCAGCGCCCGCGCCTGCGCCTGCGCGCCGCCCAAACGCCTGCAAAGCCGCGCGGCGCAGAGCAGGCCGGCCGTGAACAGCAGGCTGCAAATCAGCGCCGCGCAGAGAAGCTGATCCGCGCCCAGCAGATCGGCCGCGCGGAAGATGGCGCAGAAGAGATAGATGACGCCCATGTTGTGCGGGTTGCGGCCGAGGTAGATCAGCGAACGCTCGGAGAGGCCGGGCTGATTCGCGTCCAGCAGGCGGCGCGCCGCCGAGACGCATTGCTCCAGATCCGTCATCGGGGTGAAGCGGAGCGCAAAGGCCGAAAGCATCTGCGCGGCGAAATAGAACGCGGCGAAGCCGAGCAGCATCGCGCGCTCGTGCCGCTCAAAGCAGGGCGCCTTAGCGGCGCGGTGAAGCAGGAGCAGCAGCGCGAGGCACAGCGGCGTCAGAATCGCCAGCGCCAGACGGTTTCGCTCATAGAGCGGCCACGGGGAAAGCGCCACGTTGCCCACGGTGAACAGATAGCACGGGATCATCAGCCCCATGCCGATCAGAAGAAGCGCGCGGAGAACGCCGCGTTTCGCGCGGGGCGGCGGAGTTTGAACGCCTTGCATTTACATCCCCTCCTCTGTCTGGAGCGCGCCGTGCGCCGCGAGCAGCAGCAGCACCGTGACGAAGCCGAAGAGATACCGGCCGCGCGCCTCCCAGAGCATCAGGAACAGCGCCGCGCCGAAGAACGCGACATACAGCGTCATGTATCGCAGGCTGCCGGCCTTTGCGCCCGAGGCGGGATCGGAGCGGCGGATATCCCGAACGCAGGCGAGCAGCGCCAGCGTCAACTGGGCGAGCCAGACGCCCGTGCAGAGCGTCATGTGCAGGCGGTACCGGCTCCGCCCTTCCAGCACGAAGGAGGAGACGACGTTTTCCCGAACGGGGCCGTCGTCCAGCATTTCGGTCATGCCGTATGTGCCGTCGCCCATGAACGAGCTGTCCTTGTGCAGCGCCGCGGAAATCAGCCGGTTGGGGTAGCGCAGGGTGTAGATTTTGTCCTTCATGCGCGAGTAGATGGAAGCCATGACCTCCTCGTGCGTCGCGCCCTCCTCCATCATGCCCCATGTGATGGCGTAATCGCCTGAAAACCCGCCATAGGGGTTGCTGCCGGAGGGGATGGACATCATAACCCAGTGAATCGCGGGCGTGTGGTGCTGCGCGACCATCTCCGGGTCGAGCACCTCGTTTTTCATATAATGCTGAACCGCCGCCGTGCCGCCCCCGACAATCGCCGCGCAGAGCGCTGTGCAGAGCATCGCGCGCCCCGGCTTCATCTCCAGCAGCCAGACGATCACGGCCGCCATCAGCGCGATGAGCACCGTCATTTTGATCTGGCAGCCGATCAGCACCACCGCGCCGCAGGCGGCGGACAGCGCGAGCTGCGCTCCCCGGCTTTGCGCATCCCTGATGCGAAGCGCCAGATCCAGCGCCACCATGATGAACGGCACGGAGAACGTATCCGTATACAGCACGGCGGCGGCGACGTACATCGGCAGGCAGCAGGCCAGCATCAGCAGCGTCATCAGTTCGCCCTTCGCGCCGGAGAGGCGACGGGCGATGCGCAGCGTCGCGCGCGTGCTGAAGACATACAGCACCGCCTGCACCAGCACCAGCGGGTAGAACGTCTGCGTCACGCCGAGGGCAAGGATCAGCTTGTAAAAGGCCGTCAGCATCAGCGTGAAGCCCCACTGGTTGGAAAAGCGGCTCAGATAGAGGTAAAAATACGGGTAGTTATCAAAATTGCCGTCCGTGGCCAGCATCTGCGAGCTCTTGTAGAGCATGAAATTGTCGCCGCTGGGCGTGTATTCCAGCAGATAGCCCATCAGCAGGTGAACGGCGAACAGCAGCAGGGTGAACGCCGGGGCGAGCGCCCGCGCGGCGCGTTCCGCCTTGTCCGCGCGCATCCGGCTGACGGCGCGCCCGGCCAGCATCAGCAGCGCCAGCGCCGCTGCATAAGCCAGCCACAGGCCGATCAGGCCGTAGCCGTAGTTTTCCCGCGCGTAGGGGAAAAACAGCACGTTGACCAGGCTGATCCCCGCAGCGAAAGCGAAAAAGCCCAAACCGCTTCTCAGGAGTTTGGTTCGCAAGGCAATCCCTCCTTCAGCCGGAGAAGCTGGTACTGTCCGGCGGCGTCCACAAATTCGTAATTCGTTTCAAAAATGGCCGCGACGCGCGCGTCGTAAGGCGGGTTAAAGGCGCGGTTGTAATAGATCACCAGCCAGCGCGGCGGGTCGGTTTCAAACGTCTGAACGATTTCGTCCATCACCGCGGGGTCGGCCTGCGCCAGCACCTCCTGAAGGAAGTAAAAGCGCATGCACGGCAGCGCCTCGGCCGCGACATACCAGCGCGGCTCGACACGGTAGGCCATGAAGCGGTCGCGCTCGTCCTGCGGCACCTGCGCCATCAGCGCCTGCGCGTCGGCGGTGAACTGCGCCCAGTCCGCGCGCTCGGAAAGGCGCGTCCGGTTCGCCGCATGGCCGTTTATGCCCAGCCAGAGCGCACAGCAGCAGGTCAGCACAATCGCGCTGACGGCGCGCACGCGCGGCTTTTGAATCGCGGCGAGCGCCGCCGCCAGCCCCAGCACCGCCATCGGCGCGCCGAGAATCAGGTAGTGATCGTAAAACTTGCGGGAAAGGAAGGCCGCCAGCGCGCCCGCCGCCGCCGCCGCGACCATGCCCAGCGCCAGCATCGGGCTCTTTTTTCGCAGCGCCAGCGCGCCCAGACAGGCAAGCGCCGCCATCAGCATGGCCGCCAGCCCGTACCGGCTGTGCAGCAGCATGGCGACGCGCCCCGTTCCGCCCGTTTCGGTGTAGCGCATGTTGTGGACGATGGCGCCGTACCACGCGGCACGGAGCGCGCCGCGCGCCGCCAGCCAGATCACGACGGGCAGGGCGCAGAGCGCCAGCCCCGCGGCAAAGCCCGCCGCGCATTGCCCGAGCGGCGCGAATTGTTTTTTCGCCAGCAGGCAGAGCGCCAGCGCCAGCGTCAGCGCGGCCAGCGGCAGGGCGTTGTTGGCGCGCAGCAGAAACGCCGCCATCGTGCAGACGCCCATCAGCAGCGCGGGCGCGAACAGGCGCTTCGTCCAATCCGGCCGGAGGAATACGCGCAGCGCGGCATACGCGCCCAAAAGCGTCGGCAGGCTGGCGTATTCCTCCGTCAGGTTGCCGCCGCCGACCAGCGAGGCGATCAGCGCCAGATAGAAGAGCTGCGTCACGCCGCTGTACGCGCCCAGCGTCCGCGCGATGCGGCTGACGACGCGCAGACACAGGAACAGCGCGATCACCTGCTGGATGAACACGGCCAGCGTGCTGTAGCCGCCCGAAAGGAGCTGGGGCAGCATCTGGAGCAGGTAGAGCATCGGCCCCTTGTGGTCAAAAATCTGCGTATACGGCGCGTAGCCCCTGGCCAGCGCCGTGCCGAGGGTCAGGTACATCGCGTTGTCGCTGCCGATGCTCGGGCCGAGCGGCGTGTTGAAGGTGTAAAAAATCAGGCCGAACACAAGCGCCATCGCTGCGGAAAGCAGAACGTCGGCGGATCGCCTTTCGGTTTTCATGGCTTTTCCTCCTTGCGCGGGGACAACAGCGCCGCGCCCAGCATGACGGGCAGGATGTAGAGAATCGGCATCAGATAGCGGATTTCGCCGCTCTTGGGGGAGAACAGGCAGATGCCCAGCGTGCCGAAAAAGAACATATACGGCACGGCGGCGCGAAGCCCGTCGCGCAGAATCAGCGCCGCGAGCAGCAGCAGAAAGACCCAGACGACGGAATCGACGTAAAACAGCCAGCCGACGCCCGGAATCCGCCGCAGCGTGAAATAAATCCGGTTGTGCAGCTCCAGCCGCGCGTCGGAAAGCGCCGGGCTCTGCCGCAGCGCAACGCCGCCCGCATCCGGCGAATTGAGGGTCAGGCAGACGATGGTGTTGCTGTCCGACGGATAAAAATAGCCGTAGATCATGTTCAGCCATGCGTCCAGATAGACGCCGGGGTGGCGCATCCCCATGCTCAGCCACGCCTTCATATACGGGCCGAGCCTGCCGGAAAGATCGGGGCTGCTCGTGTCCTTCACGGCGTCGGCCAGCCGGGGATCGTAATTCGGCACGCCGTTTTCCACGTCGAGCACCGCCGAAACGGCGCGCAGCTCCGATTCCGTCACGTCGTCGGGATAGGCGAGCAGACAGCGCGCCGTCTGCTGAAACGGCACGGAGAGCATCTCCCGCGTCTCGCCCGGAATCACGCCGAGCGCGGGCAGGAGCAGCCCGTTATACAAAACGGCGAAGACCGCCGCCGCGCCCAGCAGCGCGCCCGCCAGCCGCGCCCGAACGCCGGGATAGCCGAGCAGCAGAAACAGCGCCGCAAAGCACAGCGCATACATCGCGGGTTTTCGGGTGAGCATCATCATCAGCGCGACGGCGAACAGCCCCGCGCAGAAGCGGCCGCTTTGCGCCGCCCGCCCGCGCGAAGCATAGAGCCGGAACATCATCGTGCCGTAGAGCAGCACAAACGGCTCGACGCTCACATCCTTGCACATGTTGAACGCATACAGCGCCAGCACGGGATAGAGCGCGACAAACAGCGCCAGCCCGATCACCGCGCCGCGCGCCAGCCCCGCCTCCCGCAGCGTGACCAGCGCATACGCCCAGCAGACGGCCAGTGCGGCCATGCTCAGCAGGCTGTAGAGAAGCTGGCCGATGTTTGCGTCGCCCAGCAGCAGCCCCAGCTTCATAAATCCGCCATAGATGAGGGTCAGAAACACGGGATGGTGGTCGCTGAGCGCGCTGCCGTCGCCGATATAGCTGGGGAAGCCGAAAAACTGCAAAATCTGGTCGTGCGTGTCGTAGATATTCAGCCCGGGCGCGTAGAGCAGCAGATAGGGGATGGAGCCGGCGAAGATCAGCCCCGCGCAGAGCCAGAAGAGCCGGCGCTTCTCTTTTTGCGTCGCGGGCGCGCCGGCCTGCGCGTGCGCGCGGAGCGCATCGAGCAGGCGGAAGAGCAAAATGACCGCGCAGAGCGCCGCCGCGAACAGCGCCGCCATCGCCGCCGCGCCGCGGAGCATCGTTTGGGCGTTTTTGAGCAGCAGATCGGAGGAATCCGTCGTATCATACGAATAGCCGACGGTTCTGAAAAAAGCGAACAGCGCGGCGGGAATCGCGCCCATGCCCCATTCGCGCCGCGTCGGGCGGACAGCGGCCGTCAGCAGGAACAGCAGGAAGCAGGCGGTCAGAACGCCCGCACTGCCGGAGGAAAAATAGCCGCCCAGCGCCGACGCGCAGAAGACGGAGGCGGCGAAGAGCGGCGCGAGGAAGCGGAGGCGCGGCAGCGTGATGGTCATGGCAGCCTCCTCACAGCTCCAGCGCGGCGCGCACCACGCGCATCACGCCGTTTTCGTCGTTGCTCGGGGCGATGCGGCGCGCCAGCGCCTTGAGCGCCGGATGCGCGTTTTCCATGGCGTAGCTCTCGCCGACGGCCTGCAAAAGCTCGCAGTCGTTGAGATAGTCGCCGAAGGCCATGCATTCGGCGGCCGAAATGCCCAGCTTCTGCTGGATGCCGCGCATCGCGCAGCCCTTGTTCACGCCGGGCTTCATCACATCGACCCAGTGCTCGCCGGAGAGGGTGATCGAAAGCGGCCCTTCCAGCTTCGCCCGCAGCGCGGGCAGCTCGTGCGTCTGCGCGTCGCCCTCGTCGTAAAAGGCGACCTTGCAGACGTCCGGCAGGCGGCCCAGCGCGGTCAGATCCTCCACGACCTCGACGCTGGGGTAATACATGCGCGTGTTGCGGATGAATTCATCCGACGCGGTCTTTTCAATCAGCGCCACGCCCGCGCGGCAGACGACGGGATAAACGCCCTCAAGCGATTTCGTTGCCGTCACGATGCTCGAAATAAAGCTCGGGTCGATGGAGTCGATGAGCACGCGCTGGTCGCGCCGCATGACCAGCGCGCCGTTTTCGCAGATAAAGAGCATATCGTCGGCGTATGCGTCGAAATCGCGGCGCAGGGAGGCGTATTGCCGCCCGCTGGCGACGCAGAAGAGCACGCCCTTTTCCTTCAGCTTGGCGATGACCTCGGGCAGCTCGGCGGGCAGGCGCTTGGCGCTGTCCAGCAGGGTGCCGTCCATATCGCAGGCAATGAGTTTTATCATATCGTGTTCCTTTCTGATGGCGCGCGCGGCGCTCATCGTGCGGGGGCGCGCCGCGCGGGTCTCGCGTCGTCCTTGAGAATGGCGTAAAGCGCCACATCGACGAATTTCCCCTTGTTGTAGAGCCGCTGGCGCAGAACGCCCTCCCTGCGCATGCCGCATTTTTCCATGACGCGGCCGGAGGCGGGATTGTCCAGCTCGTGCTGCGCCTCGATGCGGTTGATATCCATCGCGTCAAACGTGTAATCAATCACGCGCCGGAGCGCTTCGGTCATGTAGCCGCCGTTCCACATCCACTTGGCCAGCGAATAGCCGATTTCCACGCTGGCGTTGTCCATGTCGTAATTCATGTAGCCGATGGTGCCGATCAGGCGGCCGGTTTTCTTATCGACGATGCCCCAGCTGCTCGGCTCGTCGGCGCGGTAGCGGCGGGTCATGTAGCGGCAATAATCCTTGGCCTCGCCGATGTCCTTCTGCGCCGACCAGAGCACGTGGCGCGCCACGTCCGCGTCGCGGCTGTATTCAAAAACATCCTTCGCGTCCTTCATGGTCATGCGGCGCAGGGTCAGGCGCCGGGTTTCCAGCGTCGGCATGGAGAAAAGGCCGTATTCGTTCGGGGTAAACATATCGCTTGATTCCCTTCGTTAAAGCCGGCTTTGGGTTGGCGCGGCGAGATGCGCGCAGCCGGTTCTTCTTATTATACACGAATCATCTCAAAAGCGAAACCCCTTGCCCCTGAACGAATTTTTTCTTGCGGAATTTTCGGATATCGTTTATACTCAATATGGAAAAAGAATGGTTTTGACTGAAAGGGAGTGCGTTCCATGAAAAAAATCGCTGTGCTTTTGCTGACCGCGCTGCTTGCGCTTGCCGCCGGGGCTGCGACGGCCGAAAAGGAGAAGCCCGCCGCCCTGCCGTCGGCGGAGGGCGCGTGGCCGGAGATGGAGAGCGTCCGGGCGCTTTTGGACGACGATATTCAGAGAATTGAGATAGCCACCTATACCGAGGGCGGCGCGGGGCGGTTCGTCTTTACGGACAGCGCCGCCATCGCCGAGATTCACGCGCTCTGCTGCGCGCTGTCGCTCGGCGCGGAGACGAACATCGGCGTGGCCGACGACGGGCTGACGCTCGCGTTTGTCACGGCGGAGGGCGAAACGGCGCTGCGCTTTGAGGGCAGGTATGCCGTCGTCGGCGAAAAGCGCTATGAAACGGAGCAGCTCGGCGCGCTGAAAAAAGACCTGAGAGAGCGGATTCAAAACGAGATTTTCGCGTCCGAATAAGGCGCGGCGCCGTTTTTCGCCTTACTTGCCAAAGTGCGCCAATCCGTGTATAATATAGGGGTTAAAGATACAACCCCGGGCGACCGGCAATCATAAGGAGGATCATCATGGCAGAAGAAAGAATGCTCATCACGGGTGGGCAGCGGCTGGAGGGAACCGTGCGCGTCAGCGGCGGCAAGAATACTTCGGTCGCGGTGATTTCCGCCTCGATCCTCAGCGAAACGCCCTGCGTGATCGAAAATCTGCCGAACATTGAGGATGTCAACGTTTCGGTGGAGACGCTGCGCCATCTGGGCGCGAAGGTCAACTGGGATCCCGACGCGGGCGTGATGGAGGTCGATTCCAGCACTATCGACCGCACGGATGTGCCGCTGGAGCTCTGCCGCCGGATGCGCGCGTCGTCGTATTACATCGGCGCGCTGCTGGCGCGCTTCGGCCGGGCGCAGGTGCCCCTGCCGGGCGGATGCGACATCGGGCGCAGGCCGATTGACCAGCACATCAAGGGCATGCGCGCGCTCGGCGCGAAGGTGGAGACGACGCGCGGCCTCGTCGTGGCGCAGACGGACGGGCTGATCGGCTCGGATGTGTTCATGGATATGGTCACCGTCGGCGGCACGATCAACGTCATGCTGGCGGCCTCCCGCGCGAGCGGCACGACGACAATCTACAACGCCGCCAAGGAGCCGCACATCGTCGATCTGGCGAACTTCCTCAACTCGATGGGCTGCCGCGTCAAGGGCGCGGGCACGGATGTGATTCGCATCCGCGGCGTGCAACGGCTGCAAAGCCGCCGCCCGTATGCCGTCATTCCGGATCAGATCGAGACGGGCACGCTGATGATCGCCGCCGCCGCGACGCACGGCGACGTGACGATCTGCGGCTGCATCCCCACGCACATGGAAGCGCTGACCGCCAAGCTGCTGGAGATGGGCGCGCGCGTGGAGGAGCGGGACGACGCGATTCGCGTCCGTTCGATCGGCGACCACCGCGCGGTGACGTTCAAAACGCAGGTTTACCCCGGTTTCCCGACCGATTTGCAGCAGCCCATGAGCGCGCTGCTCTGCACCGCGACGGGCACATCGACCGTGGTGGAAAACATTTTCGAATCCCGCTTCCGCCACCTGTCGGAGATGGAGCGCATGGGCGCGCGGGTGCGCATCTATGAGCAGACCGCCGTGATCGAGGGCGTGCCCCAGCTGCACGGCGCGGCCGTCGAGGCCACCGACCTGCGCGCGGGCGCGGCGCTGGTGATCGCCGGATTGATGGCGCAGGGCACGACCGAAATCTATAACACGCATTTCATCGACCGCGGCTATGAGCATCTGGAAGAGAAGCTCAACAGCCTCGGCGCGAAGATTTCCAGAACGAGAGAATGAGCTTTGAAATCGCCGAACGAAATCGGCGATTTTTTTCGCTCCTAAAACGGCCGTTTTGCGCCGCATATTCCCAAACTTTATAGGAAAAACACAAAAAAACGCATGATTTGTTGATATTTGGAAATGTTTGGCGTATAATGAATGTCATCAAAACAACCGCTTAAGGGAGGGGACATTCTTATGTTCAAAAAAGTGATTGCTCTATCGACCGCGGCCATGATTCTGCTGACGCCGATGAGCGCAAGCGCCGTGAGTTGGGGAGAAGTTATCAGTGGTTTGAAGACGAAGGGCTCGTACACGGATGGCAAGGTGACCGCCACAAAGGATGGGGATACCTATACCTTTACGGGCGGCGAGCTTGAGGGGGTATCAATCTCTTCTTATTGGCTGGATGCAAATGGAAAAATTTACTTCAACGGCGTTCAGATGAATGTTCTGAGCATTTACGCAGATGAGGGAAAGTACTACGTTGTCTTGAATAAAGACACAAAGACTGGAAGCGTATGGATGGATACCGGGGAGAATGGCGAAGCTAAGCTCGTCAATGAAGGCACTATTGGCAGAGGCGAGGTTACTGACATTATCATTAACAAAAACGGCCATCTGACGAACAAGGGTACGCTGAAGACGGGCGAAGGAACATATTATCCGACGATAGATTGCGACTACGAGAAGGACGAATATCAGGTCATTTCGAACGTTTCGGCCTATGCTTGGGATCATGTGAAAGCCGGAACGCAGGAAGAAGCGGAAAAGCTGGTCGATCGGATGTATACCTTCGACACGCCCGGTACGTATACCATCATCGTGACGCTGAATTGGGAAGACGAGAACGGAGAGCCTCATCACAAGGACTTTATCGTGACCCGAACCGTCAGCGAGGACGAAGGCCCGAGCGAGGAAGAAATTCGCCACGATATGGAGATGAAGCGTCAGGCCGAGGCCATCGGCGGCGTATACGGCAGCCCGTATTGGATCAAGCAGATGTATCTGGGCTACCACAGCTATAACCTGCGCCTGCTGATCGACGGCCAGCCGGTGACGATGCGCGAGCGCCTGAACTGGAACGCGGATAAGAGCAAGGGCATCAGCCTGCGCGTCAATACCGTCGCGCCGGAGAAGCTGACGATGCGCTTTGACGAAAAGGTGCTGGAGGTCTTTGAACGCACGAACATCACGACCGTGACCCTGCTGGATAAGAACGGCGCGGCGGTGATGCAGTATAACGTTTCCGACCTGCGCGCGGCCTACGATCAGTACGGCCTCAACGACGCGGATCAGCTCGTCGTCGGCGGCGTGGATGACGACGTGATGAAGATCGGC